>OGEQ01000127.1_pt1 | contig 81831 bp, 47 predicted proteins | sample 1570731 | NCBI WGS metagenome assembly OGEQ01 (sample SAMEA2582132, study PRJEB24529) | metagenome | biome: Human gut stool | place: China | collected 2011
TCACAGGTGTGGTTACGGATGCTACCGGTGAAACAGTCATCGGAGCAAGTGTTGTTGAGGTCGGCACTACCAATGGTGTAATTACCGACATTGACGGCAAGTTTACATTAATGGTCGATCCCAACGGAAAGATCAAAGTCTCTTATGTTGGTTATCAGCCTCAAACGATCGATGTAAAGGGCAGAAATTCTTTTAATATTAAGTTGAAGGAAGATTCTGAAATGCTGGATGAAGTAGTCGTAACAGGTTATGGCGGTAAACAATTGCGTTCTAAAGTGACTAACTCCATTGCCAAAGTAAAAGAGGAAACTTTAAAACAAGGTATGTTTACTAATCCGGCTCAAGCTCTTTCTGGTGCTGTAGCAGGTTTGTCAGTAAGTCAGACTTCGGGTAATCCGGGTAGTGCTCCAACTTTAGTACTCCGTGGTGGTACGAACTTTGATGGTTCCGGTTCTCCACTGATCTTAATTGACGGTCAGGTACGCTCTTCGCTGAGTGATATTAATCCGGATGATATTGAATCGATGGAGGTGTTGAAAGATGCCGGTGCAACTGCTATTTACGGTGCACGTGCTAATGATGGTGTAGTACTTGTAACAACAAAACGTGGTAAGGCGGGTAGAGCAGAGGTAAATCTAAAAGCAAAGTTTGGCTTGAACTACTTCAAGGATTCTTATAACTTTATGAATGCCGGTGATTACCTTTATTGGATGCGTACTGCTTATATGAATGCGTACGTTGGAGACATGAAACACCCGGACGGTGCTAATGTGAAAGGATGGTCTTCACTAAGCGGATTGACTACTGCAACTCCTTATGGAACAGGTAATTTATATTTTGATAAGGATGGTGTAACGCCATTAGACGGAAATAAAACAAGTTCTGCTATTTGGAGTCCGATGATCTATTCAGACAATCTATCTTTTCTGCTCAATCAAGGATGGCAGACTATGATTGACCCGGTATATGGAGATAAAATTATTTATAAAAACACAGACATTGCCGATTTTAATATAAATACACCTTCATTCTCTCAGGATTATAACTTAAGCGTAAGCGGTGGTAATGATAAAGGAAGTTATTATGCCGGCTTGGGCTACAATAAGAGTGAGGGTACAGCAGTAGGTAACTGGTATCAACGAATTACTTTTACTTTTAATGCTGATTATAAACTTAAGGAATGGTTAACTTCTAATTCAAGTTTCAATTTTGCAGATGCGACCTGGAACGGACTTCCTGCATCGCAAACAGCTGAGGCTAACTATTTCTCACGCTGTCTTTCATTACCTCCTACTTTCCGTGGTTATAATGCAGATGGAGATATGCTATTAGGACCGAACTCCGGTGATGGTAACCAACAATACAATTTTAAGCAATTCGTTCGTGATAATAATACGGATAAGTTTACGATGAATCAATCTTTCACAATTGATTTCATGAAAGGTCTCTCATTGAAATTAGGAGCCATTTGGTATTATTCCGAAGAAAAAACAGAAGCTTTTAATAAAGACTATTTGAGCTCTCCGGGTAACTTGATTACATCTCACGCCACCTCTGCTTCATATAGCCGTACTTTAGACCAAACATATAATGCCGTATTGAACTATAATTATCAGATCAATAAGGACAACTTCTTGGATGCAATGGTTGGTTTTGAATACTATGATTCATACGGCAAGGGATTCAGTGCTTCTGGTTCCGGAGCTCCCACTGATGATTTTATGGATTTGGAATACACCTCAAAAGAGGAAGGAATGCGTTCTATAGACTCTTCACACTCTCGTCAACGTATTATGTCATTCTTTGGACGTGTCAACTATGACTACCAATCTAAGTATCTGCTTTCTTTGGTTTTAAGACGTGACGGATATTCAAAACTCGCTAAAGAAAACCGTTGGGGAGTATTTCCGGGTGTATCAGCGGGTTGGGTGTTCAGTAAAGAAGAATTTATGGAAAGCACAGCATCTATTCTTTCATTCGGTAAATTACGTGCCAGCTTTGGTTTAAATGGTAATGTAAACAAGAACTTTGTTGGAAACTATACAGTTCAGGGAGCTTATGGCAGTAATCGCTATAATGGTTCAACCGGTTTCTTGTTAAGCAGCATTCCTAACCCATATCTGATGTGGGAAAAATCAAGAACCTTTGAAATTGGTTTGGATATGGGCTTTCTGGAAAATCGCATCAATGCTAACTTGACATATTACAACCGTTTGACTAGTGATAAATATGCTAATATCACAGTACCGTCTACTTCAGGTGTAAGTTCTGTTACTTCAAACAATGGTGAGTTCCAGAATCAAGGATTTGAATTTGAATTAGGATTCCGGATCATTGATTCCAAAGACTGGAAGTGGAACTTGAACTGGAATGGTGCTTTGAACAAAAACAAGGTTGTTTCTTTGCCGGACAATGGACTTGAAAGAAATCGTCAAAGTGCTTATCAGGTTTATACTGGAAACGGAGATGAAAAAATGTGGGTTGGTGGATATCAGGAAGGTCAACGTCCGGGCGATCTATACATGTTTGTGGCAGAAGGACTTTATAAATCTCAAGACGAAATCCCGACTAACTTGATTGACTTGACAACAGGTAATAACGGTTCAAGTGGCCGTCCTCTTTATGGTGGAACAGAAGGTTACAATAAATTAACAGATTCTCAAAAAGCCAATGCCCTTCCGATTCAGCCGGGTGACGTGAAATGGAAAGATGTAAATGGTGATGGAGTTATTGATAATTATGACATGGTGAAAATTGGGAATACTGTTCCTAAATGGACAGGAGGTATCAATACTACTGTAAGCTGGAAGGACCTTACCTTGTCTGCACGTTTCGACTATGCATTGGGATTCACCGCAGTGGATTGGAAAACAATGTGGATCATGGCATGTGCTCAAGGTACTTATAATACCATTGAGGAGACCAAAAATACATGGACCCCAGAAAATCCGAATGCTAAATATCCAACTTATGTATGGGCCGATCAATTGGGTAAACGTAATTATTGCCGTAGCTCATCCATGTTTGCCTATAATGGAAACTACTTGGCATTGCGTGAACTCTCACTATCCTATAAATTACCATCTGTATGGGCGCAGAAGGCTAAATTGAGCAATGTGGAACTTTCTATTACAGGTCAGAACTTAGGCTATTTGACAGAAGCAAAACACCTATTCTCACCGGAAAAAGCAGATAATAATGGAGGATATCCATTACCTCGTACAGTGATTTTTGGTATTAATGTTTCTTTCTAAATATAAAAAGACAAATTATGAAAAAGATAATATATATCATTTCCTTATTTGTGTCGTCTGTGCTTTACACTTCATGCGATGCATTGGATCTCGCTCCGGAAGACTATTTCGGAAGCGGCAACTACTGGAATAATAAAGCCCAGGTGGAAGGGTTTATGAATGGCATGCACTCTCAATTGAGAGGTAACTATAATATGTTTTATTGTTTGGGAGAATTGCGCGGTGGTACACAGCGCGTTGGTAGTTCTTCACAAAACACCAGTTTGGACTATGCCATATTGCGTACCAATACTTTAAGCCAGGATAATCCGGGATTCAGCAACTGGTTTGGATTATATAGCCCGATTATGCAAGTTAATCATTTCATTCAAAAAGTTGAGAATGAATGTGATTTTTTAAGTGAGGCAGACAGAAAAGCCTATTTAGGACAAGCATATGGTTTAAGAGCTCTTTATTATTTTATGCTTTATAAAACTTACGGCGGGGTACCTATTGTTACAACAGTCGAGTTGCTGGATGGCAAAGTGACTGCGGATAAATTTTATGTCGAACGTGCTACACCCGAGGCCACTATGGCCTTCATAAAAGAGGATATCGGTAAATCTGAAAACTATTTTGGTACAGAAGAAGTGACCAATAAGTATGATAAGACAATGTGGTCTAAAGCTGCCACTCTGATGTTGAAAGCAGAAATCTATATGTGGGCTGCTAAAGTTTCTATAAATGGCTATACAGCTTCTGGAAGATCGGATTTAGAAACTGCCAAAACAGCTCTGAATGGAGTGATAGGCAAATTTCAGCTATTAAACAAATTCAGCGATGTATTTAGTACAGCTAACCGTAATAATGCAGAAGTTATTTTCACCTTACATTTTGCTGATGGCGAAGCTACAAACTGGGGAGGCATGTTCCTCTATCAAGAGGCAGTATTCATTGGACAGGTATATGACCGTGATGATAATAAGATTGAAACGGATACATTAAATTTGAAGGGTACCGGAGGTGTATTTCGCCATGAATATACTGAAGATTTCTGGAAAAGCTATAGCGATAAAGACACTCGTCGTGATGCAACATTCTTAGAATATTATACCCAAAAGAATAAAGAAGGCTTTGGTTGTGTTATGCTTAAGGCTATTGGTTCTATCAACTCGAACAACAATCGTATTTATGATACCGATGTGATTGTTTACCGTTATGCCGATGCTTTATTGATGATGGCTGAAATAGAAAATGGTTTAGGAAATCCTTGTGCAGGTTATATTAATGAAGTGCGTGAACGTGCATATGGCTCCAATTATGAGGCTAATAAATATACGGAAGGAAATTATGCAGAGAATGAATTGGCCATCCTCCAGGAACGTGATAAAGAGTTTGTTTGGGAAGGTAAGCGGTGGTTTGATGTAGTACGTATGCATGATGCTAATGGCAAATCTCTTGCTTTCTCTGCTACTGCAAATTATCCTTCGGATAAACCTCTTTTGGACCCAAGTGAGGAATACAAGTTGTTATGGCCTATTGATGTTGACATTATGAGTGTCAATCCGTTGCTGAAACAGACACCTGGATATGAAAAATAAAACTTAATCAATAGGTTTTAAATACGATTATTTATTGAATGTAGAAGCTGTCTCGGTTATTATTGAGACAGCTTCTCTTTTTTCATTGCCATATACACATTACTCCTTATTCGCCAATCATAGAGCCGATTTTTTATATATGCAGATGGAGGAGAACAAAATAAAAGCGGGGAATGTCCAATCAGACATTCCCCGTTATATTAACTAATCAATTTTCATATCCCGGAGTCTGTTTTAACGCCGGATTGTCTGTCAATACACTTTCATTAATCGGCCATAATAGGCGGGTGGCAACGGCAGAAGTGCGCTTTGTCACATAGTCTGCACCCAATAATCTTAAATCATACCAGCGTTTCCCTTCAAACATAAATTCACGCATGCGCTCTTTCAAAATGGCTTCCAAAGGATCTTCATCACCGGACATGTATTTATTATCCGTATAGAAGTCTCCTTTATCATTCGGATAAGATAGCGTAGCTTTGTTTAACTCAAAGAACTCTTTCCCATAAGCACGTTCACGAACTTGATTGATCTCAGCTGCCGGATCTTCTCCCAACAGCGCTTTTGCTTCAGCAAGTAATAACAGGCAGTCTGCATATCGATAAATGGGGTAATCATTCAAAAAACTGCGCTGTGAAGCTCCGTCCAACAGGACTCCCTGATACTTATTGCAGAAAGGAGCAATATATTTAATTGTGCCATCTTCTTGCTTTTGGTAAACAGCTGTCATGGAAGCGTCCTTACGGGTATCTCCATCACGGAATGCCTTATTATACAAATCGTATCTTATCTGCAGACGAATCAAACCGTTAAGTTGTCCTTCAGGCAAATCTTTAAATGAAATTCCTTCTTTATTACAGTAAGTTGCAGTCATGTATGCCTGCTGTGGTACTAAGTTTTGTCTAAATCTATCGTCCCACATGTTATACTCATCTTTTGCATTACGTATAGAGAAAATAATTTCGGCATTATCTTTATTATTGTAAGCAAATACTTTTGAGAAATCATCCTGCAAGCTGACATTTACATTACTGATAATTGATTGTAAAGCTGTTTTGGCTGTAGTATAATCTGTTGTGCCGCCACCCATTTGACGCCCACTCCATAAATAAACTTCACCTTTCAGCATTTGTGTTGCGGCCATTGACCAGTAATATCTGCCGAATTTGAAAGAGTAATCACTGCCGAATGCCTTTTCAGAAGCAATGATATCTTCTTTGATTTGTTTCATCACATCTTCTGCAGGAGAGGCTGCTTTTGAGAGGTTGCTTAAGTCTAAAGAGGCTCCATTCGTATAATCCAGATAGAGAATAACATCTCCCCAAGAACGCAATAAATGAAAATAAAGATATGCCCGCATACCATAAGCTTCACCTAAATAATAGTTTTTAGTAGCTTCGGGAAGTACAGTCGTTTCTTTGGTTTTAGCGATCATCAAATTGATCTGATTGATCACTTTGTACATTCCTGCAAAGTTGGTTATCCCTGTGTTCTCCTTATTTATCGTATTGAAAGGCAAGCGTTCCATACCTTGAGTGGCTTCTCCTCCAAAGGGAACGTCTCCATAAATGTCCGCACGAGGCTCACCTAATAAGAAAAAATTAAAACTACATTCTCTAAGTAATGCATGCAAACCTACATTAAAGGTACTGAACTGAGCTTCAGTCTTCCAGTAATTACTATCCGCAATAGAACTGGTAGGTTCAATATCCAGTGCATCACATCTTGAAAACAGCAGGAGAGAAAGCCCTGCTAACATATATGTAAATATTTTCTTCATAATGCTATTTGTATTAATCATATATAATTTAGAATGTCACTGACAAACCGAATAAAACTGTTCTCGGAGTTGGATAACGTCCGTTATCTATTCCACGACCATAAGTTGTATCTACAGCCGGTTCAGGAGAAACACCCGTGTATCCGGTGATATAGAATAAGTTCTGTCCTGTTACATAGACTGATGCATCTGTCATACCAACTTTACTGATCCATGCTTTAGGCAGATTATAATTTAATGTCAATTCACGCAAAGCCAGATAATCACCCTTTTCATAGAAGCGTGAACTGTTATTATCAATAGCTGTATTACCGTTATTTGAACGTGTAATATTTTTCTTGCTTAACTGGTCTGCGTAATAGAATGCAGGTAAATCTGTATCAGTATTGGTCTCACTCCATGTCTTTTTTACTTCTTTAATAATATTGAATGAACCTTGATACTGTCCCAAAGAACGTGCTGCGAGATCATTATAAATGGTATGTCCTAAAGCGTAATCGAAACGAGCATATAAAGAGAGGTTTTTATAACCCAATGTAGTAGAGAATCCACCAGTAATTTTGGGAAATATATTTCCTACTACTTGACGGTCATATCCATTGATTACACCATCGCCATTGATATCTTCCCAACAAACATCACCCGGTTCGATCGGTTGCCATCCTTCTTTTCCGGCATATTGGGCTGCAAGTCCGGGACCATATAAGTTGGCTACCTCGTCGATGCGGTTATTGGCATACTTTTTCACGTCATCCCAATCTTTGAATATATGATTTTGTTTGTAAGCAACCAATTCTCCCAGTTTACCACCTTCCTGACGGCCGGCAATCCATTTTGTTTCAGGAGTTCCATCGGCTTTTTTGCGTCCGGTTGCCACTTCATAGCCACCTACACGGTTATTTTCATTGCCGTTATAAGGTAATTTCACAATTTTGTTTGCTACAGAAGACAGATTGGCTGTAACATCCCATGTCAATCCTTTCGGGTTATTCAGAATGTTGGCTCTTACTTCCATTTCGAAACCATAGTTACGCAGAGTTCCCATATTAGTCATGATCTCTGTAAAGCCTGTATATCCCGGAAGTGCTTGTTTAGTTAACAAGTCTTTAGTAGTACGGTTGTAGTAGTCAAGAATGAAACTTAACCGATTGTTTAAGAATCCGATGTCCAGACCAGCTTCAAATGACTGACTTTGTTCCCAGCGTAATCCGGTGTTTACCAAGCCTGAGTTGTAGAATGCGGTTGAACCTCCGTATGTCTTTGCACCTACTTGAGAGTAAGCACCATATACATCGAAATTTCCGATACCATTTACATTTCCATTTACACCATAGCTAAGACGAGGTTTCAAGTTAGAAATAACTTCTGAGACTTTAGAATCCTTCCAGAAATTCTCTTCCATGATATTCCAACCCACAGATACACCAGGGAAAAATCCCCAACGGTTATCTTTCAGTTTTGAAATACCATCATAACGAGCAACAAATGAAATTAAATATCTCATGTCATAGTTATAATTGATACGGCCAAACCCTGATAGAATACGGTATGCTGTTTTAGTTGTAGAAGTATAAGTCCTTGTAGAACCAGCATTCAAGGTAGGAATATCGTCAGTTGGAGAGTTTTGGGTTTTGGCCTCAAAATCGAACTGATCATAGGTGAAGTATTCAGTTCCTACCATTGCTTCCAGATTGTGTTTTTCAGCAAAAGTATCTGTGTATGTCAGTGTTCCGTTCAACTGAATTTGATTGTATTTCTGAACATAAGCCTCAGCCTGACGTGTATTATCAGGAGTTGCAGAAGATTGAGCTTGATAAGATTTATTAAACTTCTCTCTCTGCCAGTCATAACGATAAAGTGAAGCATTTCCATTTAACACTAATTTTTTAGGTAAAATGTCAAGGGCAAATCCAACACTGTAGGTTGATTTATTAGTGCTGTTCTCGCTCGTCAACTTATCTCTGTAATAATCGGGATTACCGTCTCCTGTACCGAAACCGGAGGCCGGAGTTCCATCTTCATTCCAAGGATTCCATGTCGGACGTTGAGAACGTGTACGGTAGAAAAATTCATATTGGCCGATCCAAAGTTCCGGTTGAGTTGACCAAGAGTAAGTCGCATTAGCCTTTACTGTCAGGAAAGGAAATACTTTATAAGAACCGTTCAATGCACCATTGAAGCGCTCGTAACCAGTACCTCTAATCTGACCATCTTCTTTATAGTAGCCTAAACTTGCAGAAAAAGTCCCTTTATCATTACCACCTGTAATGTTCACATAATGATCTTGAGTTAAAGCACTGTTGTTAAACACCACATCGTCCAATTCACCAGAGTAGTCTTTATACAAGATCGTTTTTCCATCATAAAATGGATCTGCCATAGAAGACCAACCTTCATTTTTCAGATTAGCATTTTCGTCTGTCAAATAGCGGATATCAAATAAGTTATTTCCAATACCATATCCCATTTGTGTATCGACATTGGTACGTCCGGTTCTTTTGTAGCCCATACGGTTATAATAAATATAATCGTGTGCATCGCAAAAATCATAGCCTTTACGAGCGAAGTTCACACCCATTTTAAATTTGTAATTAACAGATGCTTTTCCTTCTTTTCCACTTTTAGTCTCAACCAAAATAACACCACCATTGGCACGTGCACCATAAATAGCTGTTGAAGCGGCATCTTTCAAAACCTGAATAGATTCAATATCAGAGGGATTAATATCACTCATGCTATTGCGAACAATACCATCGACTACAATAAGAGCTTTGCTGTTGTCGCCTGTAATAGTAGCACCTCCACGCAATGTAATATCCGGTTCACTACCAGGTTGCCCCGTTTTGTTAACAACACGAAGACCTGTAACAGAGCCTTGTAAAGACTGTCCTGCATTACTGAAAGCCGCATTTTTAAGTACAGAATTATCAAGCTTTGAAATAGCAGTAGTTAAAGTTGCACGTTTTTGTGAGCCACCGTATCCTGTAATCACCACTTCATCTAATACCTCTGTATCTTCTTTCAGTACTACATTGTAAGTGTTTGCAGCGCTAACAGTAATTGTTTGAGGTTTGTAACCAATATAGCTAACTGTGAATTTAGCGCCAGTAGCTATCGTTAATGAGAACTTGCCGTCAAGGTTAGTGATTGTACCATTGGTTGTACCTACCTCAACGACACTTGCACCGATGACAGATTCACCGGTACCATCTGTAACCACACCTGTGATGGATTTTGTTTGAGCTATAGCTCCTATAGAGCATAATAAGCACAAAATCAAGAAGATGGTTTTCTTCATAAGTATTGCTTTTTAGTTAATAATAAAGATAATTATAATTGCTTTTACTAAGTTCTATCGGTACTTGGTATTTTTACTACCTAAATAATAAATGAAAAAGGTTAAATTTATTATTTCTTTTCATTTATATACTATCAAACCGTTGCAAATATATATATTATATTAAAAACTCACAAGCATATTTTAAATATATTTTTTATATAACCGAAATAATATTGAAAAACTAAGATAATCGGCTCCGGGTTCTCATAAAAGATTGTTTATGGAAGAGTGCTATATATATAATATTGATCTCTTATATTATGTATGAGACTGCTTTCATTAAAATGGATGAATGTAATATGTTTTTATTTTGAAATACTATTTGATTAACTTGAAAAGTGCCAAAGATTATATCTAATAACCTTATTATATGTTATAAGATGTTTCTTTGTGTTGAAAAATGGATCACTTCATTTTACTTACATAAAAGTGGCTTCCGAACACAAGAGAAGATGAAAAGTATGGCCTGATGATTCACTACTTTTCACCATAATAAATTTGTTTGTGAATATTTGTATGAGAATATTTTCTTTTAAACCTTTTGTTTGCGAGATAAATCATTGATTTTTAAAGTGCTATATATTTATAGTTCTTGTTTCTGTTATACCATATAACCAAGTCCCGATAGGACTGTACTCATTTTCAGGTGTTTATATTTAAGAGATTTAGAAGAGATAATTTTCCTTTTTTATTAACTAAAAATCAATTTATGAAAAAAGTCCTTTTTATTTTGTTGGGCTGTTTGCTATCGTTTAACGTGATGGCACAGGTAAAGGCGATTTCGGGGGTGGTAACAGATGTTACCGGAGATCCCGTTATTGGGGCAAGTGTTGTAGAAGTGGGAACCACTAATGGAGTAATTACTGATTTAAATGGTAAGTTCTCGTTAAAAGTGGCGCCTAATTCACAATTCTTGGTGAGTTATATTGGCTATAAACAACAAACTATTAAAGTTGGTTCTGAAAGCACTTATAATATTGTGCTGAAAGAAGATTCGGAAGTTCTGGATGAGGTTGTTGTAGTAGGTTATGGTTCACAAAAGAAGGTGAACGTTACGGGAGCTGTAGGTATGGTTAGTGCTGATGCATTGGAAGCACGGCCGGTAGCAAATGCTTCACAAGCGTTACAGGGGGTTGTTCCCGGTTTGAATCTTACTGTTGGCAATAACGGTGGTTCTCTGGATGGAACATTGAACATGAATATTCGTGGAGCCGGAACGATCGGTGATGGATCGGGTTCTTCTCCATTGGTTTTGATTGATGGCATTGAGGGTGATCTGAATACTGTCAATCCTAACGATATCGAATCTGTTTCGGTATTAAAAGATGCTGCATCGGCTTCTATCTATGGTGCAAGAGCTTCGTTCGGTGTGATTCTTGTAACTACAAAGAGTGGTAAGAGCGGTAAGACAAATGTGTCATATAGCGGTAGCGCACGTTTTTCTGATGCTATTGGCATTCCGGACATTATGGATTCTTACACTTTTGCTCAGTACTTCAATCGTGCTTCTGCCAATAAAGGTGGCGGTGATATTTTTGCACCTGCTGTAATGGAGCGCATCAAAGCCTATCAAGAAGGAACGCTGAAAGCTACTACAGTTGATAATGGAGCAGGTATTTGGCAAAAATGGGCTAATGCGAATGGAAACACGGATTGGTTTGAAGAATTTTATGATCATTGGGCACCATCTCAGGAACATAACCTTAGTATTAATGGTGGTACGGACAAAACCCAATACTTGATTAGTGGAAGTTTTCTGGATCAGAAAGGTTTAATGCGTCATGGATCAGATAAGTTTCAACGTTACACACTGAATGGTAAAATCACAACGGCTGTCACTGATTGGTTCAAGGTGACGTATTCTACTAAATGGACCCGTGAAGATTTTGAACGTCCTACTTACTTGACAGGAAACTTTTTCCATAACTTAGCTCGTAAATGGCCTGTGCATCCGGCTTATGATCCTAACGGATTCCCTATGGACGAAGGTGAAGTGGAACAGATGGAAAATGGAGGAAAGCAGAATAGCCAGAAAGATTTTTATACGAATCAGTTGCAACTGGTTTTCGAGCCTATTAAAAACTGGAAAATCAATCTTGAAGGTAGTGTACGTACCACTACTCAATATCAGCATTGGGAAGTATTACCTGTTTATGCCTACAATGTAGATGGAGATCCCTATTATACAGTGTGGGATATGGGATATGGTTCTTATGCGGCAGGTTCTTCTCGCGTGAATGAATATAGTTGGAAGGAAAATTATTATACTACAAATATTTATTCGGACTATTTCAAACAGTTCGATAACGGACATTATTTTAAAGTGATGGCTGGTTTTAATGCAGAGTTATATAAAACCAGAAACATTACGGCTGAGAAAAACACATTGATTACTCCGGGGGTACCGACTATTAATACGGCAACTGATGACCCACAGGCTTATGGTGGTTATGCCGACAACTCTGTAGCCGGTTTCTTTGCACGTGTCAACTGGAGTTATAAAGATCGCTATATGTTTGAGGCTAATGGCCGATATGATGGTTCTTCCCGCTTTGTCGGAAAAGAACGTTGGGGCTTCTTCCCTTCGTTTTCTGCCGGTTGGAATATCGCCCGCGAACCATTTATGGAAAGCTTTGCTGAAAAGATCAATATGGGAAGTTTAAAGTTGAGAGCTTCATGGGGACAGTTGGGTAATACGAATACCAATGATGCTTGGTATCCATTTTATCAGACTATGCCTGTAGGGTCTAATTATGGTTGGTTAGTAAATGGCGAACGTCCTAACTATGCTACAAATCCGGGCATTGTCAGCTCTAAGAAAACATGGGAAACAGTAGAGACTTGGGATGTCGGTTTGGATTGGTCTTTCTTTAATAACCGTTTGTCAGGTTCATTCGACTATTTCGTACGTTATACTTATGATATGATTGGTCCGGCTCCTGAACTTTCAAGTCTGTTGGGAACTTCAGTTCCTAAAATCAATAACTCAGATATGAAATCATATGGTTTTGAGTTGGAGTTGAATTGGAGAGACCGGATTGGTGAAGTTTCTTATGGAGCTAAATTAGTGCTTTCTGATGACCAACAGAAAATTTTGCGTTATCCGAATGACTCATATGATGTAGGTTCGTACTATAAAGGCAGACACTTGAATGATATTTGGGGATTGACAACAATTGGCATTGCAAAAACACAGGAAGAGATGGATGCCCATTTGGCAAAAGTTGATCAGTCTTCTTTAGGAACCAATTGGGGAGCCGGTGACATCATGTATGCCGATTTGGATGGTGACGGAAAAATAAGCAATGGTACTAATAAGTTAGGAGATACCGGTGACTATCGCATTATCGGTAATTCAACCCCTCGCTTTAAATATGGTATTACGTTGGATGCTGCGTGGAAAGGATTCGATTTCAGTATTTTCATGCAGGGAGTCGGAAAACGTGACCTGTGGTTGGACGGATGTTATTTCTGGGGAGCCAACGGACAAGGAAATGAATGGCAATCTACCGGATTTACTGAACATTGGGATTTCTTCCGTCCGGAAGGTGACCCGTTAGGTGCTAATTTAGATGCGTATTATCCACGTGTAAACTTTAGTGGTGGCCGTAATACCCAAGTCCAGACACGTTATTTGCAGAATGGTGCGTATCTGCGCTTGAAAAATGTTCAGTTGGGTTATACATTGCCTCGGGTGTGGACAGAAAAAGCCGGAATATCTTCTGTACGTGTATATCTTTCAGGAGATAACCTGGCTACAATCACCAGTCTTTCTAAGATTTTCGATCCGGAGGCTACCGGAAGTTTGGCCGGAACAGGATCCGGTAAACTGTATCCTTTGCAAAGAGTAATATCTGTCGGTGTTAACATTAATTTTTAAATTGAAGTATTATGAAACTTAAAATAAAAAATCTGTTTATACAAGCATGTTTTATTGCAGGAGGGGCATTGACACTCACATCCTGTAATGACTTTCTTGACAGAGAACCGCTTTCTTCTGTCACGCCGGAAGTCTATTTTCAGACAGTAGACCATTTCGCTGCTTATTCCATAGCGAAGTATCAAAACTATTTTTCTTCGCATGGCGGTTATGGGGCAGGTATAGCCAATAATGATGGCGGAACAGATAATATGGTAGCCGGAGGGCGTAGTAGCCGTTATGTAAAAGGACTTTGGAAAGTTCCTTCCAGTGATGGCAACTGGAGTTTTAGTAATATCCGTTATTGCAATTACTTCTTTGAAAATGCTGTGCCTAAATATGAAGCGGGTGAAGTTGCCGGAGCGGATGCTGATATTCGTCATTATATTGGAGAAATGCATTTGATGCGTGCGCTTGTGTATTATAATCTGTTGCGTAATTATGGTGATTTTCCGATCATAACGGAAGTTCTTCCTGACGATAAAGCGGTACTGATGGAGAAAGGTGTTCGTCAGCCTCGTAATCTGGTTGCCCGTTTTATCTTGAAAGATTTGGATGACGCTGCCAGTATGATGTATAGTCAGGGATTTAAGAATAATACTCGTTTGAATCGTGAGACGGCTTTGTTGATTAAATCACGGGTAGCATTGTATGAAGCTTCTTTCGAAAGGTACCATAAAGGTACAGGAAGGGTACCGGGAGATGACAACTGGCCGGGAAAGAAAGTGCATCCTAATTTTTCGTTGGATGTGGAAGCAGAAGTTGATTTCTTCTTGACAGAGGCTATGAAGGCTGCGGAAGAAGTGGCAGATAAAATCACTTTGACACCCAATACGAAAGTTGAGGATCCGGCTAATCCTTCTATTACATCCGGATGGAATCCTTATTTTGAGATGTATGCTACTGTTGATTTGAGTGGCTATGATGAAGTGCTTTTCTGGCGTCAATATGCAAAAACCGGTAGCTTCTCTATCATGCATGGTGCTCCGGCATGGATTGCATCCGGTTCTAATCATGGTTTGTTGAAAAGCTATGTTGAAAGTTTCTTGATGCAGGATGGTTTACCTTGGTATGCGGCAAGCAGTGCGGCTCCTTACAAAGGTGATGCTACATTGGATAATGTGAAAGCAAATCGTGATAATCGTCTTCAGTTGTTTATGTTTGGTGAAAGTAATTTTGTGCCTGTATATTCAACCGAAGAAGCGGGTACGGTGAAAATGTTTGCTCCACACCCGGTGTCTAACCGTGAAGAGATGAGAGACCAGACAGGATATCGCATTCGTAAATATGCCAGCTTTGATATGGCACAGAATGTTTGGGGAAAGGCTGAATCAACTACAGGATGTATTATTTACCGTGGTGTTGAGGCTTATCTGAATTATCTGGAAGCTTATTATATGAAGAATGGTAATGTGGCAGGCAAAGCGGCTCAGTATTGGAGAGCTATTCGTGAGCGTGCCGGATTGGATCCTGATTTTACAAAAACTATCAATGCGACTGATTTGAATCAGGAAACAGATTGGGGTAAGTATTCAGGTGCCCAGGTTATAGATGCTACCTTATTAAATATACGTCGTGAGCGTCGTTGTGAATTTATTGGTGAAGGTATGCGTTGGGATGATTTGGTTCGTTGGCGTTCGATGGATCACTTGCTGACGAAAAACTATATGCCTGAAGGATGTAATTTCTGGGATGAAATGTATAAGTCGGCTAACAAAGATGAGAATGGTGCTGAGATTACATTTAAAGATTCTGGTGAAGAAGGTTCCAATATCTCTTCACGTACCTTTAAGTATTTGCGTCCTTATGCCATTTTGAAAGCCAATAATGACGTATACGACGGTTATACCTGGCAGAAAGCTCATTATCTCAACCCTGTGCCGGTTCGCGAGATGGAATTGCTGTCTCCGGATGAAAAAGTAGAAACGTCTGTATTATACCAGAATCCTTATTGGCCAACTAAGATTGGAGAGGTTGCTGAAGAATAATTCGGTTTTCAATAGATTATTAAAATAAAGTAGAGGAGAGGGGTGTTATTGAAGATAACGTCTCTCTCTTTTTTATTCTGACTTCAGATATGCTCATCACAAAGTTAAAACTCAGAATCCGAAAGATTCAGAGTAAAATATATCTTGATCTTTAGAGAAATGTTTTCTTCGTACAAGCCAAGTTCATCTTGGTAGCCAGGATGAAGTTTGATTACCATTTTAGATAAGTTTGTTTTCGGTCCTTTAGCACTTTGAAAGAGGGATTTGTCGTTTTATAATTGATCTCTTAGTCTCTTTCTATCCTTTTGGGAGTGTCTGTGTTCTGTGAAAAAACAGACGAAGGAAATTTAGACAGGCTTTTATGGCAAATAGAATTAAAAACAATCCCTTAACTTGTGTGTAGTTTATTAATAGGTTGATATATAATAAAATATTTAATTAATATAGCCGTTGTATAATAAAAAATACTATCTTTGCTCCCGATAACATAAATATTAATTAGTCGATACCATGAAAAAAGCTGTAATTCTATTTTCGCTTTTCTGTTTTCTGTGTGCTATACCGGTAGTTCGAGCCGCAGATACAATTTTTGTTCGTGAGACCCGTATTCCTATTTTGATAGAGAGACAAGATAATGTCTTGTTCTATCTTCGTTTGGATGCTAAAGAGAGCCAGACTCTTAATGATGTAGTGTTGAATTTTGGTAAAGGAGTGGATCTGTCTGAAATTCAGTCTATAAAACTTTATTATGGTGGTACAGAAGCATTGCAGGACAGAGATAAGAAACGTTTTGCTCCTGTGGGATACATCTCCAGTAACACTCCGGGAAAAACGCTTGCCGCCAATCCTTCTTACTCAATAAAAAAATCGGAAGTGAGTAATCCTGGCAATCAAGTTGTTTTGAAAGGGAACCAAAAACTGTTTCCGGGAATCAACTATTTCTGGATTAGCCTGCAAATGAAGCCGGGTACATCCCTTACCAGTAAGGTGACTGCCGATATTGCTTCGGTCACTCTGGATGGTAAGAAGGCTCTGTTGGACGTTGTTTCGCAAGAAGGAATTGAACACCGCATGGGGGTAGGAGTACGTCATGCCGGGGATGATAATTCTGCCGCATTCCGTATCCCGGGATTGGTGACTACTAATAAAGGTACACTGCTGGGAGTTTATGATGTACGGTATAATAGTAGCGTGGACTTGCAAGAACATGTTGATGTTGGTTTAAGCCGCAGTACAGATGGTGGAAAAACCTGGGAGAAAATGCGTTTGCCTTTGGCATTTGGGGAGTTCGGTGGTCTGCCTGCCGGTCAGAATGGAGTAGGAGACCCTTCTATCCTTGTTGATACAAAAACAAATAATGTTTGGGTGGTTGCTGCCTGGACACATGGTATGGGTAACCAACGTGCATGGTGGAGTTCACATCCGGGTATGGATATGAATCATACTGCGCAACTTGTTCTTGCCAAAAGTACGGATGACGGTAAAACGTGGTCTGCACCTATTAATATCACAGAACAGGTAAAAGATCCGTCTTGGTATTTTCTGTTGCAAGGTCCGGGTCGGGGCATCACTATGAGTGACGGTACTTTGGTATTCCCTACTCAGTTTATTGATTCGACACGTGTACCCAATGCAGGTATCATGTATAGCAAAGATGGTGGTAAAAACTGGAAAATGCACAATTATGCACGCACGAATACTACAGAGGCTCAGGTTGCCGAGGTCGAGCCCGGAGTATTGATGTTGAATATGCGTGATAATCGTGGTGGAAGTCGTGCTGTGGCTATTACAAAAGACTTGGGTAAAACATGGACAGAACATGAATCTTCTCGCAAGGCATTGCCGGAATCGGTTTGCATGGCTAGTTTGATAAGCGTGAAAGCCAAAGATAATGTTTTGGGCAAGGATTTATTGATATTCTCTAATCCTAATACGACGAAAGGACGTTATAATACTACTATTAAAATCAGTCTGGATGGTGGTGTGACTTGGTCACCCGAACACCAACTTTTATTGGATGAAGGCAATAACTGGGGTTATTCTTGTCTTACTATGATTGATAAAGAAACGGTTGGTATTCTTTATGAAAGCAGTGTGGCACATATGACATTCCAGGCAGTGAAGTTGAAAGACATTATTAAATGAGAAATTTCCCCCATAAACTAAATAAACACCGATGAGAAATAAACAAATTTTCTTAATCAGTTTCATTATTTACTTATGCACAATTTCTACGGTCCGGGCAGGTGAATATCACCTGCTTCCGGAGCCGCAAAAGTTTACTCCTTTAAGTTCCAGTTTTGTACTGGGCAGAACAAAGCTTTCTACTCCGGTGCTTCGGCAAGAGTGGGAAGCTTTTGTCATTGAAAGGGGTGGAGTGGTTGACGACAAAGCTCGTGCAAGTATTGAAGTGAAACTGGTACCTTCATTAGAGGAGGTGCCTTTGAATGCAGACGAAGCTTATCGCCTGGTGGTAAATAATGGTAAAGTTACGGTTGAGGCTGTGACGGAGCATGGTGTGTATTGGGCTATGCAAACTTTGGCCCAGTTACAGGATGTGCGAAAGAAAAAGGCAACATTCAACGGTTGTTCAATTGTTGACTGGCCTGCTTTCCGAATACGTGGCTTTATGCAGGATGTAGGGCGTACGTATATGTCAATTGAAGAATTGAAACGTGAAATTGCTGTTCTTTCACGTTTTAAAATTAATGTTTTTCATTGGCACCTGACTGAAAATCAATCGTGGAGGCTGGAAAGTAAGATTTTTCCGATGCTGAATGACAGTGTGAATACGACTCGTATGCCGGGTAAGTACTATACATTGGAAGAAGCGAAAGATTTAGTTGCTTTTTGTAAAGCACACAATGTGCTTCTGATTCCGGAATTTGATATGCCGGGGCATAGTGCTGCTTTTGTCCGTACATTCCGTCACGATATGCAGAGTCTGGAAGGTATGAAGATCCTTAAACTACTGGTAGATGAAGTTTGTGAGACTTTTGATGTACCTTATCTTCATATTGGTACCGATGAAGTTCAGTTTACCAATCCGAAATTTGTTCCGGAAATGGTTGCGCATGTTCGTGCCAAAGGGAAAAAGGTGATCTCCTGGAATCCCGGATGGCATTATAAACCGGGTGAAATAGATATGACACATTTGTGGAGTTATCGTGGGAAAGCTCAGAAAGGCATTCCGGCAATTGATTCTAAGTTTCACTATCTTAATCATTTTGATACTTTCGGTGATATAATTGCATTGTATAATAGTCGCATTTATAATGTTGAACAAGGAAGCGAGGATATTGCGGGTACGATTCTTGCTATCTGGAATGATCGCTACATAGCTAACGAACGTAATATTATACTTGAAAATAACTTCTATCCTAATATGCTGGCTATAGCTGAACGTGCATGGAGAGGAGGAGGTACGGAGTATTTTGATAAGAATGGTACTATCTTGCCTTCCGAAGACTCAAAAGTATTTCAAGAATTTGCAGATTTTGAAGGACGTATGCTTTGGCATAAAGAACATACGTTTAAAGGATATCCGTTTGCTTATGTGAAACAGACTAATGTGAAATGGAATATAACCGATGCTTTTCCTAATGGAGGAGATTTGAACAAGGTGTTCCCTCCGGAACAAGAGTTGAAAAATTCCTATTCTTATGAAGGAAAAGAGTATGGAGTGCGTCCTGCTATTGGTGCAGGTATTTATCTTCGGCATGTATGGGGAAGTATGGTACCTACCTTTTATAAGACCCCACAGGAAAACCATACGGCTTATGCTTATACGTGGGTTTATTCTCCTAAAGATCAGGAAGTAGGGCTGTGGGCTGAATTTCAGAACTATAGCCGTTCGGAAATGGATTTAGCCCCATTACAGGGAAAATGGGATTATAAAGGAAGCCGCATCTGGATTAATGATGAAGAAATACAACCTCCCGTATGGTCGGCCACCCATCGTACGAAAAGCAATGAGGTTGCGCTTGGCAATGAAAACTGTGTGGCACGCCCACCTATCCTTGTACATTTGAATAAGGGCTGGAATAAGGTTTTCCTGAAATTACCTGTTGGCAAATTTAATATACCTGAAGTACGCTTACTCAAATGGATGTTTACTACGGTTTTTGTGACTCCTGATGGAGAAAATGCCCTGGACGGGCTTATTTACTCGCCTGACAAAACGAAGTGATCGAGAAAAAATAAAAACGAATGAAGAAAATTTTATTAATGATGTTGTTGCTCGCCTCAATGGCGGGCAACGCACAGGAACGCAAATATTCTACGTTCTATTATCAACGTGCAACTCTGTTTGAGGAGTTGCCTGTGACTTCAAAAGATATCATCTTCCTTGGGAATAGTATTACTAATGGGGGAGAATGGAGTGAGTTATTTGAAAACAAGCATGTCAAAAACCGGGGAATCAGTGGAGACATCTGCATGGGAGTTTATGATCGTCTGGACGCGATTCTGAAAGGAAAACCGGCTAAAATCTTCCTGTTAATCGGGATTAATGATGTGAACCGGGGCACTTCTGCAGATACAATTGTTCATCGTATTGGTATGATTACTCAAAAAATTAAACAAGAATCTCCAAAAACAAAGCTATATTTGCAAAGTGTACTTCCGGTAACCGATCATTATAAGATGTTTGGTGGACATACATCACGTTGGCAAGAGGTGAAAAAGATTAATGAAGGGCTGCTTCGGCTGGCTGACAGAGAACACGTGACCTATATTGATCTCTATTCTCATTTTGTTGACGAGAGGACCGGCAAGATGAATATTGAGTATACAAATGATGGTTTACACTTACTGGGTAAAGGCTACCTTAAATGGGTGGATATTGTTAAACCTTATATAAACAAGAAATGAAAAAGATACTATTCTTATCTCTATTTTTGATGATTTGCGCAGTTTTGTCCGCACAGAAGCGGATAAAAGTTGCTTGCGTGGGGAATAGTATTACGTATGGGTATACTCTTCCAAATCCGGCAACGGATTCTTATCCTTCACAGTTGCAACAACTTTTGGGCGATACTTATGAAGTTGGAAATTTCGGAAAATCAGGGGCTACTTTATTAAATAAAGGACACCGCCCTTACATGCAGCAAGAAGAATTTAAAAAAGCGCTTGCATTTGCCGGTGATATTGTTGTTATTCACTTGGGAATCAATGATACGGATCCTCGTGACTGGCCGAACTATCGTGATTATTTTGTGAAAGATTATCTGGCATTGATTGATTCTTTCCGTGTTGTTAATCCTAAATGTCATATTATTATTGCCCGACTGACACCGATTGCCGATCGTCATCCTCGTTTTGAGTCGGGTACCCGTGATTGGCATGGAGAAATTCAGCAAAGTATCGAGACAATAGCTAAATATGCCGGGGTTCAGTTGATGGATTTCCATGCGCCGCTTTATCCGTATCCGTATCTTCTTCCGGATGCTGTACATCCTAATGTAGAGGGTGCCGGCATTCTTGCGAAAACGGTATATTCTGCGATTACGGGAGATTTCGGTGGATTACACTTATCTGAACTGTATACTGATAATATGGTGCTTCAACATGGGCAGTCTCTGACTATTCGTGGCAAAGCAAACGCAGGAGAAAAAGTGACTGTAGCAATAGCTAAACAGAAACAGTCTGTGAAAGCTGCTTCCAATGGTGATTGGGCAATCACTCTCCAGCCTTTGAAGGCCGGCGGCCCATATACTTTGGCTGTTTCTGCCGGAAAGCAGAAACAAACTTTCAATAATGTATTGGCCGGAGAGGTATGGCTTTGTTCCGGACAATCCAACATGGAGTTCTACCTTGGTTGGAGTAAAACTGCTAAAAGGGATATTCCGCAAGCCGCCAATGATCAGATTCGTTTGTTCGATATGAAGGCGCGCTGGCGTACAGATGCTGTTGAATGGGATGAGTCCGTATTGGATTCATTAAATCATCTGCAATATTATAAAGATACCGAATGGACAGTTTGTTCGCCTGCTACTGCCGGTTCTTTCTCTGCGGTAGCTTACTATTTTGGTAAAATGCTGCAGGACAGTCTAAAGGTACCTGTCGGATTGATTTGTAACGCAATCGGCGGTTCGCCTACCGAAGCATGGGTAGACCGTAATACATTGGAATATAAATTTCCGGCTATATTACGTAACTGGACTCAAAATGACTTTATCCAAGACTGGGTACGCGGTCGTGCCGCTCTTAATGTGAAAAAGGCGGATAGCAAACAGCAACGTCATCCTTATGAACCTTGTTACCTGTATGAGGCCGGTATCCGTCCTTTAGAACAATATCCTATTAAAGGTATTATTTGGTATCAGGGTGAATCGAATGCACATAATCGTGAGGCACACGAGAAATTGTTTAAACTATTGGTTGAAAGCTGGCGTAAAAACTGGGAAAATAAAGATTTGCCATTTTATTATGTGCAGTTGTCAAGCATCAACCGTCCGTCATGGCCATGGTTCCGTGATAGCCAGCGCAGAATGATGTATGAGATTCCTAATACAGGTATGGCAGTATCGAGTGACCTGGGTGATTCGCTTGATGTACACCCCAAACACAAACAGCCTATTGGGGAGCGTTTGGCACATTGGGCTTTGAATCAGACTTATGGAAAGAAGAATGTAACGCCTTCGGGGCCGATGTTCCGCAATGTAGAGTTCCGTGATGGTGCTGCTTACGTGTCATTTGATTGTGCTGAAGGTATGCATTCATCGGATGGGAAACCGTTACGGACATTCGAAGTGGCTGAAACAGAGGATGTTTATTATCCGGCTACAGCCGAAGTTGTAGGAAATCAAATAAAAGTATATAGTAAAGAAGTGAAGAATCCTCTTCGTGTACGTTACGGCTGGCAGCCTTTCACCCGGGCCAATCTGGTCAATGGTGATGGTTTACCGGCATCTACGTTCCGTACGGACTGGGGAAGATAAACTTGAAAAAGAGAGCAGTTTATGATGAAAAAATTATTGTATGGACTTGTATGTTGTTGCGGTTTAGCTTATGGGCAAAACAGAGACACTTCGGATGTGTTAATGTTGAATGACGATTGGTCATTCTCACAGGTGGGGACAGAAAAATGGCTACCAGCTACTGTCCCGGGCACTGTTCATCAGGATTTGATTCATCATAAATTGCTACCCGATCCGTTCTATGGTACCAATGAAAAGAAGATTCAGTGGGTGGAAAATGAGGATTGGGAATATAAAACCAGTTTTGTCGTTACAGAAGAGCAGTTGAAGAGAGATGCCGCCCAGCTTTCCTTTGAGGGACTGGATACTTATGCGGATGTTTATTTGAACGGTTCTCTGATTCTGAAATCAGATAATATGTTTGTGGGCTATGCAGTTCCCGTAAAACAAGTATTACGTAAAGGGGAGAATCTGCTGCATGTTTATTTTCATTCTCCGATAAAACAAACCCTTCCACAGTGGTCCTCCAATGGATTTAATTATCCGGCAGATAATGATCACCACGAAAAACGTCTTAGTGTATTTACCAGAAAAGCTCCTTATAGTTATGGATGGGATTGGGGAATCCGTATGGTTACAAGCGGTATCTGGCGTCCTGTTACTCTTCGTTTTTATGATGTTGCTACTATTGCAGATTTTCATGTGAAGCAGCTTAGTCTGACAGATCAGGTTGCAAAACTCTCTAATGAATTGGAAATTAATAGTATTTCTGAGAAAGAAAAGCCTGCTGAGGTTTTGATCTCTTATTCATTGGAAGGAGGAGAGGAAGTGCAGATAAAGGAAAATGTAACATTAAAACCGGGTTTAAATCAAGTCCAAATTCCATTGGATATTCAGAACCCCGTGCGTTGGATGCCCAATGGGTGGGGGAAACCTCATTTATATGATTTCTCAGTGCAGGTGGTGTGTGATGGCAAAACGGTCGCCGCACGACAGCATCGAATCGGCCTTCGTACGATACGCGTAGTGAACGAAAAAGACAAAGATGGAGAATCTTTTTATTTTGAGGTGAATGGCATCCCGATGTTCGCAAAAGGGGCAAACTATATTCCTGATGATGCGTTGCTCCCCAATATAACTACCGAACGTTATAGGACTCTGTTTCAGGATATGAAAGAGGCTAATATGAATATGGTTCGTATATGGGGTGGGGGAACTTATGAAGACGATCGTTTCTATGATCTGGCAGATGAAACTGGTATTCTTGTCTGGCAGGATTTTATGTTTGCATGTACTTCCTATCCAAGTGACCCTACTTTCTTGAAGCGAGTGGAAGAGGAGGCGGAATATAATATCAAACGTCTGCGAAACCACGCTTCACTCGCCATGTGGTGTGGGAATAATGAAATTCTGGAAGGATTAAAATACTGGGGATGGCAAAAGAATTATACTCCGGAAGTATATGAAAACATGTTCCGGGGATATGATAAGTTATTCCGGGGATTGCTGCCTGCAAAGGTGAAAGAACTTGATGAAGGGCGTTTCTACAAACATACTTCTCCCTATTTCGCAAATTGGGGACGTCCGGAGTCCTGGGGCACGGGCGATAGTCATAACTGGGGTGTGTGGTATGGCAAAAAGCCTTTTGAGTCATTAGATACCGATTTGCCTCGTTTCATGAGCGAATTCGGTTTCCAGTCGTTCCCTGAAATGAAGACGATTGCTACTTTTGCGTCTCCGAAAGATTATCAGATTGAATCGGAGGTAATGAACGGACACCAGAAAAGCAGTATCGGTAACGATTTGATACGAACTTATATGGAGCGTGATTATGTTGTTCCTGAGAAGTTTGAAGACTTTGTATATATCGGACTTGTACTTCAGGGGCATGGTATGCGCCATGGTATGGAAGCACATCGTCGCAACCGGCCTTATTGTATGGGGACATTGTACTGGCAGCTTAATGATAGTTGGCCTGTCGTTTCCTGGTCAAGTATAGACTATTATGGCAATTGGAAGGCACTGCACTATCAGGCAAGGCGTGCTTTTGCACCACTGCTGGTCAATGCGATACAAGAAGGTGATAGTTTGAGTGTTTATCTGATATCTGATTTGTTGGAAAAACAGAGTCAACTTACACTTGAAATGAAAGTGATTGACTTTAATGGCAAGACATTAGATAAGGAAGTTGTCAGGGCAGTCGAGGTTCCGGCGAATGTTTCTTCTTGTGTCTTTCGTAAACCGTTGAGTGAGTGGGTGACATCGGAACATCGTAAAAACAGTTTCTTACTACTTGCTTTGAAAGATAAAACCGGTAAGAAAATAGCTGAAGAGGTTTATTTCTTTAATAAGACTAAGGATTTGGAGTTGCCCCAAACAAATGTTTCTATGAAAGTAAAGCAATCCGATGGTAAGTGTGAAGTGACCTTATCGTCTTCTAAGCTGGCTAAAGATGTATTTATCCAGATTCCTGTTCAGGGCGCCCGTTTCAGTGATAATTTCTTTGATCTGTTGCCGGGGGAAAACAAGAAGATAACGATTACGTCTCCGGATATTAAGAAAGGAGAACAGCTAAATATTACAGTGAAACATGTACGAGATACCTATAACTAACACCTATTAAATAATTTGTATGAGAAATCTTTTTAAAATTGCCGGTTTACTGGCGCTCACGGGATTTATTTCTTCGTGTAACGACAAAGAGACTACAGCTAATTACCAGGTAATTCCTTTACCTCAGGAAATTACTACTGCTCAAAGCCAACCATTTACATTGAATGGTAGTGTGAAAATCATCTATCCGGAAGGAAATGAAAAGATGCAACGTAATGCCCAATTCCTGGCGAATTATCTGAAGAAAGCTACAGGTAAGGATTATGCAGTTGAAGCTGGAACTGAAGGTAAAGGTGCTATTCTGCTTAAATTGGGTATGGAATCAGAGAACCCTGAAGCTTATCAGTTGAGTGTGAATGCAGATGGTGTAACCATTGCTGCTCCCACTGAAGCCGGTGTATTCTATGGTATCCAGACGTTACGCAAGTCTATTCCGGTTGCCATTGGTACAACTCCTTCATTGCCGGCTGTAGAAATCAACGACTATCCTCGTTTCAGCTATCGTGGTGCCCATTTTGATGTGGGACGTCATTTCTTCACAGTAGATGAAGTAAAGACATATATCGATATGATGGCTTTGCATAACATGAACCGTTTGCATTGGCATTTGACAGAGGACCAGGGTTGGAGACTTGAGATCAAGAAATATCCTAAGTTGACAGAAATCGGTTCAAAGAGATCGGAAACTGTAATCGGACGTAATTCAGGAGAATATGATGGGAAACCTTATGGTGGTTTCTACACTCAGGAAGAAGCAAAAGAAATCGTAGCTTATGCTGCCGATCGTTATATCACTGTTATTCCGGAAATTGACCTTCCGGGACATATGCAGGGAGCATTGGCTGCTTATCCGCATCTGGGATGTACTGGCGGCCCGTATGAAGTTTGGAAGATATGGGGAGTATCCGATCAGGTATTGTGTGCAGGTAACGACAGTGTACTGACCTTTATTGATGATGTACTGACAGAAGTTATGGAAATCTTCCCATCTGAATATATTCATGTTGGTGGTGACGAATGTCCGAAAACCGAGTGGGCGAAATGTCCGAAATGTCAGGCTCGTATCAAAGCTTTGGGAATCAAGAGCGATGCTAAGCACTCAAAAGAAGAATATTTGCAGAGTTTTGTTATCAACCATGCAGAAAAGTTCCTGAACGAGCACGGACGTCAGATTATCGGCTGGGATGAAATTCTGGAAGGCGGACTCGCTCCGAATGCAACCGTGATGTCATGGCGTGGTGAAGGTGGCGGTATTGAGGCTGCCAAGCAGAAACATGATGTTATCATGACTCCGAACACTTATCTTTACTTTGACTACTATCAGACTAAAGATACTGAAAACGAACCTTTGGCTATTGGTGGTTATGTGCCTTTGGAAAGAGTATATGGTTACGAGCCGATGCCCTCTTCATTGACACCGGACGAACAGAAACATATTATTGGTGTGCAGGCTAACCTTTGGACTGAATACATTCCTACTTTTGCACAGGCTCAATACATGGTATTGCCGCGTTGGGCTGCTTTGTCAGAAATCCAGTGGTCTAATCCTGAGAAGAAGAATTATGATAACTTCCTGAGTCGTTTACCGCAGTTGATTAGCATTTATGAGGCTGAAGGATATAATTATGCCAAACATGTATTTGATGTGAAATCCGAGTTTGTTGCTAATTCGGCTACAGGAGCAGTAGATGTAGTGATGACTACTATTGACGGTGCTCCCATCCATTATACATTAGATGGAACTGAGCCTACGGCAGCTTCTCCCGTATGTGACAGTATTCTTACGATTAAGGAAAGTTGTACTTTAAAGGCGGTTGCTGTTCGTCCTACCGGAAACAGCAAGATGCTGACTGAAAAGATTGCTTTCAGTAAATCTACTTCAAAGCCTATTAAAGCTAATCAGCCTGTAAACAAGCAATATGAATTTGGTGGTGTTTCTACATTGGTAGACGGACTGAAGGGAAATGGTAACTACAAAACCGGCCGTTGGATCGCATTCTATAAGAATGATATGGATGTAACAATTGACTTGCAGCAACCTACCGAAATTTCAAGTGTGGCTATTACAACTTGTGTTGAGAAGGGTGACTGGGTATTCGATGCACGTTCTTTCTCAATTGAGGTTTCAGATGATGATAAGACTTTTACTAAAGTTGCTTCTGAAGCATATCCCGAGATGAAAGAGACAGATCGTAACGGTCTTTACGAGCATCAATTAACTTTCGATCCGGTAAAAACCCGTTATGTGAAAGTGGTTGCTACATCGGAACACTCCATTCCGGCATGGCATGGTGGTAAAGGTAACCCGGGTTTCTTATTTGTAGATGAAATTACGTTGAATTGAAAAAATAGAAATGACAGAAACTAAAACGATTCGTTTTCTTTCTATCATTGGATGTTTACTTGCCGGGATGGTTGCTTCGTGCAGCTCCCGGCAAGTTGCGCCTAATGAAGAAGGGATTAGCGTGCAGAAAATGACCGGATTCCCCGAAGGAGAACCCGGTTTTTCTTTGGGTGTATCGGCATGTTATGCCGGCATCTATCAGGGAGAGTTATTGATTGCCGGCGGATGTAATTTTCCGGAAACGCCGGCAGCCGAAGGAGGAAAGAAGAAATTCTACCAAGGTATTTATGCCGCTGACGCTTCTGCAGACTCAGTTTTCATATGGAGACAGGTCGGTCAGCTGCCTGTTGCTGCTGCTTATGGAGTTTCGGTTTCGACTCCTCAAGGGGTCATTTGTGTGGGTGGATCGAACGAAAATGGATCCTTATCTGCTGTTTACCGCCTTTCTTTGACTGACGATAAACAGACTGTGATTGTAGACACACTGCCTTCTTTGCCTTGTACAATGGATAATATGAGCGGTTCAGTAGTGGATTATACACTTTTCGTAGCCGGAGGCAATGTGGATGGTAAACCTTCGAATGCACTTTATTGCCTCAGTCTGAGTAACCCGGAGACCGGATGGCAGAGGCTTCCCGATTTTCCGGGTTCTCCCCGTGTACAACCGGTATGTGTAGGACAACGTAAAGAGGGGGAAACCCTTCTATATTTATGGGGAGGTTTTGCCGGTGCATCCGATGGACGGTCTGCAACCCTTTCTACTGACGGATATTGCTATTCTCCATCTTTGCAACAATGGCAGTCGGTATCTGTTCCGGTTGGCAATGATTCTGTGCCCGTCGCTTTGGGTGGTGGAGCCGGTATAGCACTGACGGACAGTCTGATACTTTGTACCGGTGGAGTCAACAAAGATATTTTCTTTTCTGCTCTTCAGCGCGAGGAAATGATGAAGACAGCCGTAGCCAATGGCAAACAAACTGTTGTAGACAGTCTAAAGTTGGAAGCAAAAAAGTATATGTTGCATCCGGCAGGATGGTATCGTTTTAATGACCGGATTTTGATTTATAATACACGCCGGGATAAGTGGGAAGAGGCTGTTCGGAGTGAAGATGTTGCCCGTGCCGGTGCTGCATTGACAGGGCAGGGACAGACCTTCTTTAATATCAATGGTGAGCTGAAGCCGGGAATCCGTACCCCGGAAATAGTTAAGATAATGATTGACTGATTGCAGATAATCTGACATTTTACTTATATTTGTACATTGAAAACAAAAAACTAAAACCAATCATATCATGATAAAACCTACAATGAAAATTTGTACTTTCTTGCTTGCAGCCGGTTTGATGATAGCAACAGCTGGTGTGAAAGCGCAGTCTGTCATTCCTATTCCTCTCCGGATGGAGCAAGGTAGCGGTACTTTTCTATTTACCGGTGACACTAAGCTGTATACCAACCTGAAAGGTGAAGAGAAGAAAATGTTGATGGATTATCTGGAGGCATTACCTATCCATTTTAAAAACGGTAAAAAGCAAACGAAAGAGAACGTGGTCTCTCTTATGATAACGAAGGCTAATCCTCAGTTATCTTCTCCCGAGAGCTATACGCTGGAGGTAACTCCGCATAAAATAACAGTGCAGGCTACTTCCGGTGCCGGATTATTCTATGGCGTCCAGACTCTTTTGCAAATGGCTCAACCTGCAATGGAGGGTGCCTGGTCAGTTCAGGCTACAACGATTCAGGATTCGCCACGTTTCGAATACCGTGGGCTGATGCTTGACGTTTCCCGCCATTTTCGTTCTAAAGAGTTTGTGAAAAAGCAGATAGATGCATTAGCTTATTATAAACTTAATCGCCTGCATTTGCATCTTACCGATGCTGCCGGTTGGCGTATCGAGATTAAGAAATATCCTTTATTGACGGAACTTGCTGCCTGGCGTCCGGAAGCCAACTGGAAAAGATGGTGGAATGAAGGTGGGCGGAAATATTGTCGTTTTGATGCTCCCGGTGCTTCCGGAGGTTATTATACGCAGGATGATATTCGTGAATTGGTCAATTATGCCCGTGAACGTCATATTACTATTATTCCTGAGATAGAGATGCCTGCCCATTCGGAAGAGGTTCTGACTGCCTATCCGGAGTTATCTTGCTCAGGTGAACCTTATAAGAATGCCGATTTTTGTGTAGGAAATGAGGAAACTTTTACTTTCCTTGAAGATGTGTTGACGGAAGTTATGGAGCTTTTCCCTTCCCAATACATTCATGTTGGAGGTGATGAGGCCGGAAAAGCTGCTTGGAAAACCTGCCCTAAATGCCAAAAACGCATGAAGGATGAGCAACTGGATAATGTAGATGAGTTACAGAGTTATCTGATTCATCGTGTGGAGGTATTCCTCAATGCCCATGGCCGCAAGTTACTAGGATGGGATGAAATTCTGCAAGGTGGATTGGCACCTAATGCCACTGTAATGTCATGGCGTGGTGAACAAGGTGGAATTGCTGCCGTAAAATCGGGTCATCAGGCAATAATGACTCCCGGTTCGCACTGTTATATAGATAGTTATCAGGATGCTCCTTATTCTCAGCCCGAAGCCATCGGAGGATATCTGCCATTGGAAAAAGTATACTCTTACAATCCGATTCCCGCTTCGCTTACACCCGATGAAGCAAAATTGATTTATGGTGTTCAAGCCAATCTTTGGGCAGAATATATTCAGACGGACGAGCATTGTGAATTTATGATTTACCCTCGTATTCTTGCGCTGGCAGAGGTCGCGTGGTCTGCACCTGAACGGAAATCATGGACCGATTTTCGTCCCCGTGCTTTAAAGGCTGTAGGATATTTACAATCCAAAGGATATCATCCGTTCGATTTGAAAAAGGAGATCGGCAATCGGCCGGAAGCATCGCAACCGGTTCAGCATCTTGCATTGGGCAAGACCGTAAAATATAATGCTCCCTACAATTCGTCTTATCCGGCACAAGGTGATAAAACCCTGACTGATGGAATCCGTGGGAGTTGGACCTATAGTGACGGGGCGTGGCAGGGATTTATTTCCCGCGATCGTTTGGATGTAACTATCGATATGGGAGAATCGACAGATCTGCATTTGATTGGTGCTGATTTTATGCAGGTAGTGGGTCCTGAAGTATTTCTGCCTGTCGAAGTGATAATTTCTGTCTCGGAAGATGGAGAAAACTTCACTGAATTGAGCCGTCAGACGCATGAAGTGGTTAAATCGGACGCTGTAGTATTTAAGAATTATGCATGGAACGGAAATGCCAAAGGACGTTATGTCCGTTACCAGGCTCGTGCCGGAGAGGAATTCGGGGGATGGGTGTTTACAGACGAAATCGTTGTAAAGTAACTCTTTCCGCAGGTCTGGTAAAACCAAACGTATAAATTAGATAAATATAGAGTATTGAAAGAATGAAGAAACTACCTTATTTAGTATCACTTGCAGCCGTTTGGCTGTCCATAGCAGTAGCTTCTGCGCAAGAGAGTCCGGTGGATTATGTGAACCCGTTTATCGGAACAACGAATTACGGAACAACGAATCCCGGAGCCATCTGTCCGCAAGGCATGATGTCAGTTGTCCCTTTCAATGTGATGGGAGGAAAATCCGTTGGTAATAAAATAGATAAAGACAGCCAATGGTGGTCTACTCCTTATGAACATACCAATGCTTATTTTACCGGATTTTCACACGTCAATCTGAGTGGAGTGGGATGTCCGGAGTTGGGCTCTCTACTGTTGATGCCTACAACCGGAAAGCTGAACGTCGATTATTTACAGTACGGAAGTGCTTATAAAGACGAAAAGGCCACGCCTGGTTATTACTCGAATATCCTGACTAAATACGGAATCAAGAATGAGGTTTCAGCCACCTTACGTACCGGAATCACTCGTTTCACTTTTCCTAAAGGAGAAAGTAATATTTTGCTGAATCTTGGCGAAGGGTTGACTAATGAAACGGGAGCTACCGTCCGTTTTGTCAATGAGCGTGAGATAGAGGGGACTAAACTGCTGGGTACTTTTTGCTACAATCCGCAAGCTGTGTTTCCCATTTATTTTGTAATGCGTATCAATAAAGTCCCTCGTGCCCGTGGCTATTGGAAAAAGATGCGTCCGATGACAGTAGAAGCCCAATGGGACAATACGTCCGGCAAGAATAAATTGTATACTGCTTATACCAAGGAGATGAGTGGCGATGACATTGGTACATGGTTTACTTTCGATACCGAAGAAGGCGAAACCATCGAGGTAAGCATGGGAGTGTCCTTTGTCAGCATAGCCAATGCCCGTCTTAATCTGGATAAGGAACAGGCAGGTAAAGGATTTGATCAGATTCGTGCCGAAGCACGTTCCATGTGGGAGGACGATCTTTCGCGTATCCTCGTTGAAGGTGGTACGAAAGAGCAGAAGACAGTATTCTATACCGCTATGTATCACTTGCTGATCCATCCGAATATTTTGCAGGATGTGAACGGACAATATCCGGCTATGGAAAGCAGTGAGATCCTTACAACGAAGGGAAATCGTTATACCGTGTTTTCTCTTTGGGATACCTATCGTAATGTACATCAGCTGATGACCCTGCTTTTCCCTGATCGCCAACTGGATATGGTTCGCACGATGGTCGATATGTATAAAGAACACGGCTGGCTGCCCAAATGGGAACTTTACGGCCGTGAAACGCTTACTATGGAGGGTGATCCGAGTATTCCCGTTATCGTAGATACCTGGATGAAAGGCTTACGTGACTTCGATGTACAGGCAGCTTATGAAGCCATGTATAAGTCCGCTACGACTCCGGGTAAAGATAATCTGATGCGTCCCGATATCGATGATTACATTGCTAAAGGATATGTACCTTTGACAGAGCAGTATGACAATTCTGTTTCGCATGCACTTGAATATTATATTGCCGATTATGCCTTGTCTCGTTTTGCTCAGGCTTTAGGAAAGAAAGAAGATGCAAAATTGTTCTATGACCGTTCATTGGGTTATAAACATTATTACAGTAAAGAGTTTGGTACATTGCGTCCTATTTTACCCGATGGAACATTTTACTCTCCGTTCGACCCGATGGAGGGTGCCAATTTTGCTCCCAGTCCCGGTTTTCATGAAGGCAATTCCTGGAACTACACTTTTTATGTTCCCCATGACATTGCAGGTTTAACCCGTCTGATGGGAGGTAAGAAGAAGTTTGTGGATAAATTGCAGAAAGTCTTTGATGAGGGGCTATACGATCCGGCTAATGAACCGGATATTGCCTATCCTTATTTGTTCAGCTACTTCAAGGGAGAAGAGTGGCGTACTCAGAAACAGGTGAAACGGTTGCTTGCTGAATATTTCACTGACCAGCCTAATGGTATTCCCGGTAATGATGACACCGGAACTATGTCGGCATGGGCCATTTTCAGTATGATAGGTCTTTATCCTGACTGTCCGGGAATGCCCGATTATATGTTGACTACACCTACTTTCGACAAAGTGACTATTCGGCTTGACCCGAAGTATTACAAAGAAAAAGAATTGGTTATTACGGCAGTACGTCCCGGAAATGATGCCGATTTGATCAAAGAGGTGAAGTTGAATGGAAAGAAACATGCAGGCTATCGTATCAGCCATGATGAGTTGGTACATGCCGGAACGATGGAATTTATATTAAAATAAAAACAGATCAATCATGAACAAGAAAATCAAAATTGCATTTGCTTCGATGCTCGCTGTGCCACTGTTGGTATGTGCACAGGTCCGTACGGAACAAACCTTTGAAAAAGGGTGGAAGTTTACCCGTGAAGACAGTAAGGACTTCAGTAATTCCACTTATGATGATGCAAAGTGGCAGTCGGTAACGGTACCCCATGATTGGGCTATTTACGGGCCATTCAGCATTAATAACGATAAGCAGAATGTGGCTATTTCGCAAGATGGACAAAAAGAGGCGATGGAGCATGCCGGACGTACCGGTGGGCTTCCTTTTGTAGGTGTAGGATGGTATCGTCTCGATTTTGAGGCTCCTTCATTCAGTAAAGGTAAGAAGGCTACTTTGGTTTTTGATGGTGCTATGAGCCATGCTCATGTCTATATCAACGGACAAGAGGCCGGTTACTGGCCTTACGGTTACAATAGTTTTTATGTGGATGCCACCCCTTATTTGAAGCCGGGTGAAAAGAATACACTGGCTGTTCGTCTTGAAAACGAAAACGAATCTTCACGCTGGTACCCCGGTGCGGGATTGTATCGCAATGTACATCTGGTAGTGAATGAAGACGCTCATATTCCTACTTGGGGTACTCAGTTGACCACTCCGGTAGTGAAGGACGAATTTGCTAAGGTCAATCTGAAGACAAAACTCGATATACCTGCAGGCAAAACATTTGAAGGATACCGTATTGTCACCGAATTGAAGGATAAGAATGGTAAGGTTGTGGCAACTAATGAAAAGCAGGGCAGTCAGTTCGACGGCAATGTTTTTGAACAGGATTTTGTTGTTACTGCTCCGGCTTTGTGGACTCCCGATACTCCTAACCTTTACAATGCGGTTTCAAAAGTGTACGAAGGCAACACTTTGAAGGATGAATATACTACTCCGTTCGGTATCCGTTCCATTGAGATCATTCCGAACAAAGGCTTTTTCCTCAATGGAAAGAAAACCATGTTCAAGGGTGTTTGCAATCATCATGACCTCGGTCCGTTGGGAGGTATCGCCAATGAAGCCGGTATTCGCCGTCAGATCCGTATCCTAAAGGATATGGGGTGTAACGCCATCCGTACTTCACACAATATGCCCGCTCCTGAGTTGATTAAGGCTTGTGATGAGATGGGTATGATGATTATGGCGGAATCATTCGATGAATGGAAAGCGGCCAAAGTGCAGAACGGTTATCATAAAGTTTTTGATGAATGGGCAGAAAAAGATCTGGTGAATCTGATTCATCAGTATCGTAACAATCCAAGTGTGGTTATGTGGTGTATCGGTAATGAAGTGCCGGATCAGTGGAACGGCGATCGTGGACCGAAGCTTTCACGTTTCCTGCAAGACATCTGCCATCGTGAAGACCCTACACGTCCCGTTACTCAGGGTATGGATGCGCCTGATGCTGTGGTTAATAACAACATGGCTGCCGTGATGGATGTAGCCGGTTTCAATTACCGCCCTCACAAATATCAGGAAAATTACAAGAAACTTCCGCAACAGATTATTTTGGGTAGCGAAACTGCTTCTACTGTCAGTTCACGTGGGGTTTACAAGTTCCCGGTGGTACGTCGTGCCATGCAGAAATATGACGACCACCAGTCTTCATCGTATGATGTAGAACACTGTGGTTGGTCCAATCTTCCTGAAGACGATTTTATCCAGCATGAAGATCTGCCTTATTGCATTGGTGAATTTGTATGGACCGGATTCGATTATTTAGGTGAGCCTACTCCGTATTATACTGATTGGCCCAGTCACTCTTCATTGTTTGGGATTATCGACCTTGCCGGACTTCCGAAAGATCGTTATTACCTCTACCGCAGCCACTGGAATAAAGATGCGGAAACCTTGCACATCCTGCCTCACTGGAATTGGGAAGGACGTGAAGGTGAAGTGACCCCTGTATTTGTATATACCAATTATCCTTCGGCCGAGTTGTTTATCAATGGTAAAAGCCAGGGTAAACGCACAAAAGACCTTTCGGTTACGGTACATAATAGTGGTGATTCTGCTTCTATTGCCAATTTCAAACGTCAGCAGCGTTATCGTCTGATGTGGATGGATACGAAGTATGAACCGGGTACCGTGAAAGTAGTCGCTTATGACAAGGATGGTAAGGCCGTTGCGGAAAAAGAAATTCATACTGCCGGCAAACCCGATCATATTGAGTTGGTGGCAGACCGCAGTGTGATCGATGCTAATGGTAAGGACCTCTCGTTTGTAACGGTTAAGGTGGTTGATAAAGATGGTAATCTTTGCCCGTTGGCTGACAATGAAATCAGCTTCAAGGTGAAAGGGGCAGGTACTTATTGCGCAGGAGCCAATGGTAATCCGGCTTCACTCGAGTCATTCCAGACTCCGAAGATGAAAGTGTTCAGTGGCATGATGACAGCTATTGTGCAATCTACCGAGAAAGCAGGAAAGATTACGCTCGAGGCTACCGGGAAGGGCCTGAAAAAAGGTACATTGGTGATCGAGAGTAAATAATCTGTTCAGATAAAGATAAGAAAAGAGGGGATCCGGGCAACCAGATACCCTCTTTTTTTGTTATATTTTATATGCAAACCTTAAATGATGATAGTATGAAACAACACCGGATCATTCACATACCAACATTCGTCTTAGCTTTATTTTTGATGTTTACCAGCTCTGTTTTGCGAGCACAGGATAAGCCTGTTTGGCTGGCAGATTCTCTTATTACTGTAGGATACGCTACCGGGAATAAAAAGAATATTTCCGGTTCGGTGGAAAAAATTACGGAGTTAGGAATGAATAAAGATCAGATTACCAATCCCTTGGAGGCTATCCGTGGACGTGTTCCCGGACTCACTATAGAAAAAGGAACCAATGGCCCGGCTGCTTTGGATGCCGTACGTTTGCGGGGAACCACTTCACTGACTAGTGGTAATGACCCTCTGATTATTGTTGACGGTGTGTTTGGTGATCTCAGTATGTTGACTTCTATATATCCTACCGATATAGAAAGCTTTACTATCTTGAAAGATGCTTCGGAGACAGCACAATATGGTTCCCGTGGTGCTTCAGGTGTTATCGAGATCACTACCAAGAAGGGAATTCGGGGCAAAACCAGAGTCAGCTATAACGGTAGTTTCGGCATATCCTCCGTATACAAAAATCTGGAGATGCTTTCCGGCAGTGAGTTTCGTAATCTGGCGCAGCAACAGGGCATTTCAATACTTGATAAAGGGAATGAAACCAATTTTTTGAAGGAGATAGAGCAAACAGGTCTGCAACAGAATCATCATGTTGCATTTTATGGTGGGACGGATGCTTCAAGCTATCGTGTTTCGTTGGGCTTTATGGATCGTCAGGGCATTATATTGAACGAGGATATGAAGAACTTCACTTCGAATATGAACATGACCCAGCATGTTTTTGATGATTTTTTGGTGTGCGAGCTGGGTATGTTTGGCTCTATCCAAAAGAACCATAATTTGTTTGACCTTCAAAAAACATTCTATTCGGCTGCAACTTTTAATCCTACATATCCCAATCACCGTAATCCGGAAACCAGTTCCTGGGATCAGATTACCAATGCCAGCCAGATCACTAACCCTTTGGCCTGGATGGAAGTGAAAGATCATGATGCGACTTCACATATCAGTACTCATGCTCGGCTAACCTTTAATTTACTGCGCGAACTTAAACTGATTCTTTTTGGTTCTTATACTTATAATATTGTTGAAAATTCCCAGTATCTGCCTACATCTGTATGGGCACACGGACAAGCATATAAAGGTACCCGGAAAATGGAATCACTGCTTGGCAATCTGATGTTGACCTATAAAAAGAACTGGAATAAACATTATTTTGATGTACTGGCTCTGGCAGAACTTCAAAAAGAGACTTATAGCGGTTTTTACACCACTGTGACCAATTTCAATTCCGATCAGTTTGGTTATAACAACCTTCAGGCAGGTGCCATTCGCCTTTGGGAAGGAACGAACTCTTATTTTGAACAGCCGCGGTTGGCATCTTTTCTCGGTCGCTTCAATTATACGTTTGACGACCGGTATATCCTTACGGTGAATGCTCGTACCGATGCTTCTTCCAAGTTTGGTGCCAATCATAAATGGGGCTTTTTTCCATCCGTGTCGGCTGCCTGGGTTGTCAGTGAAGAGAAGTTTATGAAACGTATTTCATTGGTGGATAATCTGAAATTCCGTATCGGTTACGGGCTGGCCGGCAATCAGAGTGGCATCGACTCTTATACAACGCTTAATCTGGTAAAGCCTAACGGAGTTGTTCCTGTTGGGAGTTCACAGGTGGTTACTTTGGGTAATATGCGTAATACCAATCCCGATTTGAAATGGGAAGTAAAGCGTACTTTTAATGCAGGTGCAGATCTTGGTATGTTTGGCAACCGGTTACTCTTTTCTTTGAACTACTATAATTCCAAGACCTCTGATATGCTTTATCTTTATAATGTCAGTGTGCCGCCTTTTACCTATAACACTCTTTTGGCAAATATAGGTTCCATGCGCAACTGCGGTACGGAGATTGCTGTCGGCATCACTCCTTTGAAGACCCGCGACATGGAATTGAACATTAATGTTAATGTCACTTTCCAGCAAAATAAATTGCTTTCATTAAGTGGAATGTATGGTGGAGAGAATATTTCGGCACCTGAGTATAAAAGCCTGGCAAGTCTGGACGGAGCCGGATTTCATGGTGGATATAATCATATTGTGTATCAGATGATAGGACAACCCTTAGGGGTATTCTACCTGCCTCATTGCAAAGGGCTTATTTCCGATGGCAATGGTGGGTATACGTATGACATTGCCGATTTGAACGGTGGAGGGGTGAGCCTTGAAGATGGAGAAGACCGCTATGTGGCAGGTCAGGCGGTACCCAAGACTTTACTTGGCTCCAATATCAGTTTTCGCTATAAACGTTTCGATCTCTCAGTACAGATAAATGGGGCATTCGGTCATAAAATCTATAACGGTACTTCACTGACCTACATGAATATGAATATTTTTCCTGATTACAATGTAATGAAGAAAGCTCCCGGACGTAATATCAAAGACCAGACTGCTACGGACTATTGGCTGGAGAGAGGTGATTATGTAAACTTCGATTATGTTACGATAGGCTGGAATGTTCCGGTGTCGAAGTGGAAAAAATACGTCCAGTCCCTCCGTCTCGCACTGACTGTCAATAATCTGGCTACTATTACCGGATATTCCGGTCTGTCACCTATGATCAACAGCTCTACCGTTAATTCTACTTTGGGAGTGGATGACAAACGGGGATATCCTTTAGCACGTACCTATACGCTTGGTTTGAGTATTAACTTTTAATTTGGAGGATTAATTATGAAAAGGCACTATATATATTCCTTTGTCTGTATCCTGATGTTTAGTCTGCTGTTTTCATGTGATGACTTTCTGAATGAAAATCCTAAAGATAAGATTCCCGAAGAGGATGCTTACAAGAGTCTCACCGATTTGTATTATAATGCAGTGGCTTCCTTATACAATAACATAGGAGGTTATAGTGATAGTCAGGGGTTGCAGGGCACCGGCAGGGGAATTTACGATCTGAATACCTTTACCACCGATGAGGCTATTATGCCTACCCGTGGAGGTGACTGGTATGATGGAGGATTCTGGCAGGGACTTTTTCTTCATCGTTGGGGAGTCGATAATGATGCTATTCAGGCTACGTGGGAATATTTATATAAGGTTATAGGTCTTTGCAATCAGTCACTTGAACGAATCGATACTTATCAGGAGACTCATCACGACACGGAACTTCCTGCTTACCGGGCAGAGGTTCGTGCTTTCCGTGCTTTGTATTACTATCATTTAATGGATTTGTTCGGACGTGTTCCTCTAATTCTATCATCTGCTATACCTTTGAAAGAGGTGAAACAAAACAGTCGTAAAGAAGTTTTTGATTTTATTGTGAAGGAGTTACAGGAGTCTGCCCCTTTATTGGCGCAAACATATAGCAATCGTTCCGGCAATTATTATGGGCGGATTACCCGTCCCGTGGTCCATTTCTTGCTTGCCAAACTTGTCTTGAATGCTGAGATATATGCGGATGATAACTGGACCGATACACAATATCCCGATGGAGGAGACATCTATTTTGAAGTAGATGGCAACCGGCTCAATGCCTGGCAAACGGTGGAGGCATATTGTGATTCCATTACTGCGGCGGGATATCGTCTGGAAGATAACTATGAAGCAAACTTTGCTGTTTACAATGAATCTTCTGCCGAGAATATTTTTACCATTCCAATGAGTAAGACTTTATATACTAACCAGATGCAATATCTTTTCCGTTCCCGTCACTATAATCATGCCAAGGCCTACGGATTGGGAGGAGAGAATGGTTCAAGTGCTACTGTGGAAGTACTTCGAACCTTTGGGTATGATACCCAAACTGTCGATCCCCGTTTTGATAAATGTTATTTTGCAGGTGTTGTTTACGATTTGAAGGGAAAGGTCATCACACTCGATGACGGTACTTTGCTGGAGTATTTTCCTTGGAAGGTGGATGTCGATATCTCTAATACCTCCTATGAAAAGACCGCAGGCGCACGGATGAAAAAGTATGAGATTGATGAAACCGCCACAAAAGATGGTAAACTAATGGAAAATGATATTGTACTCTATCGTTATGCCGATGTTTTATTAATGAAGAGTGAGGCCAAAGTCCGTAACGGAGAAAATGGAGATGTAGAACTGAATCTTGTTCGCGCCCGTGTGAATGCTCCTTTCCGGACAGCTACATTAGAAAGTTTGCTTTCGGAACGTCAATTAGAGTTTGCCTGGGAGGGTTGGCGCAGGCAAGATTTGGTTCGTTTTCGCCAATATACCCGTGCTTATACAAGCAGGCCCCGGCTTCCGGGTGAGGAAAGTGGCTATACCACAGTATTTCCTATTCCGGAGAAAATCCGTTTGATGAATCCCAATCTGACACAGAATCCGGGATATTGAATTTGCAAAATATTATGTGGAGATGATTATTTTAAATCATAAAATAATCCATCATTATATTAGAAATATCTATTTATAAGGTAAATCGTTCTTGCTACTTTTGCGTATTGATACAAAATCAGTGAAGTAACATTGTTTTCAACCTTATAGATAATATGAAATAATGAAGATCAAAACACTAACACTTTTCTCGTTTTTATTGGCTTCCTGTTCGCAGCAGGTTACTAGGATCGACTTGTCGGGTAGTTGGCAGTTTACGACCGATTCTACTCATTGGGACAGTACGGTCCTGTTACCCGGATCCATGGCTTCCAATGGCTTGGGAGAAGACATTACTGCCAATACTCCGTGGACCGGAGGTATCGTTGATTCAGCCTATTTCCGGAGTGATGCCTATGCCCGTTATCGTGAACCGGGTCATGTTAAAATCCCCTTTTGGTTGCAGCCTGTGAAGTATTACAAGGGGGCAGCCTGGTATAAAAAAGAGGTGACTGTTCCGGAAGGCTGGGGGCAACAGGATATCAGTTTATTTCTGGAACGTTGTCATTGGGAAACTCGTTTGTGGGTAGATGATAAAGAGGTCGGTATGCAGAATGCATTGGGTGCTCCACATCAGTACGACTTATCGGATGTCCTGACTCCCGGAAAACACACATTAACTTTACGTATCGATAATCGTGTAAAGGATATCGATCCGGGTGAAAATTCCCACAGTATTTCCGATCATACTCAGGGCAATTGGAACGGGGTTATCGGGGATATGTTTCTTCAGGTGCGTCCTCAGGTGAACATTGCACGTACGACTATTTTCCCGGATATATCAGCTAAAAACATTCGTGTGAAAACATTCCTCCGTAACCGTAAGAAGAATGAAGTGACAGCTTTGCTCGCTTTGGAGGCTGATGGCAAACTTTTGCAAAAGGAGGTCAATCTTCAGCCGGGGACTAATGAAGTGGAGGCTGTTCTGGCTTTGGGAGATGATATCCGTTTGTGGGATGAATTTCATCCGAATTTATATCGATTGAAAGTAAGTCTGACTGATAAGGAGCAAAAGACCACTGATTTTAGTGAAGAGTCTTTTGGTATGCGTGATTTTAAAGTAGTCAATGGTTGTATCACGATTAACAACCGTCCTGTCTTTTTGCGTGGTGCGTTGGATTGTGCCGCTTTTCCTAAAACAGGCTATCCGCCCACTGACAAAGAAACTTGGAGAAGAATATTCACAGCTTTTCAGGCACATGGGCTGAACCATGTTCGTTTTCATTCATGGTGTCCTCCTGAGGCTGCATTTTGTGCAGCTGATGAAATGGGACTTTATCTGGAAATAGAATGTTCCTCTTGGGCCAATCAGTCTACGACGATTGGTGACGGTCGTCCGCTCGATCGGTTCATTTGGGACGAAAGTGAACGGATTGTCAACACGTTTGGCAATCATCCTTCGTTTTGTATGATGATGTATGGCAATGAACCGGCAGGTGTGGGGAGTAGTACTTATCTGGCCAACTTTGTCACAACATGGAAGGATCGGGATAATCGCCGCTTGTATTGTAGCGGTGCAGGATGGCCCATGTTGGCGGTCAATGATTTTTTAAGTGATCCTGCTCCCCGCATTCAGGGATGGGGACAGGGACTTCGGAGTATTATCAACGCAGAACCTCCCCGTACCGATTATGATTGGTCGGAATATGTCAGTCGCTTCAGCCAACCTGTTGTAAGTCACGAAATCGGGCAATGGTGTGTTTATCCTAATTTTAAAGAGATCAGCAAATATGACGGTGTCATGCGTCCTGCAAATATGGAAATTTTCAGGGATATTCTGCAAAATAATGGTATGATACATCTTGCAGACAGTTTCTTGCTTGCGTCCGGCAAATTACAGGCACTCTGCTATAAAGCAGATGTTGAGGCTGCTTTACGTACCAGGAATTTCGGTGGATTCCAGTTACTGGGACTCAATGACTTTCCGGGACAAGGTACAGCATTGGTCGGTGTGCTGGATGCTTTCTGGGAAGAAAAAGGTTATATTTCTCCCGAAGAGTACCGCCGTTTCTGTGCTCCAACCGTCCCTTTGGCACGTTTGCCTAAACTTATTTATAAAAATGACGAACTGTTGAACGCCCGGGTAGAAGTGGCTCATTATGGCGAAACTCCACTAAAGAATGTGGCAGCCGGATGGACTTTGTCCGATACGGCAGGGAATGTACTGCAGTCCGGACAGTGGAAAGTAGATTTACTTCCCATAGGCAATAACTTCCCATTAGGAGATATTTCCGCTTCTTTAGCTCAGATGGAAACTCCCCGGCGTTTGGTGTTGGAGGTGGCAGTCGGTGAGTGGAAGAACAGTTGGAATGTTTGGGTTTATCCCGCTCTGCCACTCAAAGTAGAGGGAGAAGAGAGTATCCGGATGGTCGACTGTTTGGATACCACTACCCTAAAGGCTCTTGAAGGAGGTGCTTCTGTATTGTTATCTTTAAAGAAAGGGACACTGACCCGTCAAATGGGAGGTGATATTCAGGTTGGATTTTCCAGTATTTTCTGGAATACTGCTTGGACAGGAGGACAAGCTCCTCATACATTGGGTATTTTGTGTAATCCGAAACATCCGGCTTTGAGTCAATTCCCCACAGAATATTACAGTGATTATCAATGGTGGGATGCCATGAGCCATTCCGGTGCCATTAAAGTGGCCGAACTTTCTCCTGAAATAGCTCCGATAGTGCGTGTCATCGACGATTGGTTTACAAATCGTCCTCTCGCCTTGCTATTCGAGGTAAAAGTAGGTAATGGAAAATTGTTGGTATCGGGCATTGATTTCTGGCAAAACATGGATAAGCGTGTCGAAGCGCGCCAATTATTGTATAGCTTGAAAAAGTATATGGCAAGTCCGGCTTTCTCTCCGGTCGTATCTGTACAGGCGGAGCAAGTGCTGCAATTAGTCTCTGATAAATAGAATATTCTGTTTTATATAAATTTGCCCGGGCTTACATCTTTCGATGTATACCCGGGCAAATTTTATGAGATATTCTCTGTGTAAATCAGTGTGATCGGTGGTGAAACTTCTTAGTCGAAAAGACTTCTGAACTTCTTGAATATCTTTTCTTTAATTGAAGTACTTGGCTTGAAGTTCTTCGATTCTTCCAGCTTTTCCAAAGTACTTTTTTCGTCTTTACTCAGTGTCTCCGGCACATATACGCTTACGTTAACCAGCAGGTCTCCTGTGCCGTAACCGTTTACGCTTGGCAACCCTTTACCGCGGAGTCGGAGCACTTTTCCCGGTTGTGTACCTGCTTCGATTTTTACCTTCACTTTTCCGTCGATGGTTGGAATTTCTACCGCACCTCCGATAGCTGCTGTAGGGAAACTCAGCAATAAGTTGTATACCAGATCGTTTTCATCACGAATCAGCTCCGGATGTGGCTCTTCTTCCACCAAAATCAATAGGTCGCCCGGGATACCGTTATGTTTTCCGGCATTTCCTTTGCCGCCCATAGAGAGTTGCATGCCTTCTGCTACTCCGGCGGGAATTTTTACTGTTACTACTTCCTCACCGTATTCGATACCTTCTCCACCACAAACCTTACACTTGTCTTTAATGATTTTTCCCTCGCCATTACAAGTAGGACACGTAGTACGTGTCTGCATGGTTCCTAAGATGGTTTGCTGGTTACGGATTACCGAACCGCTACCTTTACAGGTCGGACAAGTTTCAGAACCGCCATTACCTTCTGCCCCTGTTCCGTGACAGTGCGAACAAGGTACATATTTTTTTAGTTTGAATTTCTTTTCAACTCCTGTAGAGATCTCTTTCAAATTCAGCTTCACTTTCACCCGGAGGTCTGAGCCACGGAATTTTCTCTGTTGAGAACCTCCGCCTCCAAATCCGCCGAAGCCTCCGAAACCACCACCGAATCCGCCGCCGCTATGGCCGCCGAAAATATCACCGAACATAGAGAAGATGTCGTCCATGGACATTCCGCCACCGAATCCTCCGAACGGTCCGCCGTTTCCAGCTGCTCCACTCATTCCTGCATGACCAAACTGGTCGTAGCGGGCACGTTTATCCGGATTACTCAGTACGTCATACGCTTCGGCTGCTTCTTTAAACTTTTCTTCTGCTTCCTTATCACCCGGATTTTTGTCCGGGTGATATTGGATGGCTTTTTTCCGGTATGCTTTCTTTATTTCTTCGACTGTTGCCTCTTTCGTGACTTCCAGCACTTCGTAATAATCTCTTTTTTCTGCCATATTTTAGTTTCGTTGATTTTAATTATATTAGCAAGTTTGTCGTGTTCCGGTTATTCACCCACAACTACTTTTGCATGGCGGATTACTTTGCCGTTAAGGGTATATCCGGTCTGTACACAATCCAATATTTTACCTTTCTGTTCTTCTGTCGGAGCAGGGATCACAGCGATGGCTTCGTGATAATCCGTATCCAACGGTTGGTCTTTAGTTTCGATAACCTTTACTCCATCCTGCGACAGAATAGACAGGAACTTATTATATATCAACTCAACACCCTCTTTTACGGCAGTTACGTCCGTAGCCGTTTCCATAGTTGTCAGTGCACGTTCCATGTCGTCGATTACCGGTAGAATACTTTTGATGCTCTTCTCACCACCGTTCAGAATCAACTCTGCTTTTTCTTTGATGGTCCGTTTACGGTAGTTATCGAATTCAGCCGAAAGACGGAGGTATTTGTCCTTCTGATCTTCGATCTGGCTATGGGCTTCTTCCAGTTCTTTTTCCAGTTTCTCCTCTGCGGTCAGCGGTGTGCTTTCCTCAGTGGTTTCTTCGTTTTGCGACTGTCCTTCAACGGTATCTTGAATATCGTCTACTGTCAACTCTTCTTCTTTCTTGGTTTTTTTTTCTTTTGGGTCCATATCTATTCTGTTTTTATTCTTGTTAAACGGATTTAGTTTCATGTCAATACGGCATTTTAATGTATTGGCTTTGCAGCAAAAACTTTGCCAGTTTGTTTGTTTTGCCAAAAAACGCAGCAAAGGTAATACTTTTATGTCAGATTGACACATTACTGATAGTTCGTTATTCACTAAAAATGTCTACCTTTGTCACCGCATTATTTGATAATAAATAATTTAAGGAATAATAATAGAATGATTACAGTTTCAAACGTTTCGGTACAGTTTGGTAAAAGAGTATTGTTTAATGATGTAAATCTGAAATTTACAAGTGGAAATTGTTATGGTATTATCGGTGCCAATGGCGCCGGCAAGTCAACTTTTCTTCGTACGATATACGGTGACCTCGACCCGACTACCGGAAACATTACGTTAGGTCCGGGCGAACGCCTTTCGGTATTGAGCCAGGACCACTTTAAGTGGGACGCTTATACGGTAATGGATACCGTAATGATGGGTCACACCGTGTTGTGGGATATTATGAAGCAACGCGAAGTTCTTTATGCCAAAGAAGATTTTACCGATGAAGACGGTCTGAAGGTTTCCGAACTGGAAGAGAAGTTTGCCGAACTTGACGGATGGAATGCTGAAAGTGACGCAGCTATGTTGCTGAGCGGTTTGGGTGTGAAAGAAGATAAACATTATACATTGATGGGTGAATTGAGCGGTAAGGAAAAAGTGCGTGTGATGCTGGCACAGGCATTATACGGAAATCCGGATAACCTGTTGCTTGACGAGCCTACCAATGACCTGGATATGGAGACTGTTACCTGGTTGGAAGAGTATCTCTCTAATTTCGAACATACCGTGTTGGTTGTAAGTCACGACCGTCACTTTCTCGATTCTGTCTGTACACATACGGTCGATATCGATTACGGAAAAATTAATCTTTTTGCCGGTAACTACAGTTTCTGGTATGAATCCAGTCAATTGGCCCTCCGTCAGCAGCAGAACCAGAAGGCCAAAGCTGAGGAGAAAAAGAAAGAACTGGAAGAATTTATCCGCCGTTTCAGTGCCAATGTTGCCAAGAGTAAGCAGACTACCAGTCGTAAGAAAATGCTCGAAAAGTTGAATGTTGAAGAAATCAAACCGTCCTCCCGTAAATATCCGGGTATTATCTTTACTCCGGAGCGTGAGCCGGGCAATCAGATATTGGAAGTTTCCGGTTTGAGCAAGAAGACCGAAGAAGGGGTTGTATTGTTCAACGACGTGAACTTCAATGTGGAGAAAGGTGACAAGATTGTGTTCATTTCCCGTAATCCGCGTGCGATGACTGCTTTCTTTGAGATAATCAACGGTCATATGAAGCCTGATGCAGGACATTTCAACTGGGGGGTAACAATTACAACTGCTTATCTTCCTTTGGATAATACCGAATATTTCAATACTGATTTGAATCTGGTCGACTGGTTGAGCCAATATGGCGAGGGTAATGAAGTTTATATGAAAGGTTTCCTGGGACGTATGCTTTTCTCCGGTGAAGAAGTACTGAAGAAAGTGAGTGTACTTTCGGGAGGTGAGAAAATGCGTTGTATGATTGCCCGTATGCAGTTGCGCAATGCCAACTGTCTGATTCTCGATACTCCGACCAATCATCTCGACTTGGAGTCTATTCAGGCATTCAACAACAACCTGAAAACTTATAAAGGCAATATCCTTTTCTCTTCACATGACCACGAATTTATTCAGACCGTTGCCAATCGTGTGATTGAGCTGACTCCGAACGGTATTATCGATAAGATGATGGAATACGACGAATACATTACTTCCGATCACATCAAAGAGCTGAGAGCCAAGATGTACAAGTAATGATGTACGGTTTTGAACGATGAACGATTAACGATGAACAGGTTGCGCATGAATGGGCACCTGTTCATCGTTTTTTTGTTCGTATTCACTTTATTTATCGTTTACTGTTGTTTATCGTTCATAGTTTATCATTCATCGTTATTTTACCTTTCTCCATTTATTACGTATCATATATAAACACATATACCGTGGCTTATGGAACAAAAGGAAATACAGGCATTAGTAGAAAGGAGCAGGAAGCAAGATGCAAGTGCATTTGCTTTGCTTGTGGCAGAGTATCAGACTTTTGTTTTTCGCCTGGCATTCCGCTTGTTGTGTAATGAAGAGGAAGCGCGGGATATGGTACAGGAGACTTTCCTGCGTGTCTGGCTTTCGTTGGACAAATACCGTCCTGAATTTCGCTTTGCGACCTGGCTTTACAGGGTTGCGTGTAATATTTGTTATGATCGTTTGCGGGTTTTACAACACTCGCCGGCCGGAGCGCTTTCCGATATTGCGTTTTCCGAGTTGCCCATTCTTTCCAATGATAACGTCGAAGCAGTGTTAGTCAACCGGGAGTTGAAAGCATATATCCTGTACTTTATGCAACAACTGACTCCTAAGCAGAAGCTGGTATTTACATTGCGCGATATAGAAGAGTTGGAAATCAAAGAGATCGAGATTATTACCGGACTCACATCGATCCAGATCAAAACAAACCTCTATCTCGCCCGGAAGAGTATCCGTAAGAAGTTGAATGAAATAAATAAAGAAAGATGAAAAAGGAAGAAATTAATTATGAAAGGTGGTTGGGACAGTTAAAAAAGACCCCCCCCATTCTGGAAAATCCGGAGGTATTAACCGAAGATATTATGCGTGCTGTCAAGGCGGCTTCTTTCAGAAGTCCGGCCAAGCGCAGACCGAATCTTGTTGCCTGGTGTTCGGGCATTGCTGCAACTTTGCTCTTGGCGATATGGGTAGCAGAAACGATGTCTGTTGATTCATTTCCCTCGTCTGAAGTAATCATCATACCGGAGCCCTATCAATCGAATACTTTCACAGACAGTCGGGAGCATAGAGGTTTGACGATAGGAGAGAAGCAGGAGCTTTTCTTTACCGCATCCCGTAATCGGAAAAGGGAAATGCTTAAACGAGAACGGCTTTATACTCAGTATAAACAGATAATGAAGAGTGAGTGATCTTTAAAAAATAGATGCGTATGAAAACAAAAAATCTTTTACCGATATTGTTGCTTGCCGTTTCAATGGTGTCCTGCACCACCTATTATCAAGTGAAAACCCAGGTTTTTCCTGATGGATCGGCTCGTAGGGAAGTTTATGCCTTTGGCGATTCTGCATTCATGGCCGGAAATTGGGCACAAAATCCTTTTATGTTCTCATTGGATTCCGGTTGGACGGTGACGCGTTTTGATTCTGTCCGGATGCATAATTATTTTGGAGAGAAGGAAAAGATAAACGTGTGTGCCAGCAGGGAGCAGGCTTCTGTCGACTTATTTTCGGAGCAGGTCCGGCCTAAAAATCCGATGTTTCGTCCTTTGGTGACTCCGCGGGAAACACTGACCAAACATTTCCGTTGGTTCTATACGTATTATACCTATAACGGTGTTTATCCCGAACTGACAGAAAAAGGGCCTGTACCTCTGAAAAACTATCTGAACGAGTCGGAACAGAAACTTTGGTTTCAGGGCGACGACACTGCGTATCGGGGAATGAACGGATTGGAGATGAAAGAAGTACTCGATCGTTTGGAAGGACAATTTGTTCAATGGTACAACCGTAGTCTCTATGAATTAAGTATTGAAGTGATGCGGCCTTTTATAGCTGACCTGAAGCAGGGCGACTATCTTTCACGTCTGAATGCGGCTAAGGATTCATTGTATCAGGCATATCGGCCTCAGAATGATGATCCGGACTTCTCTCCGGCACTCGTTTGTCAATTACTCGATACTCACTTTCACACTGATTGCTTTTCGCTTCTCTATAAAGAAAAACAGCAGGAAGTGGATAAAAAATTTGATGAGGAAACACGTTCCGTTGAGTTATTTGGAGTGGTGATTCAATATGAACTCAATATGCCCGGACAAATGCTTTCGGCAAATACAACCTTTAGGGAGGATGGTCATTGGGTCTGGAAAGTAGATGCCTATCGTCTTTTGGCAGGCGAATATCTTTTGACTGCCGAGTCGCGCGTACCCAACATCTGGGCCTTTATCCTCACCGGCTTGCTTATTCTTTTGGGTATAGCCTATTGGATAAAAAAGCGATGAACAAGAAGGAGTGAAGTTGTGTCAAAGGTCCTCTCACCACAGATTGCACTGATTTCCACAGATTATTCGTGTCGTTAAAATTCCTTCTGTGTTCCTCAGTGTCCTCTGTGGTGAGTTTTTTGATATGCTCCCGTTTTTTATCGTTTATAAATCAACTTATTTTTCCCTTCCCCGAATAAATTGTCTCCTATGGTTGTGATTTTATCTCCTTTGGCAACTACGTAGCGTAGCCTGTCACATCCCATGAAAGCACCATATTCGATGGCTGTAATGCTTTCCGGCAATTCCACGGTTCCACACAGACGTCCGCAATTGCTGAAAGCTCGCTGTCCAATGCTTTTCAGTCCATGAGGTAAACGAATGCGGAGCAGGTATTTTTTTTGTGAGAAAGTGAAGTCCGGGATAGCTGTCGCATTGGTCTTTTCGATGTCTACGGCAACCAGATTCGGCATATAATCCCGTATCAGTTTAAAATCGGCTGCATCCAGTTTACCTTCGATGGTCAGGAAGTTGATCTCTTTCGGTTGTAGCCCTGCTTTTTGTATTTCACTTTCCAGCGTGCTCAAAGCACCTACCTCTATTTTAGCTTCCAATGGTTCGCCTTCAATGAACGCAAAGTTATCCCAACGATTTTTCAGCCGGTATTCATCACTTGCTCCCAGCGGTACGAAGATTGCAGTGATGCTGTCAGCCAAGGCTCCCGGCAGCAGGTTGGGAGGAGTTTTCTTTTTGATCTGGCAGATGTTCAGGTTCTCGCATCCCATAAAAGCTGTATCTTCAATGTTCTTGATTTTTTCCGAAAGAACCACTTTCTTTAGGGTCGATTTCCCTTTGGCAATGCCGTTTTCCATCTTGCAGAAAGCATAGGCCGGAACAAAGTTTGGCATGTAAATATAGAATTTATCCGGATACGTACCTTCTTTTCCCGAATACATACTGATACTTGCATTCGCTATATCGAGCACTTGCAGATTTTTGAATTCATCGCGCAGATGCTTGAAATCCACTGCGTTGATCTTTCCTGTCAGAGTGAGGTGAGTCACCTGGTTTGCTTCTTCTTCCGTCATCATCGAAATAAGAGTTCCCGGTTTGCTGACGAAATATGTTTTCTTAACTTCTTGTGCCGTAGCTGCAAATAGATTGGCAGCAAGGACTATTCCTATAAATAGATGTTTTATTTTCATATTTATGATAAATGTTTAGACAAATATAGCGAATCATACTTTATCTCGTTGAGAGTTTTAGGAAAATATAGTTATTTTTGTCCTTCAACTAATAAATTAACAAAATGGAACAACAAGAAAAAGAGAGCAGTCCGATTCACTCTTCGGGAGGAATTCCGGCATTTGCAAGTATTGCATTATTTCTGGTGGGTTTCTATATTCTTATACCTCTGTTTGGGATTATTCTGAGTTCTATCCCTGTATTAAAAGAGTGGAGAATGGGGACTTTCTTTATTGGGGAGGGAGCTATGTTGCTGAGCGTGTTTGTTGTTACCTTCCTGATGATGCAATTTCTGGATCATCGTCCCTTCTCCGATTTAGGATTCAGTCTGAAAGGACGTGGTAAAGACATCTTGTACGGCTTTTTGATGGCAGTGCTTATCTATGCCATTGGCTTTGCTGTTTGTTTGCTGACCGGTCAGATTGAGGTTGTCGGTGTTCATTTTCATTGGAGCGATCTGCTCTTGAGCGGGCTGTTTTTCGCTATGGTTGCCATTGTCGAAGAAACTATGATGCGCGGATATATTCTGGGGCGCTTATTGCGTACGCGACTCAATAAATTTATTTCTCTTTTCATCTCTTCCTTTTTGTTTGCGTTGCTCCATCTGATGAATCCCAATGTGGCTTTTTTGCCTATGCTTAATCTGGTGTTGGGAGGATTATTACTGGGAGCTGCCTATCTTTATACCCGTAACCTTTGGTTTCCAATTTCGCTTCATTTCTTTTGGAACTGGATTCAAGGACCCATGCTTGGATTTGAAGTCAGTGGCAATCGTTTCTGTGAAACCTTGTTTTCACTTCGCCTGCCCGCAAATAATCTGATCAACGGAGGAGCATTTGGTTTTGAAGGTTCGCTGGTTTGCACGGCATTGGCAACGCTCTTTACACTGTTCATAATCTGGTGGTTTGAGCGTTTATCGCAGAAGACGCAGAGGTATTAAGGATATGGTGATATTGGCTTTTTCTTTATTGCCAGTAATTCGGTATGCTTGCTCAGTTGTGAATTAGAGATAAAAATGACCTGTGTTTTGCTGAGTCTGCGAATATTAATAACACAAAATCTATACGAATTCAAAATGTGTGGGCAAATATATCAAAAACTTTCTATTTGTTTGGATATTCCTCTTTTTCCTGACACGTTTCGTGTTCTTTTTTGGGAGGATAAAAGGCGATAAACTCATATATATGCAGAATAAAAACAAATTTATGATGGGCAAGTAATACGATATTAATTTCTTAGTCTATAGAAAGTTAATATCGTAATTGTAAAGAGTTAGCTTTTTGTTGGCAGAAAGTTAATTCCGTGCTGATATGAAGTTAACTTCCTTTCAGAATCAAGTCATTTTGTTTCCGATAGTTGCTGTTAAGGGATGAAAAAGGTGGCTGAAAATGCCTGATTTCCTCTATATGCTGTTTGTTTCTGATTCTTTTGTATATGTGAAAATGATTGTTGTTTCTGATATTTTTCAATTGTTGTGTTCCGTAAAGATCCTATATTCAATCTTTTGTTTGTATTTTAGTTTGATTTGCTTTCCTTATGATTTTGTCTGATAGAGATTCTCGGGCTTTTTTCTATATATATTTATATTAGGGCTGTAAAAACTGATTTTACCAGCATTTGGAAATACAAAATGATAATTGTTAAATCTCAGTTCTCTATCTTGTAGATTGGTATCAGTAAATAATATTTTGAAAGAATTGTTGCATATTTGCGCAAAATGAAGAACTAAATGCGTAATTAAGGATAAAAAAGGAATCTGAATCCTTTATTTTTGCGCATATCAAACTCTTAGAATTATTTGCTATGGGACGGAAATACTTGCAACTCTTTTGTGTATTAGCCTTGATTATATCGGCATTGTTCTTTCCTGCTTTTGCGGGAAGTAATAATCCTACAACTGCCCGTGCCGATATAAGTTATGGAAACGGATTTGTAATGCAGACAGGGCATGAATCTGCAAATCTTGTTTCCGGTGTGGAAAAAGCTGAGTGGATGAAGGTACTTCAGGACACACTTCCTATCTGTAAGATATCCATTCCTGGTACGCACGATAGTGGCTCTATTAAGGGAGGACGTATGCTGAAGACGCAAACTGCAGATATCCCCACTCAGTTGCAGAAAGGGATTCGTGCTTTTGACATCCGTTTGAAAGAAAAGAATGGTAAATTAGGGGTATTCCATGGTCATGCTTTTCAGGATATATACTGGGAAGAAGATGTATTGCCCGCTTTCATCGGTTTTTTGCAAGTTCATCCTTCTGAGACTTTGATTGTGTCGTTGAAAAAAGAGGGAGGGGAGATAAAGGATTATGCTTCTTTATTATCTGCGTCTTTGAATACATCTGCATATCAGCGTTATTTTGTTGCAGATTTCCACCCAGAACTGACATTGAAAAATTGCCGTGGAAAGATACTTTTTTTGCATAGGGATCGTGTGATGGATAATTACCCGGGAGCTGCCTGCATCGGTTGGGATGATAATAGTACTTGCCTGTTGACCCTTCGTAATAAAGATGGCAAAGAAGCGACTGTTTTTCTTCAGGATGAATACCAATACAACTCGGGCAAAGAAGCGGATAAAAAGATTGTGGCTTGTATTCGTAATTTCGATAGGATATGTGAAGAACGAAGCTTTTCACGCCGGTGGGGAATATCTTTTGTGAGTGCTACTGGACTGCCTTCGGGAATACCTCTGGTTTTTGCGAATAAAGTCAATGAACCGGTTGTAAATTATCTGGTGGAGAAGCGCAAACGAAATTGCGGCATTGTATTCATTGATTTTACAGAAGATCCGGGAGGGCAAAAGTTAGTGGAATATCTCATTGGCAGTAACATCTATTGATGCTATTCTCCTGACATTATTAGTTAGAATCAGATAATAAGTTTTTTCATTAGTTACTCTGCGTATTTACGTAAAGTGAAGATTAGAATGCGTGAATAGTAATATGATAGATAGTGACTATTAATAATTTGTATATATCAAAACCTTTAAATGAATATGTAATGAAACTTTTAAGGATGCTATTTTATTAGGAGCTTCTGCCTTGTTTGAGAAATAATATTTACTAATATGTGTCGTATATAATTAAAAATAGTATAAGTAATATATTTATTATATTTTACTTATATATAAGAGTCCAAGAAAAATAATCTTTTTGTAATGTCTATGTAATTCTGCTTTTAGACCTTTGTGACAGAATTATAATTTTCTATATTATAAACTTTAAATTTTGAATGCATGAAACAAGTAAATCTTAGAATCTATCGAATGATTCTGATATTATTAGTAGGGCTGTCCCTATCGGCAGGTGCTTACGCACAGCAGATCTCTGTGGGGGGAATAGTAAAAGATCAGATGGGGGAACCTGTGATCGGTGCCAATGTTATCGTGAAAGGAACTTCTAATGGAGTTATTACAGACATAGATGGTAAGTTTGCATTGTCGGCTGCCAAGAATGATATTTTGATTATCAGTTTTGTCGGTTTTACGAGTCAGGAAATTCCGGTAACGGGAAAAGATTTGATGGTAACTTTGAAAGAAGATACCGGACTTCTGGACGAGGTGGTTGTTTTGGGATATGGCGCGAATGCCCGGAAACAAGACTTGTCAGCGGCTGTGGGTGTATTGAGTAACACGGATGACTTGACGGTGCGTCCGGTTAGCTCTACGGAAAGTCTGTTGCAAGGTCAGTTAGCGGGTGTTACGGTACAATCTAATGGCGGTGATCCTACATCCACTCCTTCTATTGTTATTCGTGGACAAGGTTCTCAAAATGGTGACAACGTACTTTGGGTAGTTGACGGCGTTCCGGGTGCTCCTATTGCTTCAATGAGTGATATTGAATCTATTGTCGTATTGAAAGATGCCGCTTCTGCTGCTATTTATGGTGCGCAATCAGGTGCGGGCGGCGTTATCCTGGTTACTACCAAAAAAGCTAAAGCGGGTATTCCTACTCTTAGCTATGAAGGCACTTACGGCATTCGCCAGGCTACAAATTTGCCGGAACCGTTAAATGCCGAGGAAGAGTTGGAGATGCGTAAACGCTCTTATGCCAACGCGAATGTGACTTTACCTGACGGTTGGAATATAGAAAAGAATCCATGGATCGGTACTACCCGTACAAACTGGATGGATGAGATTTTTCGTACAGCTTTCTATCAGCGTCATAATATTGCTTTAAATGTAGGTACCGACAACTATTCCAGTCGCTTATCTTTTTCATTTGATAACGATGAAGGTGTATTGATTAATACTTATAATAAGAATTATGCAATTCGTTATAATGGCAAGTTTGATTTGAATAAGTGGGTATCTATTAGTGAGGATCTGGTATGGAAGAATACTGAGAATCGTTCAAAAGATACAAACGACGCTTATACAGGTCCTGTTTTATCTGCAATTTATATGCCGGCAAGTGCTACTGTCTATAATCCGTTGGATGGTACTTGGGGAGGCACTACTACGGAGGATCCTGAATACATAGCTAAATATGGAAGCAATTTCGCCGGTGCTCATGGTGATGCGGTCAATCCGGTACGTTTACTGAGAGCTGAAAACCGTTTTAATAGAACCAGCGATGTGTGGAGCACTACCAGTTTGCAGATAGCCAATATAATACAGGGCTTGAAGTTTACCAGCCGTTTTACCTATAATCTGAAAACCAATAATTATAAGAACTTCCGTCCCATTCAAGATGAACCGGGTAAACCTAATAATTCAAATAGCCTGGATGTAACCAACTACCGTACAGATGCTTGGAAAACGGAGAATACTCTAACTTATGATAATAGTTTCGGAAACCATACAGTTGGTGCCTTATTCTCTACTACAGCCGACCATTATAATGTACGCGGACTGAAAGTAAATGGTAAGAATTTTGCTGATGAAAGCCCGTATCTGCAGTATCTGGCATATGCAGGAACTACTTCTGCTACAGATTATTTGACAGGGCCTGATGCCAACGTTTCATTAGTAGCTCGTCTCGCTTACTCTTATGATGATCGTTATTTTGTGACGGCATCTTGGCGTCGTGACTATGCCGGTCGTTTACCGAAAGAGAATAACTTTGGTGATTTCCCCGCAGCTACCTTAGCTTGGAAGATTTCTAATGAAAAGTTCTTTAAAAAGAGTGATTTCATCGGTATGTTGAAGTTGCGCGCTTCTTGGGGGCGTGTAGGTAATTTGGGTTCTATTGACTATAATTACAAGTCACTCTTATTGGGAACATCATACTGGCAAGAACAAGCTCAATATGGTGTGATAAATAATGCAACCTGGAATAATTTTGTATATAATTCCACTGCAATGAATAGGAACTTGACATGGGAGACTTCTGAACAGTGGGATTTAGGTTTAGATGTTGAACTGTTCAAAAATCGTTTGGCATTGTCGTTTGATTACTTTGATAAACGTACCTTTAACTTGATTCAGAAGCAAACAATGAATTGGCCAAGTTCTATTGGATTGAATCCGTTGTTAATTAATCAAGGTGAAGTTCGCAACCGTGGTATTGAAGTACAGGCTAACTGGAATGATCGCGTTAATAAGGATTTTTCTTACTTCGTGTCGGGTAATTTTTCATATCTGAAGAATTGGGTTTCGGATATTGGCGTAAAGAATGCTGATGGTAGTCCTGGCGTATGGACAGATAGTGATTCTAAATTCCGTAACATTCCTTATACTCGCCAGACTGCCGAGGGAGAACCTTTGAACTCTTACTATTTGATTAAGACTAACGGTATCTTTCAAAGTGATGCGGAAGCGGCCGCTTATGTGGATAAGAATGGAAAACGTATCCAACCGAATGCCGTAGCTGGTGATTTGAAGTTTATTGACTATAATAACGATGGTAAGATTGACGATAAGGACCGCCAATATTGTGGAAGCGCTACTCCAAAAACAACGTATTCATTTTCATTTGGCGCTACTTACAAGAAATTCTCTTTTAGTGCTATGTTCCAGGGAGTAGGGGGGGCTCAGGCATTTTACGCTGCTAAATCTGTAATTCTGAGTGATGCGGATGGTAATTTCAACCGCGTAAAAGATATTTTGAATGCGTGGAGCCCTACTAATACATCTTCTAATATTCCCAGACTTTCGATGAATGACCCGAACTCCAATTTCTCTACGGCTTCTGACTGGTATCTGGAAAGTGCTTCTTACTTGCGTCTTAAGAATTTGACTTTATCTTATGATTTGACCGATGTTCTTCAAAAATGGTCACATCTAAAGGAACGCAACAGTCGTATGTCTGTTTATTTTAGTGGTGAAAACCTCTTTACGATTACTGATTATTCTGGTATGGATCCGGAATGCGGAGGATGGGATGCTATGAAGTATCCTGTATCCAGAGTATTTTCTTTTGGTGTTAAACTAACTTATTAATAAAAACAGTTATGAAAAAATATATACCATTATTGGCGTTATCGGCACTAACCTTTTGTTCTTGCTCTGACTTTTTAAATGTGCAGCCGGAAGGCAATCCTGCCACTACATCCTATTTCTTGAATGATGAACAAGCTATTGATGCCATTGACGGGCTCTATGCTCCTATTCATCAGGAAAAAGGCTTTGGACGTGAGTTGTTTTGGGAACAAGGTGCTGCTTGTGATATAGTATGGGCTAAATCACGTGGCTTCAACTCATTGGCCACCTTTAACTATAACGGTGATGAAAGTCCTATCAGTGGTGGATTTGATTTATTCTATCAGAATATGGCTCGTTCCAACTGGATTATCAAGCAGTTGCTTGCCAAAGAAAAAAAAGGTGGACTAAGCGATGTAGAACATCGGAGTTTGGGTGAAGCTTTCTTTATGCGTGGCATGGCTCATTTTTGGATTGCTTACCGTTATGGAACGAAAGACCAAGGTGTACCTTTTGTGCGCTACGAAGATTTCGAGGGCGATTATGATAATTCCATACCTCCACAGCAAGCTTCTGTAATAGACAATTATAAGTTCATTATAGAGGATATGGATAATGCCATTTCTTATTTGCCGAAATTCGAAGAATATTCGGATGATGATAAAGGACGTGCTCACAAAGCTGCCGCTGTAGCCTATAAAGCTAAAGTATATGCCTATTGGGCTACGTGGGATGAAATTCAATGGAATAATGTAATTGCTATGGTTAATTCTCTGGAAACAGACTATGGGCGTGATTTGGCCGATACTTTTGCAGAAGTGTTCTCTTCGGAGTTTGCGGATTTTTGGAATAAGGAATATATTTGGTCTATTCCTTCCAATGGTGGTTCTACAGGCGGTGGCGTTGAATTCCCCGGAGTGATTCTGGAAGATAAAGCTTGGGGCATATATAATGGCTGGGGCCAAATTAAGCCTTCTTACGATATTTATGAAGAAATGGCAAAAGACGGTGTTGGTAATGATCGTCTGGTGCGTTCTATTTTGGAATATAATCAAGAGTTCGAGTTTTTTGGTGAGAAACGTAAATTCTATACTGATACAAACTTGGATGTCGGTTTCCAGATTAATAAATATATGGACCCGTTCAAGCATAAGGATGCCGATACTAAAGGATACGTAAATACAAATGGCAACTACCCCACTGCTCGTGTAAATTTCCCATTGATTCGTTTTGCGGAAATGCTGCTGTTCCGTGCCGAAGCCTATTTAATGACAAACCAACCTGGTAAAGCGAAAGAAGATTTGAATCGTATCCGCAGACGCTCTAATTTGAAAGAGTTAACAGATATGCCTACTATGGCAGATTTATATCATGAACGTCGTTGTGAGTTGGCTTTTGAATATACTGACCACTTGTTTGATTTGAAACGTTGGCATCGTTCATCAAATGCCGTAATCAAAAAATTAGCTGCAAAAGAATTGAATGCCCATCCCCGTATCCGTAAGTATGCAAACCGTTCTAATCCGGAGTCAACTTTTACAATAGAGCCATATGCTGACTATCTGAATAAGACTCCTTACCAGGATTATATGATGGTATTTCCATATCCGTCTGAACAAATTACTAAATCAAACGGCAAATTAATACAAAACGACGGTTATTAATTAATCTTTTTAATCGAAAGATTAATTAATAAATAGATCATTGCCATTGGTATAGTCTGCAAGGCAAGGGTTGGTATCTAAGTATATGAATCCTTGCTGAACTTTCTCCTTTTGCTTTTCTTTGCAAAGGATTTCGATAGAGTAAAATCTTCAAACATGTAATTTAATGAAACTAAATACTTTTACATGTGCAACTATTGCATTTATTGTTTGTAGTTCTTGTACGTCCGGTAAACATTCTCCTGTTGACTATGTAGATCCTTTCATTGGTACAGGTTTTCACGGTCATACGTATCCGGGGGCGACTGTTCCTTTCGGTGCGGTACAATTGAGTCCTGATACCCGTGCGGGAAATTGGGATGCCTGTGCAGGATATCACTATGATGATACAATTTTAAAAGGCTTCTCGCATACGCATCTGAGCGGAACCGGATGTCTTGATTTGGGTGACATTTTGTTTCGTCCTACAACTCTAAAACCGGATCTGACCGCCGAAAGCATTTGCCGACCGGCTAATTTCTCACACAAAGATGAAAGGGCGTCGGCGGGTTATTATTCGGTGATATTGAAAGATGAAGGGATAAAAGCGGAATTGACCGCAACGACTCATGCCGGCATGCACCGTTATACATTCCCTTCCGGAAAACCCGTTACTATTATTGTCGATTTGGCTCATTTACTTGACAATGAATATATCTATGAAGCGGAATTGGAACGGACAACATCTAATGAGATTGTGGGAATGCGTAGAACCAGAGGTTGGACAGATAATCAATATGTTTATTTTGCAGCCCAGTTCTCAGAACCTTTTCAAACTGTTGAGTTTGTACAGGATAAAAAGATAGTTTCCGCCGAAACCAAACAGGTGGGTACTGACTTGCAAGCGGTTCTGACATTCGCTGACAAAGACGGAGAACCTATAATCGCCAAAGTAGGATTGTCATTGGTAAGCGTGGACAATGCGCGTAAAAATCTGGCGGAGGAAGTGAAAGACTTCAATTTTGATGCTGTGTGTGCTGCCGCCCGGAATGACTGGGAACAAGCGCTTTCATCCATTACTGTCGAGGGAGGCGGTACAGACGATTTGAAAAATTTCTATACTGCCATTTATCATGCTATGGTTGTTCCTAATGTAGTGAGTGATGTCAACGGTGAATATCGGCGGCATAATATGCAGATAGGACAATTGCCAAAAGGGAAAATGCAATACTCCACTTTCTCTCTTTGGGACACTTTCCGTGCATGGAATCCTTTGATGACGTTGATTGATACTGCATTGGTCAATAATATGGTGAACTCTTATCTGAATATTTACGATGCTTCCGGAGAACTTCCTATTTGGCCACTTTCTGCCGCAGAGACGGGAACAATGATAGGATACCATTCGGTATCTGTTATTGCTGACGCTTATTTGAAGGGGATTAGAGGATTTGATGCGGAAAAGGCATTGGATGCAATGAAGGTTTCCTCTGAAAAGAATAAAAAAGGAGCGGATTACTATATAAAATATGGATTTATCCCTTCGAACATAAAGAAAGAATCTATATCTTGCTTGCTGGAATTTGCTTATGATGATTGGTGCATAGCGCGTATGGCTCAAGAAATGGGAAAAGAAGATGTTTATCGGAAATATATTGAACGTTCCCAGAACTATATCAATGTGTTTGATGGTTCTACCAAATTCTTCCGTGGAAAGCGGATGGATGGCAATTGGGAGACTTCTTTCAATCCATTCGAGGTAGGACGTTCCTATACGGAAGCTACTGCCTGGCAGTATCGCTTTTCCGTACCCTATGATGTGAACGGAATGGTGCAATTGTTTGGGGGCAAGGAAAAATTCATCACTGCACTCGATTCCATATTTATCGCAGACCCAAATGTGCATGGTGATCTTGCGGATATCACAGGGTTGATAGGACAGTATGCTCATGGTAATGAACCCAGTCACCATATCGCCTATTTGTATGATTATGTAGGGCAGCCCTGGAAGACACAGGAAATGACACGCCGCTTACTTGATGAGATGTACCAACCTACTCCGGGAGGTATCAGCGGCAATGAAGATTGTGGACAGATGTCCGCATGGTATATCTTGTCCGGTCTGGGCATTTATTCCGTTTGTCCGGGAAGCAATGAATTTGCATTGACCACCCCTCTGTTCGAGAAAGCGGTGCTTAAGTTGGCAAATGGAAAGAGATTGACTTTGCTTGCCAATGATCCGAAGAAGAATATCTATATCCATAAAGTAGAGTTGAATGGAAAACAGATAGATACTAACTTTATTACTTACGCTCAATTGATGGAAGGAGGAGAGCTTCGCTTTACTCTATCAGATAAGCCGGACAAAAGCAGAGGTATTTCGGAAGAGGCTTCTCCTTATTCTTATACCAAAGAAAAAGTGGTTTCCATTCCTTATGTAGATAGAGATCTGAACTTGTTTATGGATAAGGTGACAGTAGCTCTTGCCACAACGACTGAGGGCGCGGAGCTTAGATACACTCTGGATGGGACCGAACCTACAGAAAAGTCTTTGCTCTACGATAAACCATTTAAAGTAGATATGACTACACAGATTAAAGCAAAAGGATTTAAAGAGGGGTTCCGCCCGAGTAGAACTTTGTCTATTACAGCTACTAAAGCTGAATTGAAAGCGTCGCTTCCGGTACATCCTTCACGGAACGGTACATCCTATAAATATTTTGAAGGAACTTATCAAAAAGTGGCTGATATTGAAAAAACTCCATTGTTAGAGGCAGGTGTATTGCCGGAACCCTCTATAAAGGAAGCAAAACAGGAAGATCATTTCGGTTATATATTCTCTGGTCTGATTAATGTTCCCGAAGATGGAGTTTATACTTTCCAGACTCGTTCGGATGATGGTAGCGTTTTGTATATAGGCAATGAACTGGTGGTGAACAACGATGGTTCACATGCCGCTATTCCTGCTACAGGATGTATTGCGTTGGAAAAGGGATTCCATCCGTATATACTTTATTATTTTGAGGATTATGAAGGGGAGCATTTAAGCTGGTTCTGGAAACTTCCTTCTGCAAAGGAATTAGCACCGATTCCTGCTTCAGCCTTGTTTGTAAAATAATTAATGACATAATGCCATGGAAAAAATAATTTTATTAGTTTTGCCATTTTTCGCTGCATCATGCGGCCAAGTGAAACAACAGGCATCTGCACCGGAGCCTGTCAACGTCATGTCTTTCAATATTCGCTATGATAATCCGGAAGACAGTCTGGACAATTGGAGATACAGAAAGGATCGTGTGGCAAATGCTATCCATTTCTACGACGTGGATATATTGGGTACACAAGAAGTGCTTCATAATCAGTTGGAAGACTTGAAGCTGCGTTTGCCGGAATACGGCGTGGTTGGAGTAGGCCGTGAAGACGGTAAAGAGAAAGGGGAATACAGTGCACTTTGGTATAAGAAGGATCGTTTCAACGTGCTTGATTCTGGATATTTCTGGTTGAGCGAAACACCCGAGGTAGCCGGTTCAAAAGGTTGGGACGGTGCTTGTGAGCGTATCGCTTCATGGGTCAAACTGCAAGATAAGGTTTCCGGTAAAGAATATTTTGCCTTGAATACCCATCTGGATCATGTGGGGGGGATGGCACGTCGTGAAGGTATAAGCCTTATGCTGGATAGAGTGAATGAGTTAAGTGATGGATTACCGGTAATTGTGACCGGAGATTTCAATTCAGAACCGGAATCAGATGTGATCAAACACGTCACAGACTCTGCCAATCCGGAACATCTGACGGATGCTCGCCAGGCATCTCCCATTGTTTATGGGCCTTCCTGGAGCTTTCATGATTTCGGAAAGATTCCCTATAACAAACGTCCGTTGATTGACTATATATTCGTACGCAACGGTCTTAAAGTTTTGAGATATGGTATTTTGGCTGAAACGGAAAACAACGCGTTTTTGTCAGACCATACGCCTGTACTGGTAACGGTTGAATAGTGTATAAACTTAAGAAAGAGACAATTTAGTTAAAGTAATGATAACAATGAAAAATATATTGAGAAACTTCGTATTCATGGTTTGGGCAGTTGCATTATTGCCTGTCAATGTGTCGGCGCAAAATCGTAGAGACAAGGAGCAAACGTATGTATTGGAACAACCGTATGAAGTAACCAAGATAACTCCTTCTCAAGGAAAGAAGATAAAAAATGTTATTCTGATGATCGGAGACGGCATGAGTCTTATGCATGTATATTCTGCATGGACAGCCAACCGTGGTAAACTCTTCTTAGACAACTGTCAGGCTGTAGGTTTGTCGAAAACTTACTGTGCAGATAAACTGATTACTGATTCAGGAGCGGGGGGGACAGCTATTGCTACCGGACAGAAAACAAACTATTACTATGTAGGTGTAGATACTTTGGGACATCCTTTGAAATCATTGGTTGATTTTGCTGCTGCCAAAGGCAAATCTACGGGAATTGCAGTAACCTGCCGTCTTTGGGATGCTACTCCTGCTGATTTCTGTTGCCATAATAAAGACCGCGATGCTGAGAGTGAGATTGTGACAGATTATGTGAATTGTAATGCGGACTATGTATTTGGTGGTGGTGCCAAACTCTTTGAAAATCGCGAGGATGGACGTGATCTGTTCAAGGAGTTACGTGAAAAAGGTTTCCGGACTCCCCGTAGTTGGGATGAATTGGCAGGTATAAAGAGCGGTAAAGTATTCGCAGTTCCTTATCCGGTAGACACCCCGCTTCCTGCTGAACGTGGTGACCTCCTTGCACGTGCTTCATTGAAAGGAATTGATTTGCTGAATCAGAATAAAAATGGTTTCTTTATGATGATTGAAGGTTCTCAATTGGATGATTACGGGCATTTTAATGATCTTGATCTACTGATGCAGGAGACACATGACTTTGACCGCACTATCGGCGCTATTTATGAGTGGGCGGCCAAGGATGGTGAAACACTGGTTGTTGTTACTGCAGACCATGAAACTGGTGGCCTTACATTAGTAGATGGTGATTTAAAGGAGGGTAAAATCGTATGTAAATTCTCTACAGGCGGGCATAGTGGTGTGATGGTGCCGGTATATGCTTTTGGCCCCGGAGCACAGGAATTTACCGGAATTTATGAGAATACTGCTATCTTTGACAAGATAAAGAAATTACTTGATCTTTAAACTAAAACAATATTTCCCATGCTGAAACACATTTTGTTTACATGCTTCCTTTTCTTTACGGCAATTCCGTTGCTGAAAGCTCAGGGCTGTGGCAATGATGAAAAATATCATTTGCCTTATAAAAACACGTATGTAAAAGAACCTTTGGTAGCCGAGAACGAGTACCGCATAGCCAAACCCGAAACCGTTGAACCGAAGAGTTTCGAAGAAGCCCGGCAGATTCTTCCTAATCCTATTTGGGCCGGACACGAAAAGGAACTTGAAATGTATTGGAGAGCATGGGAAATAGCTGTTGGCAATATCCGTGCTCCTCAACAGGGTTCAGGTTTCGTATCAAGTTATCTGGATACGGCTTACAACGGTAATATCTTTATGTGGGATTCTTCTTTCATCCTAATGTTTGCACGATATGGTACGCGCTTCTTCCCTTTCCAGCGTACATTGGACAATTTCTATGCCAAGCAGCATCCCGATGGTTTTATCTGTCGTGAAATAAAGGCCGACGGAGCCGATTGCTTCGAGCGTTACGATCCGGTCAGCACTGGTCCTAACTTGATGCCTTGGTGTGAAATGGTTTATTATTACCAGTTCGGTGATACGGAACGCCTGCATAAGATATTCCCGGTACTTTGTGCGTATTACAAGTGGTTGAAACTCAACCGTACGTGGCGTAACGGAACTTATTGGTCAAGCGGATGGGGAACCGGTATGGATAATATGCCCCGTGTGCCCGAAGGTTACAGTCCTATTTACAGTCATGGACATATGATTTGGCTGGACACCAATCTCCAACAACTGTTTACGGCCAACTTGTTACTTGAGATGGGATTCTATCTCGAACGTTGGCAGGAAATAGAGGAATTCGAAGATGAGGCCAAGATGTTAGGGAAGTATATCCATGATAATCTTTGGGATGAAAAGACAGGTTTCCTGTATGACCAATATGCTGATGGTACACTCTGCAAAACAAAAGGAATAGGTGCCTATTGGACATTGCTCACTGATGTGTTGGATGATAAACAGCTTGACCGTATGGTGAAAGAATTAGATAATCCGGCAACGTTTAACCGGAAATTTCGTATTCCCTCTTTGTCGGCAGATCATCCTAAATATAAAGAGAACGGGCGTTATTGGCAAGGTGGCATATGGCCGGGTACCAACTATATGGTGATGCAGGGACTTGTAAAGAAGGGATATCATAAATTGGCCCGGGAGATTGCTTTGAATCATTATGCCGAGGTTCTGGAGGTATATAAAAATACAGGGACATTTTGGGAATACTATTCTCCGGAGAAAGCGGAGCCCGGATTTATGGCGAGAAAAGAATTTGTGGGCTGGACTGGGCTTCCTCCTATTGCCGAACTGATAGAGTTTATTATCGGCATTCGGGGAGATTATGTCAATCAGCAGATTATCTGGGATATGAATTTGACTGAAACTAACGGAATAGAGCGTTATCCTTTCGGTTCGGAAGGAATCATAAACCTGAAAGCTGAGGCACGTCGTTCTGCAAATGATGAACCACGTATCGCTGTTGATACGAATATCGGTTTTGAGTTGGTGGTGCTTTATGGTGGCAAGGAAAAGAAGGTGAATGTAACTCCTGGTAAGCATACCTATTAAAAAAGATTGTCTATGAAAAGAAATATGTCGCGGCGTCATTTTCTGAAAACAGGGGGACTCGCTTTGGCTGCTATGGCTATGTGCCCACCTTTGTCGTTGGCCTCCTCCGAAGTGCCGGTTCAGAAGTACATTTCTCTGCGTCCTCCTGTGGGCAAAAGACATTTTGTATCGAAGGCGGTAGAGGCAACTATTGAGCAGACCAGGCCAAAAATAAAAGATGAGAAGTTGCGTTGGATGTTTGAGAATTGTTTCCCTAATACGCTCGATACCACCGTCAGGTATAAAATGAAGGACGGCAGGGCGGATACATTTGTCATAACAGGTGATATTGACGCTATGTGGCTCCGTGATTCTTCTGCGCAGGTATGGCCTTATTTGCCATTGATGAAAGATGACAAGGAACTGCAACTTTTAATAGCGGGGCTTATTAACAGGCAGGCGGAATGTATCCGGATTGATCCTTATGCCAATGCATTCAATGACGGTCCGTTGGGCAGTTATTGGGAGACTGACCATACACAACATATGGTGAAAGAACTGCATGAGCGCAAATGGGAAATAGATTCTTTATGTTACCCCATACGTCTGGCTTATCACTACTGGTTGTTGACGAAAGATATTTCCGCATTTGATGCGGATTGGCACGAGACCATGAAGCTGGTAGTGCAGACCTTTAAAGAGCAACAACGCAAACAAGGTTTGGGGCCATACAGTTTTACGCGTGATTGTGACCGCCCGACTGATTCACAAATTAATAACGGATGGGGTGCGCCGGTAAAACCGGTGGGTTTGATCGTTTCCTCTTTCCGCCCTTCGGACGATGCTACTCAATACGGCTTCCTTATTCCTTCCAATATGTTTGCGGTGGTGTCATTACGGCAGTTGGCGGAGATAGAACGTGAGGTTTATGATAATCTTCCCTTTGCGGAAGAATGTACCGCATTGGCGGATGAAGTGGATGCCGCTATCCGTAGATATGGAACATTTAATCATCCTGTATGCGGGCGGATATATGCTTTCGAAGTGGATGGTTTCGGTAATGCCCTTTGTATGGACGATGCCAATGTTCCTTGTTTACTGGCGGCTCCTTATTTGGGTTACTGTTCGTTTAAGGATGCCGTCTACCGGAATACCCGTAAAATGATATGGAGTGAAAACAATCCTTATTTTTTTAAAGGTAAAGCCGGTGAAGGTGTGGGAGGCCCCCATGTGGGGTTGAACTACATTTGGCCGATGAGTATCATTATGAAAGCTTTTACGACGGATGACCCTGAGGAAATACGCAATTGCCTGAAACAATTGCGTGATACGGATGGCGGAACAGGTTTTATGCACGAATCCTTCAACTCGGAGAATGCCGCTGATTTCACGCGCTCTTGGTTTGCCTGGACGAATACATTGTTCGGTGAACTTATCCTTAAGATAATCCGGGAGTATCCCGGCCTTTTATCCCAAGCATTATGAAAATGGCTTATTGGTTGCTTACTGTATCATTTGCCCTTTTTCCGTATGGAGATGAAGTAGAAATATACTAATATCAAAGAATCATGAAAAAAATAGTTATTCTTTTATTCGTGTTGTCGGGTTGCGTCCCGGCTGCGGTTTTTGCGCAGAAACAATTCTCTTTTAAAGATGGGAAGTTTAAAATTGCCCAATTTACGGATTTGCATTGGACACCCCGATCTCTGGCGTGTACTGAAACAGAAGCGACCATCTGTGCCGTCTTGAAAGCGGAACATCCTGATATTGCCATATTGAGTGGAGATGTAGTAACTGAAGATCCTGCCATTGATGGTTGGAAGTCCGTGATTCGTATCTTCGATGAAGCTAAGGTTCCTTTTGTCGTTACTATGGGAAACCACGATGCGGAACACATGGCAAAGGACGATATCTATGATCTTCTTCTGGAGTCTCCTTATTATGCGGGAGCAAAAGGACCGGAAGGCATCATGGGATGTGGCAATTGTGTGATACCGGTTTATGGCTCGAAAAACAGAGAGAAAGTAGAAGCATTGCTGTATTGTATGGATTCTAATGACTATCAGCCGAACAAGCTTTACGGTCCTTACGACTGGATTCACTTTGACCAGATAGCATGGTATCGCGAGCAAAGCGCCCGTTTTACCAAAGAAAACAATGGAAGCCCTGTGCCTGCATTGGCTTTTTTCCATATCCCTTTGCTTGAATACAACGAGATAGCAGGTGATGGAAAGACTTTCGGTAATAACAGGGAAGGTAAAGTCGCTTCTGCGAATATCAATTCCGGCATGTTCGCTTCATTTATTGATATGAAGGATGTGATGGGTATATTTGCGGGTCACGATCATGATAATGATTACCTTGGAATTGACAAAGGCATTGTACTTGGGTACGGACGTGTAACCGGTGCGGATGCTTATGGTGAACTGACGAGGGGAGCCCGCATCATCGAACTGTACGAAGGCAAATTCAGGTTTGATACATGGATCACTACACCTTCGGGACGTGAAGCGACCTATTATTATCCTTCCGGCTTGAATTCGGAGGAAGAACGGACCGCGGACTACCTGCCGGCAGTAAAGAGTGTATCTTCGCCCAAACAAGGGGTGGCATATACCTATTATGAAGGAAAGTGTAAGCGGGTTGCCGGCATCGCTTCTTGTCCTAAAGTAAAAGAAGGAGTTATGAAGAATATTTCGATCAAAGAGGCTGCCGTTGCAGATCACTTTGCCTATGACTTCCATACGTTGATACGGATTCCCGAAAAAGGAGTATACCGTTTCTATACATTCTCGGATGACGGTTCAATGCTTTATATTGACGGTAAATTGGTTGTTGATAACGACGGTGGACATAGTGCCCGCCGCGCCGAAGGAAAAATTGCTCTTGAAAAAGGTTTTCATGAGTTGCATTTATTGTATTTTGAGGATTACATGGGGCAGGAATTGGAAGTAGGATTCTCCGGACTGGATTTTCCGGAAGTTCCTCTGCAGGATGAAATGCTGTTCTTACCGAATTAAGAGAGCGATTCTTTCAATAGTTATCATTGGACATCATCCGGTGTTCTTTCCTGTATTCATAGGGAGAAACGTTCTTTAAAGTTTTAAATTGGCGGGACAGGTTTTTGAGATTATTTATTCCTACTTGTTCCGCCACATCTGCAATCGGGGCGTCGCTTGCCAGAAGTAATTGTGCAAAACGCTCGATCCTGAGATTTAAGATATATTTGTGAATGGATTGCTTGGTGACCTCTTTGAAACGTATCTCCAACAGACGGCGCGATAAAGGCACTTGCTTGACAATGTCCGATACAGTGATGTCATTGGCTAAGTTCCGGTGGATATATTTCAAAGCTGTGTGAATATGTGTGTTGGTGGTAGAGTAAAAGTCTGTTGAAAGCCTATTTACTATATTTACCGGTTGGAGCACCACGTCTTGGTAAGAGCATTCTTCGTCGTTCAGTAAATGTTCTATAAGTTCGGCAGCTTCAAATCCACCTCTCACAATATTTTGACTGATACTGGATAGGGGAGGATCAGACAGATTGCATATTATTTCGTCATTATCAACACCTAATATGGCGATCTTGTCGGGTACTCTGATATTGTTAACCTTACAGATTTCAGTGATGCGGTTACCTTGGTTGTCATCACAAGCCATAAGCGCCGTGGGTTGTGGCAATGATTTTAACCATGTAAGCAGAGGAGGAGCTTCATAAAACCATAAATCATCAAGTGACTGCTCTTGATAGGAATAGAAATTATTGCCGAAACCATGTTCGGCTATACACTCGTAGAAGCCTTCGCAACGTTCCTGCGACCAAACGGTATCACGGTAACCATAGAAAGCGAAGTACCGGAATCCTTTGCTTAAAAAAAACTCTGCTGCCATCCTGCCGGTTTTGTGGTAGTCGCCGGTGATGTTGGGAATATTGCTGAATCTTGATTTGTAGTCTTGCGCAATTGCGATAATTCCGTTTTTACGGAACAACTCTACATTATCATCATTATCAAATCTACCGATAATGGCGTCTGCTTGCCACGCTTTTGCCCATTTCAGAACCCCTTCTATCCCATAAGTAAGTTTATAGGAAGGTGGCATCCGGCATACAACCCATGGTTCATGTTTTTTTGAGTATGCCAAAACCCCTTTCAATAAATTGTATGAAAAGGATTCTGTAAAGTCAGTCAATAGTATCAGTCGAATCATGGTATCTGGTAAAATCAAAATAAATGAAAGAAATTGCTTTAATTTGGTTTAGAAGCCTATCAGTTGGTCGTTTCTTATCTCCTTTTGTCTTTGAATATAACGATGAAATCATACTTAAAGAGTAATAAAATGGGATCTTGCATATCGACCTGACTGATAAACAGTGGCAAGTTATAGAAAATCTTTTAGATGACAAAGGGGCAAGCGTAAATATTCTCTCCGTTCCACTTTTAATGGCATTGTTTACTTGGCAAAGACCGGAAGCAATGGCGTATGCTTCCTAAGGAGTTTGCCTCTTGGGAACCAGCCAAATGTCATCCGTTTGTAGAATAATGGAGCAAAAAGATAGCGAGTATCCGCTTTTTGATAACAGACCCCTTGGTCGTTTCTGACATTCTGGGAGGAAAAGAAAGCCGAACGTAGGCTTTCGGACCCGGATAGGCGGGCTTCGGAGGTCGGACACCCCGGCTTTTTGCAAAAAGAAGCAGGCATTTTCTATAAAAGACGTAAGCATTTCCCCGAGAAGGCGTAAGCATTTCCCGAAAATGTCCTTATGTTTTGGTAATATCTCCTATTGTTATTCAAAATCCGGTCTGAAAGGAGCGTTTCATCTTCCGGTTGGCAATTGCAGGCAAGGCTTTCTGAAATGACAAAAAAGTGGGATATGGTTTCATCCGCAATGCTTTGGGTATAAATAAGGCGTCTTCACTTACCCGTTGCACCCAAATAACCCAAACGACAAGAACTATGCCATCGGTAGAATCCTGTAGAGTGCGTTTTTTCATTCAGGCAAGCTCTTCCGTCCGAAATAAGCGATTCTGAAGGGGGCCGATTATCAAAGTGACAGAATGATTCCAGCCTGCCCCGGATACCGGAACGATACTCACCACAGAGTTCACAAAGTTTTTAAGTTGTAATTAAACTTACTCCGTGTCCTCTGTGGTGAAATCTTTATTTGAAGCCATTATTCGATATTCATCGTCAACTGTATCCGTTTCCGTTCGAAGTCAATGCTCAGTACTTTCACCGTGACGTGCTGATGGATGGAGACCACTTCGGTGGGATCGGTGATGAATCGGTTGGCAAGCTGAGAGAGATGGACAAGCCCGTTTTCCTTGATGCCTATGTCCACGAAAGCACCGAAATTGGTGATATTGCTGACGATACCGGGAAGCACCATGCCTTCGCGGAGGTCATTGATGGTGCGAACATTTCGGTCGAATTCAAAAACCTGTATCGTGTCGCGCGGGTCACGTCCCGGTTTATCAAGCTCTTGGAGAATATCTTTCAGAGTGGGGAGCCCTACAGTGGGGGTGATATACTTTTCTACTTCGATACGGTTGCGCAGGGCTTTGTCGGCAATTAATTGGGGTACGGTACACGAAAGATCCTTCGCCATTTGATTGACGATACCATAACTCTCGGGGTGTACGGCGGTGTTGTCCAGTGGGTTCTCACCTCCGGCGATGCGAAGGAACCCTGCGCACTGTTCAAAGGCTTTGGCTCCCATGCGGGGTACTTTCATCAACTCTTTGCGAGAAGAGAAGGCACCGTTGGCAGCACGGTAGGAGACGATGTTCTGTGCCAGTTGCGGACCCAGCCCGGAGATGTAGGTGAGCAGATGACTACTGGCGGTATTGAGGTTGACGCCTACCTGGTTGACACAGTTCTCAACCGTCTGGTCGAGCGATTTCTTCAGCTTCGTCTGGTCTACGTCATGCTGGTACTGACCTACACCGATGGATTTGGGGTCGATTTTTACCAGTTCCGCCAACGGGTCCATCAGGCGGCGGGCAATGGATACGGCGCCGCGGACGGTGACATCATAATCGGGGAACTCGTCGCGGGCTATCTTGGAAGCGGAGTAGATGGAAGCACCCTGTTCACTGACGACAAATACCTGTACGGGACGGTCGAACTGCTGGTGGGTGACAAAGGTTTCTGTCTCGCGGCTGGCAGTCCCATTGCCGATGGCGATAGCTTCTATCTTGTAGGCTTCTATCATTTTCCGGAGTTTGGATGCGGCTTCGGCTTTTTTGTCTACCGGGGGATGCGGGTAGATATTTTCGTTGTGTACCAGATTACCTTGCGCGTCGAGACAGACTACCTTGCAACCGGTACGGAATCCGGGGTCGATGCCCATGACACGTTTTTGCCCCAGAGGCGGAGCAAGGAGCAGTTGGCGCAGGTTTTCGGCGAAAACACGGATGGCTTCATCGTCGGCTCTCTCTTTACTGAGGGCGGCAAACTCAGTTTCAATGGAAGGCTTTAGCAGGCGGCGGTAGGCATCCTGCACGGCTTCGGATACATGGCGTCCGCATTCGTTGGTGCTGCGTACGAACTGGCGATAGAGTCGTTCGAGGCATTCATCGTCGTCAGGGGTGATGCTGACCTTCAGCAAACCTTCGGCCTCGGCACGGCGGATGGCGAGCAGGCGGTGTGAAGTGCAGCGTTTCAGGGGAGAAGAGAAGTCGAAATAGTCGCGGTATTTGGCAGCTTCTTCATCTTTTCCTTTTACTACTTTGGCAGTGATAACAGCTTGACGGGCAAAGAGGTTACGCACGGCATTGCGGGCACGTTCGTCTTCGCTGACTTGCTCGGCAATGATGTCCCGGGCGCCTTTCAGGGCATCATCGGCATCTTTGACATCGCCTTTCACGAAGGCGGAAACCCGGGCGTTGAGGTTGTTCTCCCGCTGCATCATTATCAATAGGGCGAGGGGCTCGAGCCCTTTCTGACGGGCGGCTTCCGCACGGGTCTTGCGTTTAGGCTTGTAGGGCAGGTAGATATCTTCAAGGGCAGTGGCATCCCAGGTCGCATCGATGCGTTGCTGCAATTCGGGTGTCAGTTTGCCCTGTTCACTGATGGTGCCGAAAATGGTCTCTTTACGCTTGGCGAGGTCGGAGAGTTTATCGTACTGCGTTTTGATAGCTTCTATCTGCACTTCGTCCAGGCCGCCCGTGATTTCTTTACGATAGCGGCTGATGAAAGGGATAGTGGCTCCCTCGGCCAATAGCCTGAGGGTATTGCTGATTTGCTTTTCCGGCAGGTTGAGCGCTGCCGAAATCATTTTGTGAAAGATTTCCATAAACTATTTTTAGGACATTGAGCGACAAATGTACGCAATAAATCTACTATAACCATCAACTTTTAGTATCTTTGCGGGCATAAAAAACGGATACACACACTCTAAAACAGATGAATATGCCGGTGTCGCTTAAATATATTCTTTTTTTGCTTCTGGTGGTCATGGGTTGCTGCCGTCCCCTGACGGGATATGCCGCTACCGGAGAGAAACCTATCCTTATGATCTGTTCGTATAATCCGGGAGCGTATCCTACTTCAGCCAATGTTTCCGATTTTATGGATGAATATGAGAGATTAGGGGGCAAACGGGGAGTGGTCATTGAAAATATGAACTGTAAGAGCTTCTCTGATTTTCCTCGCTGGAAAGGGGTGATGAGAGACATTTTAGATAAATACCGGGGGAATCAGGAGCCGGCGTTGATTATTCTGTTCGGACAGGAGGCATGGGCCTCTTATTTGTCACTGAACGATTCGGTGACAGGGGAAGTACCCGTGTTGTGCGCACTGACCAGCCGGAATGTGGTACTACTTCCGGATGATGAAAAAGATTTGGCACACTGGATGCCGAAATCATCCGATTTTTATGAAGATAATCTGAAACGGCAGGTACGTGGCGGATTTATGTACGAATATGACATTGCATCGAACATCCGCATGATCCGGGCTATCTATCCGGATACAAAGAATATCGCTTTTATATCGGACAATACTTATGGGGGTGTCACTTTGCAGGCGCATGTGCGGAGGGAGATGAAACAGTTTCCTGAACTGAACCTGATTCTGCTGGACGGGCGCGAACACACCATTTATACCATTGTGGACGAACTTCGGAAACTGCCGAAACATACGGCTGTACTAATAGGCACGTGGAGGGTGGACAAGAACGAAGGCTATTTTATGAGGAATGCTACGTATTCGATGATGGAAGCGATTCCGGACATACCGACATTTACAGCTACTTCCATCGGACTGGGTTATTGGGCTGTCGGAGGGGTAGTGCCTGCTTTCCGGACATTTGGTAAAGAGCTGGCGGCGGAAACAGCCCGGTTGTTGGAAAATCCCGGAGATACGACACTACGGGTGGAAGTGGTAGGCACGGAAGCACTACTGGATAGTAAAAAAGTGAAGGAACAGAAGATAAACGTGGCTGCATTGCCTATGGCGGTGAAGCTGGTAAACGAATCACCTTCTTTCTATCAGCAATACCGGTATCAAATCTGGGGTGGAGTAGGCGTTCTGTGTGTCCTGGTTATGGGACTGCTGATTTCTATCTATTTCTATCTGCGGACGAAACGGCTGAAGGATGATTTGGAACGTTCGCAGGCGGATTTGTATGAAGCGAAAGACCGGGCGGAAGAATCGAATCGGTTGAAAAGTGCCTTCCTTGCTAATATGAGCCATGAGATACGGACACCACTGAACGCGATCGTGGGCTTTTCGGACGTGCTGGCTTCGGGTGGAAGCTCGGAAGAGGATCAGCGGAATTATTTCAGAATTATCCAGTCGAACTCCGATTTGTTGTTACGGCTGATTAATGATATACTCGATCTTTCGAGGTTGGAGGCAGATAAAGTGACGCTGACCCCGGAAGACTGTGACGTGGTTCAGCTATGCAGGCAGGCGTTGTCGTCGGTAGAGATGTCGCGCCGGGAATCGGGTAACCGGTTTGTTTTTGAAACCAAGATCGACTCTTTTGTTTTACAGGTAGATGTCCAGCGTTTGCAGCAGGTGCTTATCAATTTGCTGACGAATGCGGCGAAGTTTACCAAAAACGGTACAATCACATTGCAGTTTGAAGTAGACAGGGAGAAGAAGCGGGTATTGTTTGCTGTGGCGGATACGGGCTGCGGCATTCCGAAAGAGAAACAGAAGCAGGTGTTCGAACGGTTTGAGAAACTGAACGAATATGCTCAGGGGACTGGATTAGGACTTTCGATCTGTAAGCTGACAGTGGATAAGTGGGGTGGTAGTATCTGGATTGATCCTGACTATGAAAGAGGGGCGAGGTTTGTAGTTTCGCATCCGTTATAAGAAAAAGAGACTATCACGGGGTCACACAGAGTTTATTCTCTATTTAAATCTTCTCAGTGAGACTCTGTGGTGAATCAAATTTAAACCATTATTATGATGAAAAGATTGATTTGTATTTGTGCTTTCTTGCTTTGTCTGGTGTGTGTATTGCCGGCACAAGAGAGAGAAGTGAAACTGAAGATTGTGCAGACAAGCGATGTGCATGGTAATTACTTTCCTTATAATTTTATCACTCAGAAGGAGTGGGGCGGAAGCCTTGCACGCGTGTATGCGTTGGTGCAGAAGAATCGGGAAGTTTATAAAGAAAACCTTATTTTGCTGGATAACGGAGATATTCTGCAAGGACAGCCTTCGGCTTACTACTATAATTATATAGATACAGTAGCACCACATGTGTGTGCCGAAATGATGAACTTTATGGGATACGATGCCGGAAACATGGGAAATCATGATGTAGAAACGGGACGCCCTGTATTCGATCGTTGGATCGGTGAGTGTAAATTTCCGGTGCTGGGGGCTAATATTATCGAAACGGCTACGGGCAAGACCCATCTTCCTCCCTATCAAGTGTTGGAACGTGACGGGGTGAAGATTGTGGTACTGGGCATGATTACACCGGCTATTCCTGCCTGGTTGTCGGAGAATCTGTGGCAGGGGCTACGGTTTGACGATATGGAGGAGACAGCACGGAAGTGGATGAAAGTGATCCGTGAGAAAGAAAAACCGGATTTGGTGATCGGGCTGTTTCATGCAGGGCAGGATGCTTTTGTCATGTCGGGTAAGTATAACGAGAATGCATCGTTGAATGTGGCGAAGAATGTGCCGGGATTCGATATGGTACTGATGGGGCATGACCATGCCAAGGAGTGCAAAAAGATAGTGAACGTTGCGGGTGACTCCGTGCTGGTGATTGATCCGGCAAGTAACGGGATTGTAGTGTCGGACATTGATGTGACACTGAAACTGAAAGACGGCAGAGTGGTGAGCAAACAAATAGACGGGGTATTGACGGATACAAAAGAATATGGTGTAAGTGAAGCCTTTATGAGACATTTCGCAGTGCAATATGGTGCGGTAGAGAAGTTTGTTTCGAAGAAAATCGGTGTGTTTACGGAAGATCTGTCTACTCGTCCGGCCTATTTCGGCTCGTCGGCGTTTATCGATTTTATCCATTCGCTGCAACTCGACATTTCGGGGCAGACATTTCGTTTGCCGCTCCGCTATCGTTTGATGCTGAGATAAAGAAAGGAGATATCCGCGTGAGCGATATGTTCAACCTGTATAAATATGAAAATATGCTTTATGTAATGAAGCTATCGGGAAAAGAGATTAAAGATTTTCTGGAGGAATCCTATTATATGTGGACGAATCAGATGAAGTCGCCGGAAGATCATTTGCTGTGGTTGAAGGAGAAACGTACGGCGGGTGCCGAAGACCGGGCCTCGTTCCAGAATTTCAGCTTTAACTTCGATTCGGCTGCCGGAATCATTTATACAGTGGATGTGACTAAACCGAAAGGAGAGAAAGTGACCATCGTCAGCATGGCAGACGGTGCTCCGTTCCGAATGGATCATATATATAAGGTAGCACTGAACTCTTACCGTGGCAACGGCGGTGGAGAACTACTGACAAAGGGATCGGGAATTCCACAAGAAAAGCTGAAAGAGCGTATCATATTCTCAACGGATAAAGATCTCCGTTTTTATCTGATGCAGTATATCGAAAAGAAAGGCACACTGAATCCCCGTGCGCTGAACCAGTGGAAATTTATTCCCGAAGAGTGGGTGAAGCCCGCTGCAGAGAGGGATTATGAATATCTGTTTGGAACTAAATAATAGAATATGGCTGAAGAACTTACATTTATATCGGGCAGCAAAGAGGAACAATATCTCTCTTTGTTGCCTCAGGTAAAGGCTCTGATAGAGGGGGAAGAGGACTTGGTTGCCAATTTGGCTAATGTAGCTGCTGTCTTAAAGGAAGCTTTCGATTTTTTCTGGGTAGGTTTTTATTTGGTGAAGCAGGACCGGCTGGTATTGGGACCGTTTCAGGGACCGGTGGCCTGTACGCGCATTCGAAAAGGTAAAGGAGTTTGCGGCACGGCCTGGGAGGAAGCTAAAACCCAATTGGTTCCGGATGTGGAAGCTTTCCCGGGACATATTGCTTGCAGCTCGCTTTCCAGATCGGAAATTGTGGTTCCACTGATAAAGGAAGGTAGGGTATGGGGAGTGTTGGACATAGACAGTGATCTCCTGAATTTCTTTGATGAAACCGACCGGAAATATCTGGAAGAAATGTGCAGATACTTATGAAAATAATAACTATCTTTGCCGACTTAAAAATAAGAGTGCAATAGGTGGGATACATCAAAAGAGTTCTATTATCGTTTCTGTTGTTGACGCTGTTCGTGACGTACCAGGTGAGCATTACGATGTTTACCCATGTGCATTACGTAAACGGTGTAATGATTGCGCACTCTCACCCCTATAAAGGTACTCACTCACATTCTACATCTAATATTGTTGTTATTGCCCATTTTGCTACATTCCATTCGCTGGAAGCCCATGTGCAATATGATTTTACACCCGAACGGCCGGTGCTGTTTACGGTAGAGATACCTGAGAGTATACCGGTGACAACTGAAACACATTTACGGGTAATTTCTTTGCGTGCCCCTCCGGCCGAACAGGCTTAAACTAAATTTAGGGGGAGAGCCCCTTTCCGTTTCTTTTACTCTTTTATATATCATAGCTAATAACAAACAATGAAAAATTATATAGTTATGCTTGTGCTTGCGTGTGTAAGCATGAGTTTGTATGCAGTCAATCCGATTAAAGAAGGTAATATGATTGCCGGACACGTTATTGTGAAAGGCACTGAAGAAAGCATTCCGTTCGCAACGGTAATGATATTGGGGACTAACCGTGGTGCGGTATCCAATGAAGAAGGGCAGTTTGAATTTCGTAAGTTGGCTGCCGGGAAATATACACTCCGTGTACAGGTAATGGGGTATAAAACACAGGAAAAAACAATCACGGTCAGTGCAGAGGCCACATCGGTGGTTCATTTCCAGATGGAAGAAGAGAGTTTTATGACAGATGAAGTGGTTGTCTCGGCCAACCGGAATGAGGTGAGCCGGAAGGCAGCGCCGGTGGTGGTGAACGTGATGAGCGCCAAGCTTTTTGAAACGGTGAATTCTACCGACCTGGCGAAGTCGCTTAATTTTCAATCAGGGCTGCGGGTAGAGAACAATTGTCAAAACTGCGGTTTTCCGCAAGTACGTATCAATGGATTGGAAGGTCCTTACTCGCAAATTTTGATTAATAGCCGTCCTATCATCAGCGCATTGTCGGGAGTGTATGGGCTGGAACAGATTCCGGTAAATATGATCGAACGTGTGGAAGTGGTGCGCGGAGGTGGATCGGCTCTGTTTGGGGCCAATGCTGTGGGAGGTACAATCAATATTATTACAAAAGATCCGATAAACAATTCTTTTCAGGTGGCAAGCACGATGTCTAATATGAATGGTAAGTCGTGGGAGCAATATATGGGAGGAAACGTTTCTCTGGTTGCGAAAGATAATTCGTACGGTATCGCTTTGTATGAGACATACCGAAATCGTAATCCTTATGATGCGGACGGGGATGGTTTTTCGGAACTGGGCAAATTGAATATGAATACTTTCGGGATGCGTGCATACTATCGTCCCAACTATTTCAGCCGCATCAATGTGGAGTATCACACAACAAATGAATTTCGCCGGGGTGGCAATAAATTCAATTTACAACCTCACGAATCGGATATTACCGAACAAACAAAACATATTATCAATAGCGGAGGATTAAGTTATGACCGTTATTGGGGAGAGAAGCATAAGATGTCTGTATATGGATCTATCCAGCATACGGATCGCAACAGCTATTACGGTGCTCAACGGGATATGAACGCGTATGGTAAAACAAACGACCTGACTTGGGTAGTGGGAGGTATGTATGTGGGAAATATGGACCGTTGTCTTTTTGCCCCTGCTACATTTACAGGTGGTGTAGAGTATCAGAATAACTCTCTGCACGATGTGATGACCGGGTATCATCGTGACATGCAGCAGGATGTCCGTATTGCCGGAGGATTTGTACAGAACGAATGGCGCTTGAACCGCTGGACCATGCTCGTGGGAGCACGTCTGGACAAGCATAACCTGATCGATCATCCGATCTTTAGCCCGCGTGTGAATTTTCTATATAAGCCGAGCGATAATTTGCAGGCACGTCTGACATACTCTACCGGCTTCCGGGCCCCGCAGGCTTACGATGAAGACCTGCATGTGACAGCTGTGGGAGGTGAAGGGGTGCAGATCCGACTGGCTGAGGGGTTACGTGAAGAACGTTCCAACAGCTTCAGTGGTTCGGTGGATTGGTCGTTCCCAATGGGACACTGGCAGTCTAATATTCTTCTGGAAGGTTTTTATACTGATCTGCATCATGTATTTGTGCTCGAGGATATCGGTCTGGACGAGAATGGAGATAAGATAAAGGAGCGCCGGAATGGCAGCGGGGCGAAAGTATATGGTGTCAATCTGGATGCGAAGGTAGCTCACGGGCGTGAGGCACAGTTGCAATTGGGATTTACAGTGCAACGCAGCAGATACAACCGGGCAGAGATATGGACCAGTGAAGGGGAAGAGGAACAGACAACGAAACGGATGCCTCGTACACCGGATTATTACGGTTATTTCACTTTCACGTCGGCACCGTTGAAGAGCTTTGACTTTTCACTTTCCGGTACTTATACCGGTAAGATGATTGTGCCGCATATGGCGGGATACATCGAGAAGTCGCGTATGGAGCATACTCCGCAGTTTGTGGACCTTAATCTGAAACTGAACTATACTTTTGTGCTGAAAGATCATATCAAGATGCAGGTGAACGGTGGAGTACAAAATATATTCAATAGTTTCCAAAAGGACTTGGATAAAGGAGAGTTCCGGGATGCAGGTTACTTTTACGGACCGACTCAGCCGCGGACTTATTTTGTGGGAATAAAGATAATGAATTAAATCCCGGGTTCACCACAGAGCCTCACAGAGTTTTATCGAGAAGAAATAGGAAAAACTCTGTGGGGCTCTGTCTATTTTATGGTGAACTCGTTTTTACTTATCAGGTATTCGTCGGAATGTTTTTATTCATATCTTTGCGATGTTACATTTGAATTAAAAAAAGAAGACCATGAATAAAGAAGTAGATCTTTCAGTATCCTGCCTTGGAAAGGTGAAAGGGCTGAAATATGACGTTATCATCTTACCGTGGGGAGCTACGGAACCCCATAATCTGCATTTACCGTATCTTACCGATTGTATTCTTCCTCACGATATTGCCGTAGAGGCAGCCGAAATGGCACTTGCACGTTCGGGAGTACGTTGTATGGTGATGCCGCCCGTACCTTTTGGAGCGCATAATCCGGGACAACGTGAATTGCCGTTTTGTATTCATACCCGTTATGCTACTCAACAGGCTATTCTGGAAGATATCGTATCTTCTCTTTATGTGCAGGGATTCCGGAAACTGGTCATCCTGTGTGGACACGGAGGAAACAATTTTAAGGGGATGATTCGTGATCTTGCCTTTGAATATCCCGATTTTCTGATTGCTGCCGCAAACTGGTTTGAAGTGGTTTCTCCCAAAGGGTATTTTGAAGCGGAGGTTGATGATCATGCCGGAGAGTCGGAAACTGCTGTGATGATGCATTATCATCCGGAATTGGTGAATCTGGCTGAAGCCGGTGACGGAAAGTCGAAACCGTTTGCCATCGCTTCGTTGAATGAAAAAGTAGCCTGGGTGCCCCGCCATTGGGATAAAGCGACAGCAGACAGTGGAGTGGGAGATCCCAGAAAAGCTACTGCTGAAAAAGGTGAACGCTATGTGAAACCGATCGTGGAGAAGCTCGCCGGACTTTTCGAAGAGATGGTGAAACACGACCTTTATGAATGATGGGGAAGGTATACTTATAAAAAACAGGCAGTGGCGGATTTCCGACACTGCCTGTTTTTTTAATTGTTACCTAAAAACTAATCTTTATTCCTATAAAAAACAACCTATTTATTAACTGCTGCAAAAATACAGCATGTAATTGGATTACGTTTTGATATAAATCAAAAAATATTTTTTACAGTACTCCCGAACGTACACGACTGAGTGTTTCCGGGGTCATCAGCAAGTAGGAAGCGATGTGTGATAACGGTGCCCGCTTGATAATCTCCGGATGGTGATGTAAAAGCAGGTTATAACGTTCACGTGCCGTTTCAAAACGCCATGAATCAGCTTTTATTTGTGATACAATGAGTGAATATTCCAGCACTCTGCGATAGAAAGCATTGATCTCTTTGGACTGTTCCAGTAACTTTTGCAGGATGTCGTAGGGAAGCATGTATATCACTGCCGGTTCCAACGCTTCGGCCATCAAGTGGGTGGGTTCTTGTTTCAATAAACTTTCGATGCACATCAGAATACATCCTTCGTATGAGAAGTGTTCGGTGACATCTTTCCCATTCTTATAATAGAATTGCCGTAACATTCCTTTTCCGACGAAAACCATGTGACGGCTTATTTGTCCTTCGTTCAACAACATTTCACCCTTTTCCAGTTCTTTACGTATCAAGACCTGTGCCAGTAGTTCCCGTCCCTCTTTGTTCATCTCCGGATATCTGGAGTTTACAACAGCATCCACTGTCTCTTTCAGGTTTTCCATCATGTATATATTGATAAGTTATTATAGATTGCGGAGACAAAAATACGAAAATCAGTTGATATAAATCAATTTTTCAAAGTAAAAAGATTCCTTCTACTCCAATGACTGCCCTGGAGAGCGAGAGTATGAAAAAAAAGTTCTCTCCTTTAACATTTGAAACTTAGCTGGTTAACTTATTTCGCATAAAATCCGTGAAAAAAATGTTGTAGAAAGATTTGCGTAGTTCAAAAGTTCCCTCTATCTTTGCATCGCATTTGAGAGGAAATGCGGTTAAAAAGGAAGTTTGGGTGAGTGGCTGAAACCACCAGTTTGCTAAACTGACGTACGGGT
>OGEQ01000135.1_pt1 | contig 79950 bp, 70 predicted proteins | sample 1570731 | NCBI WGS metagenome assembly OGEQ01 (sample SAMEA2582132, study PRJEB24529) | metagenome | biome: Human gut stool | place: China | collected 2011
TATGTCGCAAGCGACCGCGCTCGGCGCGAGAATGTGCCAAGGCACATTCTTTCTTATACGGCAGGCGATCTGGCTGCTATTGTCTGGGCGCTGTCATTTCAACCTTCGGTATTCCCGTGGCGTCATGCCATATCGTTTTTTGAAAGCCCGGTTAAAGTAAGAAAGGTTGTCAAAACCACACTGTCCAGCGATCGAAAGGACCGTATCGTCGGTTGTACGCAGACGGTCAGCAGCTACATTTAACCGGTGTTCGTTTAAGAAGGCGGTGAAGCCCTGGCCGGTCATGGTCTTGAACCATCGCATAAAATGACTGGAGCTGCACTGGCAGACGGCAGCAGCAGCTTCCACAGAGAGATTTTCCGAAAAATGGTCGGTAATCAGCTGAAGAACCAGCTTCAGGCGGCGGGTATCTCTGGTATCAGAAACAGCTGCAGCAGTCTGACTGTATTGCGCGATCAGGATAGAGAGAAAACGGAGGAGCGCGCCTTTGATGGCCAGTTCGTATCCGGGCAGCTTCAGACGATTGGCTTCTTCGGCCTCTTTTAAACAGGAGGAAGCAGTCTGGTAGCAGGGACTGTCAGGATGAAGACAATCCGGAAGAGGCAGTCTTCCGCTTTGAAGAGGCAGAAGATACCGCTCCGCGCACAGGTCGCTGGAACCGCCTAAGAGTTCCAGATCAAAGATGATATTTTCGTATTCCATCACATGGTCTTCGAAGCGTTTGAGGGCATGAAGCGTACCGGGAGCAAAGAGAAAAATATCCCCGGCATTTGCGATGTTGGAAGTTAAGCCGGACTGGATGATGCCAGTCCCTTTTTTTACAAAAATCAGTTCCATGCTGGCATGCCAGTGAAGCGGAACGGTAAAAAAATCTCTGGGAATCGTGCATGGATAGATATTGAAAGGAAAGCGATCAGCGCCATGCTTGCGGATTTCCTGTAAAAATGTCTGTTTTTTCATAAAAGTCACCTCATGATGATAGGATTGTACCATATTTCAATGGAATATTGCAAGAAATTGACATGTTTTGTGTGGTATACCATAAACTATAAAAGGAATCAATACGAAAAGAGAAGCAATAGAAAATCGATGATGAGGAGGCTTTTATGAATAAAACTGTAGGGCAGATCAAGGAGATCCTGGAGACAGAGACAAAGAAAGCTTTAAGTACATGTACGGACCAGGAGATTTATCTGGCGCTTTTAAAGATGGTGGAAAAGGAGAGCGAGACCCGCAAGACACCGGTGAAAGGCAGAAAGCTGTATTATATCAGTGCAGAATTTCTGATCGGAAAGCTTCTTTCCAACAACCTGATCAATTTAGGACTTTATGATCCTGTGAAGGCGGCGTTAGAGGCAGCAGGCAAAAAAATGTCTGATATCGAGGAGGTAGAACCGGAGCCATCCCTGGGCAATGGAGGACTGGGACGTCTGGCAGCCTGTTTCCTGGATTCCCTGGCAACCTTAAATCTCCCGGGAGACGGTGTTGGCCTTCGGTATCATTATGGCCTGTTCCATCAGTCTTTTCAAGGCGGCGTGCAGAATGAATTGCCTGATCCATGGCTTTCAGAGCATAGCTGGGCAGAGAAAACAGACACGGTTTATCCGGTAGAACTGGCAGGCAGGACTTACCAGGCGCGACTCTATAAACTGGCAGTGACCGGATATGAGGGGCGGACCAACACGCTGAACCTGTTTGACCTGGATACGATTGATGAGACCATTGTCCATGATGGCATTTTATTTGATAAGACTAAAATTGATAAGAATTTAACATTGTTTTTATACCCGGATGATTCAGACGAGGCTGGGCGGAGACTGCGTATTTACCAGCAGTATCTGATGGTTTCTGCAGGAGCACAGCTGATCCTGGAGGAGAGTGTGGCCAGGGGATGCAAGCTTCACGATCTGGCAGATTATGCGGCGATTCAGATCAATGACACCCATCCAAGTATGGTAATTCCGGAACTGATCCGCCTGTTGGCAAAAAAGGGGATCAAATTTAAAGAGGCGGTAAAGATTGTCACCGATACCTGTGCGTATACCAACCATACCATTCTGGCGGAGGCACTGGAAAAATGGCCGAGAGAGTATCTGGATGATGTGGTTCCGCAGCTGATGCCGGTGATCGAAGAACTGGATCAATTAGCCAGAAGCCGTTCTAAGGATGAAAAACTGGCGATCATTGACAAAGATGATCGGGTGCATATGGCTCATATGGACATTCATTTTACCCATTCCACCAATGGCGTGGCAGCTCTGCATACGGAGATTTTAAAAGAGTCTGAGTTACACGGATTTTATGAGCTGTACCCGGAAAAATTCAACAACAAGACCAATGGAATCACCTTCCGCCGCTGGCTGATGAAATGTGACCCATTGCTGACAGAGGCTCTGGAAAAGTGGATCGGAACCGGTTTTAAGAAAGATTCCAACGAGTTAGAAAAGCTTCTGGCATACGAAAATGATGAGAAGGTGTTAGAAGAGTTAACAAGGATAAAAAAGGAGAATAAGCAGGCGCTGGCAGACTGGCTCTGGGAGACCCAGAAGGTAAAGATTTCCACAGATGCGCTGTATGATATCCAGTCCAAACGGTTGCATGAGTATAAGCGTCAGCAGCTGAACCTGCTTTATCTGATCCATCAGTACTATGAGATCAAGGCAGGACATCTGCCGGCTGCACCGATGGTAAGCATTTTCGGAGCAAAAGCAGCGCCGGCCTATATCATTGCCAAGGACATTATCCACGCATTACTGACCGTATCAAAGGTCATCGCTGCAGATCCGGAGGTGTCCAGATGGCTGCAGGTGGTATTTGTGGAGAATTACAATGTGACAGCAGCGGAGAAGATGATTCCGGCCTGCGACCTGTCTGAGCAGATCAGTCTGGCATCCAAAGAGGCATCCGGTACTGGCAATATGAAGTTTATGCTGAACGGAGCACTGACATTAGGAACCATGGATGGAGCCAATGTGGAGATCAGTGAGCAGGTAGGCAGTGACAACATCTATATATTTGGTCAGACCTCAGATCAGGTGATCCACCGTTATGAGGCAGCTGATTACTGCGCAAAGCAGTGGTATGAGGGGGATCCCAATATCCGCCGGGCAGTAGATTTCCTGATCGGGGATGAGATGATGAACGTCGGACAGAAAGAAAATCTGAGCCGTCTGCATCATGAACTGATCAGTAAAGACTGGTTCCAGACGTTGCCGGATTTCAATGCTTATGTGGTAAGAAAAGGGCAGGCGTTGGCTGATTATGCGGTAAATCCTGTGGGATGGAGAAAGAAATGCCTGGTAAATATCGCTAAGGCAGGAATGTTCTCCAGTGACCGGACCATCGCGCAGTATAATGAGGAGATCTGGCATTTGGGAAAATAAAAGATAGAATGTTCATAAATGAAAAATGGCTGACCAGGCGGATAAATGTCTTGGTCAGCCATTTTTATTTCACGAGATGTTGGCCATGTTGAAATTTTTGCAACTGTTCAGAAAATTCAGAACTTGGCTTAATCCTGCTTTCGGTAGGTTTTGATCAGCAGCGGTAACTCCGCCACCAGCATTCCGACCCAGCCGGCCAGATAGGAGAAAGGAAGAGCCTCGATGCCAAGGTGCATGATCAGAACCAGTGGAGCCGCAGCCAGAACCCGGACTCCCATGTTGATAAAGCTGCTGATCAGGGTGATCTTCAGATCACCGATACCACGGAAGAAGCCCTGGATACCGTTGGTAAATGCCGGGAGAATGTACATTACGGAGATCAGGTGCAGGTAGGTAACACCATGGCTGATTACTTCCTCATCTTTTACAAACAACATCATCAGATGTCTTGCGAATACAAAGCAGACGATAAAGACTGCGATACCGTAAATGGTCTCCAGCACCAGTCCGCACCGGAAGCCTTCCCGCATCCGGTCCTTTTTGCCGGCGCCTTTATTCTGTGCCATCAGCGCGGTCATGGCGTGGGCGATATTCTGCTCCGGTGTGTAGGCGAAATCATCGATCCGGTTGACAACCGCAAATGCAGCAGCCACAGAGACACCCATGGTGTTGACGATGGCCTGGATTCCGAGCTTTCCCAGCTGGACGGTTGCCTGCTGCATGGCGGATGCCCAGCCGTAAGCGATGGTCTTTTTTAATAAGGAAGAGTCAAATACCATCCATTTCTTTCCGAGACGCAGGATCGGCACTTTTTTCTGGATGTAAATGATACAGAACAGGCAGCAGAGCGCTTCACTGATCACAGTAGAAACCGCACATCCATTGCTTCCGGCGTGCAGGACAACTACAAAAAACAGATCACCAAAGATGTTCAATATGGCGCTGATGATCAGGAAGTAAAGTGGCGAATTACTGTCACCCAGTGCCCGTAAGGTGCTGGAAAAGAAGTTATATAAAAAGGTAAAGACCAGTCCCACAAAAATGATCCGCAGATACTGGGTGGTCATCACCATGATGGACGGGTCCACCTGCATCAGATGAAGGATCGGGACTGCGAAAATAACGCAGATCAGGGTTAAAAATACAGAAAAAATCACACCGGAAAGCATGGTTGTGCTGATCTGCCGGTGTAAGGTATCATATTCCCTGGCACCATACTGCATGCCCATTAAGATGCTGGCACCCATGCACAGGCCATTTAAAAACAGGATCATCAGGGTACTGATGGGGTTGCAGATACCAACGGCAGCCAGTGCTTCTTTGCCGACAAAATGACCGACAATGATGCTGTCCACGGCATTGTAAGTGAGCTGGAACAAGTTGCCAAGAACCAGCGGAATCGTAAATTTGACCAGAAGAGGCATAATCTTTCCGGTCGTCATATCTTTCGTCATGACGGAAAGCTTCCTTTCGTATAGTTTGATGTTGGGGTCAAAAGCTTTTGACCCCTCTGATACCGGATTGCTCCGCACTGCGTGCTCCCGCAATTCTCAAAAACATTCGTAATTCGCTCATTTTTCTTTGAAAAATGGCTACTTACTCATGTTTTTGGCGGGTCCCAAGGTCAAAAATTCTCCTGCAAGCAAGCTTGCATCGAACTTCTGACCTTTTGACCCTGGTATCACATTTTGTATACGATTAATCTTAGATAGGATAGAGGGAAAAGTCAAGTGAGGATTTTTGGATTGTAGGAAGTCCTCTGGATGTGTTATCCTAAGATACAGAGTGTGGAACTGTGTCTGGCGATGCGAATCCACGGAAATGTTACACAGGCAGAAGATATCTGGAGGAGATAGAAAATGGAGATAAAGACGGTTACACTGATCGGAGCCGGTGCGGTTGGCTGCTATTTTGTAGCAGGTTTAAAGGAAAAATCAGGAGAGAATCTGTGGGTGATCGCAGAGGGAGAGAGAAAGGAACGGCTGGAGCGAGAGGGACTGTGGATCAATGGACAGCAGTTTTTCCCATGTGTGAAGGCACCTGAGGAGGCAGTGGGAGCAGATCTGATCCTGGTGTCGGTGAAATATGGCGGTTTAGAGAAGATCCTTCCGTGGATCGAGACCATGACAGACAGCCATACGGTGGTGATGAGCCTGTTAAACGGTGTGGACAGTGAAGAAATCATCGGAAAACGGATTGGTATGGAACATATGGTTTATTCCCTGATGAAGATCGCTTCCCAGAGAACTGGTAACCAGATCCGCTATGATCCCGAGAAGACGGCAGGAGTTTTCTTCGGTGAGAAAGATTGCTGTGTCAGTGAGCGGGTGAAAGCACTGTGCCGGTTATTGGATGGAAGCGGTGTCCATTACCGGGTCTGCCAGAATATAATGCAGGATCTCTGGTATAAATTTTCCTTAAATATCAGTAAAAATCTGCCTCAGGCGATCATTAACTGCGGGCAGGGGGCTTATACAGACAGTGAACACGTGGCATATATCAGTGAGCGTATGCGTCTGGAGGTGGTCGCGGTAGCGGAGGCGAAGGGGATTGACATTCACGATGCAGATGCACCAGCAGCCAGAAACAGTGGGGTTTTGCCGGACGCCAGATATTCGACATTACAGGATCTGGATGCCCATCGTCCGACAGAGATCGATATGTTTTCTGGTGCGTTGATTCGTATGGGAAAGGAACTGGGAATCGAAGTCCCGTTTAACGAATTTGCATTTCATGCCATTAAAGCGCTGGAGGAGAAGAATTGCGGAAAGATCCGATGATCTTAGGAAAAGGAAAAAGGTTCGGTGTTAGCGGTGTTGTCTGTAGTGCCAGAATCGATATTAAGTCGGAGTTAAGATTCCGCAGAGGCGGGAAGCGGCGATGCCAAGGAAAAGACACAGCAGATTCCCCAGGCATTGACGGGCAGAGGAGAAAAAACTGCCAAAGGGAATGGTCATGACTGCGGAGGCCAGAAGGATGCCGATGATCCCGTGGAAAGTCAGACTATAGTGATGGTGAAACAGGTAGTTGATCGTTTTTGATAGGAGCATGATGGTGAAAACTGCGCTGATCCCTGCGGGAATCAGGACAGCAGGAGACAGATGTCCGATTCCATAGAGAAAGGGCGTATACAAGCCAAGAGGCATTAAAAGGGCAGAAGAACTCATCCCTGGGGCGATGATGCTGAGAGCCAGGCAGAAGCCGCAGAAGAAGAATGCAGGGGTTCCCAGTGGGATCTGGACAGACATGGTTTTTAGGAGACAAAGCAGGGCGAATACAATCAGCATGCACAAGAAAAAAGCGCAGGTGCTGCCTTTTTCGTCTCCCTGTTCCCTGGCCTGATGAAAAAGAGAAGGAACAGTACTGAAGATCAGTCCGAGGAAGAAGCAGATGGAAAAAGCGGAATGCTTCTCCAGAAGAAAGGCCAGCAGATTGGCTACGCCAAGAAAGCCGATCCCATATCCGAGAAAAACCGGAAACAGAACCGGAAGATGGGTTTTCAGACAGGAGACCGGATCAGCTAAGAATTCCATGATAGGCTGATAGACGCCGAACACCACGCTTAAGACACCGCCAGAGATTCCTGGAAGCACAGCGCCGATACCGATGACGATTCCCTGGATCAGTTTTAAGAAAAAATCTTTGAGAGAAAGCATAGGCAGTGAAAATCCTTTTTTGATATAAGGGTATGGAAAAAAGGGGAAAAATATGTACCTGAGTGTAAGACTTAATTCCAAAGAGTCAATGAGGAAGAATATTCCAGTAGCGAAAGAACTGATTGAATGGATCTTGCAGGCGGGGATGATGGCACCATCCTCAAAGAACCGTCAGCCATGGAAGTTTATTGTGGCTTCTGGCAAGACCAAGAAAGGCTTATTTGGATGTGGTTGAGTGGAGAACATGATATACGAAAAAATACAGAGGAGAATGATTATGACGATCGAAGAACGTGCCGAATATGCGGCAGAATTAAAGGCAACAGGACAGTGCAACTGCACACAGGCCGTATTAAAGGCATTTGAGGACAAGCTTCCGGTGAATTCTGAAGAACTGATGAAATTGACAGCAGGATTTGCAGCAGGCATGGGATGCATGGAGAGTACCTGTGGGGCATTGATCGGTGCAATTGTAGTTGCCGGGGATCTGACAGCGGGCAAAGGAACACCACGATATTCCAGGGAGATCTTATCGGATTTCCAGCAAAGATGCGGTGGAACGATCTGTAAGGATTTAAAGGGAATGGAGACAGGAGTTCCATTATGTCCATGTCCGGAATGTGTGAGAAATGCCGTATTGGCATTGGGAGAGAAAACCGGAATAGAGTGAGAATGGAGACCACTGGAATGTTCCCTGTGTGGGATTAGGTAATTGAAAAACGCTCCGCGGGATCGCACTGCGCGAAGAAGAAATATGTCGCAAGCGACCGCGCTCGGCGCGAGGGCGTGTGAAAAAATGATTTCTCATTTTTTACACGCCCTTTTTTACAAGAAAAATCAGTAAGAGATGATCTCGTATCCGTCCTCGGTAACCAGGACCTGGATCTCCCACTGGGCGGATGGGAGGCCGTCTTCGGTGTAGACGGTCCAGTCATCATCCTCATCAACGAACACATCTGGCTTTCCCATGTTGATCATCGGCTCGATGGTAAACATCATGCCAGGAACCATCAACATCTCGGTTCCTTTTTCAGAAACATAGCTGACCCATGGTTCCTCATGGAATTCTAAGCCAATGCCGTGACCACCGATTTCCCGGACAACACTATAACCGTTTTCCCGAACGAAATCGTGGATGGCAGAACCCATATCACCTAAGAAATTCCAGGGTTTTACCTCTTTTAAGCCCACTTCCAGGCTCTGACGGGCGATTTCAACCAGGCGTTTTTTCTCAGGGGAGACGTCACCGATGCAGAACATACGGGAGGAGTCGGAATAGTAGCCGTTTAAGATGGTGGAACAGTCCACATTGATGATGTCACCGTTTTTTAATACCCGCTTTGGATCCGGGATTCCGTGGCAGACTACCTCATCGATGGAGGTGCAGACACTCTTTGGGAAACCTTCATAGTTTAATGGAGCCGGGATAGCGCCTCGTCTGGTGGTCTCCTCGTAAACCCAGCGGTCGATGTCCTCTGTGGTAACACCCTCTTTGATATGCTCTGCCACGTAGTCCAGGACTGCGATATTGACCTGGGCGCTTGCTTTGATCTTCTCGATCTGCTCCGGAGTTTTGATCATGTTGTGTTCCGGAACGATGCAGCCCCTGTGCTCATAAGCCATCAGCTTCTCGTCAAAATCATAATGACATTTTTTGTATTTGCGTCCGCTGCCACACCAGCAGGGACTGTTTCTGTCGATCATATGCATAAGAAAAACCTCTTTTCATTTTCATTTCCATTACCAAGAGTAGCAAGCAAAAAATTGTTTGTCAAGAGAAAGACCTGTGAAAACAGTCTTAAAAACCGTTTTCACAGGTCTGAAAATTCCATTTGAGAAAATCTGTCCGATTACGTTTGATTAGTTGGTGCTGGTGTTGTTTTTCTTTAACTCCTGCATCTTCATCGCACGAACCTTTAATGGAAGGCCGAACAGAGTGATGAAGCCATCTGCATCGTGATGATCATACAGATCACCGGTGGTGAAGGAAGCCAGGGACTCGCTGTATAAGGAGTATGGAGAAGTTGTTCCAGCTTTGATGATGTTGCCTTTGTATAATTTGAATTTAACTTCGCCGGTTACATATTCCTGGGTAGAGGTTACGAATGCCTGGATCGCCTCGCGCAGAGGAGTGAACCATTTGCCCTCGTATACAACCTGAGCCAGCTTATCACCCATCTCTTTCTTGACTTCCATGGTAGCGCGGTCAAGAACCAGCTCCTCTAACTGTTTGTGAGCCTCCATTAAGATGGTTCCGCCAGGGGTCTCGTAAACGCCACGGGATTTCATGCCGACAACGCGGTTCTCTACGATGTCTACGATACCGATGCCGTGTTTGCCGCCTAAGGTATTTAACTTGCGGATGATGTCAGCCACCTTCATCTTCTCGCCGTTGATGCTGGTTGGAACACCTTTCTTGAAGGTCATGGTTACATACTCTGGCTCGTCTGGAGCTTTCTCAGGAGTAGTGCTCAATACCAGAAGGTGATCGTAGTTTGGCTCATTTGCCGGATCCTCTAACTCCAGACCCTCATGGCTGATGTGCCATAAGTTACGGTCACGGCTGTAACTGCTGTCTGCGGAGAATGGAAGATCGATGCCATGCTGTTTGCAGTATTCGATCTCGTCCTCACGGGACTGCATGGTCCATACATCGGTCATACGCCATGGTGCGATGATCTTGATATCTGGAGCCAGGGCCTTGATACCTAACTCGAATCGGATCTGGTCATTACCTTTACCGGTAGCGCCGTGGCAGATAGCGACAGCGCCTTCTTTTCTGGCAATCTCAACCAGACGTTTTGCGATGGCTGGACGAGCCATGGAAGTACCTAATAAATACTTGTTTTCATAGGTTGCGTTTGCCTGAACACAAGGAACAATGTAGTTCTCAGCAAAATCGTCAACCAGGTCCTCAATGTATAATTTAGAAGCGCCGGATAATTTTGCACGCTCCTCTAAGCCGTCTAATTCGCTGCCCTGTCCACAGTCGATGCAGCAGCAGACAACATCATAATTAAAATGTTCTTTTAACCACGGGATAATGGCTGTGGTATCAAGTCCGCCGGAATAAGCTAATACAACTTTTTCTTTCATAAATATGTATCCTCCTATGTGATTGCGTTTTTGTAACTGTTCGGTATCTTCACAGTTACGCGTTTTTATCATATAAACTTTCATAAATATACACCATCTTTTTGGAAAATGCAACCCTAAATCAAATAATTGTAAAAAAACCTGCATATTATTCAGCACAGATGTATAATTATGAGCCATAATTCAAAAAACACCATGAAAACAGGCATTACCAGGAATCATTTGCACCGCTGTTTCCAGGAATCTGCTTTGGGGTTACTGTTCACGCGTTGCGCTTTGGGAACTTTAATGATTTAAACAGTGTATAAGCATTGATTAACGACAAAACCTGTGCTATTCTTATGGGAACGATCCAGGGAGAAGGATGATTCGTCTGGAAGCGGTATTTTCAGTTCAGAAAATGCCTACCCATAAACAGCATAAGAAGGAGACCAAATTTATGATCAAAGAGCAGGTGATCGAAGGATTTGTGGAGGAATTATCATCGAAAAAACCAGTTCCCGGCGGCGGCGGCGCGTCTGCCATGGCTGGAGTCTTAGGGACGGCCCTGGGTTTGATGGTAGGGAATCTGACTGTCGGTAAGAAAAGATATGCCGCAGTAGAGGCAGAGGTCTATGAGCGGATGACGGAGCTTACGGAACTTCAGAAGGAGATGTTTCTTCTGGCAGACGAGGATGCCAGGGTGTTTGCTCCATTGGCAGCGGCTTACAGTCTGCCATCTGGTACGGAAGAGGAAAAAGCCCATAAGGAAGCGGTAATGGAAGGAAATCTAAGGGCAGCCAGTCTGGTGCCACTGCAGATCATGGAGGCGGCAGAAAAGTGCATCAGCCATCTGGAATTCCTGGAGGCCAATGGCAGTGTGATGGCGGTCAGTGATGTGGGCGTGGCGGTCCAGTTTATCCGGACGGCTCTGACGGGAGCGGTGATGAATGTTTATATTAATACAAAATCCATGAAGCAGAGGGATGAGGCGAAGAAGATCAACCAGAAAGCGGAGAAGCTGCTGGAAGAGGGAACGAAGCGGGCGGACCTGGTTTATGAGAAGGTATTGGCGCGGTTGAAAAAATAGGAGAAGACAATGAAAATTTTAAAAGGCGCAGAGGTTTCTGCTAAGATTAAGGAAGAAGTCGCGCAGATCGCGGCTGGTTTACAGGAGGTGCCGAAGCTGGCGATTATCCGTGTGGGAGAGAATCCAGATGATATGTCCTATGAGCGTGGCGCCACGAAAAAAATGGAGGCATTTGGCCTGAGAGTGGAGTCTTATCATTTTCCGGCAGATATTTCTGATGGGGAGTTTAAAGAAGAATTCCAGAAAATCAACGGGGATGCAGATGTCACAGGAATTCTGATGCTGCGTCCGCTTCCAAAGCAGATCTGCGAGAAAGACATTGAGCGGATGATCGATCCGAAGAAGGATTTAGACGGCATTTCGCCGGAGAATATCGCTAAGGTATTTGCCGGAGATTCTAGCGGGTTTGCCCCATGTACTGCAGAGGCAGTGATGGAAGTGCTGCGCGCCAATGAGATCCCGGTGGAGGGAAAACGGGTGACCGTGGTTGGAAGAAGCATGGTGGTTGGAAAACCACTTGCCATGTTAATGTTAAAGGCCAACGGCACCGTGACCATGTGCCACACAAGAACCCGTGACTTAAAGGGCGCCTGCCAGAATGCGGAGATTCTGGTGGCAGCGGCTGGAAAGGCAAAAATGTTAAATGGCGACTATGTTGGCCAGGATGCAGTGGTTCTGGATGTGGGAATCAATGTGGATGAAGATGGAAAGCTGTGTGGAGATGTGGATTTCGGATCGCTGGAAGGCAAAGCAGCGGCAGCGACTCCAGTGCCAGGCGGTGTTGGAGCAGTGACCACCGCCGTTCTTGCCAAACATCTGGTGCAGGCGGCACAGCGCCGATGAAATATCAATTATTAAAGCAGTATTTTGGATATGATTCTTTCCGTCCAGGTCAGGAGATTCTGATTGACAGCATTTTAAAAGGCCGGGATGTGCTGGGGATCATGCCGACAGGAGCAGGAAAATCCATCTGCTATCAGATCCCGGCTCTGATCATGGATGGGATCACGCTGGTGATCTCTCCGCTGATCTCTTTGATGAAGGATCAGGTGGAGTCCTTAAACCAGGCAGGCATCCATGCGGCGTATTTGAACAGCTCCCTGACGGTGAATCAGTATTATAAGGCGCTGAGTCTGGCGAGAAATGGACGGTATCCGATTATCTATGTGGCGCCGGAACGGTTATTGAGCCCGGAATTTCTGGATTTTGCCTGTCATGTGAAGATCTCCATGGTGGCGGTGGACGAGGCCCACTGTGTATCCCAGTGGGGACAGGATTTCCGGCCCAGTTATTTGAAGATCACAGAATTTGTGGAGCAGCTTCCGAAACGTCCGGTGGTCAGTGCATTTACCGCTACGGCGACTGCCCAGGTCCGGGAAGATATCAGGAAGATTTTGAAGCTGCGGGACCCGGAGACTCTGACCACGGGATTTGACCGGAAAAATCTGTATTTTGGTGTGGAAACGGTTCGTGACCGGTATCGTGCCATTGTCGATTATCTGCAAAACCACAGGGAGGACAGCGGCATTATTTACTGTCTGACCAGGAAAGTAGTGGAGGATGTGTGTCAGAAGCTGCAGGAGGAAGGATTTTCCGTAAATCGTTACCATGCGGGGCTAAGTGATCTGGAACGGAAGCAGAATCAGGAGGATTTTATCAATGACCGGGTGCAGGTGATGGTGGCAACGAATGCTTTTGGTATGGGAATTGATAAATCCAATGTCCGGTTTGTGCTTCATTACGGTATGCCCAAGAACCTGGAAAGCTATTATCAGGAGGCGGGGCGAGCCGGGCGTGACGGGGAAAATGCGGAGTGCATGTTATACTACAGCCCCCAGGATGTGATCACCAACCAGATGTTCATTGAGCACAATCAGGATAATCAGGAACTGGATTTCGTTACCAGGGAGCAGGTGATGGAAAGAGACCGGGAGCGGCTGCAGAAAATGAATTTCTACTGCCTGACCAGGGAGTGTCTGCGGACTTATATCCTGAATTATTTTGGTGAGGAGGCCAGCGGGACCTGTGGAAATTGTTCCAACTGCCTGAGAGATTATGAGACCGAGGATATTACGGAGGCAGCCGCAGCCATGGCAGGCTGTGTGCAGTCCTGCAGGGAACGGTACGGCGTCAATGTGATCCTGGATACGGTCCGGGGAGCAAAAACTGCCAGAATCCGTCAGTATCATATGGAAGAGAATCCTTACTATGGAAAGCTTTCCCGTTACACGATTCCGGGGCTTCGCCAGATTTTTAACGATCTCCAGCTTCAGGGATATTTTCATGTGACCCATGATGTTTATGCCATTGTAAAACTGACAGAAAAATCCAGGGCAGTGTTGGACGGGACAGAGCTGGTGTTGAGAAAAGTAGATACAAAAGCAGAAAAAGAGTCAGAGCCGGAGGATGAAAAAATTACCACCCGCAAAAAGACCACCTCCTCCAAGCGAAAAGCCGGTGCAGCAGCTCTTTCAGGAGAAGACCAGGCTCTGTTTGAGAGGCTGCGTGTCCTCCGTATGGAGATCGCCAAAGAAGAAAAGATTCCGCCGTACATCGTATTTTCTGATAAAACCTTAATTTCCATGTGCCAGCTCCGGCCGAAGAATCTGGAGGAGCTGCTTGAGGTATCCGGTGTGGGAGTAGTAAAGGCCGAGAAATATGGGGAGCGGTTTTTGCAACTGCTGGCAGTAGAGAACGGTTCGTTATGAGTGGGGCAAATCCCAATTAGTCGTGAATGGGACAAGTCATAGAAGAAAGAGTCAGAATGATCCAAGTTGACAGATAGTTGTCAACCTGATATACTAAGCTTCGTATGCAAGAAGTATACTTGGAATTCAGAAGAATTTCTCAGCTGATAAAGTTTCAATAAGATCAATATTACAATCAGAGGAACTGATTATGATACCAGAAGGTATAGCTTAATAACGATAGCTATACCTTCTTTTTTGTGTCATTTATGATTAGATGAGAGGAGAAAATGATGGAAAAAGATTTAGAACCGTTATGGCAGAAAGCGGCAGCCTTCCATGGACATGTGTGTCCGGGACTTGCAATCGGGTTTAAGGCATGTGAGGCTGCGATGAAAGTGATGGGGGTGACAGGAAGTAAAGACGAAGAGCTGGTGTGTATCACGGAAAATGACGCATGCGGTGTGGATGCAATCCAGGCTGTGTTAGGGTGTTCTTTAGGAAAAGGGAATCTGTTATACCGGAATACCGGAAAATCAGCCTATACATTTATCCGGCGCGATACCGGAAAAGCAGTGCGCTTTTATATGAAAAAAAGAAATCCAGGAATGGAAAAGGAAGAATACTATCAATATCTGCTGGAATGTCCGATAGAGGAGGTATTCGATTATAAAGAAACTCAGGTCCAGTTACCAGAGCGTGCCCGGATTTTTAGAAATGTTACCTGTGAAATCTGTGGAGAAGATGCTCCAGAACATAGAATGAGGCTTCAGGATGGGAAAAAGGTCTGCATGGACTGCTTCAAGGAATATACCAGAGGCTGGTAAACAAGAATTACCGCTAAACAAGAATAAGAGGAGATCGTGAATATGAGAAAAAACAGAATGGCAGCAGCCGTGATTGCGGCAGCCGTGATGATGGGTATGACAGGCTGCAAAAACCAGACAGCAGCAACAGAGACAACGAAAGAAACAGTAACAGAAGCGGCTGCCAAAGAGACAGAAACAACCGCGCAGGAGGCAGGTGCGGCAGCGTCTGAAGGAAAAACCAGGATCGTGAAGGATACATGGGGAAGAGAAGTAGAGATTCCGGATGAGGTAGATTCCATCGTCTGCCTGGGAAGTGGTGCTCCGAGAATCGCCGTTTACCTGGATGCAGAGGATAAAATGGCTGGAATTGAGGAACACGATGCAGGAGGAGTTAATATTTTAAGAGATTACAGCCCGATCCTTCGTGAGGAGACCAGACAATTACCATTGGTAGGTGCCGGTGGTGGAAGTGGCGCCAATAATGGTTATGCGGAAGCGATCATTATGGCAGCTCCGGATGTGATCTTAGCAGGATTCTCCCAAGAGGCAGCAGAAGAACTGGAAAATCAGACGGGAATCCCGGTAGTATGTGTCCGTTATACAAGCAAAGGACTTGCTAATGAGAGCTTTTACAGTGCAATGCGGGTATTTGCTGAGGTAGTAGAGAAAGAAGAGCGCTGTGAAGAATTATTGACTTATATTGACCAGTGTAAGGAAGATTTAAATAGCCGTACAGCAGAAATCCCAGAAGAAGAAAAGCCAACTGCTTATGCCGGTGCGGTGACATTCAGCGGTCGTCATGGATTTACTGGAACCTATTCCAAGTTTGGTCCATTTGATGCGGTGAACGCAAAAAATGTGGCAGATGTGGATACGGAAGATGGATATTATGAGGCTGATCTGGAACAGATTCTTACATGGGATCCAGATATGATTTTCCTGGATCCGGGCAATATGGATCTTGTCAGTGATGAGATCAGTGGAAATCCGGAGTATTTCAAAACAGTCAGAGCGGTAAAAGAAGAAAATGTATATGCACTTCCATCCTTTAATAACTGCGGAATGAATATTACCTATGCACTGATGGATGCATATTATACTGGCATGATACTGTACCCAGAGCAATTCGAGGATCTGACCATGGAAGATAAAAGCAATGAAATCTTAACAACATTTTTAGGAGAAGATACGTTCTCACAGATGCGTGAGGGCGGTTTGATCTATGGTACATTAAATGAATATTTTCAATAAGTCGAAAGATAAGTATGAACAGTATATCTGGCGTAAACGGCTGTTTTTGGCAGAGTTGTTCGTTCTGGTGGTGGGACTGACCGTATGGAGCCTGTGTACGGGTTCGTCGGGAATGAAGATTCCGGATGTATTCGCTGCGCTGCTGCACCGGGGGACGAAGCAGATGGAGACCATCATCTGGAATGTCAGGATGCCGCGTACAGCAACAGCCATAGCAGTAGGAGCAGCCCTTGCGTTAACTGGCTGTGTGATGCAGAATGTACTGAGAAATCCCCTGGCCTCGGCATCAACGCTTGGGGTTTCCCAGGGCGCCAGCTTTGGCGCGGCTTTTGCCATTACGATGCTGGGAGCCGGAATCCAGGTGAATTCCGGTACCGGAGGAGCATTGACGATCACCAATCCCTATATGGTAAGTATCTGTGCGTTTGCAGGCGGGATCACCACAACCATCGTGATCTTAATGCTCGCCTTTTTTACAAAAGCCACACCATCCACTATGATTTTAGCAGGAGTGGCATTAAGCTCTTTATTTACAGGAGCGACCACCCTGATCCAGTATTTTTGCGATGATGTGGTCATGGCAACGATTGTTTACTGGACCTTTGGCAGCCTTGGAAGAGCCGGATGGAGAGAAATCGGTCTGATCAGTATTCTGACGCTGACATCGGGGTTCTGGTTTTATTGGAACCGATGGAACTACAATGCCCTTGAAAGTGGACATCATACTGCAAAAAGCCTTGGCGTTTCTGTAGATGCGCTGATCGTTGGAAGTATGATCGCAGGGTCCTTGATCGCAGCTGTTTCTGTGGCATTTGTCGGTTGTATCAGCTTTATCGGCCTGATCGCGCCGCATATGGTACGGAAGGTAGTAGGAAATGACCATCGCTATCTGATCCCGGCTTCTGCTCTTGGGGGAGCGGCGATTTTGATCCTGGCGGATATTGCTTCCAGACTGCTGGCTGCGCCGACAGTCCTTCCAATCGGTGCCTTAACGTCATTTCTTGGCGCTCCGCTATTTTTGTATATGATCATACGAAAGGGGAATCTGAAATGATAGAAGTAAAAAATCTTTCTTTTTCTTATGGTCAGAAAAAAATCCTGGATCAGGTATCCTTTCAACTGGATTCTGGAGAATTTATGGCGGTCTTAGGAGTCAATGGCGTGGGGAAAAGCACACTGATCACCTGTATGAACCGCATTCATAAACCACAAAATGGTGTTGTGCTGATGAATGGCCAGAACGTGTTAAGCCTGTCCAATCATGAAGCAGCAAAACGGATGGCCTATGTCAGTCAGTTTTCAGAGATCAGCCGTCTGACCGTATTTGATACGGTATTACTTGGCAGAAAACCCTATATGAAATGGTCTGTTTCAGCAGATGATATGGAATTGTGCAATCAGATTCTGGAAAGACTTGGAATTGGAGACTGGAAGCTGAGATATATGGATGAGTTATCTGGCGGTGAAAAACAAAAGGTGATGCTGGCAAGGGCAATGGCCCAGGAACCGGAGCTTCTGCTGTTAGATGAGCCAACCAGCTGCTTAGACCCCAAAAACCGGCATGATGTTCTTGAACTGGTAAAGGCATACATTGATGAGAAAAGAGTAAGTGGCCTTATGGTGATTCATGATGTGAATCTGGCATTGCGGTATTGTAACCGGTTCTTGTTTATGAAGCATGGAGGGGTACTTGGATGCGGAGGTCCGGAAATCGTGACCTCCAAGATGATCCAACAGGTTTACGAAATGCCGGCATCTGTGGAAATGATCAAAGAAAGAAAAATTGTTATGTTTGGATAAAAGAACAGCCATGACCCTATCTGGTGGGCCATGGCTGTTTATGGTTCCTGGTGTTATTCTGCAACCTTTACAGAAGTGATATGTGGGTTAGCGCCCTCATACCAGTATAAGAAGCCTTCCATATCAACAGTCTGACCGATCTCTAAGGAAGTAACTGCCTTGTAAACGTCGGTGCTGTTGTCACACAGATAGGACTCAACGGTAAAGGTATAAGTTTCGCCATTGTAGGAAACGTTGAAATATAAGTCATCACCGTCGGAACCGGAGCCATCCCAGTTGTACAGGAAAGCTACGTCCTTGCCGTCAGCGTCCTTGCCAGCGGCTTCTACGGTCATGCCCTTGAAGGATACCAGCTGGTTCTGATGGTCGATCAGCTCGTCAGATCCTAACATCTCGGTAACATCCAGAGGCTCAGCAATGAAGGTATCGCCGTCATCCTCAATCTGGAAGGTAGCGTCGATGATCTCCACTTCGCCGGACCACTCGGATTTGTAACCAGTTACCAGGATCTTAGTTCCTGGAGTTAATAACTCATAATCAGCCTCAGAACATGCCATGTTGTATACAAAGTACGCACCGTCCTGATCCTGGGTGTAAACAGTTGCCTTGTCCTCCCACCAGGACTGTTTTGCCTGAACGTAGGTCTCAACAGTTACTTCGCTGTCTAAATCGGCAGCAACATACTCGTCATAGCTCAATACTTCTTTTGCTTCACTGTCAGCAGCCTCTGTGGTTTCTTCTGCAGTAGTAGTCTCCTCTGCGGTTGTTTCAGCAGCTGTGGTTTCAGCAGCAGTTGTCTCGGTAGCTGGAGCAGTCTTCGCGCATCCAACAGCCGCCATAGACAGAGCCATGGTCATAGCCAGTACAGATAATTTTTTCATAATGTTCCTCTCCTTTAGTGTGATTGTGAGTAACGATTCAGTAGGTCAGCGCAGCATGTGCGCAGACCGTAAAAACACATAGACTAGAAAGCAAAAATCCCATCAGCGAAGCTGATTTGGAATGGATTTTTGCTCGTAACTATGAAGGTTCTGAATAGTTACGATTGCATTCTATCGACAGATCCAAATGGATCAATGTCTGAACCAGAGTTTATTATATCGAAAAAACCAGGAAAATCAAGAGATTGCCTGGTTTTTCACAAAAACTTATAAAGTTATACCATGTTTTTTAAGAAAGAAGGTACTGAATCGTTACGAAATAAGGAGTGGAGCAACGTAGTTTACCGGTGTTTTTTGGTAAAATACACCACATTCCATCCGATGATCAATAGCCATGCCACTCCAAGGGATGTCAGCAGTACCTTTGCAGTGGTTGGAAGCGGTCCCAGGTCCTTTGCTCCATTTTGGCTGCCGGTGGTCTCCATATGCTCATCCAGATGATAGAGAGCGGTCACATCATCAAATAATTTCTCCATATATGCTTCATCCACCGTTTCCTTCCGCCGGACGGATTTGACAGTATTTTCAATCAACTGGCCGGCTGCATTCCTTAAAGAGGTAGAGCCGTTGAAAACCGGAGTCACAAAGGTGTCTGCCGCATGGTCTAACAGCAGCCTGGACGCTTTGATCTTTACATCATAATAAGTATCATTGTCTTCCCCGGCCCTGGATAAATAATCCTGGTATTCGGCGCTTGCCTGGGCCTTTGAGGTGACAGGAACGTAGCCTTCTGTCTGGGAGTAGGCGATCTGTACGTCATTGGACAGCAGATACTGGGTAAAGAGCCAGGACGCTAACACCTCCTGGGGATCATTTTTATTGAAGATACAGATGGAAGGACCCTGGGAGATCATCTGCGGGTGTTCCGGGTCAAACTGCGGAACGGCCATGACCTCTGTTGTAAAATCGATAAATGCGTCAGCGCTGATGTCAGACAGCGGCGCATGGCTTCCCATCCAGGTGGAACCGGCGGTGGAGTCAATGGCAAAGACACACTGACCTGCATTTAAGAAGTTAGCCGGATAGCTGGAGATCTTAAAAGTGGAAAATGCCCCGGTTTTGGCGTGATCCGCAATGGTGTAAAGCAGATCCCTGGTGGTATCATTAAAAATCTGGATATTACCATTTTCATCGGAATACCCGGCATGCTTCTGCTTTAACATCTGGATCATCATGTTGTCCGTGGATTTGTAAATAAATGGGATCATGACTTTCTGGCCATTTAAGGTGTAAACGCCATTTCCATCCTTTTTTGCGGCGGCCTCTGACACTTCCCATAGAAAGTCCCAGGTCAGAGTGTCTGGAATGGTATAGCCCAGCTTTTCCACCAGATCCCGGTTGATATAGCAGGCTTCTGTGGAGCGCATGTAAGGAACGGCGTAGTAGGTGCCGTTAAAAGAGCATTCATCCAGGAACTGTGGGATGATCTCTTCTCTGGTCGGTGAATCAAAGGCGATTTCGCTGCCGCCAAGCCCAAAACGGCTGTCTGCAAATAAATCATTTAACGGAACCACCACCTGATCACCAGTCAGATAGGTGGCAATGTGGTCCGGATACGTGATACAGACATTAGGGGTTGTTCCGGTGGAAATGTTGGTGATCACATCGTTGTAGATCTTTCCATAGTCTGTATACAACCGTAGATTTACGGTGATGTTGGGGTAAATGGCCTCAAAGTCTTCAATGGCTTTCTTGTAAATATCTGTCTGCCGTTTATTCGTATCATTTTTTGCCCAGAAGGTGATCTCGTAATTGCGGTTCGTTTCAAATGTTTCCGGAACAGAAAAGGTTTCCGCCTGCTGTCTTGCGCCATGGCAGCCGGAGAGGACCAGAGATGTACCTGCGGCTGCAAGGCACATGGAAAGACACATGGCGGAACGATGTTTGTGCAGGTGCCTGCGATGGTTCACAGAAGCATCAGAACCGGATCGCGCTCCAGATGCCTCCAGGTGCTGTAATCGTTTCATAAATTCCATCATCCTTTGATACCTCCCTGTGACACGCCGGCCATGATCTTTTTCCGGAACAGGAAAAAAAGCAGGATCAATGGCAGGGAAATCACCACAACTGCTGCCATCATAGCCGGGATATTCTCGCGGCCAAAACCATTTTCCCGGATTTCCTGGATACCGTTGGATACCAGAAAATAAGCGGGATCGTCGGTGATCAGACGCGGCCATGCGTAGGAATTCCAGCACTCGATGACTTTTAAAATGGTTACGGTGATCAGGGTCGGACGGCAGATGGGGAGCATGACCTTCCATAAGTATTTCAGATCAGAGGTTCCGTCCACCTTGGCGGCCCGGTAAAGTTCATCGGGAACCTGTTCAAAATTTTCTTTCAATAAATAGATGTAAAACACGGAAGTGACCGACGGCAGTACCAGTCCCGCGAAGGTGTTACGCAGCTTCAGATTGGTGATGGTGGCAAAGTTGGTGATGATCACTAACTCTGTCGGGATCATCATCAGAGACAAAAACAGGGTAAATACCAGGTCCTTTCCACGGAAATTCAGTCTGGCAAAGGCATAGGCGGCTAATGTGATCACAAAAAGCATCAACGCTGTGGTGATCACGGTAAAGATCAGGGTATTCAGAAGATATCCCATCAGCGGAACCGTTGTAAATGCATTGCGGTAATTCTCAAGGGTCGGGGCCAGCGTGAAAAATGAAGGCGTGTGTTCTGTATTGTAGGTGCCATAATCCTTCAGGGACGTCAGCACCATCCAGTAAAATGGAAACAGGACGATCACTGCCCATATGGTCAGAAGGAGGTAGGTCACTGCCTTTTGCACAGCTGCAAAGGTGCTTTTGGAATCTTTTTTACGATGCTGTTCCATTCCCTACTCCTTTCTTCCGTGACCGGCGTAAGACCGGCTGACCATCAGGTTGATGCAGGTAATGGTCAGGACGATGATAAATAAAATGACGGCGGCAGCGGAAGCATAGGATGGGAATCCACCGCTGTTGCCATAAAGCATATCGTAGATGTAGCCGACGATGGTGTTCATACCGGCGGCATTTAAATCAGTTCCGAACAGAGCCACCACATCGCTGTAGGCCTTAAAGGCGCCGATAAATCCGGTGATCACCAGATAGAAGATCATCGGGGAGATCATCGGCAGGGTGATCCGCAGGAAAATGCGAAATGCGGAGGTGCCGTCCACTTTGGCGGCCTTGTAGTAGTCCTGGTTGACGGAGGCTAAAGCACTGGTGAGGATCAGAATCTTAAACGGCATGACCACCCAGATGGTATAAATGCACAAAACCGTCATTTTTGCCCAGTAAGGACCGGAGATAAAGTCCACGGAATTACCGCCAGACCACTGGATCAGCAAATTGATCAGTCCGTCCGTATACTCGGTTTTCTGGAACAGTACCATAAAGACCAGACCGACTGCCAGGGTGTTCGTCACGTAGGGCAGAAAATAGATGGTCTGGTAAAGGTCTCTCAAAGGACGGATGGAGCTTAAGCCCAGAGAAATCAAAAGCGCCAGCAGAGTGGAGACCGGAACCGTGATGATCACCAGGATAAAGGTGTTTTTTACCGCCTGCAGAAAATAGGTGTCATGCAGCACATAGGAATAGTTGTAAAGTCCTGTACCGAAGTAGCTCTGGGAAGCAAAATTATAGCCCTCTTCCGCAGAATATACGAATACATCGATCAGCGGATAGACCATAAAAGCGCCTAAAAACAGCAGAGCCGGCAGCAGATACAGCCAGGCCTTTGAATTGTGTTTATTCATAGGAATTTACCTCATGGTTGGTGGAGAATGGAATCCGTTCTCCGGTTTCTGCCTGGAATAAATGCACTTTTCCTGGTTTTAAGGAGAAGCTTACAGTTCTTGCACCTGGATCGGGGAGTTTGTCTGTGTTGGTGATGGCACGGATCACCGGATTTTCACAGTCTGGATGGGAGGCGGTGATGCTGGTGTCACGTCCCATGACTTCGATCCGGTTCATATGGCAGGAGAGAGGACCGTCTGGACGGTAGATAAGTCCCTCTGGCCGGATGCCTGCGGTCACTTCCTGATCAGAAACTCCTGGAGTGGCAAGAACTGCATTCTTTCCAATAAAAAGAGTCTGATCCTTGACAAAGCCGTGGAAGACATTAATTGGTGGTGTGCCTAAAAACTTGGCTACAAATAAATTGGAGGGGAAATCATAGACATCCTGAGGCTTTCCCAGCTGCTGCAGAATCCCATCCTTCATCACGGCGATCAGGTCACAGATGCTCATGGCTTCTTCCTGGTCATGGGTGACAAAAATGGTAGTGATCTTTGTCTCCCTCTGGATCCGGCGGATCTCTTCACGGGTCTGGAGACGGAGTCTGGCATCTAAGTTGGACAGCGGCTCGTCTAAAAGCAGGACGTGGGGCATTTTCACCAATGCCCTGGCGATGGCGACACGCTGCTGCTGGCCGCCGGACAATTCACTGGGACGGCGTTCCATCAGCTCGTCAATCTGAACCAGCTTTGCTGCTTCATCCACCCGGCGCTTCAATTCCTCTTTTGTTAATTTATCTTTTCCCTTTAAATTTTCCAATGGAAACTGGATGTTCTGGCGGACCGTCAGGTGAGGATACAGGGCGTAATTCTGGAACACCATGCCCACGCCCCGGTGTTCCGGCTCTAAGGCAGTCACATTCCGGTCCCCGAAGAAAATGGTTCCTTCCGTGGCTTTTTCCAGTCCGCAGATCAGATTCAGTGTGGTGCTTTTTCCACAGCCGGATGGGCCGAGAAGCCCCACTAATTTACCATCCGGGATCTCCAAGGTCAGATCGTTGACTGCAGTGATCTCACCTCGCGTTTTTTTATTGCGGTCAGGGAACCGTTTTGTCAGGTTCCGAAGCAGTATTTTCATAATGATTTCCTCCAATACAGAAAGCAGACTTTAAAAACGATTATAGCGGACTTTCCTCAATAACGCAATGATTTCACGATCCAAAAGCGTTCAAAAAGAATGAAAAAAGAATCAACAAACTGTTGAAATAAAATTGACAAATAGTTGAAATACTGCTATACTCACTTTAACACATAAAAAGGTTGAATTGATGAAACAAAAATGAGATCAAGAGGACAGGAAAGGACTTCGTAATGACAAAAAAAGAAGCGTTTGATTTCCTGGACCGGATGGCGAGAGGGATTGCCGTCATGTTCGGAGAACAATGTGAAACCATTGTCCACGAGATGGATGGACAGAAAGTGAAGAACCTGGCGATCTATAATGGACATGTATCTGGAAGGACTACTGGATCCACGTTGAGTATTTATGGAAGGGATACCATGATGGATGAGGAAGACCCGAAAGTGAATCTGGATCTGGACTATGTGAATCAGATGGTGATCACTTCTTCAGGAAAGACCATGAAGTCCTCCACGTTTCATTTCCAGGGAGAGGATTATCATTTTGCTCTGGGTATCAACTATGATATCTCAGTGATGAGCCAGATGAGCCGGATCATGGACGGGCTGCTGCGGACGGATGCCACCCTGCAGACTTCCCTGTTTGGTACGGGAAACAGCATGGAAGAGGTGTTTGAGTCCTGCAGCGAGATGGTGAAGAGACCATTTTCCCAGATGCAGAAGGCGGACCGGCTGACCTTGGTCAGTATTTTAAAAGAAAAAGGATTTTTCCAGATGCAGCGCAGCGTTCCTTACGCGGCAGAACGTCTGGGAGTCACAAAATATACGATTTATAATTACTTAAATGAATTAGGCGGCGTATAAAGCCAGGAGGGGTTACGAATGAAAATCGTAGAGGCGCAGGAAGCCAGAGAGAAGCTGACCATGCCGGTCTGCATTGATCTGATGCGTACTGCATTAAAGGAACTGGAGGAAGGAAACTGGACACAGCCGGTCCGCTCCATTGCGGTACTTCCGGGCGGAGAAAAATTTGGATTTATGCCAGCCTGGTTAAAGGACAGTTACGGTGCAAAGGTGCTGGTAGCATGTCCACAGAATGCCGGAACTGTTTATCCATCCCACATTGGTTATGTGATGATGTTTGACGGAGCCCATGGTGAGGTCATGGGACTGGCAGACGCTTCCGTGATCACAGAGGTCCGGACCGGCGCTGTATCTGGAGTGGCTACGGATCTGCTGGCAAGAAAAGACGCCCACCATCTGGCAGTGATCGGCGCCGGAGCCCAGGGACGTTCCCATCTGGCAGCCATGATGGAGGTACGGGACATCCAGAAGGTCACCGTTTATGACCAGAGAAGAGAGGCTGCAAAGAAGTATCAGAAAGAGATGGAAGAGAAGTACAAGATTCCAGTGATGGTGTGTGACAGTGTGAAAGAGGCTGTAAAAGGAGCCGAGATCATCTGTACCGTAACGCCAAGTAAGGAGCCATATCTGAAAGCAGAGTGGATCACCCCGGGAGCCCATATCAATGCGGTGGGCGCTTTTACACCGAACACCAGGGAGATCGAAAGCAGTCTGATGGCAAAAGCGAAGCTTTACGCCGATCAGGTGGAGGCCATGAAGAAGGAATGTGGAGAGTACCTGATCCCGAAGAATGAGGGACTTTTCGGGGAAGAACATATCACAGGTTCCATCGGCGGGATTTTAGCCGGACAAGTACCTGGAAGAGAAAATGACACAGAGATTACCCTGTTTGATGCATTGGGACTGGCAGTAGAGGATGTAGCATGCGGCCGTTTCCTTTGCAGAGAATAAGACATAAAATCAAAGAGGAGAAAAGAATATGAAAAAAAGAGCACTTGCACTGGCATTAGCCGGAGCCATGACAGCTTCTCTGACTGCATGCGGGACTTATCAGAACAGCGGCACAGAGACCACCAAAGCAGCAGAGACAACAACGGGAGCAGCAGGAGAGACAACGGCAGCAGGAGAGACTGCATCTGAGGGAGAAGTAAGTCAGGATTTCACGATGGCATATAACGGGATCGTTACGTTAAACCCGATCATGAGCCAGTCTTCCAACGATGTGAACGTCTTTTATCTGACCCAGATCCAGTTGGTGCGTTACTATGGGGACGAAGTTCAGTGTGATGCAGCAGAAACTTATGATGTGAATGATGACTGCACGGTTTACACCTTCCATTTACGTGACGGTTTAAAATGGTCCGACGGTGTTGATCTGACAGCGAAGGATTTCGAGTATGCAGCATACTGCTTACTGGCTCCTGAGATGGGAAGTCCGGCAGCCAACAACTGGTATGCCATCAAGAACGCAAAACAGTTCAACAATGGAGAAGTAACGGACTGGTCTGAGGTTGGCGTGAAGGCTCTGGATGATAAGACCTTAGAGATCACCATGGATCATCCGTTAAATACCTTTGATAAGACCATCGCAGTAAAAGGCTTATATCCACTGCGCCAGGACTTTGTTGAGAAGGTCGGCAGCGATAAATTAGGTTCTTCCGTAGATACCATGCTTTACTCTGGCCCATACACCATCACAGACTGGGTACTGGACAGCAGCATGGAATTAAAGAAAAATGATCTGTACTGGGATGCCAAGGACTCTTTTCCAACGGAGAATCTGCATTTCGTAGAGGTTGATGACGCCAATACGAAAGTGGCGATGTTTGAAAATGGTGAGATCGACGCCATCGAGCAGGTTTCCAGCCAGTATTTTGATCATCTGTCTGATTACTTGTACAGCTATACCGGCGGCGGTTTTATGTGGCTGTGGTTCAACCAGAAGGGTACCAGCGAGGAGACCTCTAAACTGCTTAGCAATGGAAACTTCCGTCAGGCATTAAGCTATGGCTTCAACCGGAACGCAACCGTAGCAGCAGTAAACCGGATGCACAAACCATCCAACCGCCAGGTTGATTCTAATTTCGTTGGACCAAACGGCGGCAAATTTGTTGACGAGTATCCAGTGAATTCCGTACCGTTAGACGGTGATGTAGAGCAGGCAAAGGCATATCTGGCAAAAGCCATGGAAGAATTAGGCTACAGCGATGTTTCCGAGCTTCCACAGTTAAGTCTGGTAACCTGGGATGCATCTGAGCAGAAGCTTCTGTTGGAGACTATCATTGACCAGTGGAAACAGAACTTAGGTCTGACCAATATCCAGTTAAACCAGTATGTGATCGGTACTGCGATCGGAAGCTTCTATGATTTAAGCTATGATATCTTCTGCATCACATGGGAGACAGATGTACTTCCAACCGATGTGATGGAGTCCATGATGACCGGCGGCGAGTGTAACTATGGTATCTGGAGTGATCCGGAGTATGATAAGCTGGTAGAGCAGGCAGTTCTGGAGATCGATCCTGTAAAACAGGCAGAATTGACCTCCCAGGCAGAGCAGATCTTCCTGGACGATGCAGGCATTGTACCGATCTTTGAGAACAGCAACACCAGCGCCGTGCAGTCTTATGTAGAGGGCTTCCAGATGACCGCCATCAACAGCGGCTATCAGTTCAACCATCTGGTCGTAAGAAAGTAAAAATCAGCTACGCAAAGGAAACGGGCGGCGAATAACCGCCCTTTTCGTAACTATTCCGGTGCTTTTGCCGTTATGGTTCGTGCAGCAGGTGCATAGACCTGCAGAATAGATGGAGGAGGAAAACGTTGAAACAGTACATTTTGAAGAGACTGGTCATTTCCATTGTGACCATCTGGCTGATCGCTACCAGCAGTTTCTTTTTGCTTCGTGCGCTGCCAGGCAATCCATTTACCACCCAGCAGATGATGAGTCCGGAAATGTTAAGTAAAATGATGAGTTATTATGGTCTGGACCGTCCGCTGATGGAGCAGTATGTGACTTTTATGAAAAATCTTCTTCATGGTGATTTCGGATATTCTTTAAAATATGTAGGAAAATCCGTCAACGGCGTGATCGCCCAGACATTTCCGGTATCTGCCCAGTTAGGACTTCAGTCCTATGCCATCAGTTTCCCTGTGGGAATCCTGTTTGGTATTATTGCAGCCAGAAAACGAGGAAAAGCCATTGATTATACCTTAGTTGGCTTCTCCGTATTGGGTGTTTCTATCCCGGTATTTATTCTGGCGTCTTTGTTACAGTATGTGTTTGCGATCCGCCTTGGCTGGTTTCCGGTTGCCCAGTGGAAGAGTTTTGCTTATACCATTCTTCCGACACTGACTCTGGCCATCGGTTCTATCGCCGGAAAGACCAGGATGATGAGAACTTTGATGCTGGAAGTGATCTCAGAGGATTATGTAAAGACTGCAAAGGCCAAAGGACTTTCCTCCTTCCGTATTGTGTTAAATCACCAGATCCGTAATGCGATCATTCCTATGATCCCGTCTTTAGGTATGGAGATTGTGTCCATCCTGATGGGGTCGTTCGTGGTAGAGCAGATTTTCGCTATTCCCGGAATCGGCGCTTATTTTGTCAGCTCCGTACAGAGTCTGGATTACACCATGACTCTGGGACTGACCGTATTTTTTGGAACTTTTGTTGTTGGGGCCAATTTTATCATTGACTTGATCTATGGCCTGATCGATCCCCGTATCCGGGTTACAAAGTGAGGTGAGTATCATGGCAAATTCAGAAATGGAACTGTTCAATGATTCCGATTTTATCACCCTTCCCCAAGGGGAAAATAAGGGAGATGTGATGGTGCGGCCAAGCGTCAGCTACTGGAGTGATGTATGGCGCCGGATCTGCAGCGACAAGGTAGCCATGGTCAGTCTGGCTGTGATTACGATCATCGCTCTGATGGCGGTTTTTGCGCCGATCCTCTGTCCTTATAAATATGAAACAACCGATCTTCTGGCAACGAATTTAGGACCATGCAGAGAACATTGGTTTGGCACAGATTCGCTGGGACGAGATCAGTGGGCCAGAGTCTGGGTCGGTGCAAGGACCTCTCTTCTGATCGGTATCGGCGGCGCCATCGTTCCCCAGATCATCGGTATTTTCCTGGGGGGTATCTCCGGATATTTCGGAGGCTGGGTGGATATGCTGATCATGCGTATCATCGATATCGGTGTCTGCATCCCATCCCTGGTTTATGTGACGCTGATCATGCTGTGGCTGGGGTCCGGTCCGGTTGCCATCGTCTTAGCCATCGCCATCACCGGCTGGATGGATTCTGGACGGGTAGTCCGTGGGCGTATGCTTCAGTTTAAGAACCGGGAGTTCGTTCTGGCGGCAAAGACCCAGGGCGCATCTTCCCTGCGGATCATTTTCCGCCATATTTTACCGAATATTTTAGGACAGCAGGTAGTCAGCATTTCTTCTGCGATCCCGGGAGCGATTTTTTTGGAGGCATACCTTTCCTTTATCGGACTGGGAATCAAATCTCCGATGACTTCCTGGGGACAATTATGCCAGATGGGAGCTTCCTTCTACCGTCTGTATCCGTATCAGCTGTTTATCCCGGGCGTTTTCATCAGCGTAACGATTTTAGCCTTCTATCTGTTTGGCAACTGCTTACGGGATGCGCTGGACCCACATTTACGGAACTGATCATACCGCGGGAGAAAGGAAGAAGAACATATGAGTGAACACTTGTTAGATGTACAGAATTTGCGGGTGTCCTTTGACACATATGCAGGAGAAGTGCAGGCAGTCCGCGGCGTCAGTTTCTATATTGACAAAGGGGAGACACTTGCGATTGTAGGTGAGTCTGGTTGTGGAAAATCAGTGTCCATCCAGACAGTGATGGGACTGCTGCCGATGCCTCCGGCCAGGATCAAAGAAGGCCATATTTATTATGAAGGAAAAGATTTAACCACTTTGACGGATAAACAGATGGAAAACTATCGTGGAAAAGAATTTTCCATGATCTTTCAGGATTCCATGACCAGTTTAAACCCGACTATGCGGGTAGGCAGGCAGATGGTGGAAGCAATCCTGGTCCATCAGAAGATCAGCCGGGAAGAGGCCAGGGAGCACGCCATCAGCCTCCTTGGAAAAGTAGGTCTGCCAGAACCGGAAAAGGTATTTAAACGGTATCCCCACACCATGTCCGGTGGTCAGCGTCAGCGTGTGATGATCGCCATGGCCATGGCCTGCAATCCGAAGATCTTATTTGCCGATGAGCCGACGACAGCCCTGGATGTGACCATGCAGGCGCAGATCCTGGATCTGATGAACAGCCTGAAAAAAGAAATGGGAACTTCCATTTTGCTGATCACCCATGATCTGGGGGTAGTGGCAAAGATGGCAGACCGGATCGCGGTCATGTATGCAGGAAAAGTGGTGGAATACGGCGATGCCAGACAGATTTTTTATAACCCATGTCATCCATATACCTGGGGACTTTTGGGGGCGATGCCGAATCTGATCCAGGAAGTAAAGAGCGAGTTGTACGCCATTCCTGGCACTCCGCCAGATCTGTATACACCGCCGAAGGGCTGTGCCTTTGCGGCCAGATGTCCATATGCCATGGGAGCCTGCCTGAAGGCAGATCCTCCGGAATATACCTGCTCCGACGGGCACATTTCCCGGTGCTGGCTGATGGATAAACGGGCGAAAGAAGTGACACCGCCGGACGGAGTCCCGACACTGCCAAGAGGAGGAAAAGAACATGAGTGAGAAGACGCTTCTGGAAGTCGAAGGACTGAAAAAATATTTCCAGGTGGGAAAAGGCCAGACCTTAAAGGCGGTCGATGACATTTCCTTCCAGATCAAGAAAGGCCAGACCTTAGGACTGGTTGGAGAGTCCGGCTGTGGAAAGACTACGGTGGGAAGAACCCTGCTGCGTATCTATGAGCCGGACGCAGGGAAAATCCTTTTTGACGGCAAGGATATCAGCCGGGTCAGCAAAAAAGGGGCCAAGGAGCTGACCAGGAGAATGCAGATGGTGTTCCAGGATCCATATGCGTCCCTGAATCCATTTTTTACGGTTGGAGAGATCGTAGAAGAGGGAATGAAGATCCACAAGATGTACCATAGCGAAACAGAGCGGATGGAGCGGGTTTATGAGCTTCTGGAGATGGTAGGTTTAAATAAAGACCATGCGAACCGTTTCCCACATGAGTTCTCCGGCGGCCAGCGCCAGCGGGTGGGAATTGCAAGAGCTCTGGCGTTAAATCCGGAATTTATCGTCTGTGATGAGCCGATCTCCGCACTGGATGTGTCCATTCAGGCCCAGGTAGTCAATATGCTGATGAAGTTCCAGGAAGAAATGGATCTGACTTATCTATTTATCGCTCATGATCTGTCTATGGTGCGCCATATTGCGGATCAGACGGCGGTGATGTATCTGGGAACCATGGTGGAGTATGGAAGTACCAGGGATGTGTATGAGCATCCGGTCCACCCATATACCAGGGGACTTTTATCGGCAGTCCCTGTGGCTGATCCGGACTATGAGAAAGCCCATAACCGGATTCCTATGGATGGCGAGGTGCCAAGCCCCATCAATCCGAAGCCGGGCTGCCGCTTCTGCGCCCGCTGCCGGAAGGCGACTGCCCAGTGCCATGAGGAAACACCGAAATTGCGAGATGTAGGCGGCGGCCATATGGCAGCCTGCTGGAATCTGTGACATCAGGGAAAACAGAAAACAATAATAGAAAGAAGGTACCTGTATGAATACCAAAGAAATGATGCAGATCGCTCTGGATCTGGCTGGACTGACGGAAATGCCGTCTGACACTTCTATTTCCGTTGAGGGAGAGGATATTACGAATGTACTGGCAGGGATCGATATGGGAACCGCAGAGCTTGCCCTGGCACGTCAGCTGGGATATGACTGCGTATTCCGTCATCACAACCTGACCCCGGCCATGGGAAAATTAGGTTATTTAGTAGCAGAAGACCATTATAAGAAAATGGTGAAAAACGGAGTTCCGGTCAATGTAGCACAGAAGCTGGTGGAGCATCGGAAACGTTCCACGGAGATCATGTTCCATGCCAATAACTTTGACGGAGCGCCATCGGTGGCAAGATTGTTAAACATGCCATTTTTAGGAATCCACACACCTGCGGATCTATTAGGTGAGAGAGCAGTGGAAGCAAAGGTGGCTGAGGTAATGGCAGAAAAGGAAAATCCGACGGTTCAGGATCTGATGGACCGGATCTTGACCATCCGTGAGTTTAAAGAGGCTCCAGAGGGCCAGAAACCAGCTATCTGGGTTGGTTCTCCGGAAAGCTATTCTGGAAAAGTCCTGGTAGAGTTTTCGGGCGGCCTGTCTGCGGAGCTGGATGAGGTAAAGGCTTATATTGACGCAGGAATCGGAACCTTCGTCTGCATGCACATGGAAGGCGACATCGTTAAGGCATTACAGGAAGATAACCGCTGCAACGTGATCGTAACCGGACATATGGCTAGCGATTCTGTCGGTATGAACAGGATCATGGACGAGTGGGAGAAGCATGGAATCAAGACAACCAGAATTGGAGGCTTGGTATAAATGGCAGAACTTCTGATCAAAGGCGGCATGGTGATCGATGGGACAGGAAATGCCGGATATGAAGCAGATGTTTTTGTAAAAGATGGAAAGATCGCGAAAATCGTAAAAATTGCGAAAAACGAAAAAAACAAAATAAGTTCGTCGGATTTTGCAGCGGCAGCTGTACAGGTGCTGGATGCAAGAGGAAAGCTCGTGACACCAGGATTTATCAATATGCATTCCCATTCGGACTGCTCCGTTGCCATGTATCCGGAGATGGAATCTACTCTGGGACAGGGGATTACCACAGAGTTTGCCGGACACTGCGGACTGGGGGTGGCACCGGTGGACCAATACTGGCTGTATATGTTCCCGGAGAAACGGGCATTTTCCAGAGTGATCCCGGAGCCCATCGGAGGCATCAATCCTTATGACGCTTACGTAGTTCCAACAGACTGCCTGCGGAAACCATTTGAAGAAGCTTATGGAGAAACATTGGACTGGTCTACCTATGGAGAATTTACTGACCATATGAGAAAACGCGGCATGGGAGCCAATCTGGTATTGGTGGCAGGTCATGCCCAGATGCGGCTTCAGGCTATGGGTCTGGATTATATGAGGGATGCCACAGAAAAAGAGCTTCAGGCCATGGAAGCCTCTTTAAATGATGCCATGGATCATGGAGCCATCGGCCTTAGCCTTGGCCTGGACTATGAGCCGGGAATGTTTGCCGGGGAAGAGGAGCTGCTGCGTTTGATGAAGGTGGTGGCAGAGCGGGATGGAATCGTGACAGCCCACACCAGAAGCAGAGATCATGCCTATTACGGTCATTCCCAGAATTTTCTGGATGGTCTGAAGGAATTTATGGAGCTTGGCAAAAAGAGTGGAGCCAGAATCCATGTGAGCCATATCCAGAACGGATATCATATGGAACCAGAAGACGATAACCTGACAGCCCTGGCAGTGGAGCGCACGCTGGAAGTGCTGGAAACGGCCAGAAAGGAAGGAGTCCGTGTAACCTGGGATGTGATTCCTAAATATGCCTTTGGCCCGTTCCATTATCCAATGGCCGCCGGCATGTTCCAGCCTTATGTGGAGCAGTGCGGCGGCTGTCAGGAATTTTCCAAAAAACTGGCGATTGGCACTTACCGCCAGAATATCGAGAAAGAGATCCGTTCCGGTAACCACGCATCCAGAGGGATTTTCACCCGGTTTAATCCGAAAAATGATCCAAACTGGGATACGGCGAAGGTAATTACCAGATGCAGTGATGAAACTGTGGTTGGAAAGACCATCCGGGAGGCGGCTGCCGGAAAGGACAGTCTGACCTTTTTGCTGGATCTTCTGGAAAAAGACCCTTATGTGGCAGTGATTCCATTAGGAAGAAGGCCGGTTTCTACACCAGACAGGGATGCTTTTGTGGCAAAAGAGGAAGCTACCATCGGGCTGGATACCTGGACCTTTCGTTATGATGCAGCTCTTTCAGAGGGGGATATGCCGCTGGAGTGCGGTTCTCCGGCAACTTACGAGGGAATGACCGTATTTTTCCAGACAGAGCGGGAAAAACAGGTTCCGGTGGAAGTGACTGTCCGGAAACTGACCGGCAATGCGGCGAAAGAGCTGGGACTTTGTGACCGGGGACTGGTAAAGGAAGGTCTGGCTGCAGATCTACTGGTGATTGATCTGGAACATTTTGACCCGAAAGAGAATCTGGCGGATCCGAGACATGCTCCACAGGGACTGGATTATGTGCTGGTCGGCGGGGAGATCGCTGTAGACCACGGTGTACATACCCATGTGAACCAGGGACAGATTTTACAAGCTGCACAGTGGCAGAAAACGGAAGGAAATGAAGTATGAATAAGTTTGATTTTGAGACCATTGCGGATTCCATTGATTATGGGTTCGGAACAGATTTTTCCATGGAACACACCATGATGGCAGGGGCGCAGCTTCACGTAAAGACTGCTCCGTCTGTGATCCGGGCATTAAAAGGCTTATCAGAGGCAGGGCTGTTTGGCTGGACTCCGTCAGATGAGCAAAAATATATAGACGCAACCGTAAACTGGATGAAAACAGTGCGGGAATGGAATGTACGCAAAGACTGGATCGTGCCATCCTATGGTATTTTACAGGCCATGTGCACTTCTATCCGTGCATTTACCGATCCGGGAGATGGCATCATCATCCAGCCGCCGGTGTATTTATTATATGCCAGAGCCATTGACCGCTGCGGACGTAATCTGGTGAATAACCCATTGGTATACAAGGGCGATCACTGGGAAATGGATTTTGTGGATCTGGAAGAGAAAATGAGAAGACCGGAAAATAAGCTGATGCTGTTATGTAACCCACACAACCCAACGATGGATGTGTGGGAGAAGAAGGATTTAGAGCGGGTGGCCCGTCTGGCAGCCAAATACCACGTGCTGGTGGTCGTGGATGAGATCTACGCCGAGCATGTGTGGGAAGAGGGGCTGATGGTTCCTTATGGAGCTCTTTCTGATGCGGAGCACAACTGCATTGTCTGCACCAGCCTTGGAAAGTCTTTCAACTTTACCGGTACCAGCCATGCCAACATCATTATCCCGGATGACGCTATCCGAGGCGCCTATATCACTCAGCGCAACAGCGATCACTACGGCAGCTTAAGTCCATTTATGAGAGCGGCTCTTCTGGGCGGATATACCAAAGAGGGCAAAGAGTGGATCGATGCCCTGATGGAATTTTCTGGGGAAAATGAGAAGATCGTCCGAGATTTCTTTGCGGAGAATTTTCCGAAGGTCCATTTCTGCCGCCACCGCGCAGGTACCTTACTGTGGGCGGATTTCCGGGAAATGGGAACCGAAGAAGAAGTCTACGCCTGGTTCCAGAAAGCAGGGGTAGAGCCGGATCTGGGAAGCAAGTACGGAGAAGAAGGAAGAGGTTTTCTGCGGCTTCAGATCGGTATGCCGAAGCGGGAACTGAATTATGCTTTAGAAAGAATAAAAAAGGTTACTGTACACGGGTAGGCATTTTCTGAACTGAAAATGCCGTATGACACAGTGGTGGTAACAGATTTTGCCGATTTAGAATGCGAAGCATCGGCAAAATCCGTTGCTGTTTACGCAATGCGTGAACAGCAACTAAAAAAGGCTTATGTGAAAGAATAAATAGTTTCACAATAGAAAAAAAGATGGTATAATGACGATAGTTTGTGTCAGAGTACCATCTTTTTCCGTATAACAGGAAATTTCATGGGAATTATCTGTTATACGAAAAAAAGCGCTTCGTGGGAATCATGTGCTAAGTCTCACGGACATTCGACTTGAAAGGAGAAAAATCATGAATTATGGTATGAGATGCCATGATATCTGTCCGAAAACAGATATTGATACGTTATTTGACACGGTGGCAGCGAATCACGTAGACCAGATCCAGCTGGCCATGGGAAAGTCTATTGCCGGTTACAGCTTTGATTATGGGCATTATTCCCCGGGCTTTGCCAGAATGATCAAGAAGAAACTGGATGAGAGAAATATCCACGTAGCGGTTTTAGGCTGTTACATCAATCCGGTGAATCCAGATGAGAAAGAACGCCAGAAAGCGGTCCAGAAGTTTATTGAGCATCTGAAATACGCCAAGGTGATCGGGGCTGATATGGTGGGGACGGAAACAGGCCGTTATGACGCGGATTTCAAAGTAGTTCCTTATACTTATACGGAAGGCTGCTACCAGCTGTTGTTAAAGAGTATGCGGGAAATTGTCTCAGCAGCGGAAAAATTAGGCGTGACTGTGGGAATCGAGGCGGTTCATGACCATACCCTGTATTGTCCGGAGATTATGAGACGGTTCTTAGAAGATATCGACTCACCAAATGTAGAAGCCATCTTAGACCCGGTGAACCTGATCAGTGCGGATAACTATCTGGATCAGGACGAAGTGATCAATAAGGCTTTCCGCCTTTACGGAGACCGGATCAGCGCCATCCATGTGAAGGATTTTGTGATGAAGGACGGTCAGCCGGAGTTTGCGTATGTAGGCGATGGACTGCTTCATTATGAAACGCTGATGCGGAATCTGAAGAAAGACAAGCCATACATCGCAATGCTTCTGGAGAATTCCACTCCGGAACGGTATCATAAGGATGTGGAGTATCTACAAAAGATTTATCTCAGTCTAGAAGACTCCAACCTCTTTCGGTGATGAGTAATCGCAAATTTGTCTCAGTGGGAGGTGGTTCTCCGACTGAGATAAACGCTCCGCGAGGATGCGCAGTGATTCTGAGAGGAATATGTCAGCTTCGCTGACCAGAATCACGCGCCAAGTCTCACGGACGTTCGACTTGAAGATGCAGTATAAAGATAGAAAATCAGGAGGATATAAGCATGACATTAAAAGAAGAAGCACTGGCAAAACATTATGAGTGGAAGGGTAAGATCGAGGTCATTTCCAGAACCCCGATCAAGAACCGGGAACAGCTGTCTCTGGCATATACCCCAGGTGTTGCAGAGCCATGTCTGGAGATCGCAAAAGATCCAATGAAGGTTTATGAATTGACCAGACGGCAGAATCTGGTGGCAGTGATCACGGATGGAACTGCAGTGTTAGGTCTTGGAGATATCGGTCCAGAAGCAGCAATGCCGGTTATGGAAGGCAAATGTGCTCTGTTTAAAGAGTTTGCAGGCGTTGATGCATTCCCGATCTGTATTGATTCTAAAGATCCAAAGGTGATCATCGATACCATCGCATTGATCTCCAAGAGCTTTGGCGGCATCAACCTGGAGGATATCTCCGCTCCGAGATGTTTTGAGATCGAGGCAGAGTTAAAGAAACGCTGTGATATTCCGGTATTTCATGATGACCAGCACGGAACTGCGATCGTTGTTTCTGCTGCATTATTAAATGCCATCAAGGTAGTCGGCAAAGAGATGGGAACCCTGGAAATTGTGATCAATGGCGCAGGCGCTGCAGGTATTTCTATCGCCAAGATGCTGATCCAGTTAGGCTTTGGCAATGTGATCCTGTGCGATATCAAAGGCGCGATCTATGAGGGAGCTGACTGGTTAAATCCGGCACAGGCAGAGATGGCGAAGGTTACCAATAAAGATAAGAAACAGGGTACTCTGGCAGATGTGATGAAGGGCGCAGATGTATTTATCGGCGTTTCCAGACCGAACCTGGTATCCCAGGATATGGTCCGTTCCATGAATCAGGGTGCGATCGTGTTCCCAATGGCAAATCCGACTCCGGAGATCATGCCGGATGAGGCTCTGGCAGCAGGTGCAGCAGTGGTAGGAACCGGACGTTCCGATTTCCCGAACCAGATCAATAACGTACTGGCTTTCCCGGGTATTTTCAAGGGTGCGCTGGCTGTTATGGCGACAGACATTACAGAGTCCATGAAGATGGCAGCAGCAAAAGCCATCGCAGGCGTGGTAAAACCAGAGCAGTTAACTGCCCAGTACATCCTGCCGCAGGCATTTGATCCAGAGGTTGTACAGGCAGTGGCTGATGCAGTGGCAGAGGACGCGAAAGCTCACGGACTGAACCGTCTGTAATGACAGAAAAAGTAACTGTCCAGCAGATCTGTGCACTGGAGCATTATGAGAAATAATAGTTAAGGAAGAATTGAATGGAAGAAAAGAAGTTCCGAAATAAAGTAGGGTGGTTCCAGTTTCTATGCTGTGCCATGGTGATCTGGAGCCACGCTGGAAATGCTGAGTTATTTTTAGGCAAAGCCGGGAAGAACCACTGGCTGTCACGTCTGGAGTACGTCCATTTTCCGGCAGTGATGGGAGTCAGTATCCCCTGCTTTTTCATGATTTCGGGCTATCTTTTCTTCCGTTTTTTTACCTTTGACCAGTTAACAGAAAAATGGAAACGGCGGGTGCAGACACTTCTGATCCCATATCTGTGTTGGAACCTGCTTTACTATGTGGGATATCTGGCTGGAAGCCGGATTCCGGCAGTAGCGGATATCGTTAACCGGCCAGACCTTCAGTTTTCTTTAAAGGAAATGCTGGAAGCGCTGTTTTTCTATGATTATAATCCGGTCTTCTGGTTTATGTACCAGCTGATCCTGCTGGTGGCGCTGGCTCCGGTGATCTTCCGGTGCATGAGAAGTGTACGGGGCGGTGTGGGATTTCTATTCCTGGTGATGGCAGGTATCTTTTTTCATTTGTCATTTCCGAGGCTTGGTGCAGCTTCCTCCTTGAATCTGGATGCCCTGTTTTATTATGGACTGGGAGCTTTTGGTGCCCTTCACGGCAGAACCTGCATCGAGGGCGCGTGGACGAAACGTCGGTGCCTCATTGGTGTGATCCTTGTATGGGCCGGTATCCGCGCCGGTATTCCCTATCATACCAGGGCTTTTATTCCTGGGATCATCGTGGAATATTCCATGGCAGTGTCCGGCTTATGGCTTTTGGTCAATGAAAACTGGCTTCCAATAGAAAGACCGTGGATGAGGCAGACATTTTTCGTCTATGCCCTGCATTTTATTCCGGTGCGTTTCTTGAATAAAGTGGCAGCTATGATTTTTTATGGAAATCAGTGGATGGCAGCAACTCTCTATGTGCTGATGCCGGTGATGGCCATGGGGATTTGTTATGTGGCAGCCTGGATCCTGCGCCGGATCACTCCCAAGGTGTGGAGATGGCTGTCCGGCGGCAGGTGAGAAAGAAGACCTCCAAGCAGGTCACAAACGGTTACTTCCGGGTATGGGGCAGACGCCCGCGGAAGAACCGTTTTTTTAATTCTGACCAGTGGAACGGGATCAGCGGATAGATATAGCTTTTTCCGGCGATGGTCTTATTGAACACAATGGCGCAGGCAGAGAAGATGATTCCGGCAATGTAACCCCAGATATTAAAAATGGCGGTCAGAAGCAGAAGAAGCAGTCTCATGAATTTCAGGGCGTAGCCCAGCTCAAAACTGGCCTGGGAGTAGTTAGCCACGGTGACGAAGGCCATGTATAACATGGTTTCTGAGTTGAACCAGCCGGATTTTACCGAGTATTCGCCCAGAACGATACCGGCAATGACGCTCAAAGGGGTAGTCAGCATACTTGGGGTGTTGATGGCCGCCAGCCGCAGACCGTCAATGGCGAATTCCAGGATAAAAAGCTGGAATACCAGAGGGACATGAGGAGCCTCTGACAGCTTCAGAAATTCCAGCCAGGGCGGCAGAAGGTGGGGATTCTGCATCAGCATCAGCCAGGTAGGCGTCAAAAGCAGCGTCAGGATGGAGATCACCATGCGGGACAGCCGAAGATAAGTTCCTGTCACCGGAGGAAAATAATAATCGTCTGCTTCTTCAATGATATCAAACACAGAAGAAGGCAGAATCATGGCAGCAGGAGAATTGTCCACCAGAATGATGATATTTCCCTCCAGAATGGATGCTGCAGCGGTATCAGGACGCTCAGAAAACTTGAATTTCGGGAATGGATTGTACCACTTGTGGGGATAGAGACATTCCGCCAGACTTTCCTGATTCATGGTCAGGGCGTCCACATGGATGCTGTTCATCCGTTTCTTGATCTGCGTTAACATCTGCTCATCTACCCGTCCTTTCATGTAGCAGATGGCGATGTCCGTATGGGAACTTTCCCCCATGGTCATGATTTCCATGGTCAGTTTTGGATCACGGATCCTCCGGCGGATCAGTGCGGTATTGAAGATCAGGGTCTCTACGAAGCCATCTCTGGAACCCCGCATGACCTTGTCTTTTTCTGGTTCTGATACACCTCTGGCCGGATAGGTGCGGCAGTCGATGGCCAGACAGCGGTCATACCCATCAATGAAGACACAGGTGATCCCGCTCAACAGCAGGGTGATGACAGAATTCTCCGTGTCCGGCAGGTCTACTTCGCCATAAGGCACGTACTGTTTGGAAAATTCGTGAACATCCGATGGCATGGCCTCCGGTTTGATGGAAGACCAGGCTTGAAGGATCTTTAGCAAAACCTCGTCTTTGGTAAACCCGTCCACAAAATACAGGCAGGCATCCCTTCCTCCGACCCTGGCTGTGCGGTAGACCACATCAAAATTTGTCCCAACATCCAACAAGGAATGCAAATGAGAAATATTATCAGATAATACGGAAGAAAACTGCATAGTGCCTCCTTTTGACTGGAATGTACGCAATCGTAGCATTTATAGATGTCATAGAAGGAGTATTTACAGAAAATAGCAGGTTTATGTATGGAAAAATAGCAGGTAAAATTGACGTAAAAATACATAAATCGACTTTGAAAAGAAATGGAATTGTGCAAAATGACAGTGACAATGGTTGACAGGTGGGAAAATTAATGGTACTATTAATATTGTGAGAAGCACAAAGGGGTGCCTTACATGTAATCTTTTGGCATGGGGATGCCAGAATCTTACAACATATAATGTGACGGTGATAATCGTGACGTGGAAGCTGCTTTCTGTGGGGGAAAGGCAGCTTCCTTTTTTGTATGATAGGAATGTCGGAATTCTGAAAAAGTTATTTCCTAAGATCCAGTTTATTTGCGCAACCCATTCTCCATTTATCATTCAGTCGCTGAAGGAAGGAGAACTCATTACATTAGACCATCCGTTGGAAAGCGATTACTCTGGAGAGGGAATCGAGGATATTGCAGAAGATGTGATGGGTGTAGAGATGCCTCAGTACAGTGAGAAAAAACGGAAAATGTATGAGGCTGCAGAGCAGTATTACAGTGTAATTAAGCAGGGAAAGACACAGGAAGATATTGAACGATTGGGAGAACAGCTCCATCGTTTAGAAGCAGAATACAGTGATAATCCAGCATACCTGGCCTTAATTCGACAGGAATATATCGAAAAGAAGTGGAAAGTGAAAGATGCGTCCAGTAAATAAAGGAAAAATTAAAACAGATAGACCAGACAGGAGTATATCTGCAAAAGGTGAAAAATCTGTATGAATTAGTTAAATTAGATCCGACACTAAAAGATAATCGAGATGATAAACGCATGCGGAAGAAAAATGAGGTCTATAATCTAGCGAAAATGAAATTAGATTCATGGATTAAGATGACTCTGATCTCTGAAGATGCGGAGATAGAGATGAAGCAGGCCATTCTTGATCTGGTGCGCAGTTATGGTTTTATTTCTGTATGGATGTATGTATTTGAAGATGAGCCGGAGATTTTGAGGCAGTTAGTGAAATGTTTTCCTGGTACTAAGGAAGAATATTTTGATGAGAATGAAAGAGTAAAAGAAGTGATAGGGCAAATGTCAGTAATAGTTACTAATATTGACAATCAAAATAAAATCTATTATAATCCAACCATACCAACCATTAAATACCAAATAACACAATAAACCCCAACCAAGGAGGATACCCCATATGATAAATAGCAGAAAAGTAGTCATCATCGGCTGTGGCTTTGTCGGAGCATCATCAGCCTTTGCCTTAATGCAGAGCAACCTTTTTTCAGAAATGGTTTTAATCGATGCGGATCGCAGCCGTGCGGAAGGAGAAGCGCTGGACATCAGCCATGGCATGGTATTCGCAAACCCCATCAAGATATATGCAGGAACCTACGATGACATCATCGATGCCGCAGTGATCGTGATTACGGCAGGTGCGAACCAGAAGCCTGGTGAAACGAGGTTGGATCTGATCAAGAAGAACAGCGCAATTATGAAATCCATCATCGGAGAGATCAAACAGCGTGAGTTCCATGGAATTTTGCTGATCGTTTCCAATCCAGTCGATATTCTTACTTACGTGGCTCTGAAGGAGTCCGGCTATCCGGCCAACCGGGTTATTGGTTCCGGAACCGTATTAGATACGGCCAGATTCCGGTATGAACTGGGAGAACATTTGTTTGTAGACAGTAGAAGCGTTCATGCCTATATCATAGGAGAACATGGCGACAGCGAACTTGCAGCGTGGAGCGACGCCAGAGTAGGCGGACTTCCAATCCACGATTTCTGTGAGCTGCGCGGATACTACGATCATGATACGTCCATGGAAAAGATATTTAATAGCGTGAAAAATAGCGCCTATGAGATCATTTCCAAAAAACACGCCACCTACTACGGAATCGCCATGGCCGTATGCAGAATCTGCGCTGCGATCGTGCGGGACGAACGGTCAATCCTTCCAGTATCAAGTCTGATGACAGGAGAGTATGGAATCACTGATGTGGTGCTGAGCATTCCGTCAGTTGTAGATGCGAAGGGGATTGAAGCGGTGGTGCCGATTGAGTTAGATGAAGCAGAATTAAAAGCACTCAAAAATTCTGCGGAAGTTTTGAAAAAAATGATTGTCGAAAGGATTTGAGCATGAACAAATTCCTAATGAAATTAATGCTTCTCATCATTGCCGGGATCATTTACCTGATCACAGGTAGAAACCGGAGGCAGAAAGAGAAGATTCCGGATGGAATGGACATCTTGTGTGATCCACCGGAACAGAGATATCTGGTATATGCAATGGGAATCTTTGTTTTTCTTGGTGTCATGCTAATCAGTGTCCTATACATCAGGGCTGGAGCTCCTAAAGAAGCGAGAATGATGTGGGGACTGTGTGTGGTGATGGCAGTAGGAATTCTGGCAGTCACGATATTTTCAGGAAATATGATGGCGAAGATGTGTGTATATTTTAATTCTGAGCTTCTGTACATAGAACGGCCATTTCATGAAACAAGAGTATTCAAATGGTATGAGATCCAGAAAATCGAGGGCAAATACGGCAGTACGATCCATCTTTATCATCTGGATGGAACAAAAATCCTTACAGTTTACGCTAAGATGGTTAATTACAAGCATTTCTGTGAGGTTCTGCAAAACCGCTAGATTTGTGGAGGCACAGAGGAGGAAAGCTAAATGACTGGAGAAATGATGTGGGAAGCATATTGCTGCAAAACGAATACGAATCGCAATGCACGTCACGATATATGGAAGTTTTGCGGTGGCGGTGCGGTTGCTGACAAACTTGCAAATCTTGTACTCGCCGGAATAAAGACTGCAACTGCGAGCACAAAATTCGCCTATGAACTAGGTGGTGAAAACTTACCAGAAGTCGGGACATACAGTGTGATTCTTTTTGACAATGAGGAGGCAGCGTGTATTATCCGTGATACAAAAGTATCTGTTGTTCCGTTCAATCAAGTCAGTGCAGACCATGCTTTCAAAGAGGGAGAAGATAACCGTAGCTTGAACAAATGGCGTGAAGTGCATCGGAGGGCTTTTACTCCAGACTACGAGGCCGCTGGTCTGGATTTCGATGAAAAGGGAGATTGCGTCTTGGAAGAATTTGAAGTGGTGTATCGGTGAATCTTCAAAGTACAGCTTCACAGGCCAAACGCCTGAGCCTGCTCGTAACAACAATGCAGCCACAAACGAACCTTGTCACCTGTTTTTCGGGGAAAATATCCTGAATAGTGTTCTGGAAAATGCAATGCTGCTTCCTTTTCGGGTGAAAAAATGATACTATAATATTAAGAAACAGGTATTGAATCTAAAAATACTGTATAGTATAATAAGTAAACTTATAGAAAAAGAAGGAGGGAGCAGAATGGAAAATAGTAAAGTAGTTGCAAAAGTGTTATACAACATGTATCAGGATCGTTTCCGGTGCCCGATGGATGAGATGAAGATGCATAAGCTGATGTATTTTGCTCAGAGAGAATCCCTCATGTATGATAAAGAACCTTTATTTGAGGAAAGTTTTTATGGATGGAAATATGGACCAGTGTTGAAAAGTGTTCGTAGTCAGTTTATGACACCACAGCCATATGCTGATGTTCGTGAGGACGTGTCTTCAGAGACAAAAAAACTATTATCCGAGGTATTAGAACGTTATGGTACTGTTTCTTCATGGAAACTTAGTAGCCTGTCACATGATGAATTATCTTGGAAACGGGCGCGTCAGGGATTGAAAGCCCATGATAATGGAGATGTAGAACTTTCGATGAATGCGATGCGCCTGGATGCTACCCGTGAGTTAGCAGCCAGAAAGATGCAGTTATCCTAGTCAAATGAGGTGAGCAAAATTACGGTAGAAGAGAATCGTCAGTACTTTCGTGGGTTTACCTGCGAAGTACTGACATCAAACCAAGAAAATAGACAGATGATTGGTGTGTTTCAATCATCGAGAAATAGAAACACATTAGGAAATTACTTGAAAACCAATGCATGGGAGGATGATACAGAAGGTGAAACCAGAATCTATCTAGTGAAGGATTCTGAGCATAGGCCTGTAGTGTTCTTTTCCTTAAAATGTGGTCTTTTGTTTCGCAGCAGCAGCTACGATAAGCTGGAAGAAAGTGAAAGAGATTTTGTAGATATGGTTGTCAATGCCAAAAAGCTGGATGACCAGGAAACTGTGAATTCATATTATGAATATGGTTCTCAGGAGTTCAGGAATATCGATGCCTTGTTTCAGATAGCGAACAAGCGAGTCGATGCGAAAAATGAAATAAAAGAGCTGAAAGATGATAAGCATACTTTAAGAGTAGACAGTTGTTTTTCTGGAATTGAATTGAAGCATTTTTGCAAAAATGAGATGTACATACCAGATGAGCATTTAGATTTCCCATTAGGATTTGGAATCTTCTGGGAGGTAATCGTTCCGAGAATCTTGGAAATTACAGAGCATATTGGGTGCAAATATTTATATTTATTTGCTGCAGATCATACGGAGCAGGCAGATATTAAAAAACTGGTTTATTATTATAAGAGCTCATTGAAATTCTATGAGTGTGATGATGACATTATGCTTATTAAACCAGAATATGATGAGAATTGCTATGGCCTGGTGCAGGAGATAGCAAAACTTCGAGAAAACAGAGAGGCTGTTTGGCAGGAATACTCAGATATCTCTGGTCATTATTAGGTAGAAATGGAGTGGAGAACTTTTGGACATTATGTGTCCAAAGGTTCTCTTTTTTTGCGAAACTCAATTCTACAATTAAGCCAAAGTTATCCACATCTATCTGAATGAGACAACTGCCTCACATTTTGCAGTTCAATTGTGTGAATCATGTATATTTAGGCGCACTTAAATAAACCACATCCGTTTTGTACAAGTGGTAAGTCCTAGGCTATAAGTGGTTTCAGGCTTCGGATGTATTGGTGTTGATGAATCTTATCAGCAACGAGAACCGTAACAAGTTGGGTGATTCCTGCGAGAAGCAAATCAGCGTGAAGTGTTTTTTCATTCTGGGTTTTACGATTCGCAATGCAGAAACTATCCTTGAAATGATTGATCGATTTTTCTACATTTACATGGATCTATCTCCTTTAGGTGGATTGGTTGATAATTTTTCGCAACTCTATTGTACCATAAACCTTGAGGAGATATTTTGTTTTTAATAAGAAAAAAAGCTGTATTTATGCGGCTTTTGGCGTTTCGCAAACGCCTGATGAATTACCGAGAAATGAGAGGAGGATTAGGTATGAAACGCAGTATGAGATTTACAGCTGTTGTGATGGCAACAGTGATGACAGTGGGAACAGCTTCTACAGCAATGGCAGCAGAGTGGAAACATGATTCCAAAGGCTGGTGGTGGCAGAATGATGACGGAAGTTATCCGGCAGCTTCCTGGCAGTGGCTTGATGGCAATCATGATGGTGCGTGGGTAGTAAATGGTGCAGTTCAGACCAAGGTAGTGGCAGCTTCTGGACAGACCAAGGCACAGACTGCTGATGATTACAGTGGTACATATGTTGAAACGTGGAGTGATGGAACAGTTGTGACTCATGTGATCGCTTACAATCCGGCAGAGAAGACCTTGACAGATACAAGAACAGCCGACGATTCCACTTATGTAGATAACTATCGTTATTATGGTGCAGGCTGGAATGGATATACCTGCTTTGAACTGGTATCAGCAGATGAGAAAGCCTCTATTTTCTTCTCTGCGCCAGTTGTGATGGAAACCGGATATTCTACCATCCACAGACAGTAATCTGAATTTTCAAGTTGGGAGTCTTCTCGACTGAGTTCAAGATAAAAAGGGAGGAGCCGGTGACTCCTTACGGAACCACCGGCAGATTATGAAAAAAATTTTATCGAATTGTTAGCAGCATTTCTTTCTTTCGATGATATAACTATATCAGTTAAATATGAAGAAAGTTTGGAGTGCCTGTTAAAAATATGTGAATGATTGTGAATGAAATATGAACGTCCGGCAGCCAGGATTCTATTTTATCAACGATTCACCCAATTATTCAAAGTGATATTTATCAAGCAGTTCATTTTTCATCTTCCACAGTGGCATGGACAGATCCACGTGGGTCCGGTGCGGATATTCCAGACGGAGAGATTCCTCCCAAAGTGTTGCGAGCTCTTCTTTGCAGTATTTCTGGATGTCCATAACCTTTGGAGAGTGGTAGATACACTTGCCGTCCTTAAACACCGGAACCATCAGCTCGCGGATGGTGTAGCTGTCCGGGGCAAGATGAGTCTTTTTCCAGGTCTCAACCGGATCGAAGAGCAGCAGGGATTTGCTGGAATCGTACTCTTCATCCACCAGACAGATCAGATCTGCGATGATCTTGCCGGTTTCCTTATTATAGATACGGCGGATGGTCTTGTTGCCCGGGTTGGTGATCTTCTCGGCGTTCTCGGAGAGTTTGATCTTCGGGATGAATTTACCGGTCTCTTTATCCAGGATGGCAGCCAGCTTGTAGACACCGCCGAAGGACGGGCAATCCTTGGAGGTGATCAGGTTAGTGCCAACGCCCCAGGAGTTGATGGCTGCACCCTGTAATTTCAGACTGCTGATCAGGTTCTCGTCCAGATCATTAGAAGCAGAGATCACAGCATCGCTGAAGCCTGCTGCATCTAACATCTTTTTCGCTTTTTTAGACAGGTAAGCCAAGTCACCGCTGTCTAAACGGATGCCGTAGAAGGTCAGTGGGATTCCTGCTTCCTTCATCTCCTGGAATACCTTGATGGCGTTTGGTACACCGGATTTTAAAGTATCGTAGGTATCTACCAGAAGAATGCAGGCAGTCGGATATAATCTGGCATAAGCACGGAAGGCAGTCAACTCATCCGGGAAGCTCATGATCCAGCTGTGGGCGTGGGTTCCTTTTACCGGTACATCAAACATCTGTCCGGCTAAAACATTGGAGGTTCCGATACAGCCTGCGATCATGGCTGCCCTTGCTCCATAGATTCCGGCGTCCGGTCCCTGTGCACGGCGCAGGCCAAATTCCATGATGCCATCCCCCTGGGCAGCATGGATCACGCGGGCGGTCTTGGTGGCGATCAGGCTCTGGTGGTTGATGATGTTTAACAGAGCGGTCTCGACAAGCTGGGCCTCCATGATCGGTGCAATGACCTTCACCAGAGGTTCGCGAGGAAATACTACAGTTCCTTCCGGAATGGCATAGACATCACCGCTGAAGTGGAAATGTCTTAAATAATCCAGAAAATCTTCTTCAAAAAGTCCCGTGGAGCGCAGATAATCAATATCCTCTTCCTCGAAATGCAGATTTTCCAGGTATTCGATCACCTGCTCCAGACCGGCGCAGATGGAATAGCCGTTGTTGCATGGGTTGCTGCGGTAAAATGCATCGAAAATGACGGTTTCGTTGGCATCCTTTTCCTTAAAGTAGCCCTGCATCATGGTCAATTCGTATAAATCGGTTAATAATGTCAGATTTCTTCCTGCCATAAGATTCTTCTCCTTATTTTCTAATGGGTAATATGTCTGTTATCATAACATACATTTTACAAAGAAGAAATGGATTGATAAAAAAATAACAAACTACAACTTCCCTTGACAATGGTATTTATGCTTACTATAATAATATAGTCATAGAAGAAAAACTGAGATGGAGACAGTAGTCCTGTGAAGAAAGCCACAGCGAACCGGGGAGGGTGGAAGCCCGGTGCAAGTAGCGCAGATGATGAAGATCACTCCGGAGTTGCAGGCTGAACCGGAATGCCGGGATGCAGAGAAAAGCGCAAGGCGATGATCTGCTGTGGTACTCAAAAGTAAGCTGGGCCGGGATTCCCCCGTTAGAAGGAACGCATATGTTGGTATGATGTAATAGGTGGTATAGCGAAGAAGAGCAGACTTTCGTCCTGATTACGGGGATGAAGGTCTTTTTTTATGTCATAGGAACTTCGCCCTATGACACAAAAACGCTCCGCGGGATGCGCACTCGCGCAAAGAAGAAATATGTCGCAAGCAACCGCGCTCGGCGCGAGAATGTGCAGTGATTCCGTGAAGAATATGTCAGCTTACGCTGACCAGAATCACGCGCCAAGTTTCACGGACGTTTCGACTTGAACTCAGTGGGAGGTGGGTCATGAAATCAGAGAGGAAAGAAGCAAAAAATGAAGAGCAATGGGATAAACTGCTGCACATTCACACCACAGGACGGGATGATTCCAAAGCAGACCAGTTCCGGTATCCTTATGAGCCGACGCCGTATTCGGTACTACAGCGGCTGGCTAATGGGGGACTGATCCGGAAAGGAGATACGCTGATTGATTATGGCTGCGGAAAGGGCAGAGTGGACTTTTTTCTGTCATATCAGACGAAATGTCACACCATTGGCGTGGAATATGATGAGCGGCTTTATGAGAAGGCAATGGAAAACCGGGCGGGAGCTGTGTCGGCTGGACGGGTGAGTTTTGAACTGGTGGACGCAGTTCAGTTTCCGGTGCCGGAACAGGTGGATTGCGCTTACTTTTTTAATCCATTTTCGCTGGAGATCTTACAGAAAGTGATCGCCAGACTGTTGGAATCCTATTATGCATGTCCGAGAAAAATCCGGTTGTTTTTCTATTATCCGTCGGACGAGTATATTTCCTATCTGATGTCAGTGGATGAACTGATGTTTGTGGATGAGATCCCGTGTATGGATCTGTTTGAGGGGAAGAATCCCAGGGAGCGGATCGTAATCTTTGAGGTGGAGTAGCGGGTATTGGGACGTTGCTTTTCTTGTAAAAATAGGGGATTCGTGCTATCATAATTGAAAAAATAAAATCATTAGAAAATGCAGAAAAAACAAAAAATAGATAGGAAAGGGGCTTTATATATGGCAGAACAGCTTACATTAACATGGATCGGTCATTCCTGTTTTAAATTGGACTGTGGAGATTATACGATCGTATTTGACCCTTACGAGGATGGCTATGTGCCGGGATGTCCGCCGGTACGTGAAAGTGCGGATCTGGTGCTGTGCAGTCATGATCATAAGGATCACGGAGCCAGCCATCTGGTGAAGCGGATCGAGGGGAGAGAGAACCCATTTCAGATCCAGGTGATCCATACCTGGCATGACGACCAGAAAGGGGCTTTGAGAGGAAGAATTCAGATTTACATTCTGGATGATGGCACGTTCCGCATGGCCCATATGGGGGATCTGGGATGTAAACTGACAGAAGAAGAGATGAAGCAGCTTCGGGGGCTGGATCTGATGCTGATCCCGGTTGGCGGGTATTATACCATTGACGCGAAGCAGGCCAAGGCGCTGGTGGAGCAGGTAAAGCCGAGAATCGTGGTTCCGATGCATTACCGGGGCGAGGGCTTTGGGTATGATGTGCTGGGAACGGTGGAGGACTATATGGATCTGTGTGAGACGGCGGTTTATGGGGACAGTGAAGTTTTAGTTCTGGAAAAATCAGGTGTTTTGGAGTCTGATCAGATGTCTGCATCCGATCAAAATCCGGCATCAGCGCAGGCATTAAGCTGGCGTGCAGGAACCCAGTCCGGCACACTGAGAAATGGACAGGAGGAAACCGTAGTTCTGCGGATGGTAAAGGATGAATAATGGAAAATGGAACCAGCTTTTGGCCCAGTGGAGAGAAAAATTCCGCCGGTTTATGGTGGGACGGTATGGCAGTGATGAGCTGAACCAGTGCCTGGTGTGGGTATTTATCGCGATCCTTTTTGTAAGGATTTTTATTCATTCCGGAATCTGGTACTGGCTGGAAATGGCAGTGATCGTTGTGATCTATTACCGGATGTTTTCGAAAAATACCAGCCAACGGTTTAAGGAGAATCAGAGGTACCTAAACCTTCGTTTCCGGGTGACGGAATGGGCGAAAGGCGTGAGATCAGGAAAATGGAAAGAAGACCTGGAAGAAGTCAAAAAGTATAAGATCTTCAAATGTCCGAACTGTGGTCAGAAGATCCGGATTCCAAGAGGACATGGAAAGGTCAGCGTCCACTGCCGGAAATGTGGGCACGATTTTATCGGAAGAACTTGACAGTCTGGTGACGGAGTGATACTCTAATAATAGCGATAACTATGAAGGAACTGAATCGTTATCGATAAATGAAATCATGTGCCTAAGAGATGAGAGAGCAGGCAGATCAGAAGCGTGATAGCTTCTGGTTTGTTGTGCTCTTTTTTGTGTCAGAAACTTCGTCCTATGACACAAAAACGCTCCGCGGGATGCGCACTCGCACGAAGAAGAAATATGTCGCAAGCGACCGCGCTCGGCGCGAGAATGTGCCTTGGCACATTCTTTCTTACGTACATACAAAACAGGAGGGTCAGTTGTGAGCAGATGGGATTATGATGTAGCCGTGATCGGCGGCGGTGTAGTTGGCTGCGCGGCGGCAAGAGAATTGTCAAGATATGAGCTTTCCGTGTGTTTGCTGGAGAAAACAGAAGATGTATGTTCTGGAACCTCCAAGGCTAACAGTGCCATCGTCCATGCGGGGTTTGACGCAGTGCCGGGTACCAGGAAGGCAGAATTTAACGTAAAGGGCAATGAGATGATGGGAGATCTGGCGAAAGACCTGGATATTCCATTTAAGAGAAATGGTTCCCTGGTGTTATGCTTTGCTGAGGAGGACAGGGATGGTCTGCAGATGTTGTATGATCGTGGAATTGCCAACGGAGTGAAAGATTTAAAGATTCTGGAAAAAAATCAGGTATTGGAACTGGAGCCGCATGTATCCGATCAGGTGGTGGCAGCGCTTTTTGCACCGACCGGCGGAATCGTCTGTCCATTTGAGCTGACCATCGCCATGGCTGAGAATGCCTGTGAAAATGGTGTGGAGTTTAAGCGGAATACAGGAGTCCTAAGCATCGAAAAATTGGAGGATGGTTACCGACTGATAACTGAGAGCGGTGAATTGACAGCCCATTATGTGGTCAATGCAGCAGGCGTTTATTCTGATGAGATCCACAACATGGTCAGTGAAAAGAAGCTGCACAATACACCAAGAAAAGGGGATTACTGTCTGTTAGACCAGGCCGCCGGTGGATATGTATCCCATACGATTTTCCAGCTTCCTGGTAAATACGGCAAAGGAATCCTGGTATCCCCGACGATCCATGGCAACCTGCTTCTGGGACCAACCGCTGTGGATGTGGAGGACAAAGAAAATACCGCAACAACAGCAAAAGAGCTGAGTGATGTGATCAGCAAATCTGCAGTCAGTGTGAAAGGTATCCCATATAATCAGGTGATCACTTCCTTTTCTGGCGTTCGTGCCCATGAGGATGGAGATGATTTCGTGATCGGAGAAGCAGAGGATGCAGAAGGCTTCTTTGATGCAGCAGGTATCGAGTCCCCGGGATTGACCAGCGCCCCGGCTATTGGAGTGTATTTAGCAGAGCAGATTGCGGCAAAAGCATCAGCGGAACGGAAAAAGAACTTTATTTCCACCAGAAAAGGTATTCCGAGACTGAACCACATGAGCTTTGAGGAGCGGGCAGAGCTGATCCGGAAACGTCCGGAATACGGCACCATCGTCTGCCGGTGCGAGGGTATCAGTGAAGGTGAGATCATGGATGCGGTCCACAGACCGGTGGGAGCAGTTTCCATGGATGGTGTGAAGCGCAGGACCAGACAGGGCATGGGAAGGTGCCAGGGCGGTTTCTGTACACCGAAGGCCATGGAGATTATCGCCAGGGAACTGGGATGTGCCATGGAAGACATTTGCAAAAATCAGCCAGGTTCTGAACTGCTGGTAAAGAACGGAGGGATGGAAGCATGAAGACATGGGATGTGGTAGTGATCGGCGGAGGCCCGGCTGGACTGGCAGCAGCGGCAGCAGCCAGAAAACAGGGAATTGAGGATGTTCTGATCCTGGAGCGTGACCAGATGCTTGGCGGTATTTTAAACCAGTGTATCCACAATGGTTTTGGACTTCATACATTTAAAGAAGAACTGACAGGCCCGGAATACGCAGACCGCTTTATCAAAGTGGTAGAGGAGTTGAAGATCCCATATCATTTAAATACCATGGTACTGTCTATTTCCAAGGACAAACAGGTGACTTACATGAACCGGGAAGAGGGACTGGTGACCATCCAGGCGAAGACTGTGGTTCTGGCCATGGGATGCCGGGAGCGATCCAGAGGCGCGTTAAATATTCCGGGATTCCGTCCGGCTGGCGTGTATTCTGCAGGAACCGCCCAGCGCCTGACCAATATGGAAGGCAAGAAAGTGGGCCGTGAAGTGGTGATCTTAGGCTCTGGTGATATCGGCCTGATCATGGCAAGACGCATGACTCTGGAAGGCGCCAAGGTGAAGGTGGTTGCGGAACTGATGCCTTATTCCGGCGGCCTGAAGAGAAATATTGTCCAGTGCCTGAATGACTATGGCATTCCGTTAAAACTAAGCCATACGGTGGTGGAGATCCACGGAAAAGAGCGTGTGACCGGAATCACCCTGGCACAGGTGGACGACCACCGGAAACCGATTCCAGGAACGGAAGAGTATTATTCCTGCGACACCTTGTTATTGTCTGTTGGCCTGATTCCGGAAAATGAGCTGACCAGAGGACTTGGTGCAGATGTCAGCCGCGTCACATCCGGTCCAGAGGTCAACGACCATCTGGAGACCAGCGTGCCAGGCGTATTTGCCTGTGGAAATGTACTTCATGTCCATGATCTGGTGGATTACGTGTCTGAGGAAGCGGCTATGGCTGGACAGGCGGCGGCAGAGTATGTGAAAGAACTGGCAGAACGTGAGAAGTATGCTGGGAAGACAGATACAGAAACTTCTGCGTTGGGTGACGGGGAAGAAGTACCCATGTCAGAAGGCCACCGGTCCCTGGTGCGTCTTTCTGCGGAAAATGGCGTCCGTTACACCGTTCCGCAATATCTGGATCCGAAGCATATGAAAGATCAGATCATTGTCCGGTTCCGCGTGGACAATGTATACAAAAACAGATCCATTTCCGTATATTACGATGACGTCCGGATACAGACCAGGAAAAAACGTGTGATGGCACCTGGTGAGATGGAGCAGGTGATCCTGAAAAAGGATAGCTTTGGCAATTATCCGGATCTGAAGAAGATCACGATCTGCACAGAGGAGGCGTAAGGAAATGGAGACCAGAGAACTGACTTGTATCTGTTGTCCGATGGGGTGTTCCATGACAGCGGAGATTGAAAATAACGAAGTAGTAAAGGTAACAGGCAATACCTGTCCAAGAGGTGCAGCTTACGCGAAGAAAGAGATCACAAGCCCATCCAGAACGGTTACCTCCAGTGTTCATGTGACTCACGGAAAGCTTTTGATGGCTTCTGTGAAGACAAAGGAGGAAGTGCCGAAGGAGCGGATCATGGATGTGATGGAAGTGGTGCGGAACCTGACCGTAGAAGCCCCGGTTACCATTGGCCAGGTGCTGGTGGAGGACTGTGCGGGAACTGGTGTGGAGTTAGTGGCGACCAGGAACGTGGATGCAGTGTGACCGGTCTTTTCATTGTGGAGGCGGTGTGACTGGTCTTTTCATTGACAGATGAGAAAAAAAGAGTCACAATAGGGGTAATAACGTTATAATACAGAAAGCAGAGGCAGAATCCACATGGGACACAAACACGAGAAAATCCGCGATTTATTTGAAATTTCACCGATTATCACCGCCGTCAAAGATGAACAGGGTCTGGAAAAGGCATTGAAAACCGAATCTCCGGTGGTATTTCTGCTATTCGGAAATATCTGCAACATCACCGGTCTGGTGGATCAGGTGAAAAACAGCGGAAAGATCGCCATTGTCCACGTGGATCTGATCCAGGGATTAAGTTCTAAGGAGGTTGCTGTGGATTTTATCCATCAGAACACCAGGGCGGACGGGATCATCAGCACCAAAGCTCCATTGGTCCGTCACGCCATGGATCTTGGCATGATCGGCGGTCAGCGCACATTCCTGATCGATTCCATGGCCTTAGAGACTACTAAAAAGCAGCTTCTGACCTTTCAGCCAGATTTCATGGAACTGATGCCTGGAGTGATGCCCAAGATTTTGAAGACCGTCCGTGGATACACCGAGATCCCGTTGGTGGCGGGGGGACTGATCTCCGATAAGAAGGATATTCTGGCGGCATTTGACGCAGGGGTGGATGCGGTGTCTACCACCAGGGAAGAGTTGTGGGGGCTGTAAAAACTATGGAACTGGTAACGGTTTTCCCTCTTGACAACTCCCCACAAACCGCTTATAATGACACTAATTTCATAGCAACACGAAAAGCAATGAAAAGAACAAGTAATGTCCAGCAGCAGCACACAGAAAGCAGCCGGTTGATGAGAGGCGCGTGGAAAACTGGTCATGAATACATCTTTGAGCTTCACACCAAACGGCTTGGCCCAGTAGGTTGTGACGGATTCCCGCACACGTTATCGTGCTAGGACATGGATTTTTCATCTTGAATTTAAGATCCGATGTGTCCGAAAAGGCAGAGAAGAGTGATCTTTTCTGTAAACATTAGGTGGTACCACGAGAATATGCCTCGTCCTTTTGATTAAGGATGAGGCTTTTTTAGTTTCCTGGAAACAGGAGACTACTAATTTAAAGAAGGAGAGAAGTAAAATGCAGTGTTACGAAGAATTAGTTGCCCGCGGCCTGATCGCCCAGGTAACCAACGAAGAAGAAATCAGAGAAATGGTAAATAATGGAAAGGCAACCTTCTATATTGGATTTGACCCAACCGCAGACAGCCTTCATGTAGGACATTTCATGGCCCTGTGCCTGATGAAACGTCTTCAGATGGCAGGCAATAAGCCTATCGCCCTGATCGGCGGTGGTACATCCATGGTTGGTGATCCATCTGGAAGAACCGATATGCGTCAGATGATGACTGTGGAGACCATTCAGCACAACTGCGACTGCTTTAAGAAACAGATGAGCAAATTCATTGATTTTTCTGATGGAAAAGCCCTGATGGTCAATAACGCTGACTGGCTGTTAAAGCTGAATTATGTAGAGCTGTTAAGAGAGGTAGGCGGCTGCTTCTCCGTTAACAACATGCTTCGTGCAGAGTGCTACAAGCAGCGTATGGAGAAAGGCTTAAGTTTCCTGGAGTTCAACTACATGATCATGCAGAGCTACGATTTCTATGAGTTATTCCAGAGATACGGCTGCAATATGCAGTTCGGCGGCGATGACCAGTGGAGCAACATGTTAGGCGGTACCGAACTGATCCGCCGGAAACTTGGCAAGGACGCTCACGCTATGACCATCACTCTGTTATTAAACTCTGAGGGCAAAAAGATGGGCAAGACCCAGTCTGGCGCTGTATGGCTGGATCCAAACAAGACATCTCCATTTGATTTCTATCAGTACTGGAGAAACGTAGGCGATGCAGATGTTCTGAAATGTCTGCGTATGCTGACCTTCCTTCCACTGGAGCAGATCGATGAGATGGATAAATGGGAAGGCAGCCAGTTAAATACTGCAAAAGACATTTTAGCTTACGAGCTGACCAAGCTGGTTCACGGCGAGGAAGAAGCTGAGAAGGCAAGAGAGGCATCCAAAGCATTATTCAGCGGCCAGGGAAGCCTGGACAATATGCCAAACCATCAGTTGGCTGAGGCTGATTTTAACGAAGAAGGAATGATTGACATTCTGGCAGTTCTTCAGAAATCCGGTCTGGCGCCATCCCGTGCAGAGGCAAGAAGAAATGTAGAACAGGGCGGCGTTTCCATTAACGGAGACCAGGTGAAAGATATCAAGAAGACCTTTACCAAAGACGATTTTGGCGGAGACGGCATGATCGTGAAGAGAGGCAAGAAGAACTTTATGAAGGTGACTTTATAAGGAAAAATAATATAAAAATGAAAAAGAGAAGAAATGTGCGAAAACGTGCGTTTCTTCTTTTTTAAATTCATAATTTGCAAAAAAAATGCAAATACTATTGACTAAACAGAATAAAAAGCATAACATAAAAGCAGAGAGAAAGGGGAGATGCGGAGAATGTTATTGGAATTTCATTGTTCGAATCACAAATCGATAAAAGAAAAAGTAACATTTTCTATGATTGCAGGCAGTGATACAACATCTGAAGAATTTCTAAAAACTTATGGAAATTTGCGGGTATTGCGGTCGGCGATCATCTATGGTGCCAATGGTTCCGGGAAGAGCAATTTCATTTCGGCTTTATCGTTTATGCGTGATCTGGTCAGTAATAGCATGAGATATCAGCCCGGTCAGCAAATTATTCAGATGGGACATAAGTTGTGTTCGGAAAAAGTGCCGAGTAAGTATGAGATCCAGTTTGTGAGGAACGAAGTCAGGTACGCATACGGATTTTCTATTAGGGGCAATGCCATTTTGGATGAGTATTTGTATTATTTTCCAAAGGGTCGACAAGTGAAAATTTTTGAACGTGTTGGATTGGAAATCAAAGCAGGAGATCGATATAAGAGCTTGTTTGATTTGAGCATCAGTGTACTAAAAGAGAATCGCTTGTTTCTATCTTGTGCGGCAAATTACAGTAGCAGAAAAGAAATTGAAGAAGCATTTCTATTTTTTAATACGGATCTTGTGATTTATAATTCGGAAAAAAATGATTGGATTGAGTATTCCATTCAACTGATGCAGAATAATAAGGCAATGAAAAAGAAATTTATGAATATTTTGCAGGCTTTGGGAACAGGAATTCAGGAGATTCATTTATCGGATCAATCGAAAAGTAAAGCGGACGCAAATGCGAAAGTGGTCTATGATCGCTTTGAAGTGGATCTTATGACAGAAGAATCTGCTGGTATTAAAAGGCTGTTTCAGATGATCTGTCCGATGCTGGATATTTTAGATACTGGAAAGGTTCTTATTTGTGATGAATTGGAGAATAGTTTGCATGAATCAGTGATTTCTCAAGTGGTTCAGATGTTTCAGACATACGCAAAAGAACCATTTGCCCAACTGATTTTTACAACTCATGATACGAGTCTGCTGGATACGGATCTGTTTCGAAGAGACCAGGTGTGGTTTACACAATTAAACCAGGAACGTGCAACGGATTTGTATTCTTTAGTGGAGATCAGAAATGTGAGGAAGACGGAAAATTTAGAAAAGGGATATGTATCTGGAAAATACGGTGCGATACCTATGCTTAATAAGCAGTTTTTTCATGAATTGGAAGAAAGTATGAAAGGATAGGGAGGCACTGTATGAAAGATAGAAATCTTGAATTAAGTATTCGAAACGAAAATACAAGAGATAAATTTCATACAGAGGTTGTAAGATTTAAGTTAGACCAGATTATGAAACATTATAAAGAAACCATGCAGGCTGTTGATGCACAATTTCGTGTTGCAGATGAATTACTGAGAGCGGGACAGAATGAGGAAGGGGAAAATATATGGAGAGCCCAGATAATATTTCTGGCAAGCGCAGTGGATTTTTATATGCATGAGTTAACAAAATATGGTTTGTGCGAGATTTACAGCGAAAACTGGATGGATACAGAAAAATATAACCATTTGCCAATGCATATGGAGGTGGTAGAAAGGGCATTAAAATCAGGAGAAGAATTGGATTGGTTTTTAGAATATATTAATGGGTATTATGAAACAGTTACGATGGTTTCATTTGAATCTGTGAAGGCTCAGTTGAATTTACTGGGAATTGATCTAGCGAAGGTTGCGAATCAGGCATTTTACGAGAAAAATGGAGTTGAGAAGACACGGGATCGGATGAAACGTTGCTTAAATGAATTGTTTTACAGAAGAAATATCATTGCTCACCAGACTGACCGTGCGCATACAGATGCCAGGAGGTATCCGATTACAAAAGAAATTGTACAGAGATTTATCCGGGATGTGGGGAAGATCGTGGAAGCGATTCATATAGAAGTGGAGAAAAAATAGTTTTAAATGTTGGGACAGAATGCGTAGTGAAACACATTCTGTCCTGTTTGTTTATACGGTAAATCCCATTCTCTCAAACTGTTCTTCCGGCGCCTGGTTTTCTTTCATCATTTTTATCATAACCTGGCAGAGATGTTCTTCTACTACGGGATCGTGGATCGGATGCTTCTGTTCTGGATCATTTGCCAGGTCGAAGAGCAGGGTGCCGAACCGGTAAGGCTGAACAAAGGTTTTTGCCGGAATTTTGAAGACACCGCAGCCCTTCATAAATGGAAACTCCTTTTTGTCGCAGAACTCTGCCTGGGTCATTTCCTCTAAGGAGAATGGACGATCCATATGACATGGCATGGAAGTGTACTCGTAAAGCGGACCATTTTCCTGGTCTTTGCAGGAGCGCATATAGACATAGCGGCCGTCTGTGATGCAGATATGGCCTCCGAAGATACCGAAGAGCGCATAGTCTCGAACAGCAGTATCATGTTGAATGATCGGTGTCAGACTGTGTCCATCCATAAATTCAGGAGGGGCGATCTGGAAAAATTCAGCTAAGGTCGGAACGATATCAACGGTCTGTGCCAGCTGCTGTCTGCGTTCACCCTGGATCGGATTACGCGGATCGTAGATGAAGAATGGGGTATGGATCAGTTCCTCGTACATCGGCTGGATGTTCTTGCCCATCCACTCTTTTTCACCGAGCATGAAGCCATGATCGGTATTGACGATCAGCATGGTGTCCTTCCAGAGGTCATATTTATCCATCATATCTAAGACTTTTCCAAGATAACGGTCACACATGCTCAAAAGGGCTGCATATTCGTAGCGGACATGTTTGGTCGCAGCATCGCCATACTGGTTGATCCCGTAATCCGGCCAGTCGAGGTTCTTGCCATGATAGTCATCCGGATATAATTTCTTGTATTCGCTCTGCGTGTAGAAAGGTTCATGAGGGTCAAAAGCCTCAATCTGCAGGAACCACTGATCTTCCGTGTGGTTACGCTCAATGAAGTCCAGACCGCTCTCGAAGGTCTTGTACTGAGGCATCGCCTCTTCTGTAGTGATAAATTGGCGGTTTACCCAGTCATGGCGCCAGCTCTGGCCGGTTTTTCTCTTGGAAAGGGTGTCAGGATAATCCGGCCAGGAGACCTGTCCCATCCATGGATCTCCCTGCTGGCCGCGGACAATCTCGTGACTGTCAAATTTGGTCAGGTAGCAGGAGCCGCCGTCCTGCCAGTAGTGGAAGTGATCGGTAGAAATATGGGTATAGATACCGGCTTCCTTCATGCGGGTAATGACAGAATCATCAAATGGCTGCATCGGAGACCAGGAAGAGTGCAGGAAATTATACCGGCCGGTCTGCAGTTCGCGGCGGGCAGGCATACATGGCATACTACCGCCGTAGAAACAGTCAAATGTGAGCGTTTTCTCGCTCAGACGCTGAAACTGCGGCATGACTGTCCAGTCACAGCCGTAGTTGGGGAGAAAATGCCGATTCAGGGAATCAAACATCACCATAATTGCTTTCATAAATCATAAACCTCCTTATATTTCCTTTGCGCGGTAGGAAGAAGGGGAGACCCCTTTCACTCGCATAAATACTTTGTACATGGTATTGCTTGACGAAAAGCCGACCTGTTTTGCGATAGCGGTGACAGTAAGGTCGGTGGTTTCCAGAAGCCGGATGCCGGTCTCAAGCCGGAGCCGGATGATCCGGTCATTTAAAGTCTCGCTGCAGCTTGTCTTTAGCAGCTGGAATACATATTTTTCAGAAATATGAAAAGCATCCGCAATCGAACCGGCGCAGAGATCCGGATCAGTGTAATTCTGATCAATGTAAGACAGGATCTCGGTACCAAGATTTCGTGCAGTTCGTATCATGATGATATCATACTGTTGCTGCAGCTCTTCATTTAGCTTAAGGAATACTGTGTATACAGAATCCAGATCATATTCATCCAGGTCATTAGGAAGGATCGGGGCGTGGAATCTGGTCTCACCATTGCGTTCTGCTTCCAGGGAAAACTGGCTGCAGACTGCAGCGTAAACGGAGCGCAGGGAGAAAAACATCTGACGCAGCTCTACAGGATCCTGTTCCGTCTGGCTGATGGTCTGGTGCAGCAATTCCAGTATCCGGTCTGCATTCTGGCGTTTGCCGCCAAGAAGGGCACGCTGCAGATTGTCCAATTCCTGAATGCCGATCAGGGAACGGATCGCCCTGGAAGAGTGGGTGTGGGTAAATACAAATACACCATCGATGTGATAACCGGCAGATAATCTTCGTTTGGCCTGGGTAGCAGCATGCTGGGCATAGGTAATATCCTGGAATTGGTTGCTGATTCCTGCTTTCAGGGAGACGTGATAAGTTTCTCTGAGAAATTTTAAGCGTTCTCGCAGCAGATCTGGCAGTTCAGGAACAGCTTTGGTAAGACAAAAAAGCTGGTTTTCTGTCCCGTAAAAAATATCCTGTCCATGCCCAAGCTGCAGAAACTGACCGGAGAGCAGATCATTTCTGGAAATACTGGAATCTGTGGGCAGTGTTTCTGGAAGTGAGAAAACGATCACACACATGGAGGTGGAAAAATCACCAAAATATTGATGAAAGGATATTTTTTCCTGCTCAGAATCAATACCGGAAATAAATAATTTCTCCTTTAAACCATCAGCAACCATGGAATCCAGAGTGCCAATGGTCGTTTTGCAGCGGCTGATCTCCTGGATCAGGTTTAAAACGGTATCTTCGATTTCAACAAAAGAGTTATGCCTGTCCGGCTTCCGGTCCATATCCTGAATGATTTGGAGGATGCGTTCGATGGGGCGTGACCGCCGGTGGGCAAAATAGATGGCAACAGCAGTGCCCAGAAGGAGTGCGATTCCCATATCGGCAATGATCAACCGGACAGCTGCCTGGTGGATCGGTTTAAAATAGGTATTTTTAATTCCAATGGTGAGAAATCCCTGGCTGCTTTGGCGAAGATCTAAAAGCTTCCAGTCATTAGAAGAAAATTGCTCCGGGAGATTGTGTTGGGCTAATACGGTTCCATCTGCATTTTTTAATATAGCAAAACCATAATCGGCAGCAGAACTTGACAGGAAGCTTCTGGCTACTGCATCCGGATCTAACTGGACAATGACAAGCATCCGCACATTGGCATCTCCATACATTGGAAAATAATAGGAAAAATTCAAGGATTTTCTCTTCTCCCCAGAACTTACATAATCGGTCAATTCATCGCTGTAAAAAGAAATTCCGGTATTATTTAATGGGAAGTCCTCCAACCAGTCTGAAGTTTTGCCAAAAGTATCTGATTTTATATAAGAATAGAAGGAATCACGGTTGTCAAAGATATAATTCTGCGTCAGGACATAATTAAATTTCGGCAGATATACCAGGACATCCTGGACGTATTCCAGATTCTGATAATACAACCGGATCCGCTTTTGCAGCCTCGTCATGTCATAAAACAGGGAAGAAGAGGTGCTTCGAGTACTATCATAATAGATCGAAGTAAAATCCCGGTCGCTGTAAAGATTTCTGGTGGTATGGAAAATCGAGGATTCCTGAAGATCCAGTTCTCCTAACATGCTGGAGGCGTGATCACGGATTTCAGCCAGTGCCTGATTCTGTTCAGATACCTCAAAAGCGCGGCAGACAGGGAACAGGCATAGAAGAACCAGCAAAATGATGGCAATATAAGTAGAGGCAAAGATGAAAAAGTCTTTTTTGGCAAAATTAAATAAGTTTTTCATACAATCGTTCCGTTTCTTGTGATATATATACATAATATAGGATAGAGAGAGGGAATGTCAATGGGATATCATGATATTGGTAGGATAGTATACGAATTTCATGGTCTGGCAGGAATGTCAACTTTACTTTTGTAATTGTGCAGTTTAAACTAATGACATAGCAAATAACAAACAGGATTCGTCATTTTGACAATCAAAAAAGGAGGCACCATATGAAACGTAAAGAGACGCTGACAGGCATCTGTTTCATCCTTCCGGGCCTGATCGGATTCATCATTTTTATTCTGATTCCGGTTATCATGTCTCTGGGAATCAGCTTTACCCAGTGGAATTTCCTAAAAGGATGGGACGCCATCAAATTTACCGGATTAAAAAATTATTTGAAACTGTTTAAAGATGAATGGTTTCTGGTATCTTTCCGGAACAATATCCTGTTTACAGCAGTTACCGTACCATGTCTTCTGGTTTTAGGATTGATCATGGCAGATCTGATCAACCGGCATGTATATGGAGGCTCCGCAGTGCGGATCATGATCTTTATTCCATATATTGCCAGCGTGGTTGCCGTCTGTACCGTATGGCAGGTAATGCTCCAGCCAAGCTATGGACCAGTCAATGAGTTTCTCCATACCATCGGGATTGAGAATCCTCCGAAATGGCTGGTGGATCAGAAATGGGCTTTGGTAGCGATCATGATGATCAATATCTGGACCCAGATCGGATATTATGTGGCAGTTTATATGTCTGGACTGAAAAATATTCCCATTGATTTATATGAAGCAGCCCAGATCGATGGCGCTTCCAGCATCCAGCAGTTCCGTTATATTACAGTGCCGCAGGTAAGCCCGACTACGTTTTTCCTGGCAATCATGGGAATCATCGGTTCCTTTAAAGTGTTTGACCTGATCAGTGTGCTGACAGGCGGAGGACCTGGCAACTCTACTTCCGTGATGGCCTACTACATTTACAAGACTGCATTTAATGATTTTAAGATGGGATATGCATGTGCGCTGGCATGGGCGTTGTTCCTTCTGATCTTTGCAGTTACGCTGGTTCAGTGGAAGTTCCAGGACCGGTTCGCCAATGAATAGAAGGAGGAAGCATATGAAAAAAATACAGATTCATAAAGTGATTTTTACGATCGTCCTCTATGGAATCGGTTTTACCATGCTGACTCCTTTACTATGGATGATTTCCACATCCTTTAAACCGGAAAATGAGGTATTCCAGTTCCCGATCCGGTGGATTCCGGAGCATAGCGTGGGCTTTGATAACTATAAGGAAGTGTGGGGAGAACAGTATAACTTTGGGATGTATTATTTAAACAGCATTAAAGTGACTGTGATCTCTACTGCTCTTCAGATTCTGGTATCTGCGCTGGGAGCTTATGGATTCACGAAGATCAAATGGAAGGGCAGAGATCAGTTGTTCCTGATCTATCTGGCAACCATGATGATCCCGCCGCAGGTTATGATCGTCAGCCGTTTCGTGATCATGCAGAAAATGGGACTTTACAACACCCACATGGGAATTATTTTAATGACCATGTTCAGTCTGTATGGTGTATTCCTTCTCAGACAGGCCATGATGGGAATTCCAGATTCCCTTTGTGAATCAGCCAAGATCGATGGAGCCGGTCATCTGCGGATCTTTTTCCAGATTGTATTTCCGCTGATCAAACCGTCTATCGCGACTCTGGCGGTGCTGAAATTTGTATGGACCTGGAATGATTACCAGACACCATTGATCTTTTTAAGCAACCGTATGTTATTTACCATTCAGCTGGGAATGAAATTATTTGCGTCTGAGTCGGGAAGTATCTATTCCCTGACTATGGCGGCAGCCGTATCCGCTACGCTGCCATTGATCCTTCTGTTCCTTTGCGGACAGCGGTATATCATTGAAGGAATCGCTTCTGGAGCAGTAAAGGGCTAAGAGCTGATCGATGGACAGGCAATTTCCAATGGATTTTTACCCGCGACTGTGAAAGAACTGAATCATAACAAAAAAATATTATATTTGCGAAAGGAGAAGGTATTATGAGAAAAATGAGAAGAGGGCTTAGTCTGGTGATGGCATCTGTTATGGCAGCATCTTTGGCAGGATGTTCCGGTGGGGGAAAAACGGAAACATCTGCAGCTGCAACGGAGACTAAGGCAGCAGAAACAACTGCTGAAGCCGGAACAACACAGGGGGCTGAGGATAATCAGGAGGAAATTACGCTTCGTTTTGTCAGCTGGCAGACCAATCATGACGCAGGAAATCAGAAGGTTGCTGAGGCTTATAAGAAGCTGCATCCAAACGTAACCGTACAGTTTGATTATGTAGGCGACATGAACAGCAGCGATTACCTGACCAAGACGGATATTATGCTGATGGGTGGTGAACCGATCGATATTCTGATGACAGCCAACTACGCCCAGTATACAGTACGTGCCATGTCTGGTTCCTATCTGCCACTGGATGATTTCATGAAAGAAGAAGGAATCACGGCAGAAGATGCTTATAATGTTATTTTAAAGGTCAATGACCAGACTTATGGTATTCCTGGAGAAATGAAGTACAATCTGGTCCTGATCAATAAAAATATGCTGGACGAGGCTGGACTGGAGGTTCCTGCGCTGGATTGGACCTGGGATGATTATCATGAGTATGCCAAGAAGCTGACCAGCGGAAGCGGAGCAGATACCAAATACGGTTCCTATTTCCATTCCTGGGGCAACTGCAACTTATGGGGAATCAGCAGCAGTAAGGATGGAAGCACTTATTTTAATGATGATGAGACATTAACCTTTGATAATCCTGATTTTGCTAAATTTTTACAGATGCGTTATGACATGGAAAATGTAGATCATTGCTCTACACCGCTGGCAGATGTAAAGGCTCTGAACATGAACTACCGTGATCAGTTCTTTAATGGAAATATTGCAATGCTCCCGATGGGAACTTTCATGCTCAGCGATATCGGCAATGAAAAATATTCACCTGATTTTGTGACTACATTTGCCCGACAGCCATTATGGGACAAAGACGGAAAACATTACAATGTAGCAGGTGCAACGATGTTCGCAATTGCGAAAACATCTGAGCATCCAAAGGAAGCATATGATTTCCTGCGTTTCTGGACTACAGAAGGTGTGAACTTAAAGGGAATGTTCATTTCCAATGAAAAAGGCGCAAGCAAGATGGACAGCGTAAACCAGATCATCAATGGATTTAAGGATAAAGTGGATGTAGAAGCCTTGACTAAAGTGATGGAAGATCCTGACTGGGTTGACAGTTTCGAGACTTACACACCTGAGTATCAGAGTGAGATCGACAGCATTCTGACAGAAGAGACAGACAAATATCTCCTTGGTTCCCAGTCCTTAGACGATACCATTAAGAATCTGATGGATCGTGGAAATGAAGTGATTGAAGAAAACAAATAAAGATTCAACAGGTCTGCGTCATTACTGCACTGACCGTAAGAAAGAATAAGCGGTTAATCAAAAGGTTCCAGCCACTAAAAAAGCGGCTGGAACCTTTTGTCATGTGCTGCAGCTATAGCAGTTTGTGTGCCTGGTTGGTAGAAATGATCAGTGATTGCTTTCTTCCATTCGTTTTAATTCCGGCAAAATCGTAACCAGCATCGTGATAAAGCACAAGCTTCCGCCCACCACATTAGACACCGGTTCTGCTATAAATACGCCGTTGGTTCCCATGTGAAGCCCATAAGGCAGGAAATAGGTCAGCGGAACTACGATAAATACCTTTCTTAGCAGGGAGAAAAAAATCGCCTGTTTCTTTTTATTCAGGGACTTGAATGTAGTCTGTCCAATATACTGAAGATCCATAAAAATAAAGGCTGCAAAGTACAATTTCAGCGCCGGAACAGCATCTGCCTGAAGAACCGGATCGGAACTGAAAATACCGATGAGAAATTCAGGAACTAAAAGAATAGCGCCCCAGGCAATGGCGGAATAGGCCAGAACCAGAAGGGTCATGACGATAGCGGCCTTTTTCACCCGTTTTGGTTTGCGGGCTCCGTAGTTAAAACTGAGGATCGGAGAGGAACCCTCTGTCAAAGAATGAAGGGGTGTCTCGATGATCTGACGGACACTGGACACGATCGTCATAACGGAAACGTATAGATCACCGCCGGTAACAGCCAGTACGTTGTTGCAGCAGATGGTAACCAGGCTGTTGGTCAGCTGCATGATAAATCCGGCAGTACCAAGGCTGACAATATTTTTCAACAGAGTCAGGGAATCAGCCAGTTCCCGGAATTTTAAGAGTTTTACCCTGTATTCCGCTTTATTATGTAAAAAGTTCACAACAAAAGCTGCGGATAAAAATTGGGATAAAATCGTAGCAATGGCAGCGCCTTTGATTCCGAAACTGAATACAAAAATAAAAATCGGATCCAGAATCAGATTCGTAACAGCGCCGAGGGCAACCGACAACATACCTACGGTGGAATATCCCTGGGAATTGATGAAAGGATTCATTCCAGTTGCGATCATAGAAGCAACCGTACCGAGGAGATAGATCATCATATAAGGATATGCATAAGGCAACGCCTCATTAGATGCGCCAAAGATCCGCAAAATCGGCCGTGCAAAGATAAGGCCAAAGAGCATCAGCATAACTGCGCACCAACACAGCATAGTAAAGGAAGTGTTCATGATCTGACTGGCTTCCTCGCGGTCACCTTTCCCCCTTGCGATTGAAAATAGCGGCGCGCCGCCGGTTCCAAAAAGGTTGCTGAATGCGGTGATGATGACAATAACCGGAAAACATAAGCCGACTGCGCCAAGAGCAGTTGTTCCAACATCCGGGATTCTGGCGATATAGATCCGGTCTACTACATTGTAAAGCAGGTTAAAAATCTGTGCCACCAGCATAGGCAATGCGGCATTTAAGATATTGCTGGTGACAGTGCCGTGTTCAAAATCAATCTGTTTCATGGGGTTTCGTCCTTTCACGGATTAGTTTCATTTTATCCACATAGTAGTATCCGTTCTGTCGGATTTCCGAAAAATCGGAGACGCCGACGGGAATATTTAAGGTTGGCATGCGAATACCTCCTTTTGGGTGTGGTGGTTGATAGGAATATGATAGCATGGGAAAAAAGAAATATCAATAGATAAATACAATAAAAATACCTATTGTGAAAATGAAAACAATATGGTAATATGTAATATATGAAGGGGATGATAGGATGCAGCATATGTCAAAAATATTAAAATTGATGATTGCAAAAACAGATCCGGTTGATTCAGAAAGATGGCTCCCACTATGGATGCATGCCCGTGATACAGCAGGCGTCATGGAGCATTTATATGATAACTGGCTTTCACCTTCAGCAAAACATGTAGTCTGTGAGCAATTTGGTGAATCTTATGGCAGAAAGTTATGTGTTTTACTGGCTTATTTACATGATATAGGAAAGGCAACTTACGCATTTCAATCATTGATATCAGAAAAAATACCACAAATAAAAGAAAAGTTGGAAGCTGAGGGACTTTTGCTTGTTTCAGCCAGGGATTTAACGGATCAAAAAGAAAGAGTTCATTCTTTTTGTGGAGAAGCGATTTTAGGCAATCAGGGTTTTCCTGTTGGAATATCAGTTATCGTGGCCTCCCACCATGGAAAAACACCCAATGATGATTTTGACAGCAGGAAAAGCAAACAGGAATTTTATGAGAAAAGTGTATATTGTGGAAAACAAAAAGAAATATGGGAAAACATATGGAAGGAATGGATTGCGATCTGTTTGGAACAAAGCGGCTTTTCAGGTGTAGAGGAACTGCAGGATGCTGGTATGAAAGCACAGATTTTATTAACGGGACTTTTGATCATGGCAGACTGGCTGGCCTCAAATACTTATTTGTTTCCGACAATCGATGTGGAGACGAATGGAAAAATGAATTTATATCCCAGTCGAGTAGAACGGGCGATGGAACGGATCCATTTGCCGGATTTCTGGATTCCAGGGGAGAATGATTTTGGAATGGACGCGGAATTGTTTGAACTGCGTTTTGGATTTTCTCCCAATCGTGTTCAACAAACTGTGATGGAAATTGCCCAGCAAGTGTCAGAACCAGGCATTTTTATTGTAGAAGCACAGATGGGAATTGGAAAAACAGAAGCAGCGCTGGCGGCAGCGGAAATCCTTGGGAAAAAGGCAGAATGTGGAGGTATTTTCTTTGGACTTCCCACACAGGCGACAGCGAATGGACTGTTTCCAAGGCTGGTCAAATGGGCAGAGCAGCAGTCGGAAGGAGTGAAACTTGGGATACGGTTGGCTCATGGAGCGACTGAATTAAATGAGGATTACCAGAGAATGGTTCAAAAGTCATCATCTTCCATGGAAGATGATGGAGATAGCAATCTGGTTGTGCATAGTTGGTTTGAAGGGAAAAAAGTTGCACTTCTGGCAGATTTTGTGATTGGGACGGTTGATCAGTTTTTAATGGCAGGGCTTCGGCAGAAACATGTCATGTTGAGGCATCTGGGATTGGCGGGGAAAGTGGTAATTATCGATGAGTGTCATGCTTATGACGCTTATATGAATTGTTTTTTGGATACCGTGCTGCAATGGCTGGGAGAGTATAAGGTTCCGGTGATCCTTTTGTCAGCTACCTTACCATCTGAGAGACGTGTAGAATTGGTAAGCGCATATGTAAACAGGACGATCGATACGGATGATTTTTGGTGTAACACAACTGGATATCCACTTTTTACATGGACAGATGCTGGTGCCATTTATCAGAAAAAAATGGAATGGAATGAAACACAAACATCGGTTCAAATTTTGAAACTATTGGATGAAGAGAGAATTTCGGTTTTGAAAAGCGAGTTAAGAGAGGGAGGATGTTCTGGTGTTATTCTTAATACAGTAAAGCGGGCACAGGAATTTACCGAATTGGTAAAAGAACAACTTCCAGAATACGATGTGATCCTTATTCATTCTCAATTTCTAATGCCGGATCGTGCAGAAATTGAACAGGAGATTTTAAGAAGGACAGGAAAAACATCGGGCCCAGAACAGAGAAATCGTTTGATTGTTGTAGGAACACAGGTTTTGGAACAATCTTTAGATATTGATTTTGATGTTATGATAACAGATTTATGTCCGATTGACTTGCTGCTTCAGCGAATAGGACGGGAACACAGACACAAGGGACGAGTGCGTCCACAGCCTTTGCAGAATGCGAGATGCTATGTCTTGACAGAAACCAATGCAATTTACGAACCATGGATTCTGGAACGGACAAGACAGGAATTACCGGATTTGGTTCAGTTACCGGTGAATATTCCGGAACTGGTACAAAAGGTTTATGCGGAATCGGAAAAAGATCAAAAAAATGATTTATGGAAAGAATATAGAAGAGATAGGGATAAAATGAAATCAAAAGCAAGTAGTTATCAAGTGCCAAAACCTGCTTCAGAGGATGAAGATGATTTGGATGAGAATAGTATTATGAGATGGTTGGATAATACGGATTTGGATCTGTCTGATGCAAAGGCACAGGCAGCCGTCCGGATAGGAAATCCGTCAGTAGAGGTGCTTGTACTAAGAAAAAAAGAAGATGGAGTGTTCTTCCTTCCATGGCAGTTTGAGGGACAACGTGTGTCAGCAGACATGATTCCATCAGGAGAAGAAACTGCACAGATATTAAAACAACGATTGAGACTTCCAGCGTATTTTGTACAAAAATTTCGGTATGAAAATGTGATAAAGGAATTGAGTAAGAAAACAAAAGAAAATTTTCCAGAGTGGCAGTTTTCATCACAGTTAAAAGAAGAACTGGTATTATTACTGGATGAAACATTATCCACAGTGTTAGATGGCAGTTTTGTCCACTACGATCAGAAATTGGGATTGATTTATGGAGAGGAGGAGAAAAAGGATGGCACCGGAGTTTAATCTGCTGGATGAACCGTGGATACGGGTTTTAAAAAAGGACTGTTCTGAACAGGAAGTATCCATTACTGAGGCGTTGATCCATGCGCATGAGTATCTTGATCTAAGTGGTGATATGCCAGAGCAGGATATGGCGGTTCTGCGGCTATTATTGGCAGTGTTACATACGGTATTTTCCCGTGTGGATGAAAATGGACAGGCAGGAAAAATGGAAACGAAACCTCAGGCGAGAAAGAGATGGAAGAATTTATGGATGAAGGGGCAGTTTTCGCCGCAGGCGATCTCTGAATACTTGGAGCAGGTACATGAACGTTTTTGGCTGTTTCATGAGAAATATCCATTTTATCAGATACCAGAGGCAGTGGTTGGAACAGAGTATACGGCTGCAAAATTAAATGGTGAATTGTCAGAAAGTGGAAATAAAGTCCGTTTGTTTTCACAGTGCAGTGGTCTGAAAAAGCAGGAGATGACCTATGCAGAGGCGGCCAGATGGCTTTTATATGTGAATGCCTATGATGATACGTCAGCCAAACCCAAAGGAAAGGGTCTTCCTTCACCAGGAGTCGGCTGGCCGGGAAAATTGGGATTGATTGCTGCGGTTGGAGATAATCTGTTTGAAACATTGATGTTAAATTTAACACTTTTGAAAGATGGTCAGGAATTGTGGGAAGGAGAAAACAGACCGATCTGGGAAGTTGAACCATCAAAGGCAGAGCGACGAGAAATTGCAGTACCAGATAATCCGGCTGAGTTGCTGACGATTCAATCAAGAAGGTTATTATTAAAAAGAGACCGTGGAATGGTGGTTGGATATTATTTGCTTGGTGGAGATTTCTTTGAAAAGGAAATGGCCTATGCGGAGCAGATGACTGTATGGAGGAAAGCTGCGGGAAAAGACAGCTTGGAGTATAGTCCGCGCCGGCATGATCCTTCCAGACAGATGTGGAGGGATTTTGGAACAATTTTTGCAAAGAACGGTGGAAATGTCCATAATCCTGGAATTGTAATGTGGTATCATGCAATTGCGAAACAGATGGGATGGAAACCGAATACGGTTAGAAAGTTTCGGATCGTTTCTGTACAATACGGAGATAAAGATTTCTTTGTAAACGATACATTCAGTGATTCTTTAACATTTCATGCGGAAATCCTACTGGAGTTGAATCTTAAGTGGCAGGATCATATTTTAGCTGAGATTGATAAATGCGAGGCCGTCGCTCAAAATATTGGGCTTCTTTCATCGAATTTGGCAAAGGCAAAGGGGACCACTCCGAATCCTGGCAAAGCGAAGGACCAGTTCTATAGCCGGGTCGATCAAACATTTCGGGAATGGCTGAGAGATATTTTACCAGAGGATGGAAATGAGGAGGAAACTTGCAAAATACTTGAAAAAGAAATCCAAAAGATCGCAAGAAAACTGGCAGATGAATTGGTTTCAGAAGCTGTGGAAGCTGCATTTGCGGGAAGAATGGTGGATAATCAGTATTATGCGGCTCCAGAGGCATATAATTGGTTTTTGGGAAAAATGTATAAAATTTTCAGGTAAATGGGAGGTGAAAGTATGGTAGATGAAAGAAAAATGATTTATGGGTTTGTACAGGAGCGGTTAAGAGAATTAAAAGATAATCCGGATGAAAGTATAGTCAGAGCCCAGCTTGCAAAAATGCGAAGAGGGGTTGGAGAGCAGCCGGGTACCAGCCCTGAACTGTGGGGGATTTTGTTTCAGAATTTTCCAGAACCGCTGGAAGGAAAAGGAAATCAGCCAGGGAGAGCGGAAGTGGCAATTTATATGGCATTGACGTTATATGCTATGCATCAGCAAAGCAGATCTCTTCGTGATGAAAATGTGAATCAGCCGGAAATCGGATTTGGACAGGCTGTAGGAATGCTGGTATTAAAGAATCCGGATTCTCTGGAGGCGGTTCGTCGGCGTTTTAATGCGACAGCATTGGCTGCAGATATTGTGGAACTGGCGTGGCATATGAAAGGAATGGTGCAGTTATTCAGACAAAAGGAAGTTGGGCTGGATTATGGGCAGATAGCCATAGATTTTTATGATTATCAAATACTGGATCAAATGCCTGGTGTCCGGTTGAAATGGGGACGTGATTTTTACAGAAGCTGTTCAAAGAAGAATGAGATGGAGGAAAAAGAAAATGGATGAGAGAAGATTATATGTGGATTTACATGTGATTCAGACGGTACCGCCAAGTTGTATCAATCGAGATGATACTGGAAGTCCGAAAACTGCCGTGTATGGAGGAGCAACCAGAGCAAGGGTATCATCGCAGGCGTGGAAAAGGGAGATGCGGAAGGATTTCTCCAAGATGTTTTGTGGACAGGATATCGGAATCAGAACAAAGAAAGTAGTTGATATGGTGGCAGAAGAGATCCTGAAATTAGATGCCTCCGTTACAGATGCAGAAAAGAAAGCCGCTGTGGCATTAAAAAATGCAGGTATTAAGATTAATGATAAAAAAAATGAAAGCGATGCCCTTTTGTTTATGAGCAAGGGGCAGGCAAAGGCATTGGCAGAATTAGTATTAGAAAAGAATGATGATAAAAAAGCATATAAACAGGCGTTGATTCAGGAACCGGCTTATGATATGGCGTTATTTGGAAGAATGGTAGCCAGTGATCCATCGCTGAATTATGATGCTGCGGCTCAGGTGGCACATAGTATTTCGACCCATGCAATTCATAATGAGTATGATTATTTTACGGCGGTTGATGACCGCGCGCCGGAAGATAATTCTGGTGCTGGTCATTTGGGAACAGTAGAATTCAATTCCTTTACCATGTACCGTTATGCGACTGTAAATGTGCTGGAATTGGATCGCCATCTTGGAACAGATACTGCGGATGTAGTTGCTGGATTTGTAAAGGCATTTGTTTGTTCTATGCCAACAGGAAAACAGAATTCTTTTGCCAATCGAACATTACCAGATGCAGTTTATGTTACGGTGAGAAAGGATCAGCCGATTAATTTGTGCGGAGCTTTTGAAAAGCCAGTGAGCAGCAAAAATGGATATGTGGAACAGTCGGTAAAAAATATGAAAGAATATGCAGAGCGCGTGTATCGTGATTATGCAGAAGAATCGGTATGTGCGCTTGGAATTGGAGAGGCGTTATCTTCCATGGCGGAAGTAATGCCATTGAATCAGCTCTTAGACAGACTCAAAGTGGAAGTGGAACGACAGTTAGTTGATGGAGGAGAAAAATGAGTACACTTTTGCTTCGCTTAGCTGGGCCACTTCAGTCCTGGGGAACAGATTCGAAATTCGAGGTCCGTCGGACAGAAAATGAACCGTCAAAAAGTGGAGTAATTGGTCTGGTGGCAGCAGCTTTAGGAATTCGAAGAAATGAAGAAATCAGTGAATTAAATTCATTAAGAATGGGAGTGAGAGTGGATCAGGAAGGGAAACTTATGAGAGACTTTCATACAGCCCATAGTGAAAAAAATTCGTATATTACTACAAGATATTATCTGGCAGATGCAGTTTTTTTAGTAGGCCTGGAAAGCCAGGATGAAGAGTTGTTAAAAAAGATAGAATTTGCCCTTAAACATCCAGCATTTCCGTTATTTCTTGGAAGAAAATCATGTCCACCAGAGGCAGGATTGGTCATTGGAATCCGGTCACTATCTTTGGAGAATGCGTTAGAGCAGGAATCCTGGCAAGGCGCATCGTGGAGAAAGCAGAAGATGCCAGCGAAAATGAGGATGCAGATAGAATGTGAGCCAGATGATATTCAGGGAGTAATGATAAAGGATAGGCCGGTTTCTTATAATTTTGAGCGCAGAAAATACGGTTACAGGCGGGCAAAACAAAGATATGCAGAAAATACTCAGAAAAGAAACCCAGCCATATGGCAGGAACATGATGCAATGGGAGAATTGTGAGGTGATTTGAAATTATGTATTTAACCAGAATGGAATTAAATACAAAGAACAGAGATACCATGCATTTATTAAGCTCTCCAGAAAAAATTCATGGATTGGTGGAAAGTGCCTTTCAGGGAGAGAGAAAACGGAATTTGTGGCGGATTGAGCGTTTAAGGGGGAAATTGTATCTATTGATATTAAGCCCAGATCAGCCAGATTTGAAAGATGGGGTAGAGAGGTATGGCTTTCCTCAATATCCTGAAGCTTGTCAGACGAAGGATTATATGCCGCTTTTAATGCGGGTAAAGAAGGATACCTGGTGGCATTTTAAGCTAGTTGCTAATCCAACCAGAAGCTGTTCTTTGGCTGAAGGGGAAAGAGGACATGTAAAAGCGCATACTTCCGTTCATTTTCAGGAAGAATGGTTATTAAAAAGGGCAGAAAAACATGGCTTTGAACTTTTGCCGGAAAACTTCCAGGTTTGGCAGAGTGATTGGAAGATTTTTGAAAAAGGAACAGAACAAAAAAAGAATCGGGTATGTATAAAAGGCGTGACCTATGAGGGAATGATAAGGGTGACGGATGAAGAACTCTTTAAAGAACTATTGGTGTCTGGAATTGGACGCGGAAAAGCTTATGGAATGGGGCTTTTTACGATTGTTCATATATAGATAGGAGTGACCATGGATAAACTTCCGGGAATGATTCGCCCAGACCTGCAGGCATTGCCGCAGATAAAAGATCGAATGACTTTTTTGTATTTTGAACATTGCAAATTAAATCGTCAGGATAGTGCAATTACAGTAACGGATGATCAAGGAGTGGTACATGTTCCAGCGGCATCGATTTCTGTATTGCTTCTTGGACCTGGAACAACGGTAACACATCGTGCCATGGAATTGATCGGTGATGCCGGAGTAAGTGTCGTATGGGTTGGAGAACATGGTGTTCGGTACTATGCGGGCGGTAGACCATTGACGCATCAATCTTCTTTTTTGATACGGCAGGCAGAATATGTAAGTAATCAAAGAAAACACCTGGCTGTTGTCCGAAAAATGTATCAGATCCGTTTTCCGGACGAAGATGCCTCTAAGATGACATTACAACAGTTACGCGGACGTGAGGGAAGCAGAGTGCGTTCTGCTTATCGAAAATGCGCAAAAGAATATGGAGTAGAATGGAATGGACGTGACTATGATCCAGAACATTTTGAGACGGGTGATCCTGTTAATCAGGCTTTATCTGCTGGCTGTGCCTGTTTGTATGGACTTGCGCATGCGGTGATTATGGCATTGGGTTTGTCGCCTGGGCTGGGCTTTATTCATGTAGGGCATGATTGTTCTTTGGTATATGATATTGCTGATTTATATAAGGCAGAAATAGTAATCCCTACTGCATTCCAGGTGGCGGCAGATACACCGGATGATTTACCCGCTGTTATGAGAAGAAAAGTTAGAGACGCAATGGTATCAAATCATATACTGGAACGCATGGTGCATGATATCAGATGGTTATTTCAAAAAGAAGATCAGGAAGAAAAAGAAGAAACGGTTCAAAGTGTTTACTTATGGGATGATAAATCAGGAACAGTACGGAATGGATATTCTTATGGTCAGGAGGAGTTTGAATGATTGTAATCATGGTTTCAGACTGTCCACCTAAAATAAGAGGTGATTTATCAAAGTGGTTATGTGAAATCAATACTGGAGTTTTTGTAGGAAATGTTAGCAGCCGGGTGCGAGATGAAATATGGGATAGGGTTTGTAATAATATAAAAAATGGACAGGCAACCATGGTATTTAGTGCTCAAGGAGAACAGAAAATTGATTTTCGGGTACATAATACGAGTTGGGAACCAGTAGATTTTGATGGGATAAAATTAATGAGGAGACCTTTTCCCGAAAAACGTAATGTCCAGAATGATGTAACAGAGCGGAAAGAGAGTAAAAGCAGGGCAGAACGTTTATTGATTGCAGATCGCATGAAGAGAGCGCAGGCGAAAAAACATTTCCAGGAAGGATATGTGGTGTTAGATGTAGAAACAACGGGAACATCACTGCATTCAGATGAAATTATCGAAATAGGGGCGCTTCGAGTGGAGGCAGGAATCCCGACAAAAGAATTTTCGACTCTTGTTCAGTGCGAAAAGAAAATCCCGAAGGAAGTTCAGATGCTTACTGGTCTTACAAATTGTGATTTAGATGATAATGGGAAACCTTTAAAGCAAGCATTGGAAGAATTATTTGTGTTTGCAGGGGAACATATTATTATAGGGCATAATGTTACATTTGATTACAATTTTATTCGTTCTGCTTGTCAGAAACAGGGGATGGAGATGCGTCTTGGAACATTATCCAGGGATACGTTGACTTTAGCCAGGAGAAAAATAAGGGAAGTTGAAGATTATCAGTTGGTAACGTTGATGAAACATTTGGGGTATGATGTTTCAAAGGCGCATAGGGCGTTAGCGGACTGTTATCTTACCTATCAGCTTTATAAGAAGTTAAATGAAATTTGAAGCGTGATAAGGAGAAAAGTGAGGAAAAATAAGGATTTGTTTAGTATATTCCCCGCGGATGCGGGGGTGAACCTGTAAGTGCAGACACGTTGATCCCGGTACCGGCATATTCCCCGCGGATGCGGGGGTGAACCTAGTCCTGTCTTTTCGCCAGGCTCCGCTTCTTTATATTCCCCGCGGATGCGGGGGTGAACCCAAGCCAGCTTTTACAAAGATAATCTGTCAACTATATTCCCCGCGGATGCGGGGGTGAACCTTTTTCCACAGCTGCCAGAATGAAAGAATTTACATATTCCCCGCGGATGCGGGGGTGAACCCGTCCAACGGTTTCCATCAGTTTGTCCCTGTGAATATTCCCCGCGGATGCGGGGGTGAACCTACGAAGATCTATTATTTGATGAGTTTATACCGATATTCCCCGCGGATGCGGGGGTGAACCTGAAATCGAAATGGGAATTGAAGCCGAGAATGCATATTCCCCGCGGATGCGGGGGTGAACCCACCATTTACACCACCTTATAAAAAAAGAGGGAATATTCCCCGCGGATGCGGGGGTGAACCTCGGCGGTTTTATGATCCTAATGATGAGGTATTATATTCCCCGCGGATGCGGGGGTGAACCCTATCCGGCGTCCATACCGTCCAACTATCCGCAATATTCCCCGCGGATGCGGGGGTGAACCCACGGAGGGATACGGAAAACGAATAACGGATGAATATTCCCCGCGGATGCGGGGGTGAACCTGGACGGTCCGATTAATAAGACTGTACCAGTGAATATTCCCCGCGGATGCGGGGGTGAACCCATCACGTATGTACGATACGTTACCCCGTCACTATATTCCCCGCGGATGCGGGGGTGAACCCAATGGAGGGTCTGGCAGAGCGTCAAGCAACGGATATTCCCCGCGGATGCGGGGGTGAACCTTTTCTGGATGTTAGAATCTTGCATATCAAAATATATTCCCCGCGGATGCGGGGGTGAACCTGGATCAATATCAGATGATGAATTCTTAAAAAGATATTCCCCGCGGATGCGGGGGTGAACCTGAGGTACAGAAATTGCGCCGCAGGAACTATAAATATTCCCCGCGGATGCGGGGGTGAACCCTCCTGCTACTTGAATCCAATTCACGTTTTGCAATATTCCCCGCGGATGCGGGGGTGAACCTATCCGCATTCTCATGCAAATAATACGGTAAAAATATTCCCCGCGGATGCGGGGGTGAACCTGTCTCCCGGTCCCAGGCGGTAATTCAGCAGACAATATTCCCCGCGGATGCGGGGGTGAACCTTTCATGCATTTCTTCGTCTGTATAGGATTGTTATATTCCCCGCGGATGCGGGGGTGAACCTCCGCAAGACCAAGAGGGAAGTTATGGCGATGCATATTCCCCGCGGATGCGGGCATGATGCGGACTACTTTACCGGTCAGAACCTGGCGTAGAATATTCCCCGCGGATGCGGGGGTGAACCTTGGCACAGAACGTATACTGCGCAAGATGTGGAATATTCCCCGCGGATGCGGGGGTGAACCTGATGGAATCAATACGATTGATGAAGACAGTGAATATTCCCCGCGGATGCGGGGGTGAACCTATATGCAGAAATTATTCGCCAGGAAAGTATTTATATTCCCCGCGGATGCGGGGGTGAACCTAGAGAGGGTTATCCAGACCCAACACCAGGCAAATATTCCCCGCGGATGCGGGGAAAAACTAGTGTTAAAATGCTTTATATGATGTTAATTTACGTTTATGAATGATAGTAGTTAATCAAATGTTTCTTAAACAAAAAAGATTTATGTGGAAGTAGATTGATTTTATAATATATATATGATAATTTAATATATGTTATGGATGGCAGGAGTGTACCAAATTAGCTGTGGAAGGTTAATACTAATGCGAGATATTCCTTGCAAATGCGAGGGTGATCCAAGGTAATTTTAGTGGGAAATAATCATTAAAGGAGTATTCCCTGCGTATGCGGGGATAAAGATGGAGCATCTGTCCTAAAAAAACAGATGCTCCATTAATATCTTCCCTCCAATCAGAATCAAAATCACTCCTCCGGCAAATTCCGCTTTTGACTTATATTTCATCCCGAAAACGTTACCAATCTTCACACCCAGAACAGAAATCACAAAGGTAATGATTCCGATGGTGGAAACAGCCGGAATCAGGGACACTTGCAGAAAGGCGAAGGTAACACCAACAGCCAGCGCATCAATGCTGGTGGCAATGGCGAGGATCAGCATTTCCTGGAAATGGATGGAAGGGCTGCTGGTCTCGGTCTCGTGGTCGAAGGACTCTTTGATCATGTTGCCGCCGATGAGGGCCAGGAGAATGAAGGCGATCCAGTGGTCGTAGGTAGTGATGGACTGCTGGAAGCGGAAGCCAAGGAGATAGCCGATGGCGGGCATCAGGGCCTGGAAGGTGCCGAAATAGAGGGCGATGATGACGGCGTGTTTTTGGTTGAAGTGTTTCGAGGATAAGCCTTTGCAGATGGCAACGGCGAAGGCATCCATAGATAAGCCGATGGCAAGAAAAAGCAGTTCAAATGGTGACATAGGAAAGCCTCCGGATGTTTAGGATTGTGGTATGTGCCGGAAAGGGATGATATGATGTAATTGTTCAATAGGACTGTACTTGCTGTGTTGACCGTGATCTTATACGAGCAAGAGCGGACTGAGCAGTTACGTTACGATAAAGTATATGGAAAATGATTGAATCTTATCCATAGAGAGTGTGGGGTAGGGGCCAAAAGTCAGAAATCAGATGCAATTTCTTTATAGGAGAATTTTGCCCATATTTCATAATAAAAAAATATCAATAAAAATTTAACGTGTACGATTTGAAAAGTGGGCCTGAGAGATTAATTTTTTAAACTTCTAATGCTTAATTTTATAAAGTTCTGAAATTAACTCTTGCAAATAAAAATTGATTGTGCTATGATTCAGTCAAAATTTTTAGAGGCTATGAAAGAGACTCTTACCAGGAAACTTGACAGGAAGAGGGCGTCACCGACTGAGAGCGCCGTCATGAGGGACTGGGTGTGGGAACGCTCCGGAGCGGGCATTCTGAGCTTTTATTATGAGTAAAAGGGTAGGTTTGCACGTTGGTTTACGTTATAACCATAGAGTGATCCAGATATGGATTGAATGCGGGTGGTACCGCGGAAGGGTTGCCTTTCGTCCCAGATGTCTGGGAGGGAAGGCTTTTTTGCTGCCCAAAACCGGAAAAGATCATTCCAAAAGGAGTTTTGAACCATGAAAGAACAGTTAGCGAAAATTCGAGCCCAGGCCCTGGAGGCCTTTGAGCAGGCCCGGGACTCCGCCGCCCTGGACGCCCTGCGGGTGCAGTATCTGGGCAAGAAGGGCGAGCTGACCGCCGTGCTCAAGCAGATGGGCAAGCTGTCTGCCGAGGAGCGCCCCGCCATGGGCCAGCTGGCCAACGAGGTCCGCTCCGCCCTGGAGAGCGCCATCGAGACCGCCGGCAAAAAGCTGGAGGCCGCCGCCCTGGAGGCCAAGCTGAAGGCCGAGACGGTGGATGTCACCGTCCCCGGCAAAGCCGTGACCATCGGCCACAAGCACCCCATGTACCTGGCCCTGGACGAGATCAAGGACATCTTTGTGGGCATGGGCTTTACCATTCTGGACGGCCCGGAGATCGAGCTGGCCTATTACAACTTTGACCGCCTGAACGCCGAGGAGGGCCACCCCTCCCGGGATTGGTCGGACACCTTCTATTTTGACGAGGACAGCCGGGTGATGCTGCGCAGCCAGACCAGCCCCATGCAGGTCCACGCCATGGAGACCATGAAGCTGCCCATCCGCATCGTGGCCCCCGGCCGGGTGTACCGCAAGGACGAGGTGGACGCCACCCACTCCCCCATGTT
>OGEQ01000140.1_pt1 | contig 79488 bp, 72 predicted proteins | sample 1570731 | NCBI WGS metagenome assembly OGEQ01 (sample SAMEA2582132, study PRJEB24529) | metagenome | biome: Human gut stool | place: China | collected 2011
AACGAAGCGGTATCATTTGAGTGATACAAGCGGTACTGTTTGAGCGCTATGATCAATTAGCACCTAGCGCATAAAATCCAAGTATCAATACAATAAGAACTATAACAGCATCTATAATTGACTTTTTTAAAGCATCCTTAAGTTTTAATCCCAATTTTAGATAAATAAAAAGTAAAACCGGATAAACGATTACAACATCTACTCTGAACAGTGGAGCTATACAGAGAAATACAACTGCCAATATTTTCCTTTTTTCAATAAATAATAACCCCCACACATAAAAGACAGCAGCAAAAACTGTAGTATTAGGATACATACCAATAGCAACAGTTTCAGGAATCAAAAAGGCTGCTAATAAAACCAACCCTCTTGGAGCATGTGATATTTTCTGAGCAAGTTTTAATGACCCAAACAAAAACAAGATTGCCGCAAACGCAGAATCTAAACAATACCATTGTTCGCAAGTTAACAATGGAAACAAGATTCGCTGCGAAGCAACCACATAAGTTATTAATGGCTGCATATCATACTGATAAGAGTATAAAGGTGGTGTAATAAAACCTTGATTTACAATGGTATTACAACCAGCAATAACATGCATAGAATCGCTTTCATAACAAATTAAAGGAAAAACTCCAACGAGCATCCAAACTATCATTAATGATAAAGCAGAATAATAAACCAATTTTGAATTCACGTTCATATTTTAACAAATTTATTTATATACGACCATTAAACACACTCTCCCATTCACTATAAATCTTCTCTATGGAATATTCTTTACTTTTCTTGATGGCAGCCAAAGCCATTTGCTCACGCTTACCATCATCCTTCATGATATTGGCAATCATGCCAGCAGCCTCTTCTGCTTGATATCCATTCTTATGATAAGGAAGCACGATACCATCCTTGCCATCATCTATAATATCACATACGGCAGAATAGCTGTTATATACGGCAGGAATCACACCAAAGCTCATACATTCAGCAAGCACCAATGGAAAACCTTCGAAATCAGATGTAAGGAGAAGAATTGAAGCACGCTTGTAATAGTCTATCGGCTTTTGGAATCCCTCAAAAGAAACTCGTTTCAAGCCTAAATATTTCACATGATTCTCCAAGTTCTCCCTATCCTCACCATCTCCCACAATGGTCAAACGCCAATCTGGAAAGCGTTCCTCCAAATAGTTCCATGTATCAATCACACGATATACTCTTTTCTGAACAAAGTCCAAACGACCCACATAGATGATTTCTTTCTGCTTTTCATTAAAAGCATACTCATAACCATCATGCTCTACTGTTATAGGATTGGTCAACACTTGAAGATACCTGTCATCACTCACACCTGTAAAACGCTTAAACTCCTCTATATAGCTTGGCGATAATACAAGGAACAAGTCACTATGTCGATAAATGTAAGCCATAGCCCTGCTCGTCACCTTCTTGAATGCAAAGCGCATCAAGCGTAAAGCCAAACGCTTCATAAGATTCTCGCATCCCATTAAAGCTATATTTAATTTCTGGATTCTACCATTGAAACTCGGCGCATTGTGATATACGGAAATGATCTTTACATCGAGATCTTTAGCAGCCTTTCGTGCCGTTTTGATTGGTGTATAAGGCAAGCCCCATTGGTTGATGATGATATCTATCTTATCATCGACCAAGACTTTTCGCAACTTAGCAACATTTTCTTTACTTCGGGAATAGTCGTCTTGCTGATAAAGTTTGATACGAGCATCAAATCTATCGGCAATGGAATGTTTTCCGCCAAGAAAAGAAAAAACACTTACCTGATGACCTTCCTCTACAAATTTATTTGCAAGAACGGCAGTCACCACCTCCAGACCACCTATTTCAAGGCCTTTCAACAAAAAAAGTATGTTCGGTTTGTTCATTATAAAGCGAACCAGTATCTATAAACTTGTTTGTAATCTATATCACGATTGCGCTCCCTAATTTTCTTGGCTGGATTACCACCCACGATAGACCATGGCTCCACATCTTTTGTAACCACACTACCAGCCAAGACAATGGCACCTTCACCTATTGTCACTCCAGGCATCACCAAGGCATTAGAGAAGATAAAGACATCATCCCCAATATGCACAGGCGCACCTTTCGTAGAAAACTTCGGGTCATTCAAATCATGACCTAACGTATAAATCTTAGTATTATGGGCAATACCGATATTGTTTCCGATATAGATACCCCGGCGATTATCAAGGTAACAACCAAAATTAATGACAGTATTCTGTCCCACACTCATCTTACCAACATGAAAGAACTTACATCCTCGATGGATACAAGACTTGCCCCATATGCATATTCCGAACAATCGCAAATAATAATTACGAATAGGATTTGGGACGACCTGATAAGAGACATTCAGAAATTCCACCAAAAGGAATTTACACTGCAGTAAGATTGATTTTATCATAAACATTAAATTTTTAAGAAAACTTCCTCGAATTTCTTCTCTGAATTTTGATTATATGTAGTCTGAATACGCCCCAATTTGGAAGCTTTATTCATAGCTTCAGCAAGTTCTGTAACATTACCCGCTGATGCTAAATATCCATTTTTACACTCTGCAACTATACGTTGAATAACAGGAATACACTTCATTGCAGCCACAGGAGTACCAAGATACAAAGCTTCAATCATTACATTAGGAAGTCCTTCATTTCTTGATGAGAGTACGAAACAATCTGCGTATCTCATGTAAATATAAGGATTTTCCTTGAAACCTACACAAAAAACACAATCTTCCAGATGCTCATCCTCTACAAATTGCCTAACATTACGATAGACTTCATTGTTCTCATCATAAGCTCCGACAACATAAAGTTCAGCATTCGGAATATGCACCTTAACTTGTGCAAAAGCTCTAACTAACATATCAAAGCCTTTATCTATATGATACCTTCCCACTGCTACAAAACGAACATGCTTATTATTGTTAAATGGAGAAGAAGCTTCCAAACATTTGGTAATATACCATTTATCAATGACATTCGGTATTGTATGAACCAAAGTTTCGCTTAGCATAAGCTCTTTAACGAGACCAATATTCATTTCATCAGTTTGAGCTATTACATAATCAGCAAATCTATAAGTTATGCCCAATCGTAGTTTTTGCATCCACGACTGTGTATAGATATAGTTTTCATTTCTAAGAACTATCTTACACTTGCAAAAAGCAGCAGCAAGAACTAATCGCCAATTAACAGGCATGCCAGCTCCATAAACAGCATCAGGTTTTTCTCTCTTGATAACCTGGCGCATATTTTTTATCAAATTATGCGTAAACTTTGGTTCTTGATGAAAGAAAGCCTTTCGTGATTGGGGCAAAAACTTTTCAAGTTGATTAACTGGACCAAATATATGATACGACACATCAAACATGTCATCTCTCAAACAACGAGAAATGGCAATTGCTTGACGCTCTGCCCCTCCACAACCAGAAGGGATGAAAAAGATTATTTTACGTTTCATTATAATTTTGGTAAATTTATCATATTACCTAATTTAATCTCCCACGATGCAGGTTTTACAGGTGAAAACGCAGCATTATGGAAAAAAGTCATTTCACCAAAATATACATGGTGATTAATAACATAAAAATCTACTCGCAGATGAGGAATATTCTTAGATAGCATTCTAGCATATTGCTTCATTTCCTCAAACTCTTTAGGACAAGCTGGAGGATTCTCTGAATTAGGATCTTTCATTCTTATAGGAAGGAGTTTGTAATTCATATCGAAGAAATCTGTGGTAGCATGCTCTGCATGATCGTGAGAAACATACATCATAAACGGCTCGCCACCAAAGCAAAAGAATTTATAGTCTGTCAATTCCTGTAAATCTTCCTTCCCTATGGTTTTTTTATCGTATTCACTATCAACCATATATTTCTCAGCAAGAATTTTTCGAGGCACATTTTTATAAGGCCATTCTCGCCCCTGTAAATAATAATCCTCTTTTAACCCCTTCCATAAAGCTTTTTTAACTTCACTTATATCAAGCGTACTTTTGTCTCTACAAATACACATACCTAATCCAGAGTTATGATTACACTTTAAAACAAACTGATTAGGAAGGCTATCGAAATCAATCTCATCTGGGCTATCCCAAACTCCTAATGTTGGAATAATATGTTCGGCACCTATCAATTTAGCAACATAATCCTTAGCCTTTACCTTATCTACCATAATCGTATATTCAGGCATACGATTATACAATTTCAACCATTGAAGTTTTTCATTGAATGTTACGGGATGTTCCAAATTCAATTTCTTACCAAAGGATGCACGATAACGTAATTTCAAAAAGGTCTTATCATCCATCCAATCCATTAAGTGTTTTGCTGCCATCCAATTAAAAATCAAATAAGGATTGCGCACAAAATCAATAATACTGTGATTCATCATAAATATAAATAAAAACGGTGTTGAAAAATATTAATTAATTTAACTAAAATAAATACCCAAAAAGATGGTTTACGCTTTATCTGATAAAGATTTAACAAACTATCTTTCGTATGATGGGACTCAAATTCTGTATTATATATAGTACAAGCAGTAGTACATTTAATCAAAAACTTTCTAAGAGAACTCATTTTTATTTGCCCTAACAAATAATTATAAATTCCAAAAGACTCAGTCTGATTAATTCCTCTTAAATAACTTTTAGTTGTTACTTTTTGAGTATGCTGGCGGAAATAATTCTTTTTCCGGTTAATAATTGAAATATTACCGAGCAAAGCCAACTCTATCCAAAAAAGATAATCACCACTTGCCTTAAGTTTTGTATAATCATCGGGGATACAGAGAGCAGCATCTTTGAGAAACAAACAAGCACTGGCATTAGCACAAAAATTCTCTGTGGTCATAAATCTTTTTACATATTTTTCTCCATTAAGACGAGTTATCTTTGAAATCGGAAGTAATTCAAAATAATCTAAATCTTTACCATGTGAATCTACTCTTTTAGACAGAGAAAAAGCTAAGACACAATTAGCATTGTTTTTAAACTCAGAAACAAGGCTCTCCAATAAATCAGGCTCACAATAATCATCACTTTCAGCAATCCAAATTAAATTCCCTTTAGCTAAAGAAAATCCTAAACTCCATTGCTTAAAAGTACTACCACTATTTACTTCATTGTAAATTATATGAGTTACATGAGGATTGCCCCTATATTGTTCGATAACACTTTTACTAGCGCCATCATCAGGAGAATTATCATCTAAAATTATTAATTCAAAATTTTGAAACGTCTGGTTCAAAATACTATCAATTCGCTGCTTCAGATACGGAGCATGACAGTAATTAGGGAGTATAACTGACACTAAATAATTATTCATATTATCGTTGTATTAATGAAGGATGTTTATGATAATCTTGCCAAAAGAAATAATATGGATGCAACAACATGTTATCATACAAATCATAATATATTTGCTGCTTAACATAAGATTGAGAAAAATATCCAATGACAAGCAAAATTAAAACTTTAATTTTTAGTTTTTGGCTTTGTTGAGCTAATTTATACCTACTATCGAACATCCAAGTCATACAAAAGATGCCCATAATAGAAAAAGGTAGAGTTAATCGACTTATCATAGGAACTGCATAAAACAAATTTGTCAACATTATACCTACCCAATATAATTTCAAAACCCAACTATTTACACGATTTCTATCCATTAAGTAAATCACAAAAATACTGACTATAGAAGAACTTAAAAGAGTAAAAATTCCCAAATCATTATCAACTAAACCCCAACTAAGATATTCATTCATACGCTTCATCTCGGAAATATGATTCAGTGCCAAAAGTGCGAAAAAATCCGAAACGTTAAAGCTCTTAAAAACGACGCCGATTAAAGACGTAAATATTATTCCAATATAATAAATCTTTTTTTTCTTAATAGCAAAAAAATAGCAGAGAAGATATCCCCAAAAAGCTATGAATACAGAAGAATGAAATGACCAACCGACAATGCCAGATAAGATAAATACAATCCATCTGTACTTTCTTTTATCGATAACATAAATTATTCCCCACAATAAAATAGACAATCCCAAAACTTGTCTTAATGCAGACATATAATGTATATAATATCCACAAACAAAAAATAACAAGCAAGAAAGAGGAATGCTATTTGATTCCTTTTGTGCGAGTTTATAAATAGGCAATAAACAAATAAATGTATGAACTAATAAGTAAAGCACTTCATTGTGAAACAACAATATACCCATTATTTTATTATATTGTCTGAATAATTGCTCTACATGTTCGTAATAAGAATAAATGGAAAATTCTCCAACAAAATATCTTACATAATCTATTGTATCACCTCCAACAACTCGAGCTCTTGCCCCTATAAAAAGGAGAACAGAAATACAAGAAAGTTTTATGTATTTCCCATGAGGTACTTTCCTGTAAAAATAGGCAAGAACTAATAGAACTACAAAAATTGTTATATAAGGTAAATCCATATTTATCAGCCTTTTAATATTTTATCATAGAAATTCATAATATTCTCTGCACAAACTTTACTAGTATAGTTACTATCAACTATATTTTTGGCATTGTTTAACATCTCTTCAGAATATTCATTAACAACTAAAGTCATAGCATGAACTAGACCTTTAACATCTTCAAATCTAAATCCTATTTCTGAGCCAAAAGCCTCTAAGCCCTTGTCAAATTGTTCTTTAATTCCTCCTGTATTTCTACCAATGACATAACAGTAATTAAACATTGCTTCAACAGAAATAAACCCAAACCCTTCAAATTTGCTTGCAACTATTAAAGCCTGTGCTTTAGACATAAGTTTATAAATATCAGTGCGCTGACCCAAAAAATCCACACAAGAGGATATTTGCGAAACCGCAATGAATTCATCACATTTTTTCTTAAAATCTAAACTAGTATCCCAATTGCCTGCCAAAAGCAATCTATATTCAGGGTACAATCGATGAAAATCCTTGAAAGCAATTAAAATATCCATAACACCTTTAACATCTTGTATACGCCCTACATAAAGAAAATATTTTTCTTTACTACACTTATGAGCAAAAACCCCATTTGGAATTACACCATCATAGATAACAGTATCAATACCATTACGAAGATTATAGAATTTAAATATATCATTAGTAATTGCGACATTGTAATTATTTTTAGAAAAAATAGATTTTCTAAAAACACTCGTTGTAGGGAAAAAGTGCATTCCCATAAGCTCTTGATATTCTCGTAAATGCCATACATGTGGAATATTATACTTTTGACATATCCCCAATGAAAGATTTAGAGGACCAACATTTTGATGAACAATATCTGGCTTAAAGGACTTTATTACTTGCTCCAATTTAGCTTTTGCTTTTGGGATATAATAAAAACTTTTTAAAAAAAACCAAATACTTTTCAAAGAACTTATACTCAAGGCCAAATGAGGATAACAATTGATTCCAAAAGGGCTATCAATACAAGTTACACCAAGTTTATTCAATCTTTGTCCTAAAGTTCCTGTCTTATTAGGAAGGAAAACTATAATTTTATTCAAAGTACAAAGATTTTCTATTATGTTAAACAGGGCAACACTACTGCCACCCCAGCCAGAATCTGAAGTTATATAAAGTATTTTCATTAATATTTTGAAAGATTAAATTTCAACCATTCTCTAGATGATTGTCTATATGTTTCAATTTTCTTATCAACTTTTTCCCAATCTATTTTTTCGTAAATTATAGATTTCAAGTCACGATTTTTATCCCAAATTCTATTTAACAAGCCCAATGGTTCCAATAAACTAACTAGTCTATCATTTGAACCAGGAACATTAGCCAATGGGACAAAGATGAAATTTGAATGTAATAAAAGAGCGAAAACAACACCATGAAAGGAAGTCGTTACGAAAACTCTTGATTTTTCAATTAAAGATAACCATTCTGGAATAGAACTATAAGAGTACTCTACATTATCAAACCATTCCTGCATTTGATGGTATCCACTAGAGACAGTAACAACAAGGTGCAAGTTTTCAAACAAAGAATATTCCTTAATTTGAGACCATTTAATATCCTCTTGCGTTTCTATATTCAATATATAGCAATAGATGTAGTCTTTGTAAGGAACGGGAACTAAAAAAGAAGAATAATCCTTCTTTTCTAAAAGTAGTGTTGGATCTACAACGACCACAGCATTCTGCCCTACCTCTTTACAAACATCAATTCCGCTTTTCTCACGAACAGAAATACCATCTAATTTTGCAAGTACTCGATTTAATAAAGGTTCTCGATCCTTTGGAATATGCACAAAACGAAAACTAGGAGCATAAGACAATCTACGTGTAGAATTGGATCCAAACTCTAAAAAGTATGGTAATCCATCTTCATTTAGATAATTATAATGCCATATTTGATCACTACCAGCAATATAAAAATCAGCAATCGGAGGATTACTTTTAATATCCTTAGCTCCATAATATTCATGCTCAGAGAAATTAATATTCTGTAGACGGAAAGAATTAAACTGCCTTTTAGCATTAAGCTGCGATATTTTATTTTGAGAATCCTTCTGCATTAAATGTCTGATTAGATATCTTACAACTGGGTAAATACTTATTATCTTAAATAATACAAACCATTTCTTTGGCTTTCTAAAAGGATGATATTTAATAACAAAAGCATCATAACCCTCGTTACGCAAATATTTTTGCAAAGCAAAACTTTGTAATATTTGGCCATAATTATCATCAGAAAACCAAAAGGTCATTATTCCTATTTTTTTCATGACTTTAACAACTTTCTAAGTATATTTTTTAAAACATCTTTAAAAGATGGTTTTGAATATTTCACTATCAAATAACGCAAATCTTTATTCTGATTAAACTTCTTGAAAAAAACATTTCTATTTTTATTTGGTATAACACTTCTATAGAATGCCGGATTATATTGTTTTATTTCGCTTAAAATTCTATTTTCCAATACATATCCATTATTCCTCAAAAGATCAATACAACGAGTTCCTTTTTTATTATAACTAATAATACAACTGACACCTAATGTTATATCAAAACTTTTACTGACATTTTCGATACCCCAAAAGTCACCAAGAGATATATCAGCTTGGCTCTTTCCATTCTTACAAACGCATCTACTACAAGAAGGACGCAGATATAAATCGGCCAAGAAACCTTTCATATAAAGGTTATTTACATGTATATCAGATGACAAAACGGTATTTTGGTCCGCCTTAGAGGCGGACTTTTGACGGATGACAAAACGGTATTTTTTCCAGCCACTCTCACGTTTATCTCTAAACTTAATGTCCCCTATAGGGGACGTTGTGTTTAGAGATGAAAGCAAAACGGAATTTTTTCCAGCGGTCGCCTGATGGCGACTTTGGGCTTGGACATTATATCCTCCATAAGTCTCTGCTAAATATCTTCGCCAAACACCAGGACTTGGAACTCCATGACAAATTACATCTGCACAGATTAAATTCTCATATTTACGATTTTTCAAAAAAAGTTTTAGTCCCCTAATTTGACAAGGAGTTCCAACGAACATAACAAGCCGATTCTGATCTAGAAAAGCTTTAGCTTTCTTATAGCAATTTCCGATTCTACTTTGAACATATTTACTTCCCATCATAGGAAATACATCCTCGACTTTTTCTGCATAGGTATGAAAAACCTCCCATGAAGAATCAAAAATTGCCCCAAAAACAACTCCTTTTTTCTTAAGTACTTCTTTGGCTAAAGTTATAAATACTCCTCCAGAAGAACTATTTAGCAAATCCTTGATGTTAGGATTTTGACCTGCATATACATCAATTGGGCTTCTAGAATCTTGCTCATTTTTAAAAGGACAGACTCTTTCACATAATCCACAATTTATGCACAGATCGTGGTCAATAGTTGGATAGAGGAATCCTTCCGAATCTTCAGTGATCGATATACATTCTTTAGGACAGCACTGAACACAAGCAGCACAGCCACAACACTCACTTTTATTAATCTGTTTCATCTTTATGAAATACTTTCTTAATAATTTTATTTTTAATAAATTCCCTTTCACTTAAAGACAAACCACAGAAATATGAAAAGAAAGCAACAGAAACAGTTGAGCATATACACATAACTATAAATCGCTCAACGCCAGCACTCATCCAAACATATATTAATAATGGCATTGCCAAAGACAACAAAACAACAAGAAACACTTTTGAATAAATGTGATGAAAGTAATCTCTTAGATGCAGCCCTATAATAGGTCGTAAAATTATCATCCTTGCGATCTGTGTTACCATTTCTACGATAAAATGGACAACAAAAACGGAATATGCTGGAAAACCTATTCGTAAACATATATACGATATTGGCAATATAAGTAATAAAATTGATCCGCAAATAGCTTGATACATTTTTATTTTGCCTGTAGCCTGATTAGCAACAATAAGGGGGTTAGCCATAGAATATATCAAAGATGTACATATCATTAGCCGAAGAAATAAAACTGTATTAGGAGGAACTTGCTTCAACCAAGCCAAAAGAATAAATTTTGTTTCAAACAAAACTGGTAAAGACAGCAAGAACAACAAATAAAATGAAAATTTTGCGCTTCTAAACATCAACCGATGCATATTATTTAATTCCCCTTGGGCATAAGATTTCGTTATTTGAGGATTTAAAGCCATCTGAAAATTACCAGTAAATTGTAAAATCGCATTTTCCACTTGGACAGCAATTCCTCTCGCTGCGTTAACGATCGGTCCAAAAAATACATTCAACAACACATTTACTCCTTGCCCATATAAAGCACCTGCCAAATTTCCAAATAAGCTCCAACCAGCAAAGCTTGTCATCTCCTTAAATAATCTTTTATCCCAAACATGCATATATTTTGTTTCGGGAAAATGCCTTTTACAATAAAAACTATAACAGAATCTTATCAACAACTGAATTGCAAGTAAAAGGAAAGCATACAGAACCAGCTTATCAAAAGAAAAAACAACTAACAAGTATACTATGATGAGCTTTAATATCACTTCTAATATAGAAATATAAGCAAAGGCTGACATTTTTTCATGAGCAATTATATCAGAATTATAAGGCACACTTATTATCATTATTGCCGCTGATAAAATAGAACTCTGTAACACCCAAAAAGCAGCATCTAATCTTTCTGCAGGAATTTGCATTTTATTATACAAGAACCAGATTCCTATTGTTTCCCCCAATAGAATAACAACACCTGCAATAAGAAAATGTATCTGAAGTGTAGTTCCAAAAACTATCTGCAGTCTTTCAATATTCCCCTTACCCAAAGCAAAAGTAATATACCTCTGAGTTGCAGAAGACATTGAACTATTAATAAATCCAAACATGGCAACAATACCACCTACTACATTATATATACCATAATCCTCAATTCCCAACGTATTCAGAACAACTCGACTAGTATAGAGTGAAATGCCCATCATGAAAAGCATTCGCACATAGAGAAGAAGGGTATTTTTTGCTATTCTTTTATTATTATCTTGTGATTGAGACATAAATATTATTTCTTAAAATCTGGAGCTTTATAGCACATATAGACGTAAACGGAATTTTCGTTACCATTGCCAATTTGATTTCCACAATCAAAACCTAAAGTAGAAAGTTTTTGCTCAATAACCCTTGCAGCCTCAAATGTTATTAAGTTCATAGTAAGACAATACCCATCTACGTTATGTTCTTTAGCTCTTCTATCTAAATCATCTGTTATACCGCAATAATAATCTGATTTATATATACTTAAATTCGAATCAGCAAACGCTTTCAAAAAATCATCTAAGATTTGTTTCTCTGTTAATTTAACGATTTTAGAACTCATATTATTTTTCTTATATTATGCATTAATCATATAGTATCCCTTATACCACTCAGCGAAGGCTCTCAAGCCATCTCTCAAAGGAGTGGATGGCTTATACCCGAAGTCTTGCTCCAACGGTGTGGTATCGGCATAGGTAACAGGTACATCGCCTGGCTGCATTGCCACCAGTTCCTTGTGTGCCTCGAAATCATAATCCTCAGGCAGCACTCCTGCACGAATCAGTTCCTCCTGCAGAATACTTACAAACTCCAAAAGATTTTCTGGATGAGAGTTGCCGATATTGTATACCTTATATGGAGGGATAGGCAAACCGTCCTCACCATTCTGCTTCTCAGGTGCATGCTGCATCACTCTAACAATACCTTCCACGATGTCATCTACATAAGTGAAGTCACGCTTGCAGTTACCATAGTTAAAGATTTTGATGGTGTCGCCCTTCACCAGTTTGTTGGTAAATCCGAAGTATGCCATATCTGGTCTTCCGGCTGGGCCATACACAGTGAAGAAACGCAATCCTGTACTTGGGATATTATAGAGTTTAGAATATGCATGAGCCATCAGCTCATTACTCTTCTTGGTAGCAGCATATAGACTTACAGGATTATCCACCTTATCATCTGTTGAATATGGAACCTTCTTATTGCTACCATACACACTACTAGAACTTGCATATACCAAATGTTCTACTTCGTGATGACGGCAAGCCTCAAGGATGTTATAGAAGCCAATAAGGTTGCTCTGGATATAAGCATCAGGATTAGTAATACTATAACGTACTCCTGCCTGGGCTGCCAGGTTAACAACCGCAGAAATCTGGTTGTCAGAGAAGATTTTCTCGATAATCTCCTTATTGGCAATAGAGTCATGAACAAACGTCCAGTCTTTATCCAATGCCTCGATTTCCTTCAGACGCTCATATTTGATATTCACATCATAGTAATCTGTAATACTATCAATACCAATCACCTTGATGTTCTCCACATCATTAAACAAACGCTTTACAAGATTGCTACCGATAAATCCAGCCGCACCTGTAACAAGGATTGTCTTACCCGTTAAATCTATATTATAATTTACCATAATCTTAATCTCTTCTAAAATATCACGTTTATATACTTTATCATTTCAATTAATCCTCTAATTGCAATTGCAAATGTGGCACGACAACAAAAGGGAAACGAGCTAACGATCTGCAACTTTTTAGTATTTCAGGATGCTGTCGATCAAACGTATTTTTCACCACCATATCTGCTGCCTCGGCATGAATTTCATCAATAGTTGCATAATAAGAATTAATATTATGCTGTTGCAAATTTTGAAATTCTTCTTTTTTCCTTTTAGCCATAGTCAACAACTCATGGCAATAGACACCACCGTCTCGTGAATCTTCATCGGCGGTTTCACCATAAGAATTAGAAAAACAAACAAAACGCATAGTCGGGGGAGTTAGCTCGATTAAGTAATTATACCAATCTCTGCATATTTTTGCATAAGCACTATTTCTTGCTTCAGCACTAGTGCTAAACAAGCGTCTACTGGCTATACGACCACCTTCCTGCAACCGAAATATTAATCTACAACTATCTGCTATAACTAAACTACGACTTCTTGCAACAACCTCCAACAAGTCATCAAGCTTTATATGTACATCTGGGCGAACCTCTAAATAAATCTGATTATATTGATCAGTAAAACCATGACCGCAATAAACTATTAAATAAAAATCTATCGGTTTCTTCTCAATTTTTGCAGTAAGGTCATTGCACCTGAGGATTTCTAAATCAAAATCATTATTATCAAAAACCATAATTTCATCATCCTTCCAAGCACCACCTTCTGGAGCCTTGAAGAAATTCAGAAAATTTTCTTTATCTATGTGAACACCACGAAGAGGAGTATTTCCTCCGCCATCACTTATAATTAAATATAGTTTGCGTCTCATAATCATTACTTTTTTTCTTCTGTTACATTTGACGTGAATGACTCTATGATAGAAGGTACAAATCGCTCATTAAAACCTGCAATAAAACCAACTATACAATGATATGCCCACGGGTTTGAAACTGTAATATCTTTTAAAACTAATCCTGTATCAATAAACAATATGGCTACAAAAGCAAAGATTCCTCCACAAAGCAAACGGGCAAAAGCCTCTAAATAATGAATATTCTTAGAAGCTAGACCCGTCATGTTCATTTTACCAAACCTTGACCAAATGGAAACATAAGAACCAAGAACACCCAGTTCTAAGCCGATTATTTTTTCATCAGAAAACACATCACAAAAGTAACCTGCTATCAGGGACATAACAACAATGAACGTTGATACGAGCAAAATTAGGTATCTACTCTGTTCTTTGTTTCTTGCTTTTAGAAAAAGCAAAGCTTGATCTATGCAGGACTGAACAGAATCGAAATTTCCATATAAGGCACTTTCATAACCAGCTCCTAGCATTATCTTGAACTTCATGATGTTTTTCTCAGTCAAATTCAAACATGGTGAAGCTTGTGCTATGTCTAGTTTGGCTAGCCATTTGTTTCTCTCCTTAGTTAATTCTTCATTCCCATTTAAAGGATCTTGCTTCATGATCCAATCTATATCATTTTCTGGATCAATGTAAATTAGTATTTTGGCATTTTCATCTTCACAATGATAAATCAGATACTTATCTACAATGCCATCAAATGCTTGACGATATTTTCTCTGATATTCATCTTTAGGAGGATAAATCTCGTCAGGATCTTTCTTATCAAACCACATACCATATAATCTTTATGACCTTGCTTAGTCTCTTCTAAATATATCTCTTGTATATACTTTACTTTGTACATCGTCGAGACAAGCATCATAGCGGTTGGCAATGATGGCCTGGCTCTGCTCCTTGAAAGCATTCATATCATTTACAACCTTGCTACCAAAGAATGTACTGCCATCTTCCAAGGTTGGCTCATAGATAATAACCTCTGCACCCTTTGCCTTGATACGCTTCATGATGCCCTGGATGGCAGACTGGCGGAAGTTATCACTGTTTGACTTCATAGTCAGACGATAGACACCAATCACGCAGCTGTGCTCTTTGCTAGCATCAAAAGAACTATTCTCGTTATAATAGCCAGCCTTCTGGAGTACGGCATCAGCAATATAGTCCTTACGGGTACGATTGCTCTCTACGATTGCCTCTATCAGGTTCTCTGGAACATCGGCATAGTTTGCCAGGAGCTGCTTGGTATCCTTTGGCAAGCAATAACCGCCATAGCCGAAGCTTGGGTTGTTGTAATGGGTGCCGATTCGTGGGTCAAGACCTACACCTTCGATGATTGCCTTGGTATCGAGTCCCTTTACCTCTGCGTATGTATCCAACTCATTGAAGTAGCTTACTCGGAGTGCCAGATAGGTATTGGCGAAGAGCTTGACAGCCTCAGCTTCCTTCATACCCATGAAGAGGGTATCGATGTTTTCCTTGATGGCACCTTCCTGGAGCAAAGCGGCGAAGGTCTTGGCTGCTTCCTTCAACATCTCGACATTGGTTACTGACTCGATTGCCTCGTTCTCCTCTTCAAACTCAGGGCGCTCGATGATCTTTGGATAGCCTACGATAATGCGGCTAGGGTAAAGGTTATCATAGAGTGCCTTGCTCTCACGAAGGAACTCTGGAGAGAAGAGAAGGTTGAACTTCTTCACGCCCTTCTTGGCATACTTCAAGTAGAGGCTACGGGTATAACCTACAGGGATGGTACTCTTAATGACCATCACTGCATCTGGGTTTACCTCCAGAACCAGATCAATGACTTCTTCTACATGGGATGTATCGAAGTAGTTCTTCACTGGGTCGTAGTTGGTTGGTGCTGCAATCACAACGAAGTCTGCATCCTTATAGGCAGACTTGCCATCAAGGGTTGCCACAAGGTTCAATGGCTTTTCTGCCAAATACTTTTCGATGTAATCGTCCTGGATTGGAGAAATCTTGTTGTTGAGTTTCTCCACCTTCTCTGGGATTACATCTACTGCTGTTACATGATGGTGCTGAGATAATAGCGTTGCTATGCTCAGACCTACGTAGCCGGTACCGGCTACTGCTACTTTTATATCTTTAAAATTTTTCATCATTATAGTGTTATTTTTTCGAAAACCTACCCGTCCTTCCTTACCGTTAAGGAAGGCTCCACCTCTCATCTCGGTCTTCTCTCCTCAGGCGAGAAGAAGGAAACCGCCCTACTCGGTGCTCGGAACCGCTTCGCTCTAAGGTTGGCGGACCATCAAAGGTCTTCGCCATGTTATGCGGGATGGGACCGCCTTGATGTAATGCTTTCTATAACTAACCTTAAGCCTAATTTACATGAATCAGCAAAAGCAAAGACTAGTTATAAATATGATATTATCTTTTCATTAACCTAGCTGCAAATTCAAAGAAATCTGCAACGTTCTTGAAATTATCAAACTGCTGGCAATACATACTGGCATAAGGTTCAGGGAACCTACTTCGTATGTCTGCCTTTATCATGCTTGCCAAAGCCTCCTTTGTGTAGGCTTTCAGCAATTCGTTGTATTGATCCTCACTCATAATTTTTCAGCAAAATCAGAAAAGACAATCCTCATCTTGTTTTTCCAGTTTATTGGTACATCACTCCAGGAATTCCATTCCTTGACATATTTATAAGCGTTGAAAGGTTTATCTTTATTTGGTGCTGGATAACCAAGCTCATCTTCCACACAATTATGCATCATTAATCTTTTGGCAGAATCGTTACCTAACGCCTCTAAAATCGGAACATTCATAATCTCTGCACCAGGAGTTTCGCTATCTTCATCATGAACAACAAATAAATTCACATGTAATGCCTTTAAATATCTGATGAATGAAATCATTGTCGCTTTTCCTGTGGCTTTGATAATTTGATAATCTGAACTAACTACCTTTTTAACTTCCTCAGGCATCACTTCTATGGTACGCTTAAAAACTATATCCTCAGTATCACCTTCAACAATGATTACCTTTTGAGCAAAGAACACCCGTGCCACATAATCATCTATCTTCTGAATCATCTTGACTCGTACTTTGTCATCTTCTTGGATTTCTTGAAAGGCATCAGAAAGGTTAAACGCTACTACATGCGTAAAATCATTAGTACCCAATGTATAACTGTTCAGTACTTGCTTGGGCTTTTGAGACAAGTCTATCATGTAAGGAGAATGAGTTGTTGCTATAATTTGGCTATTAGAATCGGCCAATTCATAGATTACCCTACGCATATTTTCTGCAGCATTAGGATGCAAGAACAATTCCGGTTCTTCGAAACCAATAATAAGTCCTCGCTCGTCAGTTTCTGAAAATTGCTCTCTGCGTTGTTTATCAAAACGGAGAAGAGCAAAAACAGCTGAACGAATAAGTCCTGTTCCTTGGTGTAAAACATCAGTTGTAACATTACTACTAATCGTTACTCCAAAAATAGGTTTTAATGATTCTGCCTTAGTAAGATCTGTATCAATATTAATGGTTGCCTTAGGAAATACATCATCAACTGTCTTATTCAGATCTCTCATTAACTGACCGAACGCACCATGTTCATCAGTAGGATCCATCTCCCTACTTAATTCTTGCAACTCTTCTACAGCCTTCTTATAATGATCGGAACCCTTACGAACATCATCAAACATATACGAAAGCAAATCATGCAAGGTTCCAGACTTAGAAGCTTCCATCTCCTCGGCAAGGACATCAGCCTTGATTTTCAAAAAACGAGGAAGTTTGGAAAGAACATTTCCTGGAATACCACCAGGATTCTCAAACCACCCGTTGCTTTCCTCTACTTCAAACAACATTGGATAGTTGTCTTCCAAATTTTTTCTTTCCTTTGCCAATAATGTATGGTTCAAGTCTCCAACTTCAGAAAAGACATCAGCATCTACACCTTTATCTATGAAATCTTGCCACTTCTTACAATCCACGAACTCATCCTTCAACTTTTGCTGGTGCATTTGGATTTCACGATGGTTCTTGCCATCAGCAGTAAGACGCACACGATAGTTGAAAGAATATTTTTCATTACCGTTCTCATCCAGATAGCTATTAAGTCGAGAAGAATTGAAACCACGCTGATTTACTATTGTAGCATCAACATTATCAAAACAGCCTTCGATAATAACATCCTCCGTTTTGGTCAACTCCTCACCATCCTCCAAATATCTAGAACGGCAACTATTATCAAGTTTCTTATCCGTAACCAAATATTCGATGACATCCAGTGTGCTTGATTTTCCTGCATTGTTAGCACCAATAAGGAATGTCGCATCACCTAAATTTATCTCGACATCATTCAGTTTGCGGAAGTTTTGTATTTTTATCTTTCGTAGTCTCATGTGGTAATGTTTATATTGATATCTTTAATTGTAATACTAATGTTCTTTTGTTTCCATCATCCTCTTATAAAAAGGATAATTTTGCTCACCCTTTACAGGGAACTTGCGTTGTTGCGCTTTAACAAAAGCATTAGCAGTTTGCCTTGATGCAGAAGGTAACAATCCATTATGCATTCCACAATAAATTACCGAATCATAATCCAAAGGGACACTATAATGAGCCAATGCATTTGACATTTCTTGTAATCTCTTTTCGTCATTCGGATGATGATAACCTTCATTTGGATAAGAAGTTGCTTTCAACCAATTAATCGCATTAACCACTCTCTGGTCTATGTTATAATTAGTCGCTACCGACTCGTTTGTTTCTATATTTATTGCCTCATGGAGATTCAAAAAACTTACATTTTCATCCAAGAGCCAAGGTATCACAATACACGCATAAATATCAGATTTATCCTCATATTTTTCTAACTCTTTTGGAGGAACACCCACTGCTATTAATACTTCGTGTTGAGGGGAACCTACAAATTGATAATCAGGATTATACGTTTTTATTGTATGTATTTGAATGCGAACTCCGTTTTTGGCAACAAACCCATGATTTTTATAATGCTGTTTTGTAAAACCCATTTCTGACAAAAAAGCCTCATATTGTCTTTGTTGATAAACTAAGAATGTTAGAATCTTCAAATTAGGATTCTTTAGAATTAACTTTTTTGCGAATTCAAAAGCAATCTTAGTATCACCTTTCGAGAATCGTTCTCTATTTAAATAATATACTTTCATTGTATTGGTTAATTTTAAAGTTTATATTATTCTGATATTGCATCATCTATATCTTGATAATCCATTAAAAGCATAGACATCAAATGAGCTAAAAAAATCCGCCAGAAGTATTATTTGTATAAATCCACATTGATATCGAATGGACTATCGAAATCCTTCAACATCTTATGCTTTGTATCTTTCTCTGAGAGATTAGCATGCTCTGTTGAAATTCTCCAATCAATGCCGAGAGTATCATCGAGGATGCTGATACCTCCATCTGCCTCTGGATGATAAAAGTTATCACACTTGTATTGAAAGACTGCAGTTTCTGAAAGGACAGCGAAACCATGGGCAAAGCCCTTTGGGATGAAGAACTGACGATGATTGTCTTCTGTCAGCTCTACAGCCACATGCTTGCCATAGGTTGGTGATCCTTTACGGATATCTACAGCTACATCAAGGACTCTACCTTTAACGCAGCGTACCAACTTGCTCTGGGTATAGGGTGGGCGCTGGAAATGCAAACCACGCATTACGCCATAGCTACTCATAGACTCGTTGTCTTGGCAGAAGTGAACACTGTGTCCCAGGATTGGGGCAACCTTTTCTTCAAACTCTCGCTCGCTGAAACTCTCAAAGAAGTAGCCACGAGCATCACGGAAGAGGCGTGGTTCTATAATGAGGACGCCTTCAATATTTGTTTTAACTATATTCATGATTCTAACTTAAGTTCTTACATAAGATTTTTCGAAAACCTACCCGTCCTTCCTTACCGTTAAAGAAGGTGTTTTTCTACCTCTCCGTCTCTCCTGCAAGGAGAGCTCCACCTCTAACCAAGCCTTCCTCCTCAGAAGGAAGGATGTAAACCGCCCTACTCGGTACTGTTTATGCCCCACCTGTCCCTCCCCTGCGGGAGGGTCCTTACCCTATACCCAAGCCCTAAATCCCTACCATAGGGATTAGGGATGTAACCGCCCTACTCGGTGCTCGGAACCGCTACGCTCTAAGGTTGGCGGACCATCAAAGGTCTTCGCCATATTGTACGGGATGGGACCGCATGGGAATGACAACTATTACTAGCAGAAATGCTAGACATAATCGTGCACAGTAAAGTTTGAGCAAACAATGTCCAAACACTTTGCTTTCAGCACCCTTTATACAAATTTCAATCAGCAAACAAATTAAAAGTTACTTCGTTTCGTATATCATAGGACCAATCTAGTTGTATATCCTCTATGATTTCCATAAACTTTTGTTTCTTTTCGTCGTCAATATTCTCATATATGGATGGAGATATACCCCACATTTCTATTTTTGAAGCGAACAGGTCCGTTAGCTTTACCTGAAATTCTTTAAAAGATAGATTTTGCCACGACTCCACATATTTTCGTAAAGCAGCATTAGCATGATTCTTATGATAACCAATTATTATCTCAAGGGCATTTTCTTGAGGTATAATGTTGATAAAGAAGCCATCCCAGACTTTCTTCATTAAAGCTTTTTCTTCACTCAATTCATCGCTATAATCAACTGGTTCATAACTGGCAGCACCAGATGCACATACCTTTATAAGAGGATAGGAAAAATGAAAGAACTTAAAATCTTGTTTAGCAATGTCCAGTTCCTGCTCAAACAGTTTCTTATAATATCGCAAATCTTTTAAGCCACAATCTGTTCCTGCAGTTACAGCATCTTTTATTACTCCTTCATAAAAAGCTACATTACGTATCTGATTGAATTCCTTTTTACGGATTTCGGAACATAATCCACGATAAGAAAATAATAGCTGAGAGCGATAATCATCGAAATCGATCAAATCCCCTTCTATGGGAGCAAATAACTCCGTATCATGTTTGTTACAAAACAAAGGAAAAGATATGGCCTGTTGTAACCCTACTTTCTTTATTTTTATAGGGCTATTCTCATCCCATTTATAGAAATCTTCCCGCCCTATCTCGTAAAGATGTCCCTTTTCTACGATATGACTTAACACTCCATGACGCTGAAGCAAATGACTATTTATAGCCGGATTGGTACAATGGGGGCACATACATAGCCATTTCTTCTTTACTATATCTTTTTCCCGCTCAGAAAGTCTCTGTACCTTTTCTATATATTCTTTCTCCATCGCATTATATTAATTCTGCAAACTAACATATTTTCTAAATAATGCCATAAAAATCTCATCTATCAGCACTATCAAAGCAAATCTAAAAAAATAGCTATGATAGGAGAAATCAGCTGAAGCTAAAATACTAAAATCAGGATTGTTTACCTGATAGGATAATGTATTATGCGCACAACGATTTCGATGTCTATAGACTACTTCTTCATATCTTTTACTCAATGCTGATTGAAATAAGCTGTATGACTTAACTGGACCAATAGGATAATTTAATTGTCTATAATTTAAGACAGTTCTAAACTTTGATATGAAATAGACATATTCCCTATTCTGCCAGATACACAAGTTTGAAGTTGAATACAATTGCTCTATATGATCCTGTATCTTACTCAAAAATGCTATATCTATCAAAGTAGAGGGTTCAAAAGAAGGCTGCACTTTCTGTATTACCTCTATCAAATCATTGAATATCCCATTTTTACTGCTATAGGTTGAACATTCACCGTATTTTTTCTTATTGAGGAAATCATACCTATAATCATAGTCATGTGTAGCTAGTTCCCAACAGATACATTTCATCTTTTGCTCTTGAGCACCTGTCATTTTCAAAAACAAAGATTGCATCAAATATTCACCCATGGGATAGGAATCGATACCATCTCCGATGGCCCTACTCGCTGCAATTCCATCCTTTAATATCTTGATTAAAGGTGAAAGGATAAAATCGGAATGCTGACTAATATACATAAGAAGAATAAATGTTACAAGATTCAACTAATCGATTACGTATAAATGTCACTCTATTTGAGTTTTTGAGAAAAGATGAATCACTTCTCATCCTATCTATTGCTGCTTCTATCTCTGACTTTAATGTTACATGCCTTCCTCTATAATCTACTGCCACATATTGCTCCCGAATCTTACGTCCTTCAAACAAGACATAGTACATTAACCCGAACAACCAATAATCAGCTTCATACCAAGAAGAGAATATTCTATTATCCTTCAATCCCATGCGAAGTTTCATATGACTAATGGTATATTTCAATGTATTGAAACGTTCTTGCCAAACATCGTCAGGGAATGCAGCAGCAAAATCAAATCTATCAAACTTATCAACTCTGTCTTCTTGTTCTATGCCAAGAATATATGAGACATAGTCAGCATAATAACTTTCTCGAGAGCTATATGCAGAATATCCCATCATAACATCCCAGGCTGTATCATGATTAGAAGAACTATATTGAGAAAGAATTGCCAAATACCGAACAAAGTCTATCTTAACAGGTTGCAAGTCCTCCATAATTCTCAAATCACCCAACACATCAGAGCCATCATCGCATTTGCCCTCAAAGAACTTTGTGAGGTTTTGATTCTGGTAATACAATGATTTGCGGCTATCCATAGGTTCCAACTTCTTACCAAAATAGTTGATACTTCGAAATAGCTGCGAAAAGTTTTTCTGTACTTCTGTTGCAATTCTTGTTTCAGGTACGACATAGGAGAAGCCTAAATAAGTTTTCTCAAAGAATTCATCAGTAAGACCATTTATTAGGTCATCTGTTATTCTGATATACTTATCACTTGTATTTATGTTACTAATAATTTCAAACTTATCCTTGCCATTCTTTAGTATATCAGTATATTGCCATAGGAAGCCTTCAGACGGAGAGGCACCATCATCAACAGCACTATCATCTTCATTTGCCACTTTTATGCTATCACCCATCTCAAATTTCTTTTTGTCTGGAAAATAGCCAAGATAAGCTAAAAGTAAAGAAGTAAGTCTCTGCTGTCCATCCAATATCAAATTCCGTCTTATGGCACCATCATCATACAATGCAATTGTAACAGGTTGCACAAACTGCCCATCGGACAATGATTGCAATAAACGTTTTACATCACGTTCTCGCCAAACAAAATGACGTTGGTATTCTGGCAAAACTATATTACCAGACAGCATCAACTTTATCCAATGTTTCAGGGTATATTCCCCGTAATAAACCTTATTTTCCATTTTTCAGAAAGTTTATATTATCAATGCTGCGTTCCCGCTGATATACTTATTAATCACGGGGTAGAAACATTGCTACGAAAATTTTAACACTATCTATACCTAGATTAAAATCTTCATCATATTTTCTATCTCTTTCAACAATTTATCAAGATCTCCTATCCATTTATAGTTTTGAGAATAAGCCATCAGTAACTTAGAATAAGTATCAGGCTCTTGCTCTTGCATTATAAACAATTTGGCTCGTTCTGAAAGTAACTCCGGTCTAGTAAGATTACATATCTTTATTGTATTCTCACCTTTCTGCGTCAGCCCTTTATACAGCAAGCCATCAATGATTTCAATATTATCAAAATATCGATCTATATGTGGATGTATTATCAAATAATCAGATGATTCTGTAGGGAGATCTGTTATATCTTTATTGTCCAATACTTCCTGATTGTTCTTTGCAGAATTGCATTGTGGACAAGATAAACATAGATTAAAAGGCTCATACATCCATTCAGGATGCAAGGACTTCGGTACTATATGTTCGATATCAAAATACCCAGTAGCGGAACTGACATCCATACGACAATATACACATTTTCTATTTTGCTGTTGACGATAATACTGTCTAACCCGATCTTTATAAGCTTTTAGTGAAGAATTCTCCCAATCCTCCTTTTGAGGTTTTCCCTTACTGGCTTTAGATACCGCTTTTATATCTGCAGAAGTCATCGCATAGGGTGATGTTATTACAAAGTCAGATAATTCTAAATCACTTTTCATGATTAAAAGTATTTACGATGGTCGTAATTATCTTTTTCATTGGATCTACATCACTCATATTGGGCAATACTTTTTCTAAGAAGTCTACCTTATACGAAACTTCCTGATAATCGATTTCACCCTTGGCTATTTTGTCAAGCATTTCACCTACTATTTTAGCCAAATAGATGTTACGAGTAGTAGGAACCTTGAAGACTTTCAACAACACCTCCTCAGCAGACCATCCATAAGTTTCCTCTTTTATCCTCTCTGAAACTAATCCTTCATGAGTTTTATTCAGATAAGTAACTGTTGATTGATTTTTTGTCAAATCTGATACCAGAAAATGAGAATGAGTAGCTATCAACAGATGACAAGGAATATCCATCAACCCATTATTTAGAAAATCAATAATTGACATCTGCCAATTAGGATGCTGGCTTATCTCTGGCTCATCTATAAGAATCAAAGCATTCTCCATTTCTGAAGCAGATAAAGCTCCAACCACAGTACAGAACATATTAAGTTCACCGGAACTAATGTCAAGACTATTGATTTGCTTACCATTTTTATATAGAAATAAATTTGTTTGTGTTATCAATCCCATCTGTTTCAACAGATACAAATTTCTAAGATCATCTTTATGGGATTGAACTTGCGATTGGTTGAACTGAAAATCATAGTGACATACACTTAAGCCATCATCTGCTTGTTTTCGAAGATCTTGATAAGTCGAAAAAACTTTTTGCTTATCATTTTTGTCCTTGGACAAGAAGTTTTCAAGATACCATCTTCTACGGCTAATAGATGTACCGATATCCATCGTTTTCTTTAAGGCTTGAACGAATCCTCTAAAACTCTGTACATTGGCAAGTTGTTTGAATCTACACGTCAATCTCATACGATCATCATATCCCATATACTTAAGAATATCACGAACTTTAAGTATAGTTTCAGCTTTCTTCAAACTCAACAAATTATACAACATGTGGAATAGAGAAGAACTTGCGGAAAATGTATTATTTGCAGCTCTTGCTCCCACATAAGTATAAAAAGGAACATTATATCTATTAGTCGATAGAGACATCGTATTTTTTATCGGAAACTTATCAAAAACGCCAAAGCATGAAGCAACAATATTGGGGATTGGTATATTCATATTTAGCATATCAGAATCATTTACATAGAATTTCTTTTCAATTTCGTTCTTATAAACATAATAAGAATTTCCGTTTGCCCGATATTTTACACCAACTACCTGGATGTTTTTACGAGGTGTCGTTCTATTACCATTATGGTTATAATATTCATGAAAGTCGATAAAGAAATCTATTATACTCCGTAAAATGGTTGTTTTGCCTACTCCATTAACTCCTATAAGAAGGGAGAACTGACATAAAGAGTCATCGAAAAAGGAATCTTTCTGGCGGCTCAAGTCTATGTCTACCATCTGACTATTACAAACCAAGAGTTCGATTTTATCAAGTCTAAATCCTGCTCTTTTTGGCTCTTCCTCAAACAAGATAATATGTTTTATTGGGTCATAAGTTGCCATATATATCTAAGTGTATATGTTTATCGTAAATAGCACATGTGTTATTCTTATTTAAGAGAATTCCTCTTCAGCTCTTTACTGATTACCTTTCCCATCACTTTCTCTATATCAAAGAAAGTCATAGGGTCGTTATTGTCAATCTTGGAACGACTGGTTCATCTTAGGTCAATTAACCTACATTGAGTACCAGCGCAGATTTCCATCGCCTCTACCATTGTTTCATCATAGTCACGGAATAGACATCGTAAAGAGTATTTACGAGGGACAACTTTTTCTTCTTCTGTCGAGAATTCGAAAATATCCATGTCAACACCATCCTTTGAGTAGATAATGAAAGCACCAAGCAATGTATCATGTACACATCCAGTAAGCTGGCTGAGAGAACCTGGAGTTACCAAAGACTTCAAACGTTTTATATCATTATCTATAGCTTCTTTTGTAGCACCTTTCTTTTTTAACTCAACAGCTAACAGGTTTCCCTCATAACCTCTGCTTTGAATAAGCAAATCGCTCACCATGTATTTGGGACGTTTCAGACTATCCTCATAGTATTTCATATCTCCATTACCCATTCTGTTATACTCAACATCTGCATAATAGGACGTGAAAAATGAGGTTCTGTTCTTTGCATCGTATTCTCTCATTATATTCTCCATATGATGAGCTAACCTTGCACAGATATTCCTTTCAGAAACATCAAATCTGATATTACTAAAATCCTCTTTATACAACTTGCATATCGAAGGTATTAGTACATCATGTAGAACTATAGCTTTATCAACCATATTACTAATACTAAAGGTACTTTTGCTCTTCTATCACCAGTTTGTTCAATACCGGTAAGAGCTTTTCAATCTTGCGGCACTTCACCTTATTATAATAGAAGTCCATATCATCGAGGAGGTCGTAAGCCTGGTCTTCGGGCATATCACCACCATAACCGCCAGCAACGATTGTTATGGCGGCTAGCTTGCGAGCATCTAAGTGGATATGGAAATCGTACGTGCTCCGAAGCAACATAGGAAGGAAATTGTACATGACGTTGCAATAGTGAAGCAGGTCTTTGAAATCTTCTGATTCCGTTAAGTAGGCTTCGAGCATCTCTTCCTGATATTGGCGGAGAAGCAATAAGTACTTTTCCTTGCCTACCTTACCTTTTATGTTTTGGGTCATTACCCAGAACAGGGCATGGGATAGGACGATTTTATCTTCAGATGGGTGGTAATAGAAGAGGTCGTCTTCAGGGCTATTATTCTTAGCCCATTGTTCTTCTAACTTACCGATCATTTCCTTTCGAAAGGAATTTCTTTCTTCTTTGTTCATTGTATTATATTATAGTGTTTTTTCGACTCCCCTGTCCCCCTCTTGCGAAGAGGGGGTCCTTGACCCACTCCCAAGCCCTTCAATAGTCTTTACGACCCCTTCAGTTCCCCTTCTAGGGGACAGAAACCCTTTCCAAAAGGGCAAGGGATGTAACCGTCCTCCGGTGCTCAGAACCGCTACGCTCTAAGGTTGGCGGACCAAAGCGGTCTTCGCCAGTTTTTGCGGGATGGGACCGCCTTATTACAGCTTGTTGATTGAGACTACCATTTTTGTTCCTCATTGCAGTATCGCTCTGCACTGGTCGTCGCTCGAATGAGGAATATTATTTTTATTCTACTTTTGATAGGATTACCTCAGGTGAGGTGCCCATCAGGGTTATGGCGGAGTAATCCATATTGCGTGTAACCATACGATTGCCTTCTTTTCTAACTGTTCGGAAATTCCGAACAGTTACTGACTGCATCAATTTTCTGAAGACTTACCTATTTGTCATATTCTTCTAAGAAGCGTTTGATCATGGAAGATACAGCTTGCGGAGACCGCTTGACATGTACAATCCCCATAATTACAACTTGCTCGCCATCTATCAAATCCAACCTCTTTTTGCTTTAATATAAGACTCAACTTGCGAATTTGGAATGCAGCGGCCAGCTCTATTTTCCTTCAGAGCATATTCTGCAGCCGCAATCATCACCTCACGTGATATCCCATGAATCGAATTACTTGTCAACATAATACATTCTCCTTTATTTTAATCATTGCCTGCAAATTTGCGGTTTTCTTTCGTAATCACCAAGGATTTAAGAGAAAAAATGCATTTATTAACCTATACTCGGCTTATGGCTAAACATTACAGCGCACAAAATGATTCTGCTTCCTTACCGGTTCTGCGGCGATAGTCATCACGCATACGCTTTTCCATTTGTGCTATGTATTCTGCCTTCCGCTCCCTAGAAGCCTTGAAGCGACGCATAAAATCTGCTTTTTTTTCTTCTATGTTCATAACGTAAGCTTCTTATTAATTATTGTATTGCTTCGACTCCCCTGTCCCCCTCTTGCGAAGAGGGGGTCCTTACCCGATACCCAAGCCCTAAATCCCTACCATAGGGATTAGGGATGTAACCGCCCTCCGGTGCTCAGAAACGCTACGCTCTAAGGTTGGCGGACCATCAAAGGTCTTCGCCATGTTGTGCGGGATGGGACCGCCTTACTATAGCTTGCTGATTGGGGGCGGCTTGCAATTACCCTCATAAAGGCATGTTGGAGAACCTTGATATAGAGGATTAATCATTAAACTCTTCAAAGAATTGTTTTCTTTTTCCCTCTAATTCACAAGTCTTCTGACTCATAAATTGACAAGTGAAATCATACATCGGAATGGCAACACAATGCTCATCTGCCTTTTCAAACTTCAACTGATCTGAATAATAGCGTATCAGCTCTTCATAAGGAGTCAAGTCGGCAGCAAATAAGAAAACATATTCACAACCTACTATTTTCAACATTTCCAATATCTTTGGTACTATAAAATACCAAAATACAGTTGTTCCCAAATTCTGAGGTAAACCATATCCATCCCACACTTCACGATGAGCATCATTCGCACAAAAATGAACCAACTCAACTCCAGGGAATGTCTTGCCTACATTCTTTAGATTCTTACCAAATATCTTGGAGAATTCATCTGAATCAACTGACAAATGCAAAACTCTCGCAACATCCTCTTTCTTAATACCCTTCTTTGAACGAACGCTTTCAAGAATAGAAGCTATCGCCTTCTTGTTTTCTACAGACTGTGTTTCATCCAAACTCATGCGGAGAATCGTATCATAAAAAGATTGTATCTCTTTTAAACGGTCACCCTCAATGAATTCATCATAAAGCAAACCACATTTTAGTGAAAAGAAAAAAAGAATTTTATCATCCACAGTTTTCACTATGTAATAAGCAATTCGATTATTCTCATCATCATCATAAGCATCTCCTTGCAAAGTATCTACAAGACTATTGTTACGAGTATTGTAGAAATCATCTATCAATGAGAAATTTTCCGGTTTTGACGAGAGTCGCTCACACTTTAAACTTCTGAGCAATTCCAATTGTGATTCTGTTATCTTCATGCGTAAACTGGTTTGTGGAATTGTTCCAAGTTAGTTAACAAGAAACGTCTTACTCGGAAACGGGCGGCATCTTCTTTGATGTCCTGGATATCCATTGATGTACCCTCTCCTTGCATCATGGCACGTTTCCAAGAATCTTCACCATGAATAAGATTGCTCAAACTTCTTGTTTTCTTTGCAGATAACAGTTCGAAAACACTATCAAAAATGGTCTTATATTCTTCTATAATGCTTGACGGCAAAACATCATGCAATGAATTTGATATATATGCGGCATGAACTTCCGGAATATATGGTCCGAGAGTATGAGCATAAAATATTGCTTCAAACAGAGGGCTCCCTGTTTGAACTATACACTCACGCTGCATAAAATAAAGCAAAATCTGCAACTTCATTTCAGCAATACGAGAGCCATACTGGTACTCGTAACGCTGACTGATATAAGATGCTATCGTATGTACATCAACCATAACGTTCCTTTCTTTTTGTTCGTTTACACGAAATGTTACCATTTTTGTGCAAAAATAAGGTTTTTCTGTGAAACTACCAAATTTTTGGGGGAGTTTTTGCTTCATATCCTAATGTCTCACACATCATCCAAATTAACATCCGCCAAGTCTGCTCCAATAATCGTCACTCGATTGTTGTATTTGCGTATCTCATGCCCATCCTTTATTTGCTTGGTGTAGCGATTGGCATCCAACTGGAGGCTACGACACACATTGCGACTTGCAGTTTCCATGTTCTTGTCGATAATGATGATTTGTGCATCGTGGTTCTCTCGCAACATATCACAGAAATAGTTGTCGGCAGAAGAGAATGAATAGCCAAGAATGATGATCTTACTTGCACGCAGCACCATCTGAGAAGCATGATACCATGTATCAATATAATGCTTGGATATAACAGGGCGCAACTTTAATGGTGGCAAGAATGATGGGATGGGTATAGACTTGTGGTCTGAATCAAAACTTATCTCGGCTGCAAGTTGATTCTTGAAGAAATCTTCTAAATCAATGGTCGTTAAATCATCATGCAGAAAATCGTTCTTGTTCTCTACATCTACATACTCTTTGAGTGAGCCATGGAAATAGAGAGCAGTCGGAGAGGCTTGGGAAGCATACGATGTATAGTTGAACGTGATGACTTGGCAGTCTTTTCCGTCCAATTGGTCGTAAATAGTGTGGTTGTCTTTGTTCTCTACAGCCACATTTTCTTGTGCCTTTTGCTGCTCCTCGCTTACCAAGTATGCCCACAGAATCCAGGATATGTATAGATAATCGCGGATATAACTGTTTTGCCCCGTATAAAATCCATAGAAATACCCTGCTAGCAGTTGCTCTATATCGAGCATATTCTTATAGATATGGCGCAAGATGGGATTGTTCGACTCATGGATGCTTTTCTGAAGTATCTCCACGATGATGTTCTTGAATGTGTCGGTATAGTTGAGATGGCTTAAATCTATGATGCTGTCATCTTTTACAACCGTATCAAACACTTCTTCTATCAAGTTCATCGTCTCAGCATCTATCTCAGCTCCTTTCTTGAAGTCCAACACCTTTTTGAAAAGGCGAACGATAAGCATACCCAACTTACGTTGTGACTCATCAAGGCTTGCATTGTTGGCAAGCTCGTCGTTGATATTATGGCAAATGGAAACAATCTCCTTATCCAAGTCTTTTGCCAAACGGTCGATGGCTGTACTCACAAACTTGTCGAAGTGGAAATGTACTCTGCCTATTGCCTTGCGCAAAATGGCATCAAGCGTTTTGCCTTCATCGGTTTCCAAGAAATCGACAATGCGAGGTATAAGGTCGGCTGATGTCGGCAAGCCTATTGTGGCATCCACTCCAGCACCGAGCACTACCAGACTAAGTGGCTTATCCTTGCTTCCCAATATTTTGCGAGCGAATTCCTCACCATAGAAATATTGGTTCTGAGTCATTGCATTGGGAGCAATTTGATTGGCTCCGTTGTTGATATCAAATGATGTATCTGCCATTTTAAAATTTTAATGTTAGAAAGAGGGTTAGGATACTTTCCAAAGTATCTTAGGATACTTGGCGAAGTATCTTAGGATACTTGCCCATGTATCTTAAGATACTTTTTTGGGGGTGTTTTAGCGACCTACTTGACGGATAGTCTTTTTGCGGGCCGTCCAGGCAGTATTGATTGCCACCCGGATGTTGTCGATGGTCTGTCCTTTCTCCCATTTCGGAACGAAGGGAAGGAGAAGGGAAATGAAACTCTGCTTCACTATCAGCTCATCGGTGAGGGTAGGCTCTTGCTGTCGCATGGTTGCCACCACCTCGCCCAGGTCTCTCGCTGTCTTGCAGGAGCGAAGGAGGGTGATGTAGCCTCGCAAGGATTCCACCTTATTTATATATATAGATAAAGCCTGTTCTTCCTCGGTGAGAGGTTGAGGTGCTTCGCCATCCTTGGCAAGCGTCTTCTCTGCGAACTGGTCGCCATAGAAGTTTTGCTCTGCCTTTGTAGCGTTGGGGAGGATTTGGTTATTGCCTCCGTATATATTGAAAGTTACATCTGCCATATTATAAAGGTAAAAAAGTAAAAGGGTAAAAAAGTAAAAAATGACTTGCTGGCTATGATTTCTTATTGATTTTCTTAACCTTTTTCAATAGATATTCAACGTTTTTCAATGCCTTTCAACGGAATTGTTTTCGGACTGCGGATGTTGTATCTTTGCAACAGCTTAAACGAAGAACGAAGAGTGATGAGTGATAATTTCTATACCCGGGGTGCTCGACATTCGAAGTTTGGAGTAGCTGACAATTTTAGTATTAACAATTTAAAAGAAAGGAATCGATTATGATTGAGTATTCTATTTACATGATGGGTAATCCTATCAAACCAGAGGAGCCTCAAAAGGCTTATGCCAAGAACCAAGTTCGTGAAATCTGGGACTTGAACAAGTTTTGCAAGCACATTGCTTCACACAACGCTGGCTACAGCCGAGGTATGGTGAAAGCCATCCTGTCGGACATGTGCGACTGCATTGTAGAGCAACTGCTCAACGGCAACAAGATTAAACTCGGTGAGTTTGGTGTCTTTAGCATCTCCATCAACTGTGAGGGTGCGGAATCGCTGGAGAAGTTTACCGAGGAAAACATCAAGTCGGTGAACATCAAGTTCAACCCTGGTGTGGACTTTGAGAACCTTGTTGATAAAGCTGAGTTCAAGCTCGTGGCAAGCCGTGCTGGTCAAGCTGCCTTGCTCAAGGCTGAAAAGGCGAACGAGACTACCGTTGACCTGGAGGCTGCGAAGAAGAAGCCTACCAAGGACGACAAGAGTGACAACAAGCCATCGGGTGATGGTGGTGATACACCAAACCCTGGCGGTGGAAGCAGTACCGACTCTGGCACCGACGGTAGCGGTGATGGCCTGGAGTAGGATTCTCCCTGTGACTGCATCCTGCATAGTGCAGGGTGTGGTCACCCCTTCAAACTTATGTTTCACTTTTAAACACATTTCTGATTATGAAGAATTTTAATGATGGTTCCAAGAAAATTTCTTGGGTTTCAATTTTGAATGCTGCTGTTCAAGCTTTGATTGCAGCTCTTACTGCACTGGGAGTAAGCTCGTGCGCAAATGCCTTATAGCAATGTTAAATGTTAAGTGTTGAATGTTGAATGTTGAATTATGAATTATGAGACAAAGTCAATATATGTCGACTGACGACATTAAATATCTGGTTTTGCATTGCTCGGCTAGCCGATGCTATCAGGACTATAGTGTGGAACAGCTGCGACGCGACCATAAGGCTCGTGGGTTTTATGACATCGGCTACCACTTCTACATCCGTAAGGATGGTACGATGACGCAGCACCGGATGCTGTTGGAGGTTGGTGCTCATGCCAGACCTTATAATAGATGCTCTATCGGCATCTGCTATGAGGGAGGACTCGATGAGCAAGGCAAGCCTTGCAACACCATGACAACTGAGCAGGAAACGAGACTCATCGACCTTTTCAGGAATCTGAAGATTCTCTTTCCGAAAGCGAAGATTGTGGGGCATCGGGATTTGCCGGGGACTACTCCCAAAGAGTGTCCGTGTTTGGATGCGGGCAGCTGGGCTGCTCATCATCATCTCGATTAATACTCTGTTACTGGCGAGGTACTTTTCCTCGTCAGTAACACTTGCTTAATATCTGACATTTCCATATACTCTATTCAATTTTTTGCAAGTATGCTTTAGGAATATATCCTGTCGTAACAGCACACAACCCCTTGATACTCACATAAAGTTTATGATCTTTTTTGATACGGACGACATAGCCTTCCGCTCCTTTCAAAGGACCTTCAATGACTCGGAACTTGTCGCCTTTGGTAAACTTGGGATTATACTCATCGTAAAAATCCAGTCCTTCAACACCAGAAGTTGCTACAATATTGAAGATTTTCACTTCACGTTCTGAAATTTTAGAAGGTTCTTTCAAGTTCTCAGAATTTTTGCCACGATAGAGCATCACTTTATTGAGAAATTTGCGTTCAATCTCTTCGGCTTCTGTTCTCGTAGTACGGAAAAGAATGAGAGATGGCATAATAGGAACTTCCTTCACCAGACTCTTTTTCTTATTCTTGTCCCAATATTCTTGTTTCACATCATAAATATGCTCTATCCCTTTGGCAACGAAATATGCCTTGATAGGCTTTCCTTTCCCAAAAAATATCTTGAATGCGTACCAACTCTCCTCGTTGTCTGGTTGTATCATTGTTTATTTTTTTCTATTTTGATCAGGGTGTACTTCTCATTCCCCCGTGTCGTGAAATCATGTTTCAAAACACTTGGCAAGAAAGGGTTGGTTAGTCTATTTCCAATAACGGAAACCTCTAATCACAGACGTACTCCTGATCCAAGAGCATGATAGTCTGCAACCCTTGGAATGATTAGCTGTCCGATTCCTTTGTCCTCAAAATCCTTCCCTCAATCACTCCCGTTCTTCTGAATCTCTATATAAGAGACACAGAAAACCGAAAAACATTCTTTCAATCAACGACTTAGAAGATTGTGTACGAAAAGAATGCTGAAAAAATGTAGAATTTCGTAGAATGATATTAATTTTTTAACACGCATAATTTGCTTGTTTCCAACAATTTTCGTATTTTTGCAAGGAGATTCTGTGTCTCTTATATAAAGATTCAGAAAAATTGGTTCATTTTGGTTCATTTTACAAAATCCCTCTTTTTATTCTTTTTTGTGGCTTATAGGGCTGCCAGTATCTTGGCGTTGGCATCATCTACTTCTGAGCTTTTGATGGAACGGAGATAGATTTGTGTGGTGGTTTCGGAATGATGTCCCAATGCCTCGCTGATGACAGAGATAGAGATATGATTATCTCTTGCCGTCGTTGCCCAGGAATGGCGGGCAACATAGAGGGTGAGCTTGCCCTTGATGCCTATCGTAGCTCCAAACTTTCTGAGGTGGTAGGAGATACGCGCTTCCGCATTGTGATATAGGCGTGCCTCATCCTGCTTTTTGTCAATAGTTTTATCCTGTCTTTTGTTTCCATCATCAACTAGGAAAGGAAAGAGATAAGATGAGGAGGCGGTCTGCGCCTGATACTTTTCCAACAACTCCTGCATCTCCTTCTCCCATCGGATGGTGAGACGCTGTCCTGTCTTTCTTCTTGTATAATGAAGATAACCGTCCTTGAGGTCAGATTTGCGGAGATGAGCCAGGTCGATGAAAGAGATACCACGCAGATAGAAACTCATCAGGAATGTATCTCTTGCCATCTCTTCCTTGGGATTGAGATCCTTGACAGATTGCAGACTCTTGATCTGGCTGACATTCTCTGTAGGTATGGCTCTCTTGCGAGTTTGGGCAATACCGGTATAGACATCCGAGAAGGGATGCTGCTGTGGCGTCAGTCCCTTTGCCACAGCTTTGTTGTAGGTGGCACGGAGGATGCGGAGATAGAAGGAGCTGGTGTTTTTGCATACCTCCGCCGTATGATGCAGGTACGCCTCATACGAGCGCATCACTTCTGCATCTATCTCTTTTAGGGCAATATCCTTGTTGTCACGGTATCGCTTAAAGCTGTTGAGGGATGCCTTGTAATGCAGCGAGGTGTGGTATTGCCCGTTCTTCAGCAACAGGGCGATGAGGAGGTTCATGAACTGGAATAAAGACTCTGATGTTTTCTTGTTTCTTGACATAACGATTGTGTATTTATGAAGTTTATTAATATATGATAGAGGCACCTCTGTCTCTATTCAAGAAACAAATATCAAGCAAATAAAACAGTTAAACTTTGTTGCTTTTCCATTCTATTGTGGCAGTTGACCCAATTTCATTGTGGCAGTTGGCGCATTTTCGTTGTGGCAGTTGGCGCTTTTTCGTTGTGGCAGTTGGCGAATATTTCCTATAATTGTCAGTATTTGCACAATACAACGATTGATGGCGCAAAATTACAAAATCGCCTCTATCGTATAATGGTAATCATTATTACAAAAAAAACTCCGAAGAACCAAGATTGATTCTTCGGAGTTTTTTGTACACCCTTAGGGATTCGAACCCTAGACCCACTGATTAAGAGTCAGTTGCTCTACCAACTGAGCTAAGGGTGCCTCTGCTAAAAGCTTTGTTTTCAAAAGCGAGTGCAAAGGTAATACATTTTTCTGAAACCGCCAAACTTTTATGGATATTTTTTGAAAAAATCTTTCATTTTATCCATCATGGTTGGTTGATGAAAGCATTATTCCTTCAGCCAACCACCTATCAGACTGATGATTTCCTGTCTTGTAGGCTCTGGGAACGACAAGATGCGAGTTTTGTGCGAACCGCCATGACACATATAAACATGCAGGTTCTTCTTGTTCTTGGTGAAAGGCAAGCCATAAATGCCCGAAGCTCCCCAAGGATCGATATCGCCATAAATATAAACCATCTTCGGATCATTCTTGGTCAGGAACTCTACCGTATGATTATAGAGTGCTGGCGAGAACTTCACGTTTTCTGCCCCCTTTGGCACCATCAGTTTCTTCAGATAGCCCTTAGCTGTCTTGATACTGAGATATTTCTTGAATGGTTTGGTATAATAGCCGTAATAACCCAACTCCCGGGCTGCCTGCACATCAAATGAGGCTGTGGCATTATAGTTGGTGAAATAGTCAGGCTCACACATGTTGATCCAGTAATCAAACACCGTCTTGTCATCTGCCTCTCTTGCAGGAATCTTGTTGATGTCTTCTCCCCACTGCCAGAAAGCAAAGGCGTATTCGAATACAGAGTAATCAAAAATCTCTGCCAGCGGAGCATTGAATACATATTTCTTATCGTTGCAATATTTCTCGAACATTGGCAGCAACGCAGCCTTTCGCTTGAAGAGGAGCAACTGGAAATCGAGCACCTTTTGTCGGTTTTCCTTGGTTGATACCTGATATTGCAGGAACTTCTCATGTCGTCCATCCTCCACACCCTTGTTGAGCGGAGCTACGTATGGCACAGAAATATCTACATCATCAGGGAAGTAAGAACGGTAGAACATCGTAGTCTGTCCGCCCTTGCTGATGCCGGTAGCAATCCATTTTCCCTTGTACATCGCATGCAGGGTCTGGTTTACATGATGCAGATCATAGAGCGAATTCTCAACGGTAAGATAATCCCAGTTGCATGGACTAGGCATCGACTTGTCGAAATAGCGGTACTCTACGGTAATGATATTCGTATCGAAGAGTTTGGAAAGTTCTTCAATATATCCTTCACGCAGCGCATAGTTGGCATTATATCCTTCTGTCACGAGCACGGTAGGACGATCGAATCCTCTATGGCAGAGCACCACCCTCTGTTCGAAATAGCCCTTGGATGCATCCTTGGCATCGAGCTGCTGCTTGATAAAGAACACATACTTTTCCGGGAAATGCGTACTTTTCAGCGTTTCCACGTTACTTACTCCAGGCAAATCAGCCAGTTGCTTACCAGCCACGCCCAGTTCTGCCGCCAGCATCTGCAAAGGCAGGATGAAGAGCAGCAGCATCAATTTCAAAAATCTCAGTTTCATCTTATTCTCTCTTTTTATTTATTATATTCTAAAATTCAAGATTGCAAAATACATTCTATATGTTTTCTAAACAGCTGCAAAGGTAATGATTTATTCTTGTTCGGCAAAGAGAAACAACACCTTATTTATTATAGGGGCAGCAATTAAGGAAATCAGAACAAGAATCCTGCATTGATATAGAATCCTACATTCTTACCCAAGCTAGAATAATTAGCCTGAATGCTTACCGGACCCAATACGAAATCATAGGATGCCCGCAAGGCTCCTCCCCACAAATCATCACCGATGAGAATATGGGAAAACTTGCGGGCTTCCTTGCCATACTCTCCCAAGGCAGTAAGGTAGAACTTGCCTTTTACCCGATAACGGAAACCTAGCTGACCAGTCACCACATTGCGATCCAGCAGATGAACATGCTGCGCACTCTCCCATGCCACCTGCCAAGGCAGATAGTAACCATCAGCTACTCCACCTGCATAATTCTGATAAATGGCAGGTACGGAACTGCCAAATAAGAAGCGGCTCTTGAGCTTAGGAAGCAGATAGAATCTGGAATTGAGACGTACGGCACATTCTCCTTGAAAAGCAGCCTCGCCAAAAGGATTACCATCAGCATAATGTATTCCGTCATCCGTATGCAGAATGCCCTGAACCTGAATGCGGCTGCCACGGGTCGGGAAATAGCGGCGGTCGTAAGTATCCATCACAACAGACGCAAAGTAGTTCAGAAAATGGTCTGACGAACGTGACTGGATGCTTCCGTCGCGTTCGAACATATCAGAATGATAATGATAATAATCAAACTGCACTCCCGATTTCAATCTGAAATTACCGATATCGCGGGTATAGAATCCAGCGAAAGAATGCGAAAGAAACTCCAGGGCATCCAACTTATGCTTGTCCGCATAAAGGTCGAAATCATAATGAGCCATACGATAAGAAATGCCTATTTTCGCTCCGAAAAGGTTGCCATAGGCATATTTCATTTCCAGATAGGGATTACGGGAAATGCGTCCTGTAAAGGCATAGTGATGACGGGTAGAAAACTGCTGGTTATTGGATATCTGAGCAATGACGCTCGCCAGATCCTGCGTATCAAAACGTGCACCTACACTGATTCTTCTGGATTCGTTGGGTTCCAGCATGAATACCAGGTCATAAGGTTCCTCGTTAGACTGTCTGTATTCTACACGCGAAAAGATGTTCAGTCCTCTGAGCATGGCAAGTGTGCCATCTATCTCCTCAGGACTGACTTCCGAATTCTCCCGTAAAGCAATTTTCTTTCTAATCCACTTTTCTTCCTCTCCGCTGATGCCATCTATCCGGATGCTTCCTATATGATAAGCTTCCGTCTGAGAAGGTTTCTGCAGTTTGAGGCGTTTATCCTGCAATGTATCATCAGAGGCTACAGAATCACAAGCATCAGCATAGATATACTTTCTCAGAGCCATCAGCTCATCCCATTTCTGACGGGCAGCCTGTTCTCCCCGCTGTATCATGGTATCAATGGCTTCAGATTGGAAACTGGCTGCCGAATAACCTTTCAGAGAAGGATTGATATAAAGATCGGCTTCTGCCATATTCTTCCGGTATTTGTTCTGCCCCATCATACTTATGAGCTGTTCTACAACAGAAGAAGCCGATTTCAGCTCTTCCTTCTTCTTCCAACCGGTACTCAAATCTACACAGATAATCACATCCGCTCCCATTTCCTTTGCCACATCAACCGGCAGATTGTTCAAGGCGCCGCCATCCACCAGCATCTTCCCTTTCCATTCTACCGGAGCGAAAACACCCGGTATCGACATGCTGGCACGCATCGCCAATGGCAGCGAGCCCGATGAAAACACCACCTCCTTGCCTTCTACCAGATCTACCGCCACGCAACGGTAAGGAATAGGCAGGTTGGAGAAATCATCCACCTGATGATACCCCACGGTAAGTTTAGAGAAAAGGTTAAAGATATTCTGCCCCTTCACATAACCGGTTGGCAACGAGACCTTTCTCTCTTTGGAAAGAGGAATATGAACGATATATTTCTCCCTTTCTTCTTTAGAAAGAAAAGTCTCCGATTCACGTTTCACCTGGTCGCTCAAAAGGAAAAGCCAGTTCTGGTTACGGTAGAGGCTATCGATATCAGCAGCATCATAGCCGATGGCATAGAGTCCGCCCACGATGGCACCGATACTGGTTCCGGCAATATAATCTACAGGAATATCAGCCTCTTCCAGCACCTTGAGCACACCTACTTCAGCCGCGCCCTTGGCACCACCTCCACCCAACACGAGCCCCACCTTCTTGCGTGGCTGCTGGGCTTGCAGAGGAGTATGAGCAAAGAAGCAGCAGAATAAAACCAAAAAACATAATATCTTATCTCGATGTACCATCATATTGCTCCTTTTTTAAATGAATAACTGACACGGCAAATACTCTTCACTCTTCACCAACCCCTCCGGAATACCGATAAACAGGGCGGTTGGCGGAGGTGAAGAGTTCTCAGAAGCTCTTCACCCACTCTTCACCACTCTTCACCTAAATACTTTTTCAAGAATCCGACTTTATCTCCATTGCGCAATCTTCTGTTCTAATCTTGCAATCAAATCATCCACTGGATGACCATAGTTCGGGTCATCCAAGTGCTTGTCTATTTCTGAGCAATGCTCCATCACCTGCTCCAGTGAGCGCCCCATAGGATAGGAATCGGTATCGTAAGCCTCATCCCAAGATACCGATGATGCTGATACTGCCGAACGATAAGCAGGCGATGGCTCACAAACCTTATCCCCTGCTACCTTAGATTCATCGATATGATATTTTTTTTCCTCCATATTTCTTTCGCTTTTAAAGTTCCACGTTACTTATTGGTGCAAAAATACGAAGAAAGATTGGAAACCGCAAGAAAAACTTATAGAAAATGGCAGAGAACGCTGAAATTTAATGGATTATGCGGATCAACTTGGATAAAAAACGACCAAGTATTAATTTTTCTTCTTAAAATCTTTGAAGTATTAGCAATTATCTGTATCTTTGCACATGAAATATTTAAAATTAACAATTATGGCAACACAAGTGAAGCGCATGAACGAGCGGATGCAGCAAGAATTAGATAAACTTTGGGAATCTGGCGAACTGAGTAATGAGAAGTTGCAGGAAATGCAGTCTGAACACTTGCGCACGGCTTATAAATAATGCTTAAGACTAGACTTTTTATTTATGCGGAATGCCCAACAGGTTGAGCATTCCGCATATTTGTTCTAGTTCTATTCATCCTCTCCTGATAGTCTAAACTCTATCTCGTAATTTTCGATAAAGTTAGTTTCTTCTGCACTCAAACCATAAAGAGGACAAATCAAATCGTCTATCTTATCAATGATTGCCTTCGACTTACCTATCTTATATTCCTTATAAGAATCCACCTTATAAGTAGAGTCTCCCGAGGTTAGGCGCTTATTGGCATTCGCCTCTATATCGGCAAGATACTCCTTGTAAAGTTCATCCAACTTTTCTATCGTTTCATTTGATAATGGAGGAATCGGTGTATTCTCAATTTCATCACTCTTCCAATCCAAGTTGTTTGAATATATCTGATAGAACCAGAAAGAAAGATTACTACTTAGAATACATCCTAAAGCATTGGCATATTTCTCATCCAAAACTATTGGTTTCTCTTTAGAAGAGCCAGTAGAATAATTAGTTACTACCTTAAAATATCGTCCACCCGAAGTTCTATAATAGATATCAGATCCCAATTTCCTCTCATAAAGTTTCAACTTATCGCAACTAGACAACTTCTTCAATATGTCCTTTTCCATCTCCAAGCTAATCTTAGGGATACGACCGAATAGCATCAATTCTTTGACTTCCACAAACTGCAGATGTTCTACCAACATCTGCAAATTGAAGTTCTTTCCTTTGCGATACATCTTGGTGGCATAGATGCCACTACAAGGCTTTCCTGTTTTGCGGAATGCCAAGATTGAAGTATTGACCATCGCATTCTTGAAAACCGGCTGTGGACGAACAGCGTATGAAGAGATATAAATATCATCACATTTGCTCTTCAGTATATTGTGAACACCCGACAGAGAATCACTGGAAGTCAGAGAGATAGGCACAATCATCGTCATGCAGCCATTTATCCTCATGATGTTATATGCCAACTCAATAAACATGGTGTAAGTATCCATAGACCCTTTCTGGACTGTCAGACTCTTATTATTCTTGTCCTTTAGCGTCTGGGTTGTCTGATATAACGATTTCAAAACTTTCTTCTGAACATCATCCAGTTTAGCGCCATAAGGTGGATTTCCTATCACAATATCGAATCCACCATTTCCCTCTGCACGTTTGAAAACATCATTAAACCATGTGTGCCATAAGAAGAAACAATTGTTTGCAGCAATATCTAGATCGAAGAGTTTATCTCTCAAGGCTGGATTGTTCGATTCGATAAGTCCCTCAACTGCACCCGAAATTTTACCACGCAACCTGATACGTTCCTCGTGATTGTTGGTTTCAAAATATTGGTCCAACCATTTTTTGATGAAAGTAGGATTGTTCGTTTTTTCTCTGAAAGTGATGGTATCTCCAACCTCGCCCACAATGCCACGTAAATCTACACCCTCATACCATTCAAACAAAGAGTTACCCTGCATAATCTTGAAATCCAAGTTTGGCAAAGTATGTGGGGTTTCTTCATCTACAACCAACGTGAGCCAAAAGCGGAGGCGAGCAATATCAACAGCACCTCGCTCATAATCTACTCCATAAATATTCTTCTGGATAATATGACGCTTAATATCGGCAGCATTACTGAAATTCTCGATAGCACCACGACAAAGGAACAGTTCTTTCAATAAGCCCATAGGAAATGCACCCGAACCGATGGCCGGATCACAGATTTTAACCTCTTTCAAACGATCATCAATGAACTGTGCAAAGTCTGACTGGTTTCCACCCAACAACTCCACATCATAATTTCTTACGAAATCTGCCACTTGTTGTTTCTTTGACTCATCTTCTATATCAGTAACAAGATAAGCCACCAACGACTGGCGGCACATATAGCGCACTATTTCCTTCGGTGTATAATATGCGCCCTTATCTTTGTTATCCTCCAAGAGATTCTCGAAAATACGTCCCAGCATCTCAGGGTCTACACCCACCTGAGCATCATCTGGGTCATTCTCATCTATCGTGAAATTATATTGATGCAAGAACTCAAGTAAATTTTCAAAATACTCACTCGGAAACTTAGTGGCAATCTCATCAAGTGCATCCCGTTCAAAAAGTCCACCATTAAGATAAGGTACCTTTACTTTACTTCCTTCTGGTAATGCCACATGCGTATCAAAGAGATCATCCTCTGCAGTACGGTCTGTATCCAAACCACCTGCGAACAAAGGTTCCAGAACTTCATCCAAGAAATTCTCCTTCTGTTTCTTAGAAGAATACTCAAATAGATGAAGCATGAATTCTACATCACCCTCACCCCATTTCTTATTCTCTGATACACCCATCCACCCTTTCTTCTGCAAGAAATGAAGGAACACAATGCGTCCCATCATCTTCTTTACATAATCACGCACATGCTTGTCGTTCCGCCCAAAGTCTGCATACATCTGTTCGTGAGGTTCGTGTATTTTCTTCTCCTTCCATTTGCCACCACTTTTCACAAATCTCTTACCTGTGACGTATTGTACAAACTGCTCATAGAAATCCTTATACTTGCCAAAGAATTCATCAGAAAGAGCCTCTACATCGAAGGCTTCCTCGATATCTCGCAATTCGATTTCCCCCTCTTTGTCCATCAGTTTCTGAAAATTATCAGCCACTGTGCGACACGATTGCTTAGGTCCCAACATAAAGGTAAAACGCTTCTTGTCGGTTAACTCTTCATTACGTGCCTTACTACAGAATGTAAATCGCCAATCCCAATTATCGGCATCCTCATAATGAAAAATCATGAAGGCACTGGAATATGTGGGCATAATACGACGAATCAACTGCTGAATACCCACCCTGTTCCGATTCATCAGTACATGACTAGACACGGTTATGTCGAAGATATTGATAGGATTGAAATCCACCAATATCGTCCCGACACAAACCACAGAAGAGATACCCGTACTATTGGCTAAAGGTTTCATTTCAGGGCGCTCATCGAATACCGACTGGTCGTAGAGGTCTGAAAAGTTCTCTTCCCCAAAAATAGGGAATACGATGTTTTCAAGGAAGGAATCCCTACCTTGATATTTTTGTTGGAAATATTCTTTTAAATCAACCATATTACTCATCATTTATAGGTTCATTTATTTACTTTTGTTGTTACTCTATGGCAATGTCAGTTATTTACTCAATGCCATATACACTTCTGCCTTTCCATTACGAACCTGCACTCGTTCAACAATCTTTTGAATCTCGCGTTCCAAGATATCATCTATTTCATCCTGTTTCAACTCGAAAAGCGAAGGCCCCGAATTCCGGTTCTTATCCAATGCTATCACCTTATTAATAATATCGATATTTCCATTGCTAATGAAATTGAATGCATTGGCAAGTATCTTGCGAGAAGACTTCGACAACGTTAGTTCATTCTTCATCCGAGTGATAATTTCCTTGGCTAGTGTTGCCTTCTCTGAATTACGTACATGTAGATTCACATGATTCAGCGCTCTATTCACCTCCAATTCAGCAGCAGCCTTTCTCTTATCCCAGTCATCAGGAAGCTGACACGTCTGCACATCAGGATTGGTTCTAAACTCACAATACATATCGATGCCAGACAACAACTGGGCTTTTCCGTCTTTATCCACCTTGACGAACATACCAGACAGTCTTTTGTTCCTTACCAAGAAATAGCTATTACCTTCGCCGGTAGGAATAGCAAGTTCAAGTCCACTCTCCTTTGCAACAATCTGTTCGAAACGAAGAGGATTAGCAGCCTTATATTCCTTCAGCTCGCTGATATATTTCTCCATAGGAGATTCCTCTCCATTCACCTGGATATTGAGATCGTAATGCATCACTTCCTCATCAGATGTAAACACCTTACTGTCCTCGCCAAAAAGTGTATGGAAAGACTGGAGCTTGGTATAGGCTTTCTGCACCAGCTGTATCTGAGCATCGCCCTGTGCACTCGGCATGAAATTATATACATACACCGTATCTGCAGTGGAACCGATACGATTTACACGTCCAATACGCTGCATCAGTCGGGTTGCATTCCAAGGTGCATCATAGTTCAAGATGCAATTGGCACGATGTAGGTTGATACCCTCGGCAAGAACCTCAGTAGCAATAATTACCTGATAATCATCTTTCCAAGTCCCCTTGTAATTTGCATCAAAATTTTCTTGAATGGTCTGCTCCAAATCATCTCTATTAGAAGCCTTAACTGTAAGCACCCGAAGAGAAGGATTTGTTGTTTCCACTGCCAGTTTGATATTATCTACCGTATCTATCGCCTCACTGAAGATAACCAGTTTCTGAGCTGGATTACGCTGTTTGTCAAAGAGTACCCCAGTCAGACACTTTTTGAAAGCTTCCAACTTCGGGTCATAACTATAAGCATTCCAACGCTTACACAGGAATTCTATAATAGTCAAGTCCTTACGCAGACACTCGATATATTTCTCATTGAAGGAATCACGAGTCAACTCTCTATTTCGTTTTTTATCGTTTTTGCCATTCTCGTCCAAACGCTTGATCTTCTTTCTCAAGTCATCCACACATTCAGCAAATGTGCAGAGTCTTTTTTCACGAGCCAACTTTTTCTCTCTGTCCAATTCTGCATTAACGTTGATATCCGGACAGATAAAGATAGTATTTGCCTCCCACATTTCAATCATATTCTGGGTATATTGACGAAGATTGGCAAGTGAAGTTTTGAAAGCAGAAAAACTGCTCTCAATACGCTTCACAAGATTGGTTTGCATGATTTTAGCCAACTGGCGAGAATATCTGTCGGGATCTATATTACCACCCTTATAAAGAGCCTTGATATCAGAATCTAACAAGAACTCGATGGCACGATACCGATAATATCCCAATCCCTTACCTTGCATAAACTCCACCTTGATAGTAGGCGCAATACAGTTCATCGTCTCGGCAAACAATTTTGCTAAACCATCCTCCATCTTATATTTCAGCATGTGCGGACCGCTTATCTTTGGAAATTTCAGACTACCGCCATAATACCTCCTAATATCAGTACGAGTTCTGCGAACAAGAATATCCTCCAGAATATGATCACGAATATCCTGCGACAGTGCCTTCAATTCATCTCTTCGCAAAGCCTTTTCCTCTGCGGTTAATTCTCTCACTTCTCCATCTTCATCTTTTGGCGCAGCAATCAACTCAGCATATTTCTTGTTAATGGCTGAGAAATACCCTTCCAAGTTTCCGCCCCTTGCCTTTTTCAAGGTACTGTCTGTGTGATTACGTTCGAAAAGATAAATCTGATTCTGAAGATCTGCAGGTCGGTTGTTCTGAGGAGTAGCTGAAAGCAATCCGATATAAGGATAAAATCCTGTAGCAGAGCCAATGTCACCAATCAACTTATTTAAAGATTGATACATGGCAGTTTGACTATTACGAAACCTATGGCTCTCGTCGATAAGAATCATACCATAGTTTTTGAACTCCAAAGCTGAATCGAATTCGCCCGAATCTACAGCATCATCTTCCACATCGGCAATATTACCTATGCTTCCCGTTGTGACAAACTCTACCAGGGGCATCATCTTATTGTCCTTACCTTGATCAAACTCGTCTAAAGTTTCCAGCCATGCAGAACGAATGGCTGGAGGTGTGATAACTAACACTTTTCGCTCACGTCCATCATCATCAGGCATGGTAAGAAAATGCTTGATAACTAATGCACCAACTATAGTCTTGCCTAATCCCACGACATCGGCAAGCATAAAACCGCCATGTTCTCGCATGATGGAAAAGCACTGTTTTACGGCTTGAATCTGATAATCCAACGGATCGTATCGCTCAGGCAAATAACTCTCAATCAATTGCTGCTGATTGAGATCAACAATATCACCAAACTTATAGTTGAGCAGTTTGATGTAAAGTTCATAAGGAGTAAGTGGAGTATCTTCTGAAGCTCTCTGAGCAGTTTCTTTTTCCTCAGCCTTTTTATCAATTGGAGAACCATGCAAAACTTCTTCCAAAAAATACTGATTCCATGATTCAGATAGCTTCCATTTCTCGTCAAACCAAAAAACATGTCCTTTGGAATGAGAATATTCATTTGGTACAAGAGAAACCTTACCATTATCCCATTCCAGATAGTTCAGTTCAGAATTTCCCTGCAATCCTTTTTGGGTAAAGTTACTGCTGCCGATGATTCCCTTGGCATAATTCTCGCCTAAGAAAATATAGCACTTGGAATGAAAGAACTGCACATTTCCTTCATCATCTTTCTGATAGATGCGAATCTGCAATTTACTCTCAGTCTCATCATTCTTGCAATATTCCCTAATCAGGCGCACCACGCTTACATATTCCTCCTTCACCTCCAGTTCGTGAATATCCCGCTTGATGTAATCCTGAGGAAATTTGGCATCCTTATAAAGTGGATTTTTCAATTGATTCACTCTTGCCACTGGATCTGCTCCGATAAGCAATTGCACTTTCGTACCTTCCTTCTCCAAAAACTGCTCTAAAGTTTTGAGCACAAGCGAAGTACCGGGAATATCCCAATAACCAGTGGCTATCTTTATGGTACGACAAGCCGGATGGGCAGTCAACACACTGATGGCATTGACCATATTAAGTGCCTCGTTAGAATTGTCGAGCAATAGGCTATTGTCGATATGATGTAGTTGTGAGTCCATAGGCAGCACGTTAAGTATCTAAGTCTCCATCGACTCCCCCAGAATGGAAAAAGAAAAAGCTGTTTGGTTTCTAAGATAAAAGAAATGGCGCAGGGAACCTATCGCTTACATCATCCTTGCCTATTGAGGTCGTAGGAAAAACCCTTTGTGTCAAGGATAAGAAGCCAATAGATACACCTACGCCAAATGGGTATATATATAAAGCACAGAGCATACCCTTCTTGACAAAAGGGTACACTCGTGCAAGTGTATATACACACAGCGGAGGCGTCTATCGTCATCATCCATCTGAACACAAGTTGAAGTTTCCTACGTTTCAATAGGTCAGAAGGAAAACGCTGATAAACGTCTTTCTCGTTATGCTAGGCCAAGCATGAGATTAGCGCAAGCAACGCATTTGCCTACAATCTGCATGAATGACAAATGCAAAGGTAATGAAAAGAATCGAAATGACAAAGAAAAACTGAAAAATATCTTCCTATATTTGGTTAATCTGCATTTTTTTAGTACTTTTGTGCCATAAATAACAACATGTGACTCTATCCTCACCATATATAAAAAGAGGTATAGTTTCATCTAAAACATAGAGAATATGACAAAGCTCGAAAAACTATATGCAAGTATTAAAGGTCTTCAAGATCTTGGCTTGCCGCTAAACCAGGAAACCTTGAAGGCTGCAGATGAATTGGAAGAGCAACTCATCAAGGAAGAAATCCTCCCTGCCATGTCGCAAGACATTGAACCTTTACTATCCAAGATACAGCGTGAACTGGTACTCGTAGTAGAGTACAAGCCTGGCTCCCCTATCAGCGTAGCATTGAGTCGTAAGACCAATATCTCGGAAATCATCAATGCCAAGAAACTGGAGATTGACCCAGAAGTCTCTCATCGCGAAGGCATCCATCGCACACAGAAAATAGAACAAAAAGCGCCAAGAACAGGCATCTTGGTGCATACGCCAAACGGCACTACCATTCATGAGAAAGATGCAGCTTCTACTTTTACAGAAGCTATCAAGCAAGCTGGTATTCTCAATGTTCGCTCTCTTGGTTTAAAATATTGCGGTGTAAACATCGTCTCCACAACTAAGGACAAGAAATACGGAAGATCCCAACGTGAGGTTACTCCAGGACTATATGTCTTAACACATAGCAACACAAAAGATAAGAAGAAAATGCTTGATAAGATTTCTGTTGCCCTGAACCTAGGTTGGAAAATTGAAATCATATAAAAAGAGTCCATCTTTTTGTAATTTCAGCAATTCTCCTTGAAAAGTAATAAAAATAAGCTAGACTTGGATTAAGCAACACCTAGGAGAAAAGGAATACAAAACCTGTACGCAAAGGGTGCAGGGCCCTACGTGCCCGTTCCCTGGCCCAATTCATCAAAGACAACCCAGGGCTTAAAGGATTACGCATCTCCATGAAAGGATACGTAGATCAAGAATGGATGGAAAATATCCCTCTCATAGCCATTGGCACATATTTCGAGAGATAAAATTAAAAAGAGAAGAAGCAAACACGGAAATACTCTTCACTCTTCACCAACCCCTCCGAAACACCGATAAACAGGGCGGTTGGAAGAGGTGAAGAGTTCTCTGAAACTCTTCACCACTCTTCACCTGAATACCTTTTCAAGAAACCTACTGAAAAGAATACAGTTGGCTACCTCCATCATAAATAAAACGCCCCGCCATTTTACGAATTGACAAGAATACTGCAAAAATCAGAGATAACAAAAAGATTCGCCACCTTTTTTATATTATCCCCCATTTTTCTTGCAAAATCAAAATATTCATCGTATCTTTGCAAATAGAATTTGTAGTAAGGCGAATAGCTCGCAAAAAGCTATCCTGAAAACATAGGAGATTAGATTATGACAGAAATGAACGATAGAAAATTGCCTGTAGGCATCCAGTCTTTTGCAGAAATAAGAAGAGAAGGATATCTGTATGTTGACAAGACTGATATAATCTGGAGACTTGCCAACAGGGGAAAAAAGTATAATTACCTGAGCCGCCCACGCCGCTTCGGCAAGTCCATTCTCGTGGATACACTCCAGGCTTACTTCGAGGGGAAAAAGGAACTCTTCGAAGGATTGAAGGTGATGAAACTGGAGAAAGAATGGACCTGCTATCCCGTCATTCGACTCGACATGAGTTGCGGAGGTGCTGCACCAGAAGAACTCAACTCCTATCTCGACGATGCCTTCTATAAATACGAACAGAAGTATGAAGTAGCCGTACGCCCGGAGGCTTCCCTTGCCGTCCGCTTCCAGAACATCATCGAAACGATGTTTCAAAAGACCGGAAAACAGGCGGTTATCCTCATCGATGAGTATGATTCTCCATTGCAGCATTCCTGGAAGACTCCAGAGCATGATGCCTGTACAGCCATCTATAAATCCGTGTTTGCTGTTCTGAAAAAAGAGGACGAGCACGAGCGGTTCATCTTCATCACAGGCATCACCAAGTTCACTCAAATTTCTCTCTTCTCCGTGCTCAACAACCTGAGCAACATCAGTTTTGATGCACCCTACGCCACTATCTGCGGTATTTCAAAGCAGGAAGCTGCCGAAAACTTCATACCTGAGATTGAGGCAATGGGAGAAGAAAATGGATGGACTCCAGAGGAGACTCTGAAGCAGCTCACGGCGTTTTACGACGGATATCATTTCTGCCGCAAAAATATGGTGGATATTTTCAATCCGTTTAGCCTCATCAATGCCCTGGATGATAGGGAATTGAGAAATTACTGGGCTTCATCAGGGGCCACTTCCCTATTGCCAAAGTTCGTGGATGACATGGAAATGAAGATGGAATATTTTGACCATTGCTTCATCGAGCGCGATACCCTGGAAACATCGGATGTGGTGAATGGCGGAGCCGAGCTCTTCCTCTATCAGTCGGGTTATCTCACCATCAAGGGTTACGACGATGGCGTTTACATCCTGGGCTTCCCTAACTTTGAAGTTCGCAAGGCATTATACAGCGTAGTGGTTCCAGCCTTGACCATGAAGTCGAATTCGGAAGTGGTTTCTGCGCAGAGCTTCCTCAGAAAAATGATGCAGGACGGCAATACCGCTGAAGCCAAGAAGGCATTAAAGGCTCTTATCGCCGATGTTCCATACAGCAACAAGAAGATGGCAAGTATGGATATGGAGGAACGTTACCGACTGATAATGAGTACGATATTCAGAGCCTTGGGCTTTAGGGTGGAAGTAGAAAGGATGCTGGCCACTGGCAGGATTGATATGATTGTAGAGGTTCCATCCTTCATCTACGTCCTGGAGCTGAAGCTATCGAACAATGGCGGCATTTCTGCTGCCGAGAGCCAGATAAAGGAAAAGAGCTACACAGAACCATTCAAGGCAGACAAACGCAAAGTTATCGCCCTGGCAGTGGAACTCGATGAAAAGGGCAAGGGATTGATAGATTGGAAAGAAGTGGATGAGTCTTTGTAATCAAGATAAAGCTCTTCACCCTACCCCAGATAAACAGGGAGGTTGACGGAGGTGAAGAGTGGTGAAGAGCGGGTGAAGAGTTGCTGATGACTCTTCACCTCCCGAAATGCCGATAAACACAGGGGATTTGAGAGGAAAGGTGAAGAGTGAAGAGATTTTTGCAGAATGCTAAACATAAATCATATTGATAGGATTGGGAAATCTGGTTTCCCCGTCTGAGATGACTGTCTTATAGGAACAGCTGACTGTTCCCTATTCCGCTAGTCGGCTGTTCGCCCCAAACAGCCTACTGGCCATACGCAAACAGCACACTTATCTTTCGGAGATAAATATCAGAACATCGGAGATTTATCTGCCAAAAACAGCCATATCAAAACAAAAACGAAATGAAACTTCCCTGAAATTTGGAGAGTTTAAAAAAATATATTACCTTTGCACCCGCAAAAAAGATAAGATTATGAACGGATTGTATACTATATTATTATTGGTGCTGAGCAACATTTTCATGACGCTGGCTTGGTACGGACACCTCAAGTTGCAACAAACGGGCGTGAGCAGCAACTGGCCTCTCATCGGTGTCATCGCCTTCAGTTGGGCCATCGCCTTCTTCGAATATTGCTGTCAGGTACCAGCCAACCGCATCGGTTTCGTGGATAATGGAGGACCATTTAATCTGGTCCAGCTCAAGGTGATACAGGAATGCGTATCGCTCATCGTCTTCGCCATCATCGCCAATATCCTCTTCCAGGGACAGGGATTGCACTGGAATCATTTCGCAGCCTTCTGCTGCCTGATTGCAGCCGTTTATTTCGTATTCATGAAATAGCCGGATAAGGAGTTAACTCAATATAACTCCTTATCCGGCTAACTTTTTAGTTTTATACCTGCCCTACACCAGGTTAAAGATTTCGCTCGGCGTCTTGCGCTTCAATACTTCCAGCTGGAAGTCCTTGCCGGCTATGATGCCTTTGCTGCGCAGAATCTGCTCCACGGTTTTGCGTGCCAGCTCAGGATGGTTGTTCTCCTCGCTGAGATGACAGAGCCAGACGTGATGAAGCTCCGGTGTAGCATAATTGGCAAGCGCCTCGCCACAATCGTCGTTGCTCAGATGACCGTTATCTCCCAGAATGCGATCCTTCAGATACTGGGGATAATGACCCTGTTGGAGCATCTCTACACTATGGTTCGCCTCGAGCACAAGATAGTTGGCACGCCCGATAAAGTCGTGCATCTCTTCGGTAATATGGCCCACATCGGTGATGAGGCAGAAGTTCACACCTCCGCACTCCACGAAATAGCCAACATTGTCGGTACTGTCATGGGGTACGCCGAACGGGGTAATCTTAAACTCGCCCAGTGTGAAAGTTACGTTCTTCTCTATCACACGAGCATGGTTAGGCTCTATCTTCTTTCGAACACAATAGTTGCGCTCGATGCCTTGATGTACTTTACGGGTCGTATATACCGGTAGATGATAGTCAGTACTCAGACTCCCCACCGACTTTACATGGTCGGCGTGGTCATGCGTGATGAGGACGTGATGCACATCCTCGAAGCGAAGTCCATAGTTATGGAAATGCTTCTTCAATATTCTTATTCCTACTCCTACGTCTATCAGTATCGAATCCGTATCAGTGTAAAGATAATAGCAATTGCCACTACTTCCACTGCCAAAGGATATAAATTTCAGCATTTTAATTGTTATTTTCCATGCAAAGTTAGCAAAAAAGATTCTTATTACAAAGTTTTTTACTATCTTTGTGCCGAAATATCGCAAAAAAATAGAATTTTTAAGATTTGAGAATCATGATAAAGAAGTCGATGATAGGTTTATGCATAGCTGTGGCATGCATGACCGCAAGTATATTCAGCCTTTCGGGATGTGAACCTCACGAAGGCAGCGAGGACCAGCTGAAGGCTGATGTTGATTCGTTTGCCAACTATTATTTCAACTGGCATTTCCAGAAAGCCGTGAAGTATTGCACCCAGGAATCGGAGCGCTGGCTGCGCTATGCTGCAAGTAATGTAAATGAGACTGACGTGGAACTGCTGCGCCAGAAGCCGGAGGATGCCAACATCGAGATTACGGATATTGATTTCGGTGACGATGAAACAAGTGCCACCGTTACCCTTACGGTTCATAATTTTCTGCAGATGGACAGCATCGGACAGGATCCACAGCTCATAGAACAGGCCGATTTCCAACTGCCGATGTGTATGGAAAAGGGACTCTGGAAGATTAAGTTGGATAAATTGCCTTGAAAAAAGTAAGGAGTTTCTGAGGGGCATCATAATCAAAAAGATGCCCTACAGAAACTCCTGGCTATAAACTATTAACTATAAACTGTTAACTATAAACTATTAGCTGCATTTAGAACGGCAAACCTACAGCGAAATGGAAGGCGAAATCGCGGTCTAGTTTCGGGTGGATAATCGCCCAATGCTCTTCCTTCGTTCCGTAGGCTGGATTGATTGCCTTCATACCCATATCCAGACGGAGAATGAAGTAATCGAAATTCAATCTGAGACCTAAGCCATAGGCTACAGCTATCTGTTTGTAGAATTCATCTATCTTGAACTGGCCACCAGGCTGATCCTGATAATTGCGAAGTGTCCAGATATTACCGGCATCGATAAACGCTGCACCCTCAAACTTCCAGAAGAGCGAAGTGCGATATTCGGCATTCAAGTCGAGCTTCACATCACCCGTCTGGTTGATGAAATCTATTCTGCCGTCAGTTCCCTTAAACTTGCCCGGACCTAATTCTCTTACGCCCCAACCTCTTACCGAGTTGGCACCACCCGAGAAATAACGCTTTTCGAAAGGCAACACCGTACTGTTGCCGTAAGGATAAGCCACACCGATACCCGCATGCAGCGCCAGAGCATTACGCTTATCAAACTGCATCAGATGGGTATAATCTACATCAAACTTGGCATATTGGGCATAAGCTATATTAAATAATGTACGCTGCCCCTGGCTGTTCACCTTGAAACCGAAAGCCTTGGAAACACCGCTCAGCAGATTGCCCGAACTCTCTACATTCACTCGCACAGCATCTACCCCATCGCTATAACTCAAACCGAAGCCCATCTTCATGATAAACAGGTCTTCGTAATTGTAGCGGAGGATGGCATTTCTGTTTTCTGCATTATCGAGATAGTCTCTCTTGAAAGTCTCGGATATCCATGGCATATACACATAGTTGAGATCGAGCAAGTCGAAACGCCAAGCCAGGTGATGACGCGGTTCTGTCCAGCGATAACGCCAGGCAGTAGAGAATACGCGGCGATGAAACTCCGGACGGTTCTGAAGATTCCAACTTGCCGACAACTCGCTGTTTGCCGTCTGTCTTCTTCTGAAATTTCTTGAAAGGAAAGGCGCCAAGAAACGAGGGAAAACCAGTTTGCCTTCAACCGAATATTCAGTATAGTTCTGGTCCTGATACCCCTCCAGACCGGTAATGGCCTCGTAAGCTCCACGAAGTTCGATGCTCAGCTGCTCACTACCTCTGAAGAGATTTCGGTTGGTATAAGTGAGCGATGCAGCAGCTCCCAAGTCGCCCGCCGTATTGGTTCCTTCCGGCTGGAAGGCAATGGTAGAAGGCTTGTTGGTACTGATCTGGATATTGCAATCCATCTGCCGGCTGATGCTGTCCCTCCCCATTCCGTTCTCCGTAACCTGGTTACTGTCAGGAACTTCAGAGAAACTGATGTTGGTATACTTCACCGCCTGCAGACGGGCAAAGTTGTTATAGGTGCGCTGCAAGGCGGCAGCGCTGTAGGGACGGCCTTCGCTGAGGGCAGTGGCATTGAGCAAAACCTGATGGCGCAGATGGATTCGGTCGCTGTCATTACTCAGATAGTTGATATTTCTGATTTCATATCGGGGATGATCAACCTCAGGAGCATTACTGTTTGCCTTATACTTCATCAGGTGGAGCGTCAGGGCGATATCCTTCTGTCCCGCAATCGTATCGGCAGAAAACTGGATAAAATCTTTATGAAAGCGAAAATAGCCATCATTGGTCAGAAGGCTGGAGATACGCCTGCGCTCATTATCCAACGTTTCTACCGTAAATCTCATACCCGGCTTAATCTGCTGATTATCGGGATTATCGAGATGCAGAAGTTGCTGGATATGTTCATCTTCCACCTCATATTTCACCTTACCTATCACAAAAGGTTCTCCGGGATGCAACAGATAGGTAGCATCCAGTTTCTTTCCCTTCCGGGTGGTATAGAGCGACACCCCGGCATGCATGAAGCCCTGGTTCTGCATGGCGGTAAGCAGATCCTGACAGGAGAGCCGCGCCTGCAAAGTATCGTAGATGACAGGCTTCTTGCTGAAAGGATTCTTGAAGAGCGAGAAGAGTTTCGGCTTCTCTTTCTGACGTACATACTGCTTGAGCGCCCCGGCATTATACCCTGCCGAGTCGCTCTTCACTTCCACCTTATTTAATATATACTCCCCTTCCGGCACCATTTTGCTTGAAGAACAAGATACTATGAGCAGCGGCAAGGCAAGTAATGAAATCGTTTCTTTTTTCAAAATATCTATCGTTTTTGATATGCAAAGATAATGCAAAACAAATTAAATACAAAATATTTAGCACTTTTTATTTTGAAATGTCTATATTTTATGTTACCTTTGCACACATATAGACAAAAAATAAATGATTAGCAAGAATAAAATAAAGTACATACGTTCGCTCGAACTGAAGAAGAACAGAAATAAAGAAGGAAAGTTCGTGGCAGAAGGTTTCAAGGTGGTAGACGATCTGCTCGCTCTGCAACCTGCCGACCTGATTGTGGCTACCGGCGAATGGCTCCGGGGCAAACACTTCGGGGCTGAAACCGAAGTGATAGAGGTTACTGATGAAGAACTTAAGAAGGTGAGTTTCCTGCAGCATCCGCAACAGGTGCTTGCCGTATTCAGACAGGCAACATCAGGAGATTACTCTATTAATACCAGCGAACTGAGTCTGGCGCTCGACGGCGTTCAGGACCCAGGCAATCTGGGCACCATCATCCGCATCGCCGACTGGTTTGGCATCACCCATATCTACTGCAGTCAGGATACTGCCGACGTATACAATCCGAAGGTGGTTCAGGCTACGATGGGCAGCATAGCAAGAGTGAAGGTAGAATATGGCGACCTGCTGGGACTGGTAGAATCACTTCCAGCCGATGTTCCCGTTTACGGCACCCTGCTCGATGGCGACAACATCTATCAGCAAAAGCTCGAAAACCGAGGACTTATCGTGATGGGAAACGAAGGAAAAGGCATCTCGCCAGACCTGGCAAAGAAGGTAAATCACAAGTTGCTCATCCCTAACTTTCCGGAAGGTAGAGCTACCGCCGACAGTCTGAATGTGGCTATCGCTACCGCCATTACCTGCTCAGAATTCAGAAGAAACTTTTAAAGGTAAAAAAGTAAAAGGGTAAAAAACAAAAGCGATAATTAGAAATTAAAACAAGATAGTTATGGAAGTAAATGAATTATTTAAGCACCGCAGTATAACTTCCTGCATGAGAGCATCATACGATACCATAACAAGTGACTTCAGATCACTCGTAAAGCAGACATGGACTACCCATGTTCCATTTGCTGTATTGCTGGCTATCGTACTCTATTTCCTCCTCCCCAACAAACCGCTTCACGATTGGGGAGCCGTGAATCCGATGGCTTCGTTCATTATGCAAACCATCATTTACGGAGCCACTATCGTAATGGCTATCGTATCATTCTGGCATCTTCTGCCAAGAAAGCAACTGTGTCCTAAAGGCGAAAAGCGCAAGATAGGAAAATCCCTCCTCCGCATTCTTCGCCACTTCGGTGGTTTCTTTCTGACCAGTTTTCTCGGCATGATTATTGTAGGCATCGCTACCTTTATCGCAGCCCTGCCTTCCATCATCCTCATCATCGCACAGTTCTATTCACAGCTCGGTGCACTTGATGGCGACCCGCTCGGTGTGCCGGGTTATTTCACCCCACTCCTCTTCCTGGTGTTCACCATCACCTTCCTGCTCATCATCTATGCCCTGAGCTGGCTCGGCATTTCACTTGCCTATCAATTCGGCTCTTACAAGGTGCAAGACGAAGAGAAACAGAGAATGAAGGAAAGCCAGAAAATGGCAACTACAGAGATAGAAAAATATTAATCGTATTAACATAATATATAAGAGACATGAAACAGACAAGATTACTCTTCATCGACCGCGATGGAACTCTGATTCAGGAACCAGAGGATGAGCAAATTGACAGCTTCGAGAAGCTGGTATTCACCAAGGGCGTGTTCCGCAACCTCGCCTTCATTGCCCAGCACACCGACTACGAGCTGGTAATGGTGAGCAACCAGGACGGATTGGGCACCGACTCCTTCCCGGAGAACACCTTCTGGCCGGTACACAACTTCATCATCCAGACCCTGGAGAGCGAAGGCATCCACTTTGCCAAGCAGCACATCGACCGCCACTTCCCTGAAGATAACTCGCCAATGAGAAAGCCGGGCACAGGCATGCTGACCGAATACATCGATAACCCTGCCTACGATATGGCAAACAGTTATGTAATCGGTGACCGTGAAACCGATGCCCAGCTTGCCGAAAACCTGGGTTGCAAGAGTCTGATTCTCGGAAAAGACGGTATGGACTGGGACAAAATAGCCGAGATTCTCTTTGCCGGCGACCGCATCGCAGAGGTGAAGCGCACCACCAAGGAAACGGATATCTACATCAAGGTAAATCTCGATGGTTCAGGAAAATGCGACATTTCTACCGGTCTTGGTTTCTTCGACCACATGCTGGAGCAGATAGGCAAGCACGGCATGATGGACCTCACCATCCATACCAAGGGCGACCTCTATGTGGATGAACATCATACCATTGAGGATACGGGTATTGCACTGGGCGAATGCTTGCTGCAGGCTTTAGGTGACAAGCGCGGAATAGAAAGATACGGCTACAGTCTGCCAATGGACGACTGTCTCTGTCAGGTAGCATTGGATTTCGGCGGTCGTCCATGGTTGATTTGGGATGCCGAATTCCACAGAGAGAAGGTGGGCGAAATGCCAACCGAGATGTTCAAGCATTTCTTCAAGAGTCTGAGTGATGCAGCAAAGATGAACCTCAACATCAAGGCTGAGGGCGAGAACGAGCATCACAAGATAGAAGGCATCTTCAAGGCACTTGCCCGTTCGCTGAAAATGGCGGTAAAGAGAGACATCTACCACTTCGAGCTTCCTAGCTCTAAGGGAATGCTGTAAGGAGTTTATAGTTAAGAGTTTGTAGTTTATAGATGACTGGTGCTATAAACTATAAACTCTTAACTATTAACTATTATTAGAACTTTGTCATGAACTCCACAACAATCTTATCTTTTTCTGAAACTTTAGCTATACCACCTTTACGATAGAAATATTTCTCGTAGTTGATACGGATATCCGAGATGAATGGCTTGGCAAGGCTCAAGGTTACACCGCCCGTAACACGATGGCGCTTGTAATCATTGATCTTCAAGGCACCCAGCTCTGTATCAGAACCGCCATATCGGGTACCATCACTGTGGTCGCTCATGAAATCATATCGTGCCAAAGGCGAAACCTTCCTGATGAGGCTCTTAGGATTAGCCACCGGAATGTCATAGCATACGAAACCATCGAATGCATGAACATCGTGGAAGGCATCCTTGCTATAATGCTTGTAGAGATACTCAGCCTCAGCAATGAAACCACCCTTGTGGAAGGTGATACCGCCATCATACATCGTTACCGTAATATCAGACGGCTTGATCTTCTGCGTACTCAACACCAGGTTTACATTCGGAAAGAGGAACTGAGCCTTGGCAGAATAGTTAACGCCCTTGGTCCAGTAATCCTTCTGGTTGGTCAAGCCCGAACCGTTGAAGATACCGGCATTCACCACGATAGGGAAACCTACATTCCAGGTGTATCCGATTTCAGCACCCACGTCGCGCACGTTGCCCACCTGCTTGGCGATGAACGAGCGGTTGGCGAAGTACTGCTGATGAGGAGAACGGTGAGCATCGATGGTGAATGGCACACGCTCCTGACCGATGGTAAGCTGCAGTGTCTTCCAAGGCTTGATGCGGGTATAAGCGTCGAGCATCTTAATCTTACCCTCATCACAGAGATCAATCTCAGCCTTATAACTAACCTCCTTTGTTACATTTCCTGCTACATTGATACGGGCCGTACGCACCTCAAATCGTCCCTCCCCTTCTTCGGTCTGGTATTCATACTTAGAACGGATGGTTCCACCTATCTTCATAGTCTTTACGAATTCAGGCACATCGTTTCCAAGAGAACTCTTTTCTGAGTTTTGGGCATTCATTCCCATCGACACCATAGCGAGTGCTATCAACAGATACGTTTTCTTCTTCATTTTTACCTTATTATATATATACCTTAATTGATTGTTACAACAAGAAAGCAATCCCGTTATGAATCGAAATCCTACAAGATGCCTTTCTATTTCTTTTCGGCTGCAAAGATAAGGATAAAATGTTTCTACCACAAAACATAAGTGTTAAAAAGATGTTACATCACACATTTGTAACACCCGTAATGCTTCTGCCATATCGGTAATATCGTTGTAACATGGCTGGCGGAAGATCTCGCCGACTCCAGTATTTTAAATCAACTGTTATGCAGACTCTATCCCACACCCAGCAATTCTACTTCAAATATCAGGGTAGAACCGCCTGGGATGCCCGGCTGCGAGAACTTGCCGTAGCCCATCTCGGCTGGGATGTAAAGTTCCCACTGGTCGCCCACGTGCATCTGCTGCATGGCAACAATCCAGCCATCTATCAGGTCGCTCAATCGCATGGCGAACGGCGTACCGCCACGGCTGGAATCAAACTTCTTGCCGTTGATGGTCCAACCGGTGTAATGAGCCGTCACGATGCTGCGTCGGCTAGGCTGTGCTCCCTTCGGGTCGCCCTGCTTCAACACCTTATAATATATACCACGAGACAGCGCCATAACGCCCTCCTCCTTTGCCTTTTCCTCCAGCCAACGCTTGTTGGCCTCAACATATTCTCTTTTTGCCATAAATCTATTTGATACTTGATATACTATGATTTTTGCGCAAAGTTACAAAAATCTATCGTATCTGCAAAAGAAAAAGGAGAACTTTTCTTCTTTTATCAAAGAAAAACAGTACCTTTGCACCCTAATCATCAAAAAATACGATATGCCACAATCACTACATATTGCAATTATTGGTGGGGGTGCCGCAGGATTCTTTGCGGCGATAGAGGCCAAGCGCAACTTCCCTCACGCCAACATTACCATATTCGAGAAGAATTCGAAGGTTCTCGCCAAGGTGGAAATCACGGGAGGAGGAAGATGTAATCTTACCAATTCCTTTGACGAGATTTCCGACCTGAAACAGGCGTACCCCCGAGGACATAAACTGATGAAGCGACTCTTCAAGAGATTCGACTACCAGCATGCCTTCGACTGGTTTGAGGAGAACGGCGTGCCACTGGTTACACAGGAAGACCAGTGCGTGTTTCCGCAATCGCAGGATTCGCACAGCATCATCGACTGTCTGGTGAATACCGCCAAGCGACTGGGCGTGAAGATACAATGCAACCACCAGCTCACCGCCATCACCGAACTGGAGGATGAAAGCCTGCTCCTGGATTTCAATGTTTCAAAAGAAAAGGGAAATCTATCGGGTGCATCTTCTGCCTCTCATCCCGTTTCCGAAATCAGGCAGATAGCCTTCCACCGGGTAGCCATCACCACGGGTGGTCATCCCAAACAGGAAAGCTTCAAACATCTCTCTGACCTGGGACATGCGATAGAGCAGCCTATCCCATCGCTCTTCACCTTCAACATTGCCGACAAGGCTTTCAAGAACCTGATGGGCACGGTGGTAGAGCCTGTATATACCAGCATTCCGGGCACCAAGCTGAAGGCAGAGGGTCCACTTCTCATCACCCATTGGGGCATGAGCGGTCCTGCCGTGCTTAAGCTCTCCTCTCATGCAGCCCGCTATCTGCACGAGAACAACTATCAGATTAAGATTTCCGTAAACTGGGTACACGAGAGCAACCGCTCGCTGGTGGAAGAGAACATCCAGGGCATCATCATCGCCAACCCGCAGAAGCAGCTGGCTAGCATCCGCCCTTACAATCTCCCATCCCGCCTCTGGCTCTTCCTGATTCAGAAGATGGGATATGCGCCCGAGAAGAAATGGAGCGAAATGGGAAAGAAGGGTTGCAACCTGCTGATAGAAACCCTCACCAACGACCTCTATCAGGTGAACGGCAAGGGAGCCTTCAAGGAGGAGTTTGTTACCTGCGGCGGCATCAGCCTCAGCAACATCGACCTGCATACCCTGGAGAGTAAGGTGTGCCCTCACCTCTTCTTTGCAGGAGAAGTGCTCGACATCGATGCCATCACCGGCGGATTCAATCTGCAGGCTGCCTGGACCACGGGATATGTGGTGGGACAACATATAGGAGAATAGCCTATTCTTCTTTAGAAACAAAATCTTTCACGATGCGGGTGTATTCCTCGTGATGGTCGCGATATGCCATAGCATGAACGGAGCCCTTGGCGATGAAGATAGCTTTTCTGCCTTTCGTCTTTGCCTCATAAAGCGGATGAAGCATGGCGTAGGGCACGAAGGCATCCTTATCGCCATGGATAAAGAGCATCGGTTTGGTGCTCTTGCGAACCTGCTCTATCTGCTGCGCCTCGGCAAACGACCAGCCGTAGCGATGCTGGCAAAGAGCAGAGGTGGTATTCATCAGCGGGAAGGCAGGCAAGCCAAACTGGTCTTTGAGCTGAGCGGAAAACTCATCCCACACGCTGGTATAGCCGCAGTCCTCCACAAAGCACTTCACGTAATCGGGAGTCTTCTCTCCCGATACTGCCATCGTGGTTGCCGCACCCATCGAAATACCGTGAATCACCTGCTGAGTATTCTTCACTCTTCGTTCTTCATTCTCCACTTTTTCTCCTTCACTCTTCACTTTAAAAATCTCATTGGCTATTTCCGACCATCTGATGACATCCCATCTATCCTTCCATCCCATCTGGATATGGTCGCCCTCGCTCTCTCCATGTCCATACAGATCTGGCAGGAGCACATTATACCCCATATCGTGATTATAGAGATAGGCGATGTGCAGCATTCCCTCGGAGCGCACCTGATAGCCATGCACCACCACGGCAGTCTTTTCCGTAGTCTTCGGTGCATAGAGATAGATGGCATGGGCCTTGTAGCCCGACGGCATCGTGACAAAGGTATCCTTCACGCAATGGTGCTGATACACAGAGTCCATCCAGCCAATCATCCAGGGACACTCTTTCTTCATTCTGTTCTTCCAATGCTCAGCTGTCATTCTCTCCTCCTTCGGATAGTTGAGCGAATAATTGAGCATATAGTTGCTGGCACCATACAGTCCCAGCATCACGAGCACCACCAGGCCCAGAGCCGAAGCGATGCCTATCTTTTTCTGTTTCATCTTCTTCATTTCTTATTGCTATTACATATATCTATTATAGAATTTCCGCTGCAAAATTAAGGAAAAAGATGGAATTAGCAAAGAAACGGAGGAAAAAATCCTATTAAATTGAAGCATAGAGCGCTGCGACTGTCCTTTTATTTAGCACATTGAAGCCTTGTTCACTAATTTTATGTTAGTAGTCTTCCCTTGCGATATTGCTGGGGAGTGGAACCCGTCAATCTCTTGAAGTACTTGCAGAAGAAACTGACATTGGGGAAATTCAGCTCATCGGCTATCTCTGATGTCTGCTTGTCGCTATGGCGCAACAATACCTTGGCGGTGGAGATGATGGAGCGGTCTATCCACTCCTTCGCACCCACACCACTGGTAGCCAGCACCACCGTACCCAAGTAGCGGCTGGTGATGCAGAGCTTCTCGGCATAGAAGGCAAGCTGATGCTCCTTGCTGCCATGGAGATTGACAAGGCGCAGGAAACGATTGAATATCTCATTGGAATGGGAAGGAGACGACACGGATGTGCGGTTATGAAAGAGTTGGTCATAATAATGAGTAACCGTGGTTATCAGGCTGTAGATGACCTCCTTATTGGTGCCGTCCTCTCCCATCAAGTCGTGCAAAAGACGAAGCATTCGGTCGAGAATGGTTCGCTCCTCAAAGGATACAATTCTTCTCCCATCCTTCACCTGTCCATTGAAGAGTTCAGGCAGTCGACCTCCATGCGCCATCAAGAAGAGGTCGGCTGGCAAGCCCATTCCCTCCAACAGGAAATCATCGCTCACCTCCAAGGGCTCCACGATGGTGCCTGGCGTGATGAAGACGATAGTGCCTTCTTGTAAAGTATACTCTTGCAGGTTGATGATGCCCCTCAACTGTCCGCGCACAACCATTCCCATACGATAATCCTCTACCAAGAAAGGCGAGGAAGCCATCCCTAAATGGCGAAACAAAAAACCATCTATGCCTAATGCCACTCCCATACCATCCTGATAACTCAGCAACTTCTTATTTTGCCTCGTATCTTCTGGCAATATCTTATAAATCTTGTCCAAAGGAAGTCTTTGCAGTTGTTTCATCGCTTCTATATATATATAATGTGTAACTTATACCATGAGATTCTCCTTTCGAAGAAATCCGACGCAAAGATAATTATTTTTATCCATAAAATGTCATTTTCTCATATTATTCCTACAAAAAGAACATTCTTGCATTAAAATGGGTAGCTAAGATTAGCGAAAATCCCTGTAACTTTGCACCCAGAAACAAAAACAATGAGAAAATGAGAATGAAAAGAAAAAGTATTCTTGTAATGTTGGTCTCGCTGCCTCTTCTTGGCTTCGCCCAGTCATTGACCTTGGACGAATGCCAGAAGATGGCACACGACAACTATCCTGCCATCAAGCAGTATGGCATGGTGGAGACCTTGCGAGACTATAATGTGAGCAATGCCACCAAGGGATGGCTGCCACAAGTGAACGTGCAAGCCGGTGCATACGCCTTCACCGACATCATCAATGCCAACCAGCAGATGGAGCAGATGGGATTCGACATGAAGAACTATATGGCAAGCGGCATGGTGAGCGTGAAGCAAACCATCTATGACGGTGGACAGATTGCCGCTGGCAAGGAGGTGGCGAAGGCGCAAGCAGAGGTGCAGAAACGACAAATCGACGTTTCGATGCACGACATCAACGAGCGAGTGGAGCAACTCTTCTTCGGTGTACTGACCCTCGATGAGCAACTTCGCCAAAACGGCATCTTGCAGAAAGACCTCGGCGTGAGCAGCACCACCGTAAAGAGCATGATCAAGAATGGACTCGCCAACCAGAGCGACCAGGATGTCATCAACGTGGAACTGATGAAGGCAGAGCAGCAAGCCGATGCCCTCTCAGCCTCTCGCAAGGCTTACCTGAAGATGATCGGCGTGTTCATCGGCAAACCATTATCAGAAAACACAAAGGTGGAAAAACCTACCATGACGCTCCCTGCCGCCAAGGATTCATGGGGATTGAACCGTCCTGAGCTGTCCTTCTATGCTTCGCAAAACCAACTCTTGGACACACAGCGCAAGCAGCTCGACACTCGTCTTCGTCCTACCATCGGATTCATGGGCATGGGATTGCTCCACACCCAGGTGTCTGACATGGTACATAACGGCATCTTGCTCGGCGGCATCAACATCTCTTGGAACATCGGTGCACTCTACACCCGCAAGAACGACATCCACAAGATAGAGGTGCAGCGACAAATGAACTACAACCAGAAGGAGACTTTCCTCTTCAACAACCGTCTGCAAAATGAGGATGCCGATGGCAACATTCTGTCTTTGAAAAAGCAACTCACCAAGGATGCGCAAATCGTAACCCTCCGGGAGAACATCCGACAGACCAACGAGAAGAAAGTAAAGCTCGGCACAGAGACGGTGAATGAACTCATCCGCAGCATCAATGCCGTGAACATGGCGAAGCAGCAGCAATCGCTGCACGAATTGCAATTATTGCAAGCCATCTATCACAGCAAATTAATTAACAATTAAGATTTTAAATCAATGAAGAAAGTAACATTCTTTATAACGGCAGCGGTAGCCATGCTTTGCACCGCTTGCTCTAACAACGATGCGCAGTATGACGCATCAGGCGTATTCGAAACCACAGAAGTCATCGTGTCGGCTAAAGGCACTGGCGAACTCGTTTCCTTCCATGTGGATGAGGGACAAAACGTGAGCATGGGGCAGGAACTGGGCAGCATCGATACCCTCCAGCTCTATCTCAAAAAGAAGCAACTCCTCTCCAACATCTCTGCCACAGAGAGCAAGCGACTCAGCGAGAGCCGACAGGTAGCCTCCATCCAGCAGCAAATCTCCAATCTGCAACGTGAGCGCAAGCGTTTCAAAGAACTGGTGAAGGAGAACGCAGCCAACCAGAAGCAGGTGGATGACATCGACTACCAAATCATGGTGCTCCAGCGTCAGCTCGCCGCTACCTCTGAACAGATAGGCAGCAACAACAGCAGCTTGACTGGACAGAAAGGCAGCATCGCAGCACAGATAGCGCAACTCGAAGACCAGATGCACAACTCCATCATCACCTCTCCTATCCAGGGCACCATCCTCACCAAGTACATGGAGCAAGGCGAGTTTGCAGCTCCAGGCAAGCCCCTCTTCAAGGTGGGCAACATCCACGACATGAAACTCCGTGCCTACATCACCGCCGACCAACTCACAGGCTTAAAGATTGGTCAGAAGGTGAAGGTTTACGCCGACCAAGGCAAGGCTGACCGCAAGGAATACCAAGGCACCGTGACTTGGATTTCGAGCAAGGCTGAGTTCACCCCAAAGACCATACAGACCCGAGACGAAAGAGCCAACCTCGTCTATGCCGTGAAGATTGCGGTGAAGAACGATGGCTTGATCAAGGAAGGAATGTATGGAGATGTGAAATTATGATATTATGGCAATAGTAAGCGTTAGAAATATTAAGAAGACCTACAACAAGGGAAAGGTCGTGGCTCTGCGAGACCTGAGCTTTGACGTGGAGGAAGGCGAGATTTATGGCATCATCGGACCAGATGGAGCAGGCAAGACCTCACTCTTCCGCATCCTCACCACCCTCCTCTTGGCGGATAGCGGTACGGCCTCGGTGGATGGGCTGGATGTGTTGGCTAACTACAAGGAGATTCGCAAGCGCATCGGTTACATGCCGGGCAAGTTCTCTCTCTACCAAGACCTCTCGATAGAAGAGAACCTGGAGTTCTTTGCCACTATCTTCGGCACCACCATTGAGGAAAATTACAACTTGGTGAAGGACATCTATCAGCAGATAGAGAAATTCAAGACGCGCAAGGCTGGCAAACTGTCGGGCGGTATGAAGCAGAAGCTCGCCCTCAGCTGCGCCCTCATCCATGCGCCAAGAGTTCTCTTCCTCGATGAGCCAACCACTGGTGTTGACCCTGTATCAAGAAAAGAGTTTTGGGAGATGCTGAAGAAGCTGCAGAAGGAGCACGGCATCACCATCATCGTCTCCACCCCTTACATGGACGAGGCGATGCAGTGCGACCGTATCGCCCTCATTCAAGATGGCGAGTTCCTGAAGATCGATTCCCCACAAGGCATCATAGCCTCTTATCAAGAACAGCTCTGGGCTGTGCGCAGCGATGAGATGCACCAGCTCTTGGGCGACCTTCGAGAATATCCAAGCACCAAGACAGCCTTCTCATTCGGCGAGACGTTCCACGTAACGCTATCCGATGGCAACAAGGCTGATAGCGACCCAGCGGCTTCTCGTACAGCCTCTTCGAGTAATGTCACGACACAAGCTCTCGTCAACTATCTCTCTCAGCGAGGACATCACAACGTGAGCGTTGCTCCGATAGAGGCTTCCATCGAAGACTGCTTCATGGCATTAATGAAATAAATCCTTTCCTCAATGGGTAAGGACATTTCAAACTGAAATAAAAGATTAGGAACAATATGAACAAAAATAACGACTATGCTATCGTAGCGGAAGGCTTGACCAAGCAGTTTGGCGACTTCATAGCCACCAACCACATCACCTTCCAGGTGCATCGTGGCGAGATATTCGGCTTCCTCGGAGCCAACGGTGCTGGCAAAACCACCGCCATGCGCATGCTCTGCGGACTGAGCCGTCCTACGGATGGGCACGCTACCGTGGCTGGCTTCGATGTCTATCGGGAGGCAGAGATGGTGAAGAAGAACATCGGCTACATGAGCCAGAAGTTCTCCCTCTACGACGACCTCACGGTGTATGAGAACCTGCGCCTCTTCGGCGGCATCTACGGCATGAGCACCAAGGCAATCAAGGAGAAGACCGATCGCCTCTTGGCTGATTTGGGATTTGAGAAGGAGCGCAACACGATGGTAGGTTCACTGCCTTTGGGTTGGAAACAGAAGCTCGCCTTCTCGCTCAGCATCTTCCACGACCCCAAGATTGTGTTTCTCGATGAACCAACAGGAGGCGTTGACCCCGTGACTCGCCGCCAGTTCTGGGAGCTTATCTACCAAGCTGCCGACCGAGGCATCACCGTCTTCGTAACCACCCACTACATGGACGAGGCAGAATATTGCGACCGAGTGAGCATCATGGTGGATGGCAAGATAGAGGCTCTCGACACGCCAGCCGAACTGAAACGCAAATTTGGTGTCAGCACCATGTATGATGTATTCCTGCACTTGGCTCGCAAGGCCAAACGCAGTTAGCCTCATGGAGGAAAAGGTAATGTCTTAACTCCCTTTTACTCCTTAACTTCTTTAACTCCTCAAATCATGAAACAATTTATCGTATTCGTAAGAAAGGAATTCCGCCACATCTTCCGCGACAAGCGCACGATGCTGATTCTGCTGGTCATGCCTATCATCATGATCATCCTCTTCGGCTTCGCCATCACCACGGAGGTGAAAGATTCCCGTGTCGTCATCCTCGACCACAGCAAGGACGAGGTGACCACTCGCATACAAGAGCACATCCGCAACAACCGCTATTTCACCATCGTGGCAGACGTTCACAGCGAGAAAGAAGTCCAGCAGATGTTCTTGGAGAACAATGCCGACCTCGCCGTCATCTTCAGTCACAACTTCTCTGATGAGATGCGACATTCGGGCAAGGCATCCGTCCAGCTCCTCGCCGATGGCAGCGAGCCAAACCAAGCCGCCGTGCGCACGGGTTACATGCAGCAGATTTTGGCAGGCTACTTGCAAGACTACATCCAGCAAGAGCGAAGCCACGCCCAAATGGCGCAAGCATCCACAAGTAGCTTCACCCCCTCCTTCCAAATCATCCCTGTCACAAAAATGCTCTACAATCCGCAGAGCCGAAGTGAGTACAACTTCGTGCCGGGTGTGATAGGCTTGATTCTGCTGCTGATTTGTGCCATGATGACGAGCATCGCCATCGTCAAGGAGAAGGAGATGGGAACAATGGAAATATTGCTTGCCTCTCCCTTGCCACCTATCGTCATCGTGGTGGCAAAGTTGGTGCCTTACTTCGTCATCTCCTGCATGAACCTCGCCACCATCCTCTTGCTCTCGGTCTTCCTGCTCAACATCCCGATAGCTGGCAACGTGATTGGCTTCATCGCCATCTCCTTGTTATACATCTTGGTGTCGTTGCTGTTGGGATTGTTTATCTCCAACTGTGTGAGCAGTCAGTTGGCAGCCATGTTGCTGTCCTTGTTGCTCATCGTGCCAACGGTCTATCTCTCAGGTCTCGCCTTCCCTATCGAGAGTATGCCAGAAGCGTTGCAGAATGCCTCAGCCATCATCCCTGCCCGATGGTACGTGGAAGTGGCGAGAAAGCTGATGATTCAGGGAGTGGAAATGAAATATGTGATGCACGAGACGGCTGTGCTCGCCCTCATGGCAGTGGTACTACTCGGCGTATCGTGGAAGCTATTCAAAGTAAGATTATAAATTATGGTTATTCGATTTTTATTAGAAAAGGAATTCAAGCAGATGATGCGCAACATCATCCTTCCTATCGTCTTCATATTGCTCCCCATCGGTGTCATCAACATGGTGCCGAGAGCAGCTACCCAAGAGGTGAAAAACCTGAAGATCAGCGTCATCGACAACGACCATTCCTCATGGTCCAGCCGACTCGTTCAGAAACTTTCTGCCTCACAGTATTTCCATCTCAATGATGTCTCCTCCACTTACCCCAAGGCTTTGGAGAGCGTGGAGGCAGGCGATGCCGACTTCATCGTGGAGATAGAGCCACAATTCGAGCGAAACCTCGTAAAGGAGGGAGTGAGCCAAGTGATGATTTCTGCCAACGCCGTGAATGGTGTGAAGGCAGGATTAGGTTCGAGCTACCTCGCCCAAATCATCGCCGACTATTCCGCCCAACTGCGAGAAGAATCGGGATTGGCGGCTTCCGCCGTGAGCATGGCTCATTATGATGTTGCGCCAAGATACCTCTACAACACCAACTTGGACTACAAGTTCTTCATGATACCTGGCTTGATGGCGATGCTCCTGATCTTGCTTGTAGGATTTCTCCCTGCCCTCAACATAGTGGGCGAGAAAGAGAAGGGAACCATCGAGCAAATCAACGTAACCCCTGTGGGCAAGTTTGATTTCATCCTCTCCAAGCTAATACCTTACTGGGCAGTGGGCTTGTTGGTATTGGATTACTCCATGGTGCTCGCTCGCCTCATCTACGGACAAGAGCCTGTGGGCAACATCTGGGTCATCTTCCTCTTTGCCACCCTCTTCATCCTCGTGGTGTCGAGCATGGGTTTGATAGTATCCAACTATTCCGATACCACCCAGCAGGCAGCCCTCGTGATGTTCTTCTTCTTGGTCATCTTCATTCTCCTGAGCGGTTTAATCACCCCAGTATCGAGTATGCCAGAATGGGCGAAGGCGTTCACTCGCATCAATCCACTGCGCTATTTCATCGAAGCGATGCGCACGCTCTATCTCAAGGGCAGCAGCCTCAATGACCTCCGCCATCACTTCTATGCCCTCTCTGGCTACGCCGTCGTGATGTGGGCATGGGCCATCAAGAGTTACCAGAAGAACAGTTAGCGTTATCTTACATAAACGATAAAGGAAATGGAATTATAGGAGCCCGACTTTGGAGAGCTACCATCCCGATTAGGGCAAGGTATTTGAGGGTCCGAACATCAGCTGCGCTCGGAAGAATGAAAAGGAACTTTTCTTCTTCACTCGCTTGCACGATGTTTCGGGAGTAACCCGAAAGGTTTTGAGTAACTCAAAACATACCTTGCTGTGTCTTTGTGGACACAAGCGAAGTACAAAATAAGACTTGGTTTCTTGCGGAGCATCAAGTCCAGTTTTTTGCTCAAAAGAACGCCTAAAAAGGCAAAAAATAGCAAAATAGAGCATTTGGTTTGAGTTTCAAGTGGTTGTGGCAGTCGTTGGCTTTAGTTGGCAGTGACAAGGAAATGAGGAAAAAGCAGATTAGAGAAGTAGAAACGCTTTCAAATCATTACCCAATGGAAACGCCCTAATAAGCATTTTTAACGGTGGCGGTTCAATCTTCTCCATTCTGCGTAAGTTTTGGTTTTGCCATGCAGCTCTCATAGTTTAATTTTGCACCGAACAAAAAAGTAAGAATTATGAGATGCACTTTCAAGACAGTCTTCTATATAAATGGAAGCAAGGAGAGAAACGGAATTGTCCCTATCATGGGACGAGTGACAATCAACGGAACTATCGCACAGTTCAGTTGCAAGCAGAGCGTGACCAAGGCTATCTGGGATGCCAAGGGCAACAGAGCCATTGGCAAGAGCAAGGAAGCCAAGGAGGTGAACTTTGCGCTTGACAACATCAAGGCTCAAATCGCCAAGCATTACCAGCGACTTTCCGACCGTGAGGCGTTCGTTACTGCTGAAATGGTGAGAAACGCCTATCAAGGCATAGGCACCGAATACGAGACCTTGCTCAGAGCTTTCGACAAGGAGAACGCAGCCTTTGCCAAACGTGTAGGCAAGGACAGAGCCAAGAACACTTACAACAAGTATCTTGTGGTGAGAAAGTACGTTGCCGAGTTCATCAAGTATCAGTACAAGCGCAGCGATATGTCCATGAATGAGCTTACCGAGGAGTTTATCCGTGACTATTGCCTTTACTTGAAAAATGTGGTAGGGCTTGCGCAGTCCTCCATTTGGATTTACTCCATACCTCTGAAACATATCGTAACGGCAGCACACTACAACGGCAAGATACCGAGAAATCCGTTTGCCATGTACCACGTTGATCCAGACCACAAGGAACGTGAGTTCTTGACCTTGGACGAGCTTACCGCCATGACTGAGATAAAGTTGGAAGACCCCAACATGGCATTTGCGAGAGACCTTTTTATCTTTGGCAGTTGGACAGGTATAGCTTTCATCGACATCAAGAACTTGACGGAAGATAACATCAGCATGGTAAACGGTGCTCCTTGGATAGTGTCCAAGCGTCAGAAGACAGGCGTACCGTTCCAAATCAAGCTGATGGATATTCCCATGCAGATTGTTGAGAGATACAAGTCTTTCAGAAAAGACAACCACTTGTTCAATATCGGTAATCTTGACAGCATTAACAAGCGCATCAAGAAAGTTGCTGCAATGTGTGGTATAAAGAAGCATGTATCATTTCATGTCTCACGTCATAGTTGGGCAGTTTTAGCCTTGGAGTATGGTATGCCGATAGAGAGCGTGAGCAAGATTCTTGGTCACACGAATATCACCACAACACAGATGTACGCCAAGGTGACAAGCACAAAACTTGACCATGACATATCTGTCTTTGAAAGTCGAATCAAGGGGCATTTGCCTGTAATGGGAGAAATGGCATGAAACGGACTGTAATCACCGTGGATGGCAATGGAAGGCTTTCCATTCCGTCCAACTTGGAGGACTTGTGGATGAGTGAGAGTGAGTTGATTGATATGCTTTATATCACTGCCCCGAAACTCAATGCTGTGATACGAGCTATATATAAAGAGGGTATGTTGTCTATGTCGGAAGTCCAACGAAGGGAAGAACTTTCCAAGGGTATTTGGCAAACGTTGTATGGATTCCCTATGGTTGTTGCCATTTGCTTCCGTCTAAACTCTAATGGTGCGGCACAACTTCGTGATGCCATCATCAAGAGATTGTACGGAGCAAAAGAGAAAACAAACATTGTCTTGCAACTCTATGGAGGGACTAATTCCTTTAGTTGAGAATGGTCGCTTTTTTGACGCTTCGATGATTCGCTGTCGTATTGACTTATTGACGTACTGATTCATTGTCGTATGGAAGTGCAGTTGCAATTTGATAAAGAAGTATCCATGCAAAGAAGTGTGTAAGCATATATGCATTGATGCCATACGTTTCACATTCTTATCGTATGACATATAAAACGTATGACATGCAGGAATACATTTTTGTTCATCCCGAGGAATGGCATTCAAGGAAAACTCATTCTTCGGGATTTTTTTTCATCCTTTAGCATAAAGAAAATGAGCCGTTCCTTGGAGGCTTTGCGCCTCCAGCCACTGGGCGAACCTCCGCAGTGTTTTCAATGGTATTAGATTTACTCTTGCCAAAACATGGTGTCCATAAAGACACAGCAAGGTATGTTTCGAGTTACTCGAAACCTTTTGGGTTACACTCCCAAAGACCTTGCCATAAATGGATGTATTTCTCTCCAAAGTTGAGAAATAATAAAAACTTTATTTTACAACACCTGTTTTGTTAGGTTTACATTGTTAGTTTTACAGTGCAAACACACTCTCTTCCCCTCAGTAGATAGTTATACGTGAAGGTATTGACGGAATTATAGATAGTGTATGCATATTGGCGTTGGTTCAAAATGTTCCTGATGTCAAAAGAAATCTTCATGGCTTTCTTCCTATATGACAACCCCATATCGAGCAAACTCATTGTCTTTGACACATCTTTCGTCAATTCATTTTTTACAATGTCAGCAGAAGTGTCGAATGTAAAGCCATCGAATGGCATGAGTTTCAATGACACTTTGTGTTGTTGGCTCAGATAGCTGTTGTTCTGATACTCCGTGGAAAGATAAGTTTTGGCAAACATTCCGTTATAAGCCAACTCCACATACTTGCAAGGCTGTGAAGTCAGATATGGGGAGAATGCCCAACTCTTCCAAGTGTATTCCTGCTGAAAATCATTCTGCAAAGTCGTTTGTCGCTTCCATTGGTAGCCACCATTCAAGGAAATCTTTGTCTTGATGGGTTCTATATATTTAGTGACACCAACTTGCCCCATAAAACTTCTACCTGTATTTGGGGCATATATCTTCGACATCGTGATGAGAGTAGAACTTGCATCTTGACTCATCAGTAAGTTGTTCTTTTCCTGATTATATAGAAAGTCTGCATTGAAGAACCACATTTTCAGTGGTATCTTATAGTCGTAATGCAATGAGGCGTTCAAACTCTTGTTGTCCGCCAAGATACCAGAGCCAACCTTCAGCGAGGTGTCATTGAATCTGACGGGTGTTTTCAAGAAATCCAAAATGTCCCCAAAGGTGCGAGCATAGAATATGTTGGTGCGAAGTACCGAGCGAGAAGTTACCTTATAGTTGCAATATACGCTAGGACAAACAGAATAATACCAAGAACCAGACGATGCGCTTTCCAATTTGTCCTTATGGATTATATAGTCTATGCGCATAGGTATTTCCAATCGGAAGACATATTTATATTGAGGATGTGAGTACTCATATTGTGGTACCAGAGCCATTCTGAGATTCTGCATATTCACATCATTGCTCTCGTCTGTAGGGTGCAGGCTTGTTTGCACCTTATCCATATAATAATTCAGCAATATTGGTAAATAAATACGAGAATAGAGATGCTTCTTAGACATTGAGAGAGTATTCTCTGTACGAAAACTTCTTCCATTGGCATTTTGTACCACATTATCGGTAGTTTCCTTGTTAAGAGTTATCTTTCCCATAGGAGAACCTTGATACGACATGATAGACGTAACCGCCCAACACAAATCCTTGTGATGCCACAAGGTAGAGAACTTGTTGTTCACATAAAACTCTCTCATGGTCTGCTTCTGGTTAAAGAGAGAACCGTTCTCTTTAGTAGGCAATTCTGATGTCAGAAAAGAACCTGTGCTCGACAGTGTGTTGCTAAGATAAGTCTTTTCTGAGTTGTCCTTGTATTCCAACTGGATGCTTGGGCGATGTATGGTTGATAGGGGAGAATACTCTTGGGCGATAATGACATTGTTATCCGCATCCGCATAACTTCTCGTCAAGCTATAGTCGTACTGACTTTTGGCATAGCTATACCCGATATTACCTTTTAGGGTAACATCCTTTCTTATCTTTCTCAATATGTTGAATGACAATAATCTATCTGTTGGTGAGGCATATCTGTCAACTTCAATAGGAGGAGTGGAAGCGGAAATGTTCTCTAATAAATTAGACAACGTAGATAATGTCTCTTTGTTGTCAAAGTGATTCGTCCCATCAGTCAATGCAAACTGATTGATATTGCCTGCTTTTAGCGAAGCCAACATTTGAAAGTTGGATTTGAAGAGCATACCGGCACCATTGATTTCATATAAGGTGTGTTTGCCTGCCCCTAATGACACTCCATAAGAGCCTACAGGCTTAAACTTTGCCTTGTTGCTCATGTTCACATTGATAGCCACGTTGTCTGAGAATACATCTTTGTTGGCTTTTACGGCTTGGTGGTTACTCAACACTTGGACTGAGTTGACAAAAGAAGCGGGTATATTGGTAGTGGCAATGTTGTATCGTCCACCCAACAAATCCATGCCATTGATATAGAAGTTAGAAATCTCCTTGCCCAGATATTTGATAGAACCTTTGTCGCCTACTTCAATGCCAGGGAGTTTCTTCATGGCATCTTTCAGCGTATAGTCATTCTTTCCGATATACGAGGCTAAGTTGTATGACAAAGTATCCCCTCGTTGGTAGATGGCTGGAGCTTTTACAACAACCTCTTTTAGGTCTGTGGTCTTTTCCTTTAGATTGAAGTTGCACTCTTGTGAGACATTCTTGATTTCTCTTTTGGTTTTCTCGTATCCGATGGCTTCGGCAGTGACGATTAGCTGCTTGGCATCTGACATTAGTGTTATCTTATAAGTTCCATTTTCTGATGTTCTCGCAAAGCCAAGAGTAGCCTTATCGGCATTTACTCTTACGATGACACCTTCCAAAGCCGTGCCAATGGTGTCACGCACTATTCCTGTAACTACACTTTGGGCAAAAGTGCAGTTACAGAGACAAGCTAACATCATCAAAATCAGAAATCTTCTCATATTTATCAATCTCTTTGTTTACTTCAATTCGAGAGGAACATATCCATTAGGGCGCACTCTCAGTACCACACCATTGACCAAGGCACTATGCCCACCATCCTCATATTTCTGAATAGTCATCTCGCTGATGGATTCTGCAGGAATGTTGCCCATAGGATTTTGCTCAAACTTATTCTTCGCCTTGACAAACTGTTCCCTCGAAGTCTTGATGATATTGGTGTAAGGCTTGAAGTTCATAGGGGTGCTTGATTTACGGAAAGTTATAGCTTTGAACTTATGTATGCCTTCTGAATCCTTTGCTGCCAATACCAAGCCTGGCAAACCACAAAGTTTCCATGGTCCAAAGGATGCTGGTATCTCCGTGGAATACCAAACAGTCCAAGTTCTTCCACCATATTCTCCAACAGCTTTCTGACAGGTGTAACCACAGATAGTGTCAATGCCCTCGCTCAGATTCCAATTTATGGGATTGGCACTTTCCGTATAGCTGTAGTAGTTTGGCGTGATTACGCTATAAACGGTCAGTTTGCCCTTAGGCACATTTTGAGAGACTGATTGGTCGAAAAGCAAATCATTTCTCTTTTCCCGTGTCTTGAACTTTTGAATCTCTGATTCTGGCGCTTTGCAAGCAATGGCTGAGTCTGCTTGAAACGCAGTGTAATCAGAGAACATAGCTGAGTTTCTGCCAATTTGAAGAATGGTAGAAGTGGCATCAGAAGAGCCTTTGTCATTCTTCATTTGGTACTCGTAGATGCATTCGTATTCATCTACTGAAGAGAAACTCGTTTTCTGCCCGTATGTCTCTGATGTTAGGCAGATGGCAGTTATCAATAAAACAATCTTTTTCATATCCTTTGTCTTTATTGTTGATACTAATGTTATTTCTCTTGGCTTATTGGGCAATTCATAAATGCGGAAGAGTCAACTTTGGGATTAGAATTATACTTCACGAATAAAAGTGACTCGCAGTTTCCAAATGCTCTATATCCGATTTTCTGCAAAGATGCAGGGAGATTGATGCCTTTAAGGTTAATGCATCGGGCAAAGGCAAAATGGGAGATCTCTCTCAAATTGTTCGGAAAGACTATGCGTTCCAAGTTCTTGCAACCAGAAAATGCACGGTCGTTAATTACTTCTAGTTGATTCTTGAATACAAGGGCCTTTATGCCTTCGCAACAAGTGAAAGCCTGTCTTCCTATTTTGCTCACATGCTCAGGTATCACGGATATGCAGACCTTATTACAATCCCAAAATGTCCATTCACCGATTTCTTGCAAACTGTCCGGCAAGACGCTAAGCTCTAATTGATGGTCCATATTGAATGCACTATTGCCGATATACCTCACTGTGTTTGGCATCTTTACGGTTTGAAGATTCTCACAAGTATTGAAAGCTCGTTTTTCTATTATCAGCAGATTGTTGGGGAGGATGACTTGCTTGATGTACTTGTTCATTTCAAAAGCCTTTTCACCGATTACTTTTACCTCCCTAAGCTCTTGGATATGACTGAAATCCACAACAGAGTCTTTTCCCTCCCATTTTACGAGGCGAGTTCCATATTGTGAATTCTCCAACGTAAAATGTCTCTTTCCCTTTGCCAATGCAAGTGTAGGTAAGCTGCAAAGGTATAGTAGAAACAACACCGTAATAATAATCTTACTTCTTATCATAATCTTCAATTTTTAGCGTCCTTTATAACTAAAGACGAAAGAATGATAAAAGGGTAAACTACTTTTTCTGCTTTCTGTCATTGATAGCAATTCCTTTCATGGTAAATATACTTTAGCACCTACTCATTTTTGTTCCATTCATCCAATATATAGCGGTATTTCTTTCGCTCTGTATTGTTTATCTCAAGATTAGCACCGAAATAGGAATTGTCAAAACTTGCATCATAGTTCCAGTCGCCAAGGGTAAATTTAAACAATGCGGGCAGATGTAAGTCGATGTCTATGGCACGAACAGAATCATTGACATGTTTCAACTTGATTGAGCCAGGGTTCCACATACCCAATGCTTTCTGATTTCCAGCGATGTAAACATCTTGTTTCGCATCTTTTACGACAATCTCTATATGCTTGCGATATACTTCCTTAGAAAGTATCTTCGAATCTTTGTCAGCTAAGGAGTTGATGGAGTCCAAATACTCAAAATAGCCTTGATAGGCATCATGAAGAGCAAAAGGCAACGATGAGAGATGACTCCAATCCATATAAGATTTTCGCTTCCATGTGATATTGCTTGGTAACTGTTTGGCATCAAGATACTGGTAGACTATATCTCTTGCTGGTTTCCAATATTTCCAATTTCCACCAATCCTTTCCTCACCAGCATCGCTAAAGAAGAGATAGCGATTTTTGTTCGTATCGAACTTATAATTGCAGAATTGTGCAGCAAGCAACTTTCTGTCCTTGCCGAAAGTCATGTTGGGAGAGAGGAAGAAGTAATCTGTGAATGGGGCGCAATTGATGAGACTTTGCATCATAAACGATGCTCCCAAAGAGTGACCAATACCTAAGCTCCTCTCCGTTACCCGATAATGATTGCGGATATAAGGCATTAACTCTTCCTTTACGAATTTCATCAGATTCTCAGCCTGGCCTCCATGTCCCTGATAACTTTTTATTGTGGCGCTATCGTTTGGTAAGAAATCATCTTGTCGGCTATAGGCTTCTGTTTGTGGGCTACAGATACCAACGACAATGTACCATTTGGGCTCTTTTTGAAACAAAGGCCAAGCGCATGCCATGAAAAACTCTTCCATGGTTTGGGCATCTGTTGTATAGATAACATCAAAGTCTTGTGCATCGTAATATGGGTATGAAGGCGGTAAACGTACAAACACTTTTCGCTTGAAGTTAAAATACTTCGATTTTAGCATAAGGGTGTCTATTCTTCCTGTAGTATAAATGTCTTTCTCTTGGAAAAGAGTAATGTTGCTATTTGTGCTCTCAGATGATTTGCAAGAGCACAATAGTAGGATGATGGAGAATATAAATGCAATTTGTTTCATAACTATCTGTTTTAATATTAATATTTTTTCCAGTATTTTTCAGCCATAGGCTGCAACCTTTCTCGTATAACCTCCATTACGGTCTCGAAATCAAGAGTCTCTTTCCATTGAATCTTTTTCAAGAATGCTTTCCAACGAGTGATACGTGCTGCGTCTGTCGCAAAACCTTTTGTGAACAACTGCAATTCGGGATTGTACGTAATACCTCTATTGTCAAAAGTCGCCTTGATGGCATCATATAAAGTATCATCATTCAAATCTCTCTTTGTCAAGAGTTGATAACAGTCAAAGAAATCTTTCATGCGACTATTGAGCACATCACGGTCTATCATCGTATGGAATTTCTCGGCGACAACAGTCTCCAAGGAATAAGCCTGTATGTTAACAGACGGGAGACTTGGCAAAAGCAATGGAAAGTCAATAGTTGTTGGATATGGAGTTACAACATCACCAAAGCCAATGTCAACAGACATGTTGTAAGCGATAGTATCCATGTGGGCCGTAAAGTAAAATCTTGTGCCAGGATACTTCTTTTCAACAGTTATAGGCTCCAACTTAATGCTATTAACATCAAACGATACTCCATCCTCATCGCATACAATGCCCAAAATTTCCTGGAACACGTGCGCAAGGAAATCCCTATCACGGCTAATTCTATCTGCCATGAAATCAACATCTACTGTAGGACGTGCCTCAAGTCCGTTCATAGCATAAAGCAAAGAGCCACCTTTCAGCAAAAAATTGTCCTTATATTGGCTTACAGATACTCTGTAAAGCAACCTCTCGTTGAAATATCTTGCCAAGAGATACATATATTTATAGCCTGTCTCATTCATCAGATTGAGCAAGCGGGTCTTAACAGACTTACCGTAGTTTTTCTTTCCCATTTTATTCTATTGCTATTTCAAGATAATTTTTTAATGTGTTGAATACTCTGAGGCGTTTGGCATAATCCTGCAAACGAGTGAGATTGCGGTTTGGCTTTTTCAGATAGGAGCGTATCACTTCAGCACAAATATCTAACCCCAATTTATTCCTGTATTTTACAGCATCGCAAACACTTCGCTCCATATCGGTAATACGAACATGATACCCTGAAATTTCTGCATCCATAATGCCGAACTCCAAGTTCTCCTTCTTCCAATAATACAGCTCTATCGGAAGCGTATCTGGTATCACCACCTTCCGCTTGTTGGCGATGGCTATACAAAAAGCAGGTGGAACAGTTGTCGAAAGCTGATGGTAAGCCCACGCATTGTACAGGCATACAATACCATTAGGTACAATCCGTTCCACATCAATCATTGTATTAAGCAAAGCATCGGGAACGGCATATATGCCATGACGCAACTTTATCAAGTCGCCACGCTCCTTAGCTCTCAACAGTCGTTTATACTCTGACAGATGAGATATATCAGTAGTGGAGATAGTGCCACCAAGTGCTGCTACTTTGCAAACTATATTGTTCATTTCACCTCTTATTAAATGTCATTACAGCTGCAAAAATACAATAAATTTCGAGAATACGGTAAGATTCTACGGATAATTTCATAAAATACCGCACATTTTTGCATATTTTCAGAGTCCTAATTATATTTGAGATGATAATAAACTCTAAAAAACATGCAACAATGCAGTATTCTAAATTTAAAATTGTATTTTTGCCACCAAGATGACAAAGAGTTGTTTGACAATCAAACGTATGCAAATTGTAGAAATTAGAACCGTTGCTAAATCATTACCTCCATTGAGGTGAAAAACTCATAAATCGCTCATTCTAAGCTATTCGGCAGATTTTAGCGTAATTTTTTATCAAAATAACATGAATGCTATAAGCATTTACCGCCGATGCACAAAGTTGCCTTTCCGCATAGTTACCTATTTTGCATAGGTAACTGTGGCTCACGATTTAGTAACTGAACTACTTCAATATTCCT
>OGEQ01000156.1_pt1 | contig 73137 bp, 59 predicted proteins | sample 1570731 | NCBI WGS metagenome assembly OGEQ01 (sample SAMEA2582132, study PRJEB24529) | metagenome | biome: Human gut stool | place: China | collected 2011
GGGAGAGGAAAGTCCGGGCTTCACAGGGCAGGATGCCAGATAACGTCTGGCGGAGGTGACTCCAGAGACAGTGCAACAGAAATAAACCGCCGGTTCGTCCGGTAAGGGTGGAAAGGCAGTGTAAGAGACTACCGCCTGGCTGGTAACAGACAGGGCACATGTAAACCTCATCCGAAGCAAGACCGAACAGAAAGCATAAGGCGGCCCGTCTGCTTTCGGGTAGGTCGCTTGAGCCTGGTGGTGACATCAGGACTAGATAGATGACCATCCAACGACATAACCCGGCTTATCGTCTTACTCGTAAATATAACAGTTATGGTAGCAGTACAACAAAGGAGACTGATTATGTCAAAAGTAGATGTAGTGATTGGATGTTTTTATGGTGATGAAGGAAAAGGCAAAGTAATCGATTATCTTGCAGGCGATGCGGATATTGCAGTTCGCGCAACTGGTGGTGATAACGCTGGCCATACCATTGAAGTAAACGGAGTAAAATACGCGATGCGTCTGATTCCGTCAGGAATTCTGTCTGGTCATACCATTGGCGTAATCGGCAACGGCGTTGTGATGAATCCGGCAGTTCTTTTAAAAGAGATCGAGAACTTAAAAGAGCACGGATATGATATTGATAATCATTTAAAGATCAGCGATAAGACCCATGTGATCCTGCCATATCACCGCTTATTGGATCGCGCCTTAGAGAAGGCAAGAAAGGCATCTAAGATCGGTACCACCGGAAAGGGAATCGGACCAGCTTACTGTGATAAGTATGAGCGCGCAGGCCTGAGAGTGGAAGATCTGTATGCAGATCATTTTAAGAGCCGCTTAGAGGAACTGGTAGAATCCAGAAAAGCACTGGTAAAATTCTATGATCCAGAGGATACCATGGTTGATGAAGAACTGGATTTTGAAAAAATCTATCAGACTTACAGCGAATATGCAGAGCAGTTAAAGCCATTCGTATGTGATACGGTAACTTATCTGCACAAGGCACTGGAAGAGGATAAGAAAGTTATCGTAGAGGGCGCTCAGGCGACTCTGCTGGATATTGACTTTGGTTCTTATCCATTCGTAACTTCTTCCAACCCAACCATCGGCGGTATCATCACAGGAACCGGTCTCAGCGCATCTGATATTGGTAATGTATATGGTATCATCAAGGCTTACTCCAGCCGTGTAGGCGAGGGCCCATTCGTAACAGAGCTGTTAGACGCAACCGGCGACCGGATCCGTGAGCTGGGTCATGAGTATGGCACCGTAAGCGGCAGACCGAGACGTTGTGGATGGCTGGATCTGGTAACCTTAAAATACGCAAAACGTCTGAATGGTTTAACTGGAATTTCCGTGAACCACTTAGATACCATCGGTAAGTTTGACAAGATCAAAGTTTGTGTGGCTTATGACTGCAACGGTGTACAGACAGAAGATTTCTCTACGAACTTAAAGTTCTTAGAGAACAGCAAACCAGTATATAAAGAGTTTGATGGTAACTTTGGTGATCTGTCCGGATGCAAGACCTTTGAAGATCTTCCAGAGAATGCAAAGGCATATATTAACTTCATTGAGGAATATATCAAGACACCAGTGAAGTTCATCGGAACCGGCGCAGGACGTGAGGCAATGATCGTTCGTTAATGGATTCAAAATAGTGCATGTTGATTGAATGATAGGATCAACATGCACTATTTTTTTCTGATATCTGTCAGCAGCTGCCTGCGGCATTCGTTTGATGAGAGAAAAAGGGATTGCGTCTGGTACACAATCCCTTTAAGTGTCTTACACGTTCTTATTATATTTCTCTTCGCAGTACATGCACCGGTAAGTTTCAGTCTTCTCATCTGCCAGATAGAAAACATCTGGAAGCTCCTGCTCGATGGAAGTGATGCAGCGTGGGTTTTTACAGCGGATCACATTGGTGATCTTCTGCGGCAGTTTTAATGCTTTTTTCTCAACGATATGATCGCCACGGATAATATTAACGGTGATGTTGTGATCGATGTAACCTAAAATATCCAGGTCGATGTTCTCCATCGGTCCTTCGATCTTAATGATGTCTTTGCGGCCCATCTTATTACTGCGGGCATTTTTGATGATTGCCACCTGACAGTCCAGTTTGTCAAGACCTAAGTGATAGTAGATATCCAGGCTTTTGCCGGCCTGAATATGGTCCAGAACGATACCTTCATTTAATCCGCTGATATTTAACATGGTTTTTCTACCTCCAGTAATGTCATGATCAGTGCCATTCTTACATAAACGCCGTACTGTACCTGGCGGAAATAAGCAGCTCTTGGATCATCATCGACTTCGACGGAAATCTCGTTGACACGTGGCAGTGGATGAAGAACGAACATTTTCTCCTTTGCCAGTTTCATTTTCTCCTTGTTCAGGATATAGCAGTCTTTTAAACGGATGTAATCGTCTTCGTTGAAAAAACGTTCCTTCTGCACACGGGTCATGTAGAGGATATCCAGTTCTGGCATCGCCTCGTCTAAGTTTCCGACTTCCTTGAATTCAATATTGTTCGCTCTTAAAACATCTTCACGGATATATTCAGGAATCCGCAGCTCTGGTGGGGAAATCAGGACGAATTTGATGTCCGGATAGCGTACCAGGGCGCTGATCAGGGAATGAACAGTACGTCCGAATTTTAAATCGCCGCATAAACCAACGGTCATACCGCTTAAACGGCCAAGTAAGGAATGAATGGTCATTAAATCAGTGAGGGTCTGGCTTGGATGCTGATGACCGCCGTCACCTGCGTTGATGACCGGGATGCTGGAATGCATGGAAGCGACTAACGGAGCGCCTTCTTTTGGATGACGCATTGCACAGATATCAGCATAGCAGGAAACCATGCGGATGGTATCAGCTACACTTTCGCCCTTTGCAGCAGAGCTTGAAGAGGCAGAAGAAAAGCCAAGAACACTACCACCTAAATTTAACATAGCGGCTTCAAAACTCAAACGAGTACGTGTGCTTGGCTCATAAAATAAAGTTGCGATTTTCTTTCCGTCACATACATGAGCGTATTTCTTTGGATTATGCTCAATATCGGTGGCTAAGTTCAGTAATTGGTCAATTTCTTCCACAGAGAAATCCAGTGGGTTTAACAGATGTCTCATAGCAAACTCCCTTCTTTTCATTTCCCCTTATTATATAGGAAATCGACCAAAAATACCAGAGCTTTTTTTATGAAATATGCTAATAAAATTCTTTAAATTTTGTTAATTTTGTGAAACAATAGATTCAATTCCGGCGACCAGGTGCGGAAGCGTTTGGAATCCGGGGTAGGGAAAGGGAATTCTGAGTAGTTACTTCGGAAGCTCCCTGGCAGCTTTGACTGCGATCTGGATAGCTTCTGCCATAACTTCAGCGGCTAAAGTTCCGGTCATATTGAGATCCGCCGGGACATTTCCGATGGAGGCGGCATAAATGGAATCTCCGTCTGCCATGGTTCCCACCGGGTTGATACAGCGGGCATAGGCATAGCGGGTCATGGATGCCAGTTTGTTTAATTCTGCTTTGGAGAAGCGGCCATTGGTGATGATGGCGCTGATGGTGGTGTTGCCGCCTTTTCCGGTAAAAAGGTCCGTTTGCTGGATCAGCTTATAAAACTCTTCCCGGCTATCATAAAATCCGCTTTCATCCGGTTTCCTTGGTCCAGCGATCTGCGTACCGGTAGAAGGGTCATAGATATCACCTAAGGCATTCAGTACCACGACAGCGGCGACCATCAGATCTCCGGCAGATACGGCATAGATGCCAAGTCCGGTTTTTGTGGCATTTTCCCGTCCGCAGATTTTACCTACGCTGGCGCCGCAGCCTCCGCCGATGATACCGGAAATGGGGTGGTTTTTCTCGGCGTCCACACAGGCTGCATATCCCATGGCTGCGTCAGGACGGATATCTGCCCGTCCGATCCCCAGATCATAGATGCAGGACTGAAGCACCAGCGGAACCTTGGCGAATCCGGTCTCATAGCCAATCCCATGTTCCTCCAGATACCGCATCACACCGTCACTGGCTGCCAGGCCGTAAGCGGAGCCGCCGGATAGGACGATGGCATTGATAGGATTATCGGCAGTCAATGGGCTTGCCAGCGGCGTCTCACGGGAAGCAGGGCCGCCGCCGCTGATGTCCACGCCCACTTTGGCTCCCTGATCAAAGAGCAGGACGGTAACGCCGGTCATGGCCTCGTAGTCCTGGGCATTACCGATGCGGAGACCAGGAAGGGCAGTGATAGGGATTTCTTTTAAGCTTTGGAATAATTTCATCGATCAATCCTCCTGAAACTAAGCTGGCGGAATATCCGGACACTGCCAGACACTCCGCCAAAAATTGTAAATGAACAGATATTTTTGTGAACCTGGGCCATTACTGCTTCAAAGCAGCGGCCAGTCCTCTGGAAACAGCACTTGCTAAGAAGGTACATACCACAGCCTCGATCAGACCCTGCAGTCCCACAAACAGAACCACGAAAATAAATGGGTTTGCCGCGCCTAATTTGGAAGCCAGGCTCTGGATATAATCGGTACGGTAGAAGAACAGCACCAGGGAACTCATAAATAACACGGTATTTAATACTGGGCATGCCAGACTGGCAGCGATGTACGCTCCATTTTTGGAAAACTTCTTTACTGCCTGGAATACCAGACCGCATAACCAGCCTTCTAAGATACGTGGAACCAGTAAGGTAAATAACAGGCCAAATGGGTTGATCTGCAGCAGAGCCGCACTGAATGCGGAACCACCGGTCATGGCCATAGCAATACTGGTACAGCCAAATGCTGCGCCGCAGACTGCTCCGGCTGCCGGTCCTAAGATGATGGCGCCCACTGCCACAGGAACAGTCAGGAATGTAATGGTAAGTCCCGGAGTTCTTAAGTATCCAAGGGGCGAGAATGCCATGATCACGATGATGGCCACCATCAGAGCAAGCTTGGTCATGAATAAGGTCCGGGTGCGGGTCATAGTTACAGTTGAGTTTTTCATTGTTTTCTCCTTTTTGTCTGATAAAACGGCACCTATGGGTGTTCCCCTGTTTTTCAGCTCTTATATAATAATAGAAATAATGGGGATTACAATGAACGAAACGCTTACGAATGAATCTGACAGATCAAAACAGAATCCTGCATTTTGTATACAAACAAGACAATCGTATACAAGCAGAAATATAAAAATCACAGGAAATTTTTCCACCAGTTGCAGCCACAGACGGTCCGCACAGGTCCCTTTGATCCTGTAAAGTAAAAGATTTGCTGCCGCGAGGATGCGTCAGACTTGTCGTTGATACATTTTCCTAAGAATAACGTTCAGCTTTACTATAGCATAAATTTTTATTTCGACAAGTAGCTGAAATGTATTTTTTCTAAAAATACAAAAGTTTTTGAAGATTTCGGGGGGAAACAAAATGACCTATAGGAAACCGTAAGAAACTGTAAGAATTAATGACGGGACAGAAAGCAGTTTATCGTGTATCATAGAAGCAGAAAAAAAGACACAAAATAGACACAATTTGAAGGAGGGATTCGCATTGGCGGTTCCGATCATTGAAGTAAAAAATCTATATAAGATCTATAAGGTAGGCGATACCAGGGTCCATGCGCTGGATGGGGTGGATTTTACCATCAACAAAGGAGAGTTCTGTGCCATCGTTGGTCCGTCCGGTTCAGGTAAATCTACATTATTAAATATGTTAGCCGGACTGGAGAAGCCGACCAAAGGTGAGATCATCATTGATAAGATCCATATTGAGCATATGACAGAGAATCAGCTGGTAGAGTTCAGGCGGAAGCGCGTGGGATTTATTTTTCAGTCCTACAACCTGTTAAAGACGCTGAATGCCGTGGAAAATGTGGCCCTGCCTCTGTCATTCCGTGGCATGGCGAAGAAGGAGCGGAATGCCATTGCGGAGAAATACTTAAAGCTGGTGGGACTGGAAAAACAGATGTACCACATGGCCAATGCCATGTCCGGTGGACAGCAGCAGCGAGTGGGCATTGCGAGGGCTTTGGCGGTGAATCCCAGGATTATATTTGCGGATGAGCCTACAGGAAATCTGGATTCCAAGACGACCATGGAGATCCTGAAGCTGATGCGGCGGATCGTGCGGGAACAGCAGCAGACGTTAATCATGGTAACCCATGACAATCACCTGGCATCCTATGCCGACCGGCTGTTTCATATTGTAGATGGAAAGATATTTAAGATAGAAGAGTTACATCATGAAGATGATCTGGAGGAGAAAAAAGAAGATGAAAAAGTTATGGAAACAGGGGCTGACCATGGCAATGGCGGCAATGATGGCGACAGCGGTTCCGGTGAGCGGGCTGACGGGGGCGATGGGGCCGATGACGGCGATGGCATCACCCATGAACAATAACAGCGATGAGATTGTGACAAAATCCATTTCCAAAGGAAAAATTGGAAGAAGTATGAATATCAATTTCGTTGTGAGAAATGAGAGCGGTGGGGACTGGGAAAACGTAGTGGTTGGAATCGAAGAGCAGGATTTTACCATGTCAAAACCGGATGCTATTGATGGTGATTATGTATTTCCATTTGAAATTACAGAAAATACCTTTAAAACAACAACGCTGGGAACGGTGCAAGCCGGAAAAGAGAAAAATGCTTCTTTGACAGCCAGAGTGAGGGCTGATCTTTCGGAAGGTTACTATTCTGTTCCCATCGCTATCTACAGCAAGTCTGGAGATTCCAGACAGGCCATTGCCTACGGTGAGGTCCTGATCTGGGTCACGAAACCAGGTGCCAACGATAAGGATAATGATCCGGACCGCCAGATTTCCTTTACCCTTGGTGAAGGCCAGGCAACTCCATACGGTGATTATCCCAACGTGATGGATTTTGCCATCAATATGCGCAACTCCGGTATTTCCGAGGCCAGGGATGTGACTGCTTCCATGGTACTCAGCAAGGACAGCAACGAGTTTCCGTTTGCCATTAACGAAGGCAACTATGACCGGAAATACGAAAAGATCGCTGCCGGTGAAACAGTATCGATGCCATACAGCTTTGCGATCCGTTCCGATGCCTACACCGGATACTATCCGTTAAAATTTGAGATTACATATCGGGAGACAGCTACAGGAGATCTCCAGAAAATAGAAGAAGAGTTCTGGGTTCATGTGAAGAATAAGGAAAAAGAGGACGCTTCTAAGGATTTCAATGAGAATGACCGTACCAAGGCCCGTCTTGTAGTAGACAGCTTTGAAACAATACCGAAGGATATTGTTGCCGGAGAGAATTTCCAGCTGATCCTGCGGATGAAGAATGCATCTTCCAGCATTGGTGCCAGCAACATTTTATTCTCTCTGGAATCGGAGAAGGTCAGTGACAGTGCGGTATTTACGACTGCTTCCGGCTCCAGCTCTGTGGTAGTGAATTCCCTGGGGGCAGGTGAGGTGACAGAGTTAAAGATCGATATGCAGTCCAAGGCGGGGATCGACCAGCGTTCTTATGCGCTGAATATCAAGGAAACCTACGACAGCCCGGAATTTAAGAATGCTTCAGAGACGGTCAGCATTGATATCCCGTTAAAACAGATTGCCCGGTTGAATACCGGAACCATCGAAGTCATGCCATCCAGCATGGAAGTGGGGAATGAGAGCAATATTATGTTCCCGATCAATAATACGGGCCGTGTGATCCTTTATAATGTGACTGTGGCATTCCAGGCAGATTCCATCGTGCCGATTGATACGTATGTGGGCAACATTAAGCCAGGCGAGACAGGTAATGTGGATGTGATGGTGACTGGCGCAGCAGCAACCACCGATGACGGGAAGGTGAAGATTCTGATCACCTATGAGGATGAAAATGGTATTCAGCAGGAGCCGATCGAGAAGGAATTGAACCTGTATGTGACAGAGCCCATGGACTACAGTGATATGGACATGGAGGCAGGAAACTTCGATGATACCGTTGACCAGGAGCCAGCAGGAATCCAGAAATATCTGAAACTCATCATTCCTGCAGCGGCAGTTCTGGCAGTAGCGGCCATAACCGTGGTGGTAGTAAAGAAAAAGAAGAAAAAAGCTTCACAGGAAGAGGATGTAGACGATGAGATTTCTTGATCTTCTGACCATGAGCATCAATAACCTCCGCAGAAGAAAGGTCCGTACAGCCTTGACGGTGCTTGGCGTTGTCATCGGAACGGCTTCTGTGGTGGTCATGGTGTCTTTGGGAATTGGCTTAAATGCGCTGATGATGGAGATGTATTCTTCCTATGGGAGCATGACGGCCATTGAAATTTATAATTATGGAAATAATGGAAATAATGGGACCAACGACAATCCACTGTATCTTACCGATGATACAGTGAAGGAATTCCTGCGGATTCCCCATGTGACCAGCGCCTCCCCGGTGCTGGAGACCAATGTGATTTTAAAACAGGGTGTCTATGAGACCAATACCAGTATCAATGGTGTGACCAGGGAGTTTATGGAGCAGATACCACTGGGGCAGGGAAAGCTGCCGGATCCGAAGAGTACGGAGATGGAATTTATCTATGGAAATGCGATTGTCCAGTGGTTCCAGAACAGTAAGACGGGAAAGGGCTATTGGGATACCCAGGAACTGCCGGATATTGACTATATGAATAAGCCGATGTTTGTGATCTTCGATACAGACGCTTATTATCAGTCGCGGAATGGCGGAAATGGCGATGGAACGCCGGTGAAGGCGCCGAAAAAATATCTGATCAGGACGGCAGGTGTAGTAGAGGGCGGTATTGATGATTATAATTCCTATGCCTATGGCGTTTACACGGATATCGACCAGCTGAAGACCCAGTTAAAGAAGCTTTATAAGAAGAAACCGATCCCGGGTCAGCCAACCAACAAAAAAGGAAAACCATATTCCTATTTTATTTATAATCAGGCATATGTGTATGCGGATGATATGGAAAATGTTACCGCAGTCCAGAAAGCCATTACGGATATGGGATTCCAGGCCAACAGCCAGATGGAATGGATCGAGCAGTCCCAGAAGACTTACAATATGATCCAGCTGGTGCTGGGCGGCATCGGAGCCATCTCCCTGTTCGTAGCAGCCATCGGTATCGCTAATACGATGATGATGTCCATCTATGAACGTACCAAAGAGATCGGTGTCATCAAGGTGCTGGGATGTGATCTGCGAACCATCCGCAATATGTTCCTGCTGGAATCCGGATTTATTGGATTTATGGGCGGAGTGATCGGTGTGGCCATCAGTTATGGAATCGGATTTATCATGAACCATTTCCTGGGCATCGGCCAGATCATGACCGGACAGGCGGGCGATATTTCCCGAATTCCTTTGTGGCTTGCAACGGCGGCTGTTGTGTTTGCTATTTTCGTGGGTATGGCAGCAGGATTCTTCCCGTCCTTACGGGCGATGCATTTAAGTCCGTTGGCGGCTATCCGCAACGAATAGAAAGAGAATGGATGTTACTGTTTGCGCAATGCGTGAACAGTAACGCCTGGGTGACCTGCGGGCGCAGCTTGTCAGTCCGCTGATAAGAAAAATTAATAAGTAAAACTGAAAAGTAGTACTTGAAAAATTAAAATAAATAATATATCATAAGGCTAAGAGCGTGCGACTGGCGGATTCGTGGGTAACCACAGGGGAGCACGTAGTAAAAAAGCCGACCGCCTGGGCACCGTTATTTTGTGATGCCCAGGCGGTTTTTTGTGGTCATAGGAAACTTCGCCCTATGACACAAAAACGCTCCGCGGGATGCACACTCGCGCAAAGAAGAAATATGTCGCAAGCGACCGCGCTCGGCGCGAGAATGTGCCAAGGCACATTCTTTTTTAACGGAAGGAAAAGGAGAACAGTTATGAAAATTTTAAATCTGGCAGAAGAGTTACGCGGCAACGCATATCCGGGAAGAGGAATCGTCATTGGCAGGACGCCGGATGGCAAAAAGGCAGTGACTGCTTACTTTATCATGGGCAGAAGCGAGAACAGCCGTAACCGTGTGTTTGTTGAGGACGGGGCAGGCATCCGGACCCAGGCATTTGATCCATCCAAATTAACCGATCCAAGTCTGATCATTTATGCTCCAGTGCGGGTCCTTGGCAACAAGACCATCGTTACGAATGGTGATCAGACAGATACCATTTATGAAGGCATGGATAAGCAGCTTACCTTTGAACAGTCCTTAAGAAGCCGGGAATTTGAGCCGGACGGTCCGAATTACACCCCACGGATCTCCGGTATCATGCATATCGAGAATGGCAGATATAATTTTGCCATGTCCATCTTAAAGAGCGATGACGGTGATCCGCAGTCCTGCAACCGCTATACTTACGCTTACGAGAATCCAAAGGCTGGACAGGGTCGTTTTATCCATACTTATATGCACGACGGCAATCCGCTGCCAAGCTTTGAGGGAGAGCCGAAGGTAGTTGCTATCTCTGGCGAGATCGATGAGTTTGCCAAGGTAGTATGGGAGAACCTGAATCCAGACAATAAAGTTTCTTTATTTGTCCGTTACATTGACATCGAAACCGGTATTTATGAGAGCCGGATCATCAATAAGAACTGTTAAGAAGGGAGATTACCAATGAATGAACTGGAATTAAAATATGGATGTAACCCAAATCAGAAACCTGCGCGGATCTTTATGAATGATGGAAAAGACCTGCCGATCAAGGTGTTGAGCGGTCGCCCGGGGTATATCAATTTCCTGGATGCTTTTAATGGCTGGCAGTTGGTCAGAGAGTTGAAAAAAGCCACCGGACTTCCGGCAGCCGCTTCCTTTAAGCATGTTTCCCCGGCTGGTGCAGCGGTTGGTCTGCCTTTAACTGAGACTTTAGCGAAGATCTACTGGGTAGATGATATGGGCGATTTATCACCGTTGGCAAGCGCTTACGCAAGAGCAAGAGGTGCAGACCGGATGTCCTCCTTTGGAGATTTCATTTCCTTGTCCGATGTGTGTGATGTGGATACAGCGAAGCTGATCAAGAGAGAGGTTTCTGACGGTGTCATTGCTCCGGGCTATGAGCCGGAGGCATTAGAGATCCTGAAAGCGAAGAAAAATGGCAACTACTGTGTGATCCAGATGGATGAGACTTATGTTCCGGAGCCGATCGAACGCAAACAGGTATTTGGCGTGGTATTTGAGCAGGGAAGAAATGAACTGGACATCAACAAAGAACTGTTAAATAATGTGGTAACGGAGAATAAGGAGATTCCGGAGGAAGCAAAGATCGATCTGCTGATTTCCCTGATCACCTTAAAATATACCCAGTCCAACTCTGTATGCTACGTGAAGGGCGGACAGGCTATCGGCATCGGTGCAGGACAGCAGTCCAGAGTCCATTGTACAAGACTGGCAGGCAATAAGGCAGATAACTGGTTCTTACGCCAGGCTCCGCAGGTGCTTTCTTTACAGTTTGTAGATGGAATTAAGAGAGCGGACCGTGATAATGCCATTGATGTTTATATTGGTGAAGAATATATGGATGTGCTGGCAGACGGCGCATGGGAGAAAGTATTTAAGGTGAAGCCTCCGGTATTTACCAGAGAAGAGAAACGTGCCTGGTTAGACCAGATGACCGATGTGGCATTAGGCTCTGACGCGTTCTTCCCATTCGGTGATAACATCGACCGGGCATATAAGAGTGGTGTGAAATACATCGCCCAGCCAGGCGGTTCCGTCCGTGATGACAACGTAATCGAGACCTGTGATAAATATGGTATGGCGATGGCGTTTACTGGAATCCGTCTGTTCCATCACTAAGCCTCTGTTGTTTGTGATGTCAGAAATTCTGGCATGTGACATGGGAGTAGGCGGTTTTGACGCTTACTCCTTTTAAATTGCCTAATTTACCGGCCAGGGCGGAGATGGTGTCCTGGGGTGCGTCCAGGGCGATCGATAAAATGTTGATCTTTTTCTGACGGTAAGGAATCCCCATCCGCCCGATGATATATTCTCCATAATCGTGGAGCAGAGCATTTAACCGCTCTACGGAATCCTGATTTTCCACAATAATACTCATAACAGCAACTCGTGTTTCCATGACATTCCTCCTGGTGATAAGCATACGATCTCAGAGACATACCTGCATTTGTTTCTGCGGCGGATTTTCCGTCAGTACATCTGCATTATAACATGTTTTTGGAGCTGTAGCCAGGGAAATCCATACTGGAAAGGCACTGGAAAATCAAAAGAAGCATAAACTACATTAAGTTTAGCTTTTAGGTGGCTTTCTTTGAAAACCTTTCCGAATCCACTGACACCTGCAAAAGAGCGGGAATGCCTGGAACGCTTAAAAGAGGGCGACCAGGAAGCACGCAGGCTTTTAATAGAACATAATATGCGTTTGGTGGCCCATGTGGTCAAAAAATACCAATATACCGATTATGATACGGAAGATCTGCTTTCGGTGGGGACCATTGGGCTGATCAAGGCGGTCAATACCTTTAAACCGGACCGCGGTTCCAGGCTGGCGACCTATGCTGCCAAATGTGTGGAAAATGAGATCCTGATGCTTTTGCGGTCGCACAAAAAGTATTCCAGGGAGGTATCCCTTTATGAACCGATCGGCGTGGACAAAGATGGAGAATCCATTCACCTGGTGGATGTGATCCAGATGGAAAATGAAGATGTTCTGGAACAGATGATTCTGGACCAGGATGTGAGAGAACTGTATCAGGCATATAAGACCTGTTTAAATGACAATGAGAAGCAGGTGGTGCGGATGCGTTATGGACTGTTTGGCGGAAAAGAGTATACTCAGCGGGAGATTGCGCAGGCCATGGGCCTGTCCAGATCTTATATCAGCCGGATCGAAAAACGGGGATTAGAGAAAATAGGGAAGGAAATGAGAAAAATATAAAATTTTTATAAAAAATATACAAAGGAAAAATAAAGAAAAGGTTGACATTTGTCAAAATCTATGATAAATTTTAACTATACGAAAGAGAAAAGAATAGCTTGGATTGTTACTGGTAAGCAGGCAAAACCAATTTTGAGTCGATATTTAGGTAGGGATATTGATTTAAGATTGGTTTTTTTCATGATAGGCGTTGAATCGGAAAGATATGGGGCATTGGGAATGAGGATTGATCGGGTAATTAACAATAATGTAGTCAGTGCCGTCGAGGAAAATGGGACAGAAGTTGTGGTTATGGGGAAGGGCGTAGGGTTTCAGATGCGTCATGGGATGACGATTCCAGAGGAACAGATTGAGAAGGTATTCCGGCTGGACAACCCAAGCTCTATGGATCAGTTCAAAAATCTGGTAGCCAGCCTTCCACCGGAGCGCCTTCAGATTTCCACAGAAGTGATCCAGTACGCAAAAGGGGTATTGAATAAAAAACTGAGTCCTAACATTTACCTGACTCTGACGGATCATATCAATTTCGCCATTGAACGGTTTCAGGATCATATGCTGTTTGGTAACCCGCTTTTGCGGGAAGTCCGGGCTTTCTATAAAGAAGAGTACATGATTGGAACCTTTGCATTGGATTTGATTGAACGGCGTCTTGGAATTGCGTTTCCTGTGGATGAGGCGGCATCAATCGCGCTCCATATTGTGAACGCAGAGTACAACACGAAGATGCGGGATACGATTGATATTACCAGGATCATTCAGGATGTCCTGGATCTGGTCCGGGAATATTTTCAGATGGAACTGGATGAGACTTCTCTCAGCTATGAGAGACTGATCACGCATCTGCGTTTTCTGGCACAGAGGATCTATACCAGTGAAACGATGGATGATGACACCGGGGTGTCAGAATTCCCTGGAATGATCGAGCAGATCTATCCAGAGGAATACCAGTGCAGCAGAAAGGTAAAAGAATATATTGAAAAGACCTATGGACATCAGGTATCAGAAGAGGAAGTGGCATATCTGGCAGTTCATTTAAAGCGGGTCAGAACACAGAAAGGAGAATAAACAGATGTTTAGCGCATTGAAGAAGTTTTTAGGAGGGGCTGAAAAAAAAGAGATCTTAGCTCCGGTTTCTGGAAAAGTGATTCCTATGAGCCAGGTGGCAGATCCTACATTCAGCCAGGAGATTTTGGGAAAAGGTGTAGCAGTGATCCCGTCAGAGGGACGGATCGTAGCTCCGGCATCCGGAGAGGTTGTGGTGATGTTTGAGACGAAACATGCAGTCAGCATCAAGGCGGATAATGGGGCGGAGCTGATCGTCCATATTGGTCTGGATACGGTGAATCTGAAAGGAGAGTATTTCGAGGCCCATGTAAAGCAGGGAGACCGGGTAAAAGCGGGAGATCTTCTCGTGACGGTGGATTTAGAGAAAGTAAAAGACGCAGGATATGATGTGACTACACCAGTGATCATCTGCAATACACCAGATTTTCCGAATATGGTATGTCATACGGGCATGGAAGTGAAAGCGCAGGATCCTGTAATCGAGTTGTAGGATAGATGGGATGACATATAGAAAAATACAGTTAAAGGATCCAGAGGGACTCCATGCAAGGAATTCTGTGCAGATCTGCATGGCTGTGAGACAGCGGGATGTGAAAGTCTGTCTCCGGTTGGGAGAACGGGAAGCAGCTGCGGACCAGATCCTGGAAGTGATGGCGCTGAATGCGGACTGTGGGGACTGGATCGAGATCATTTCAGAAGGCAGGGAAGAAACAGAGGCGTTGGATGCGGTTCTGGAGATCCTGCAGTAAGATGCGGTTTGAATCCGTTAGGGGAACGGTTCAAATAAATAAATGGGGCGCAAGTCCAAAGAAAGGGGTTTTGTTTTATGATGAAGTTTTTTCAAAAACTAGGTAAGTCCTTGATGCTTCCGGTAGCGTGTCTGCCTGTATGCGGTATCCTGATGGGTATCGGATACATCCTGGCACCAGCAGCGATGGCTGGTGAGGTTCAGGGATTTACTGCCGGAGGAGTATCTTATTCTATCGGTCTGTTCCTGATCAAAGCAGGCGGCGCTTTGATCGATAACATGTCCTGGTTATTCGCTGTAGGTGTTGCAGTTGGTATGGCTCAGGATAACGATGGTACTGCAGGCCTTGCAGGTCTGGTATCCATGTACATGATCACGACTCTGTTGAGCAGCGGCGCTGTTGCCGGAATTACCGGTAAGGAAGCAGCTCCTGCATTTGGCAAGATCGTGAACCAGTTCGTTGGTATTTTATCCGGTCTGATCGGTTCCTACTGCTACAACAAGTATAGAACGGTTAAACTTCCGGATGCTCTGGCATTCTTCAGTGGCAAGCGTGCAGTTGCAATTTTTACCGCACTGTATTCTATCGTGGCAGCACTGATTCTGTTCTTCATCTGGCCGTTAGTATACGGCGGTCTGGTAAGCATGGGCGAGGCATTTATCGGCATGGGTGCGATTGGAGCAGGTATCTACGCATTCTTCAACCGTCTGCTGATCCCATTTGGTCTGCATCATGCATTAAACTCTGTATTCTGGTTTGACGTAGCCGGAATCAGTGACTTAAGTAATTTCTGGGGCAACACAGGTGTTTATGGACAGACTGGTATGTATATGACCGGATTCTTCCCATTCATGATGTTTGGTCTTCCAGCAGCTTGTCTTGCTATGTACAAAACCGCAAAACCTGGTAAAAAGAAAATGGTATACGGATTGTTAGCATCCGCAGCATTCTGTTCCTTCTTTACCGGTGTTACTGAGCCAATCGAGTTCTCCTTCATGTTCCTGGCTCCAGGTCTGTATGTAGTACATGCTTTATTAGCAGGTGTAACAGCAGCAATCACTGTAGCTCTTCCGATCCGTGCAGGCTTCTCCTTCTCCGGTGGTGCAGTTGATATGGTACTGAGCTCCTTCACTCCACTGGCAGAGAATCCATGGCTGCTGATCCCGGTTGGTCTGGCAGTTGGCGTTCTGTACTATGTAGTATTTACCGTAGTGATCACAGAGTTCAACTTAAAGACTCCGGGACGTGAGGATGATGATGCAGATGAACTGAAGGTCACCTTAGCAAATGATGACTACACAGCAGTTGCTAAGATCGTATTAGAGGGTGTTGGCGGTGCTTCCAACGTAACCTCTATTGATAACTGTATCACAAGACTTCGCCTTGAAATCAAGGATTATACCAAGGTAGATGAAAAAGTGATCAAATCTGCGGGTGTTGCAGGCGTGATCCGTCCAAGCAAAACTTCTGTACAGGTTATCATCGGTACCCAGGTACAGTTTGTAGCAGATGAGTTCAAAAAATTGTGCAAATAAAGCTACGAAAAAGACATTGTAAAACAGGACCTGCCCTTATATAATATAAGGGTAGGTTTTGTTACATTTCATGTATATGTTTTATGGTCAGAACAGAACGTGTGGAGACCTACTGAACGGTTATAACTTATATTAGATCAGGAGGATGAAGCTATGGCAATTTTAGTAACAGGCGGAGCCGGTTATATTGGCAGTCATACTTGTATTGAGCTTCTGAATGCAGGTTATGATGTGGTAGTCATCGATAATCTCTGCAATTCATGCAAGGAATCTCTGAAACGTGTAGAGGAGATCACAGGGAAAAAATTAACATTCTATGAGGTAGATCTGCTGGATCAGGCAGCTGTAAAGAATGTATTTGATAATGAGAAGATTGAAGCGGTAATCCATTTTGCAGGTTTAAAAGCAGTAGGAGAATCGGTGTACAAGCCTCTGGAATATTATCATAATAACATTACAGGAACCCTGATCCTGTGTGATGAGATGAGAAAACACGGAGTAAAGAGCATCGTATTTAGTTCTTCCGCAACTGTATATGGCAATCCTGCATTTGTTCCGATCACGGAGGAGTGTCCAAAGGGCGAGATCACGAACCCATATGGACGTACCAAAGGTATGCTGGAGCAGATTTTAACAGATTTACATACAGCAGATCCGGAGTGGCAGATCATGCTGCTTCGTTATTTCAATCCGATCGGTGCACACAAGTCCGGACGGATCGGTGAGAATCCAAAAGGTATTCCGAACAACCTGCTTCCATATATTACCCAGGTGGCAGTTGGCAAGCTGGTATGTTTAGGTGTCTTTGGTAATGACTATGATACACCAGATGGAACCTGTGTAAGAGACTATATCCATGTAGTAGACCTGGCAGATGGTCATGTAAAAGCGCTTGAAAAGTTAAAAGCGGAACAGGGTGGTGTCTGGATCTACAATTTAGGAACCGGAACCGGTTATAGTGTTCTGGATGTGATCAATGCCTTCGAAGAAGCGAATAATCTGAAGATCAACTATGTGTTCAAAGACAGAAGAGCTGGAGATGTACCGGAATGCTATGCAGATCCATCTAAAGCAGAGAAAGAGCTTGGCTGGAAGGCAAAACGCGGTATCCGTGAGATGTGCGAGGATGCATGGAGATGGCAGAAGAATAATCCGGAAGGATACGAAGAATAAGAATTCGTGACTGTGAAGGTGCTGAACAGGTATGAAAATTCAAACATAATACAGTAGAATGAGAACGGCTGGGAAACTGGCCGTTCTTTTTTTGTGTACGAGAAAATCTAAATTACGGGAAAATCTTTTTATAATATAAAAAATGCAAAGGAACAAATGTTCGAAAACAACTTGCAAAATGCATGGAACTGTGATATGCTGATAACAGAGAAAAACAAACACATGTTCGATATATAAATGGCGTGGAATGACGAAACTGGAGGAAAGTGGAGGAAGATGTTAATACAGGAAGGGATGTCATTACAAGAAAAATTAGGGATTCTGGCAGATGCAGCCAAGTATGATGTGTCCTGCTCATCCAGCGGCTCCCAGAGGCGGGGAAAAGCCGGGATGCTGGGGAACACAGTATCACCAGGAATTTGTCACAGCTTTGCGGCAGATGGCAGATGTATCTCGTTGTTAAAGATACTGTTTACCAACCAGTGCATCTATGACTGCCGTTATTGCATTAATCGTCGGTCGAATGATGTGGTGCGGACTTCTTTTACTCCAGATGAAGTATGTCATCTGACTATGGAATTTTATCGAAGAAACTATATTGAGGGACTGTTCTTGAGTTCCGGTGTGTTAAAAAGTCCGGATTATACCATGGATCTGCTGTATCAGACCTTATGGAAATTGAGAAATGAGTATCGGTTTAACGGATATATCCATATGAAAGTGATCCCAGGGGCGGATCCGGTATTGGTGGAACAGATTGGTCTTCTGGCTGATCGTGTCAGCATTAATATGGAACTTCCCACAGCAGAGGGATTGAAGAAATTAGCGCCTGGAAAAACCAGGGAACGGATTTTGTCACCCATGAAACAGATCAGTGGGAAGATCCGGCAGCAGGAGATCGTGCCATACCGGGGACAGAGAACATTTGCACCGGCAGGGCAGAGTACTCAGATGATTGTCGGTGCAACACCAGAGAGCGATTATCAGATGATAATCATTGCAGAGGCTTTATATCAACGCTTTGATTTGAAAAGAGTGTATTATTCTGCATTTGTCCGGGTCAATGAGGACAGCCTGCTTCCTGTGATTCCGGGAGGCCCGCCACTTCTGCGGGAGCACAGGTTATATCAGGCAGACTGGCTGATGCGGTTTTATGGTTTTCAGGCTGGAGAGCTTTTGAATGAGAAAAGACCGAATTTTAATGCCTTTTTGGACCCCAAGTGTGACTGGGCATTAAATCATTTAGAACAGTTTCCGGTGGAGGTGAACCGGGCTGATTATCAGACACTTCTGCGGATTCCAGGAATTGGGGTCAAGTCTGCTAAGAGGATCGTGGCGGCCCGGAGAGATGCGGCGTTAGATTATGGGGATTTAAAGAAGATCGGGGTAGTGTTAAAACGGGCGGTGTATTTTATTACTTGCAAAGGAAAGATGATGTATCCCACCAGGATAGACCAGGATTTTATTACCAGTCAGCTGGTTAGTGAGGAGCATAAAAGAGCCTGGGATATCAGTCACACGGATGCGTACCGCCAGTTGTCACTTTTTGATGATGGATTTCTTGGACGTGTAGGAAGGTCTGCAGGAGATTTTTGACGAAACATTACAAGAATTCCCCTACCGTAGAGAAAGGAGTTTGTGTATGACGATTTTTACCTGTAGTGATACCTTTGAGGGTATTTTATGCGGCGTGTATGATGCCTGGATGAGCAAACTAGGCCATGCCAATGTAAAACTGGAGATAGAAAACCGGGGAAACATCCAGATGTTTGCCCAGTACCGTACAGTAGAGGTGACGTCAGAAAAGACAGAAAAAGTCATTTCTGCGATCTGTAAGAAAGCGGGAGACCAGGTCTATGAGCAGGTTTACCGGGCTTTTTTGAGTGGAGAAGAGGAAAAAGCAGATGCCATTTATCGTTATCTGGTCTATGCGATCACCTATGGGAAAAAAATCGCAGATCAGATTCAGATTCCAGCGGTGTATGAGATTTTCCGCATCGATCGAATGGTATCGAATGAAGCCCATTATCTGATCGAGTTTCTGCGGTTTGGAAATACCAGGGATGGAATCCTGTTTGGCACAGTCGGTCCGAAGAATGATGTGATCGTTCTTCTGGCTCCTCACTTCGCAGACCGGTTGCGGGGAGAAAACTGGGTGATTTACGATGAAAAACGGAAAAAGGCTATAGTGCATCAGGCAGAGCAGCCGTGGTTTATGGTACAGCTGGATGATGATAGCTGGAAGGAACGTCTGGAAGACAGTAACGATCAGAATGCCTTTGAGTGCTTGTGGAAGACGTATCATGAACATATTGCGATCAGGGAGAGAATCAATCCAAGATGTCAGATGAACCATCTTCCGCTTCGTTTCAGGCCATATATGACAGAGTTTCAGGTCGTTGCAGAACATGAACGGTAATGGATTTAGGCACGAACGATAAAATCCTGCTTGCTATTTATAAAAATATCCAGTATGATGAAAGTATCATTTCAAAAAGAGAATCAAGCGAGTCGAATCAGGCGTATTTCAGATATATCTGTACGAATTCAAAAGATAAAATCCAGGGAAGATTAATTTTAGAAGCATGAAGATGTGTGGGAGAGAGAAGCTTTTTGGTTACTATACATAGGCAGGCATTTTCTGAACTGAAAATGCCACATGATACAGTGCTGGAAGCAGGTTTTGCCGATTTTGGTGAATCGGCGGGTCATGCACAGAAAAAACGTTTTTGCTGCAGGAAGGAGGATGTGTGTTTAGCAAGGTGTTTGGCATTGGTTTGTCTGGAATCGATGCTTATGAAGTTTCTGTGGAAGTGGATGTCAGTGATGGACTTCCGGCATTTGTGATGGTAGGAGTTCTGGCAGCAGAGGTCAAAGAGGCTCAGGATCGGGTAAGAACTGCTCTTCGTAACGGTGGTTTTACATTGCGTCCGCAGAAAGTGACGGTGAATTTATCACCGGCTGGAGTACGGAAAAGTGGTACTGCGTTTGATCTGGCTATTGCAGCCGGAGTATTAGGTGCGTATGGGGTGATAGACTGTACGGCATTTCAGGATGTAGTACTGCTGGGAGAATTGGGATTAGATGGACAAGTACGCCCGGTGAGAGGTGTTTTGTCCATGGTGATGGAGGCGAAGAGGTGCGGTAAGAAGATTTGTGTTGTTCCGCAGGACAACGTGCGTGAGGGACAGATAATTCCGGGAATCCAGATGATTGGTATCCAATGTGTGAAAGAATTGCCAGAGTTATTAAGAAAAAGAAGTCAGAAGGACAGAAGGGGATTGACAGAAATACTGCAGGAGAGCTGTGAGTCAGGGCAGGAGAGGTATCCGATAGATTTTAAAGAAGTGCAAGGACAGTTTTTGGTACGCCGCGCTACGGAAGTGGCGGTTTCTGGAAGGCATCATATCCTGTATATTGGTTCTGCCGGAAGCGGTAAGACCATGATTGCAGAAAGGATCCCGACGATTCTGCCATCGGCCAGTATTGAAGAGCAGTTGGAAATATCCAGGATCTACAGTGTGTGTGGGATGCTTTCCAGAGAACATCCCCTTATGCGAAAACGACCATTTCGCAGTCCCCACCATTCCAGCAGCATCCAGGCATTGGCCGGAGGGGGAAAGTATCCAGTTCCAGGAGAATTATCACTGGCCAGTGGCGGCGTCCTGTTTTTAGATGAACTTCCAGAATTTCCCAGATATGCCATTGAGATTTTGAGGGAACCTTTGGAGAGCAGAAAGATCGTTATTTCCAGAGTCAATGGCAGGTATGAGTTTCCGGCGGATTTTATCCTTGCGGCAGCCATGAATCCTTGTCCCTGCGGATTTTACCCGGACCGAAATCGTTGCCATTGTACCGAAAACCAGATTCACAATTATCTCGGAAAGGTGTCGAAACCGATCCGTGACCGGATTGATATCTGTGTTGAGGCAGCAGCTGTTTCTTATGAGGAATTAAACAGTCGGAAGGAACAGGAGTCTTCAGAGACTATCCGAAAGCGTGTAGAACGTGTCAGGAAGATCCAGGAAGAACGTTTTCAGGGGACTGGAATTCATTTTAATGGAGAGATGAGTGGAGAGATGATCCGGAAATTCTGCGTTCTGGAGAAGGGAGAAGAAGCGTTTTTCCGTGAGTTGTATCAAAAAAAAGGATTCAGTGCCAGAGGCTATGGAAAAGTATTAAAGGTAGCGAGAACCATCGCAGATATGGAAGGAGCGGAGCTGATCGGTCATTCCCATTTATGTGAGGCTATTGGATATCGCAGTTTGGAGGAAAAGTATTGGAACGGCAATTAAGAAGTGTGGAATCAGAACGACGGGCAATAGAACGCGAATATCTATACTGGCTTACGAAAACACCATCCCTGGGAGCGGTCAAGATCCGGAAAATGTGGGAACGGTTTCAGTCCTTTGAATGTATATATAATATAGAAGAAAAACAATTGAGACAGGAAGAAAGTCTGAGGGAGGCGGATCTTGTCAGAATTCAGGAGCATAAGAAGGATTTGGTCAGGTGTCAGGAAGAATATCATCGGCTTTCTGAGAAGGGAATTCATTTTGTTCCATTTTTTGACAGTGATTATCCAGAGAGATTGAAAAAGATCTATGACTGGCCAGTTGGCCTTTATGTGAAGGGGAATCTGCCGGATGATGACATTCCTACAGCAGCAGTGATCGGCGCCAGAGACTGTACCAGCTACGGAATGCAGGTGGCTGGAATGTTAGGAAGAGAGCTTGGCAGTGCCGGAATCCAGATTGTCAGTGGATTGGCATTGGGAATTGATGGAGCTGGTCATCAGGGCGCATTAGATGGCGATGGGAAGACTTTTGCAATATTAGGCAGTGGTGTTGATGTATGCTATCCCAAAGGGCATTGGAGACTGTATGAGCAGATGCAGAGGCAGGGCGGCGTGATCTCAGAATTCCCACTGGGAACTGCGCCTATGGCCAGTCATTTCCCTATGAGAAACCGTCTGATCAGTGGACTGGCTGATGTGATCATCGTGGTTGAGGCAAGGGAAAAAAGCGGTTCTCTGATCACCGTGGAACAGGGACTGGAACAGGGGAAGGAGATTTATGCAGTGCCTGGACAGATCACGGATCATTTAAGCATGGGATGCAATCAGCTGATCCAACAGGGAGCTGGAATTTTGACATCGCCGGACGACATTTTTGACTATTTTCAGATTGGGAAAAAGTTAAGACTTCGTGAAAAAAATAAGAATGGGCTTGCCAAGAATGAAAAAATGGTGTATAGTTGCTTGGATTTCCACCCGAAATATATTGATCAGGTGGTGGAAGAAAGTGGTTTGCCATTAGGGGAAGTTATGATTTTACTGCTGGAGCTTGAAACCAATGGGTATATCCAGCAGCCGGTTAATCACTATTATGTGAAAAAGTTATCATGAAGTAGTTGAAGAGGTGTCGGTATGGCAAAATATTTGGTGATCGTAGAGTCACCGGCAAAGGTAAAGACGATTAAAAAATTTTTGGGGACAAATTATGAAGTGGACGCATCTGGCGGACATGTGAGAGATCTTCCAAAGAGCCAGATGGGAATTGGCCCGGAGAATGATTTTGAGCCGAAATATATTACGATCAGGGGAAAAGGTGATGTGCTTGCCAGACTTCGCAAGGAAGTAAAGAAGGCAGATGTGATCTATCTGGCAACTGACCCGGATCGTGAGGGAGAAGCAATTTCATGGCACCTGATGAAAGCATTAAAGCTGGATGAGTTAAAAGATAAAAAGGTTTACCGGATCAGCTTCAATGAGATTACGAAGAACGCGGTAAAGTCTTCTTTAAAGGCTCCGCGTCAGATCGATATGAATCTGGTAGATGCCCAGCAGACCAGAAGAATTCTGGACCGTATGGTAGGTTACAGCATCAGCCCGCTGTTGTGGGCGAAGGTAAAACGCGGTCTGAGCGCCGGAAGAGTACAGTCTGTAGCATTACGTATGATCTGTGATCGTGAAGAAGAGATCAACGCGTTTATTCCGGAAGAATACTGGAATCTGGATGCTGATTTAACAGATGGCCATGCAAAGAAACCTTTAATTGCGAAATTCCATGGAACAGCTGATGGAAAAGTGGCGATCCATAACAAAAAAGAACTGGATCAGATCTTAAAGAACCTGGAGAATGCTCATTATGTGGTGGATGAAGTAAAGCATGGCGAGCGGACCAAGAAGCCGCCAATCCCATTTACCACCAGTACCATGCAGCAGGAGGCATCCAAGGTCTTAAATTTCTCTACACAGAAGACCATGCGTCTGGCACAGCAACTTTACGAGGGCGTGGAGGTAAAGGGACATGGAACCATTGCGTTGATCACATATCTGAGAACGGATTCTACCCGTGTAGCAGAAGAGGCAGATCAGGCGGCAAGAGCCTATATCGGTCAGAATTACGGTGAGAAGTATGTTTCTGAAGGTGAGACTGCAAAGAAAGGCGGAGCTAAGATCCAGGATGCTCACGAGGCCATCCGTCCAACGGACATTACCTTAACACCCGCAAGTGTAAAGGATTCTCTCCCAAGAGACCAGTTCCGCCTGTATCAGCTGATCTGGAAGCGTTTTACCGCAAGCCGCATGGAGCCGGCGATTTATGATACGGTCAGTGTGAAGGTAAAGGCTTCGGATTATGAGTTCCATTTGTCCGCATCGAAGCTTTCCTTTGACGGTTTTATGTCGGTTTATGCAGAAGAGGACGAGAAAGAGCAGTCAAACGCCCTGATTGGCAAGCTGGAGCCTGGTATGGAGCTGACATTGGAAAAATTAGACAGCAGCCAGCATTTTACTCAGCCACCAGCCCATTATACAGAGGCATCCTTAGTAAAGGCTCTGGAAGAGCAGGGAATTGGCCGCCCAAGTACCTATGCGCCAACGATTACCACCATTATTGCCAGAAGATATGTGGCAAAAGAAAATAAAAACCTTTACGTGACGGAGCTTGGTGAAGTGGTAAACCGGATCATGAAAGAGAATTTCCCAAGCATTGTGGATCTGCAGTTTACTGCTAATATGGAGTATCTGTTAGACAGTGTGGGAGAGGGTACTGTAGACTGGAAAACGGTAGTCAGAAACTTTTACCCGGATCTGGACGAGGCTGTAAAGAAAGCAGAGAAGGAACTGGAATCTGTAACGATCGCAGATGAGGTCAGTGACGAAGTATGCGACCAGTGTGGACGTCATATGGTGATCAAGTATGGTCCTCATGGAAAATTTCTGGCATGTCCTGGATTCCCAGAGTGCAAGAATACCAAGCCGTATTTCGAGAAAACAGGAATTCCTTGTCCAAAATGCGGAAAGGAAGTTGTGATCAAGAAGACCAAGAAGGGCAGAAAGTATTATGGCTGTGAGAATAATCCAGATTGTGATTTTATGTCCTGGCAGAAGCCGTCTACAGAAAAATGTCCAGAATGTGGCAGCTATATGGTAGAAAAAGGTAACAAATTGCTGTGCAGCAATGAACAGTGTGGCTATTCCAAAAATTTGAAAACAAAATCAGAAGAATAGTTAAAGATTCAAAAATCTCTAATAACTGTTGTTATTTTCGGAAAGATATGTTACAATTCAGATATTACAGGTGGATGATCCTATGAGTGTGATTCCTTTTAAAACAAGAAGGGGGTTTTTCCGAAAATGAGCGTTCAGTTATTAGACAAAACACGTAAAATTGGTAAATTGCTGCATAATAACAACTCCAACAAAGTGGTATTTAACGATATCTGCAAAGTTCTGAGTGAAATCCTGGAATCCAATATTCTGGTCATCAGCAAGAAAGGAAAGGTTCTTGGCATTGGAACCTGGCCGGGAGTTGATGAGATCGAAGAACTGATCGACGAACATTTAGGTGGGTTTGTTGACAAGATGCTCAACGAACGCCTGTTAAGTATTCTTTCTACCAAGGAGAATGTGAATCTTGCAACCTTGGGATTTGCAGAGGAATATGTTAAGAAATATCAGGCAATTATCACTCCGATCGATATTGCAGGAGAGCGTCTGGGAACCTTATTCATTTACAAAGAGAATTCCCAGTATGATATTGATGACATTATCTTAAGCGAATATGGTACCACAGTAGTTGGTCTGGAGATGATGCGTTCCGTGAATGAGGAGAATGCAGAGGAGAACCGTAAAGTCCAGATCGTAAAATCAGCGATCAGTACCTTATCATTCTCTGAACTGGAAGCGATCACTCATATTTTTGAAGAACTGGATGGCAACGAGGGAATCCTGGTAGCCAGCAAGATCGCAGACCGGGTAGGCATTACAAGGTCAGTGATTGTCAATGCATTAAGAAAATTTGAGAGTGCCGGTGTCATTGAGTCCCGTTCCTCTGGTATGAAGGGTACTTATATAAAGGTTCTGAATGATGTGGTATTTGATGAACTGAAGAATATCAAAGCATCAAAATAATAGAAAAGAGAGTTTTATGCCCTGCCGTATTTGCGGCAGGGTTTTTCTTACTTTTTGTTTCATCCGGTGGATTTGCGGGAGAATGCAATTTTTTAGAAAAAATGTCAAGCATTTTTAGAAAAAACTCTTGCATAATCCCCAGTCCTATGTTATATTCAAAAGGCTGAAAAAACACGTCTGTCGATTCTGAAGGTGGTGCCCATGGCGGTTCCTGAGGAAGCATAAGACACAGGCGGAAGTAAAAAAAACCAAATGGAGGCAAAAAAATGAGCGTTATTTCTATGAAACAGCTGCTGGAAGCAGGTGTACACTTTGGTCACCAGACAAGAAGATGGAACCCTAAGATGGCTCCATACATCTACACTGAGAGAAATGGTATCTACATCATCGACTTACAGAAATCTGTAGGTAAAGTTGACGAGGCTTACAATGCAATCTCTGATATCGCTGCAAACGGCGGTACAATCCTGTTCGTTGGTACTAAGAAACAGGCTCAGGATGCAATTAAGACTGAGGCAGAGCGTTGCAACATGTTCTATGTAAATGAGAGATGGTTAGGCGGTATGCTGACCAACTTCAAGACTATCCAGAGCAGAATCGCAAGACTGAAAGAGATCGAGACCATGTCTACTGATGGTACATTCGATGTACTGCCAAAGAAAGAAGTTATCCAGATCAAGAAAGAGTGGGAGAAACTGGAGAAGAACTTAGGCGGAATCAAAGAAATGAAGAAGATTCCGGATGCTATCTTCATCGTAGATCCTAAGAAAGAGAGAATCTGCGTACAGGAAGCTCATACTCTGGGTATCCCGTTAATCGGTATCTGCGATACAAACTGTGATCCAGAAGAGTTAGATTATGTAATCCCAGGCAACGATGACGCAATCAGAGCCGTTAAGCTGATCGTAGCTAAGATGGCTGACGCTGTTATCGAGGCTAACCAGGGCGAAGCTGCTGAAGTTGAGGCTGCTGAGGCTGAGGAGAACGTAGAGGCTTAATTTTTTGTAATAACCAACAGGGGTCAAAAGCATTTTTGACCCCATATCTGATTAAATGGAGGGAATACAAATGGCTGTAACAGCAGGAATGGTAAAAGAGTTAAGAGAAATGACCGGCGCTGGTATGATGGATTGCAAGAAAGCACTTGCAGCTACTGATGGCGATATGGATAAGGCAGTAGAGTTCTTAAGAGAAAAAGGACTTGCAGGCGCAGCGAAAAAGGCTGGCCGTATTGCAGCAGAGGGTGTTGTTGTTACCGCTCTGACTGCTGACGAGAAGAAGGCAGTTGTTGTTGAGGTTAACGCTGAGACAGACTTCGTTGCTAAGAACGAGAAATTCCAGACCTACGCAGCAGATGTTGCAGCACAGGCTCTGAAGACTACTGCAGCAGATATGGATGCATTCATGGCTGAGAAGTGGGAGAAAGATCCTACTTTAACCGTGAAAGAGGCTCTGTCTTCCCAGATCTCTATCATCGGTGAGAACATGAATATCCGTCGTTTCGAGCAGGTTGAGGAGGCTGACGGTTTCGTAGCTTCTTACATCCATGGCGGCGGAAAGATCGGCGTTTTAGTAGACGTTGTTACTGACGTTGTAAACGATGCAGTAAAAGAGATGGCTAGAAACGTTGCTATGCAGATCGCAGCATTAAAGCCACAGTACACAAGCCGCAACGAGATCAGTGCTGATTTCATCGAGCATGAGAAAGGCATTCTGATGGCTCAGATCCAGAACGATCCTAAGGAGGCTTCCAAGCCGGCTAAGGTTATCGAGGGCATGATCAATGGCCGTATCAACAAAGAGATGAAAGAGATCTGTCTGTTAGACCAGGTTTATGTAAAAGCTGAGGATGGCAAGCAGAGCGTAGCTCAGTACGTAGCACAGGTTGCGAAAGAGAACGGTGCTAATATCACTGTTAAGAGATTCGTTCGTTTCGAGACCGGCGAAGGCATGGAGAAGAAGAACGAGGACTTCGCAGCAGAAGTTGCAAAACAGATGGGTAAATAATGCGGATTCGCAGAGTTTGCTGATTAAAATCGTATAGAATGTTATAAGATCATAAAAGGGCTGAAACCAGGCATTTGTGCAGGGTTTTAGCTCTTTTTGTGTTACTTGGAATGACAGGGAGGTGTAAAAAAATACAGTTGTCGATTGAGATCGAAACTGATTGACTATGTTGTACAGGAAAGGTACAATTATTTCTGAATATGAAGAAGTGGAGCAGTTGAGTCGAGAGAACGCTGCGGAAAATGTGGGACATAAGATCTCGCAGAAATTCTTTAGATTAAAATGAGTGGTGGGAGATAGAACGATGATGAAAGAGAAAACAATTACGATCGTGTCAGACAGAAGGAATATCGTTCTAAAGACCGGTACGATTCTATATGTTCTGATGAATCGAAAATATGCGGAGTTTCATGTTCTCGGGGATCATGTATATAAGACGAGAATGACACTCGCCGAGATCGAGGAGAAGCTCGGGGACGGATTTTTAAAGATACATCGTGGCTGCCTCGTTTCCGCGATGGCTGTCCATGATATTAAGGACTGGGTCGATCTAAGCAATGGGGAATCTTTGGAATATACGGTTCGGAAGAAGAAAATAATTTTAAAGGAGCTTCAATCGATCCAGGAGAAAATGATCCATGAATTCCGGAGCGAAAACATTCCCAAAACAAAAGAGGAGTATCAGGATTATTATCGCAGCTTCGATCCGATGCCCTTTGCCTTCACGGATATCGAGATGGTGTTTGACAGTAATCGCCGCGCCATCGACTGGATCTTCCGGTATGGGAATCCGGCGCTTGCCAGGCTGGAAAAGCTTCCCCTTGAGAAGATGATCGGAAATTCCTTCGGGAGTCTGTTCTCCAATATGGATTCCAAATGGTGCCGCAGCTATGAGCGTGCCGCCCTATACGGGGAGAAGCTTGAAATCCTCGATTACAGCCCGGAGATCGATACTTACCTTAAGGTAACCTGTTTTCCAACGTTTCCTGGACATTGCGGTTGTATCCTGTTTGATACCTCAGAAATCGAGTTTGTGAAGAAGAACGTGGACACAGAGAAAGTCCCGGATACTGAGAAGATTCCGGACACTGAGAAGATTCCGGACACCGAGAAGGAAAAATAAAAATTTCAAGATAAAACTGCTAAGAGATGCAGAATACAGAAAGGATAACAGCGCAATGAAGTACGATTTTACAACTGTTTTAGACCGAAGGGGAAAGGATTCCATCGCCGTAGAGCCATTTGCGTCAGACTGGATGACATGGCCGGCGAAGACAAAAGAAGGGTTTGACCTGATCCCTATGTGGGTGGCGGATATGAATTTCCCGGCGGTGCCTACGATTCCAGAGGCGATCATTGAAAGAACGAACCATACCACCTATGGATATTTCAGCCCAAGAGAAGAGTATTTTGATGCGATCATCAAATGGCAGCGGGTGAGAAACGGTGTAGAGGGTCTGGAACCGAAGCACATTGGTTATGAAAATGGCGTTCTTGGCGGCGTAGTCAGTGCGTTGAACGTGATCTGTTCCAAGGGCGACAGTGTACTTCTTCATTCCCCAACTTATATTGGATTTACGAATAGTCTGACCAACAATGGTTATCATATGGTACTTAGTCCGTTGGTGAAGGATGAGAACCAGGTCTATCGTATGGATTTTGAAGATATGGAGAAGAAGATCGTGGAAAATCATATCCATGCGGCTATCTTCTGTAGTCCTCACAACCCGACGGGCCGTGTATGGGAACAGTGGGAAGTCGAGAAGGCCATGGAGATCTATCGGAAGCATGATGTGTATGTGATTTCCGATGAGATCTGGTCCGATATTCTGTTAAATGGTCATAAGCATGTTCCGACCCAGTCTGTATCAGAAGATGCAAGACAGAGAACGGTGGCATTGTATGCGCCGTCTAAGACGTTTAACCTGGCGGGATTGATTGGAAGTTATCATATTATCTATAATGACTGGCTGCGGGACCGTATTTTAAAAGAATCTTCCTTAAGCCACTACAATTCCATGAACCTGCTATCCATGTATGCGTTAATCGGTGCCTATAAGCCAGAAGGATATGAGTGGGTAGATGAATTGAAAGAGGTTTTGAGCGGCAATATCAATTACGCCTGCGACTACATCGAGAAACATTTCGAGGGCATCCATGTCTCCAAGCCAGAAGGAACTTATATGCTGTTTTTGGATTGCACTGAGTGGTGCCAGAAGCATGGAAAGAGTATCACAGAGCTGCAGGCAGCAGGTATTGAAGTTGGTGTTATCTGGCAGGACGGTGTCGCTTTCCATGGTCCATGCCATATCCGCATGAATCTGGCATTGCCGTTTTCCAGGGTGAAAGAGGCATTTGAACGGTTGGATAAGTATGTATTCAATTAACTGTTCCGTTATTGTGCTTACACAATGATCAGCATCCGGTGCAGATGGTCTGTCCTGATTGTTTCCGGTAAATAAGGGGCGCCATTCCGGTTGTTTTTTTAAAAATCCGGCTGAAGTAAAGCCCGTCAGAGTATCCCACAAGTGCAGCGATCTCCTGAATCTGCAGGTCTGTGACCGTCAGGAGCTCCTGCGCTTTTTCTATGCGCAGATGATTGAGATAGCGCATGGGAGAAGTACTGGTGGCGGACTTGAACAAGTGGGCCAGATGGTCAGAGCTGATGCCGCAAAACACAGCCATGGAAGCGACGGTCCAGGGTTCCATGTAGGTCTGGTTCAGATGGAGAATCAGACGATTGATGGAAAGGTTGGTGTGTGCCGGGTGGAGATAGTGATCCCTGGTACGTTCGATCAGAACCAGAAGCCTGAGAAAATCACTGTTGACCAGTTCGGAAAAATACAGATTTTTTAACTGCAGTTCAGAAATAATCTCGTCAAAGAGATTTTTCAGTGTACTGGATCGTCCGATCATGCCGGTGCAGATATGAAAATGTTTCAACAATGACGGGATCTGGGAACCGGTAAAGTGGATCCAGTAGATTTCGGGGGATTCTTCAGCATAGTAACAGTAGCCCTGGATCTCCCCGGGTTTATAAAGAATCAAAGAACCGGCGTTCATGGCTCGCCATCCATCGGAAAACAGGTAATGTCCGGTACCGTTGTAGACGTATAGAAGCTGATAATCCGCCCGTCCTTCTGGTCGCCTTCGCAGATAATCGCGGGAAAAACGGCACTTGGAGCCACAGCAGTTGACGGTGATGGGAGTCTTAAGATTCTCATAGCCGTTTTCTTTTCGTTCTGGATAGAGATAGCCTCGGTTGTCGATCATGGGATGTCCTCCGTAAAATGCAATAAAGTTACTGGCAATAAAAGTCCTGTATGCATACAATAGCCCTGTTTGTATACAATAACAGAATTATCCATATAGGAAACGTAAAAAGATATGGAGATAACAGGGGATACTGATTTATAATAGGATTATACTCAGGAAAACTTCGGAAATCAATCATGTTCTATAAGAAATGTGGATAACAGAAAAAGTCATGTACATGAGCAGGCATTTTCTGAACTGAAAATGTCGTATGATACAGTGGTGATAACAATGCTGCAAACAAAAACGAGGAGGTTAGGGTATGAGTGAACGAAAACAGGTGATTCTTTTTATGACGGACACCACAAGAAAAGATATGCTTGGCTGTTATGGTGATAGCCGGATGATCACGCCGAATCTGGACCGGTTGGCCCAGGAGGGAATTCGTTATGAGAATGCTTATTCCTGCCAGCCAGTCTGCGGTCCGGCCAGAGGCGCCATTTTTACCGGTATGTTCCCTCACAGTAACGGTGTTTCCACGAATAGTATGCCTCTTGGCGAGGGTGTCAAGACCATCGGACAGCGTCTGACAGACCAGCAGATCCATTGCGGCTACATTGGCAAATGGCATCTGGATGGTGGCGATTATTTCGGCTATGGAAAATGTCCGGAAGGCTGGGATCAGGAGTACTGGTATGATATGCGGTGCTATCTGGAAGAGTTGACTGACGAGGAACGGATGAAATCCCGAAAACGGGCAACTGCCTTTGAACCGGATATGACAGAGGGCTTTACCTACGCGCACCGCTGCTGTAACCGGGCTATCCGTTTCCTGGAGCAATATAGTGACCAGGATTTTTTCCTGACCGTTTCCCTGGACGAGCCTCATGGACCATCTCTGTGTCCACCTCCATTTAATCATATGTACGATGGTTTTTCTTTTGATGACAATGAGGGCTTCCATGACGATTTATCCGACAAGCCTTTGATGCAGAGGCTTTGGGCCGGAAAAGATCTGAAGGCATCCTCTGAAGAACTGCGGAAACCGACGGAGAAGCTGTCTATGTTTTTGGGTTGCAATTCCTTTGCGGATTATGAGATCGGAAGAGTCTTAAAAGTCATCAATGAGAAAATGCCGGATGCGCTGGTGATCTACACCTCTGATCATGGTGCGATGCTGGGCTCCCACCATTTGAACCAGAAAAATGCCGCCATTTACTGGGAAGTAGCCAATATTCCACTGCTCATCCGTGGCGGTGAGAAGGGTAAAGTGGTTCAGTATCCAGCCTCTCATATCGATCTGGCTCCGACCATTATGGATTATTTTGGTAAGAAGCTTCCGAAAGCCTTTGCAGGGAAGAGCATGCTTCCGCAGATCTACGACACCACCAGAAAGATCAACGATGTGGTATTTACCGAATTTACCCGCTACGAGGTGGATCATGATGGCTTTGGGGGTCTTCAGATGATGCGTGCTGCATCCACTGAGCGCTACAAGCTGGCCCTTCATTTGATGGATACCGATGAATTTTATGACATCCAGGATGATCCATGCGAGGTACGCAACCGCATCGCTGACGAAGTCTATGCCCAGATACGCAACGATCTCCACGATCAGATCCTGAAAGAAATGGACGAAACCCGTGACATGTACCGCGGCTACCAGTGGGCAGTCCGTCCATGGCGCAGCGATTATCAGCCAACCTGGGCTAACAGCGGCTGTACAAGACAGAAAGAAGAAGAGGAGATCTACGAGCCAAGACAGCTTGATTATGACACGGGTCTTCCAATGAAAGAAGCTGTCAGAAAAAAAAAGCAATATTGATGAAATAATCATTTCATGGCTGCTGATCAAGCAGCCTATTTTTTTCCCTTTCGATACTCCGACGGTGATATCCCCTCCGTCTTCTTAAATGATCGGATAAAGAAGCTGGCCGAGCTATATCCTACCGCCAGCGCTACTTCACTAATGGTCATCTGGGTCTCCAGCAATAACCGTTTTGCTTCTCGGATTCTCAGGCTTGTCAGATAATGCACGAAATTATGACCGGATTTCTTTTTAAAAATCGTAGAAAAATACCCCGGTGACAGGCTAAAACGCTCTGCCACAGAAGACAGACTCAAATCTTCCTGATAATGCTGTTCCAGATATTTAAGAATTTCATCATAACGGAAATCCTTGGAGGTATTCCGCATCATGGTAGAAGCCAGCCGTGAAAACTGTCCGGAAAGCTCTGCGCCTGGATCAATGCCGTAAGCATGTTCCAAAAATGAAAGCAGATGAGCAGCATTCGCTGGAGATTCTGTGCCAAGCCGTGGCAGTTCCTTTACCAGAGCTTCTGCTGCCAGGGAAAATCCTGCATAATCTCCATTGCTGTAGGCATTCAGTCCATCCTGGCACTGGACACAGATTTCTTTGGAAAAAGCAGAAAGTTCTGGTGCTGTGATCGTATTTTTATAAAACCGGCTGCTGCCAAAGAGAAAACGACAGGAGGCCAGAGACGTCATACGGGCATATTCGGATGACCATAAGCTGCTGTTAGAGAATGGTTTCCCCTCAATGATGGTGTGGGTGTTTCCATACCGTTTGATGAATCCGGGCAGAAATTCTGCATAACCATTGGGATATTCCGGTGTTTCAAATAAAAACAGGAACAACCGGTCAGTCCGGCGGTAGGGGATAACGATCATATGATCGTCTGCCTCTTCAGAAAAGAGGGTGCCAGAAAGCACAGTTTCCGGCTGATCAGAAGTGATCAGAAGCGGGTGACAGAGAATGGGAAATGTTATGCTGGACAGATCCGGGCCGCCATCGGAGAACAAAGAAGCGATACACAGCTTCAGCTCCCGTATCAGCCTTGCTTTTTTCTGCTCTACATGGGAGATCACTTCTTCTAAGATTTCTTCTAATTCTGTGCGGCGGATGGGCTTTAAAAGATAGTCTTTTACCTGGAGCCGCACCGCCTCTCTGGCATAAGAAAAATCATCAAATCCCGTCAAAATATAGAAGAGTGTGTCCGGGGAAATGTCCTGGGCTTCGCGGATCGCATCTAATCCGTTCCTATATGGCATCTGGATGTCCACCAGAGCCAGATCAAAATAATGGTTCTTTAACGCTTCTATCAGAGACATTCCGTTAGATACTTCTGTGATATCTTCCGGCTGGATACCGAGCTCCAGCCAGAACAGCCGGATAGACTGGCGTACTAAAGATTCATCATCTGCAATTAATATTTTCATGAATTTACAGCCTCCGTTACTTTTTTTAGTTTAATCGTGGTGCAGGTGCCATTTCCAATGGAACTTTGGATCTCCATGGTACTTTCTGGTGAGTAGGAAGAAAGCCGCTCTTTTACATTGCGGATACCGATGCCGCCTTCCTTTAGCTGACCGATATCAAAACCAGTGCCATTATCAGAAATGGTGATCAGTAAAGCTTCCTCATCCAGCTCACTGATCTTGATTTCAATGAGACAAGGATGGGTACAGGGCTCGATACCGTGGCGGATGGAATTCTCCACAATTGGCTGCAGCAGCAGCTTGGGAATGTTCCAGTCATTCTGATAAATGGCAATGTCAAAGGTACAATTCAAACGGTCATTAAAACGCAGCTTCTGCAGGGCACAATAATCCTTCACGAATTGGATTTCCTGGACCAGTGGAATGATGGATGGCGCTTTTAAGATGTAGCGCAGCATTCCGGACAATCCATAGAGAGAGTCCTCCAGGGTCCGTTGATCACCGATCTGGTTTAAGGCGATCATGTTGTTTAAGGTATTAAAAAGAAAATGCGGCTGGATCTGGGACTGCAGGGCCTTAAATTCACTTTCTTTCTGCTTGATGGTTAAGATATATTCCTGCCGGATGGTCTGTTCCAGTTTCTCTACGGTATAATTCAACTGATCACCCAGATCATCTAACTCTGTGTTGGAGATATAGCTGTACCGTCTGCCAAAATCCTGTTTCTGGATTCCGTCAAATACGTGCCGCATGGCATCGATCGCATGTACCATTTTCCTGGAAGTAGTAGCGTGGGACAGGGTGGCTGCAGCGATTCCCAGGAGATAGAGGAAGAGGGTGGTCATGTAAATGGTCTGTATCCGCCGATCCAGCTCCCGTCCGGAAAGAGCGATACAGATATTCCATGGGTATCCATCCACCGGGTAGGAGTGGATCTGATAGGAAGCTCCATTCATGGAAATAGTTTCGCCATCGGAAGCTGTGGACAAAAGCATCTGCTGATCCGTGCCTAAAGGGGTGTTGGAATACACGATCAGTCCATTTTCATCCCGGATTAGGATGGTAGAATCCACATGGAGGGCAAAATCCAGAAAAATACGCTGGAACATGGAAGTATTCACATCGATCTTCATGACACATAGGGGAAATCTTGGATATAGAGACAGGATTGCTCTTGCCACAGAAACTACCTTAGCATCTGAGGGATGGATATAATCAGGACTGTGGGGACCAATGGTGACCGCCTTTCCGTCTGCCGCTATGGCTTTCTGGTACCAGCTTTCAGCAGAATATTGAAATGGAGAAACGATGGATTTGTGGTCTGGCGCAGAGACGGTGTAATAAATACAGTCATGGTCGGTTACGATGTAAATACCGTCCACATCCTGACGGTTTAAGCGCAGGTAAGTCATGTTTTCATCCAGCTGTCTCTGGGCGTCCAATTCGTCAAAGCCATTGGGATTCTGGTTTCCCATGGATCTTGCTTTTAAATAGTAGTACCCCTTTTGTGTATAGTAGGGCTGAAGGGTTAATTGATTTAATTCATTCATATAAGTACGGATGTTGCTGACCATGGAGTGGGCGGTAGAGTCCAAAAGGGTCTGGATGTCCCGGTGGTACATGAACGAATAGATGGCAGCGATAAAGGATGCCACCAGAATAAACGGAAAAAAGGTACTGATGAGGAAACTCTTTTGAAGCTGAAATGAAAATGAACGATGTGTATGCATGAAAGTTTCTCCTTTGAATGAACGGACTTTGTTAAAAATGCCACATTTATTATACTGTTTTTACGAAAAATTTACAATATTACATAAAAAAGTGAATGATAGTTCAATGAAATCGTAAAAAATTAACACCAAGAAGGAGAAAAATAGTCATATAATGAAACCATCAAATCAATGCTTCGTATAAAAAAATAGGAGGAATCAGTTTATGAGAAAGTACATGAAAAGCTGGCTGGCACTCGGTACGGCGGCAATGGTAGCAGCAGGGCTTACAGGATGTTCCGGATCAAAGGAAGCACCTGCGACCGAGGCCCCAAAGACAGAAGCAGCAACCGAGGCTGCAGCAGACAAGACAGAAGCAGCGGCAGGGACAACCGAGGAGAAGAAGGAACTGGAAGGCGAGCTTGAGATCGTGACGAATGCCAACGAGCAGACTTATAATGCGGTAAATGAGATCCTGGAGCAGTTCATGAAGGAAAATCCGGGTGTTAAGATCAGTTACACCACACAGGGTTCTGATTATGAGCAGCTGATGAAGGCGCGTATGGCTTCTAATGATCTGCCGGATATCTTTGTAACCCATGGATGGAGCGTGGTCCGTTACAGTGAGTATCTTCGCCCGCTGAATGATCAGCCATGGTTCTCTCAGATCGAGCCATCCTTCATGGAGAACATTGAGGATGAGAATGGACAGGTTTATGTATTGCCGATCAACATGGATCAGGGAGGTCTGATTTATAATAAGAAACTGTTGACCGAGCTTGGCGTTGACATTCCAAAGACCTGGGATCAATTAAAAGATATCTGTGAAAAAGGAAAAGAAAAAGGCTACACTGGCGTATTTATCGCAGGTAAAGACAGCAGACAGCCGGCATCCTTGCTGGATATTGCAGCTCAGACTTATCTGGAAGCAAGAAATGATCAGGATTACTGCTCTCAGCTTCTGGATGGTTCCTTTGACTGGAATAACTGGGCACCACTTTCCCAGTTACTGGTTGACTTAAAAGAATCTGGTTATCTGAATGAAGACTGTGTGACCTGTGATACCGTTGATATCGCACCACGTATGTCTGAGAATAATGTTCTGTTCCTGATCACTTCCAACATGGATCTGATCCGTCAGGCATCCGAGTTAAATCCAGATGCCCAGTATGGCATGGCTCCGATCCCGGCACTGGATGAGACTCAGGAAAATGTATTTGCAGGCGGTGAGCGTGAGGCTTATGGTATCTGGAAAGATACCAAGAATGAAGAGCTTTGCCTGGAGGTATTAAAATATCTTGCAAAGCCGGAGAACGTGAAGAAGGTCTGCGAGTTCAGCGGTAAGCGTTCTGCAATCCAGGGTGTTGATGCAGATCTGGGTTCTGTTGCAGAAGATTATAAGAAATATGCGGACGTAAAGATCAGCCCAACCTTTGACCGAGTATATCTGCCAAGTGGTATGTGGAGCACCATGCGGACCATCGGCTCTGCACTGATGGGCGGTGAGATGACCGTAGAAGAGAGCGTAAAGACGATGGAAACCGATTACAATACGCTTCGTGAGCAGAACTAACCAGGAAACAAAATGGGCAGGTCCCGCATCCGGGAAACCGGGACGGGACCTGCGCTTTGCTTTATGTGAGGCACAATTATGATCAAATGTAACTATTCAGTACCTTCATAGTTACGAGCAAAAATCCATTCCAGATCAGCTTCGCTGATGGGATTTTTGCTTTCTAGCCTATGTGTTCTTACGGTCAGCGCAGCATGTGCGCAGACCTACTGAATCGTTACGATCAAATCATGTAAAGGAGTGTGAATATTTATGAAGCAGAAACGCAAGGGATCCATTCCGATAGATATTCTTTATCTGCCGGCACTGGTATTGCTGACAGTGTTTGTCATATATCCCCTGATTTCCGGTGTCCAGATCTCATTTACAAACTGGAACGGATATTCTTCAAAATACAAATATGTGGGACTGGCAAACTATGTCAAAATGTTCCATGATAAGATGTTTTATACCGCATTAAAGAATACATTTATCTATGGTGTCGGAAGTACGACGATCCAGACGATCGTTGGAGTGGCATATGCGCTGCTGCTTCAGAAGAGATTCCATGGACAGACACTGACCCGCGTGATCGTGTATCTTCCGGCCATGATCGCTTCCCTGATCATGGGCTATATTTCTTACTTTCTGGTACAGTATAATCATGGTGCCATCAATGATATCATGATCCTGTTTGGAAAAGAAGCCGTGGACTGGATGGCAGATGGCAAGAGGGCTGTATGGATCATCGTAGTCATCAATGCGCTGCAGTTCGTCGGAAAGACCATGATCATTATGATCGCCGGCTTGCAGGGAATCCCGGAGTCTTACGAGGAGGCAGCAGAGATCGACGGGGCAGGTTATCTGGAAAAGCTTCGTTATATTACGCTGCCATTGCTGCTTCCGGCAATTACCACCAGCGTGGTATTAAACCTGATCGGCGGATTGAAGCTGTTTGGAATCATCCTGTCTACGACTTCCGGTGGACCTGGGTATTCCTCCCATTCTCTGTCAACCTTGATCAATTACCTGTATTTCCAGAATCAGAATGCAGGTTATTCCGCGGCAGTTGGGCTTTGTCTGTTTGTGATTATCATGATCCTTGGTACGGTTGTCCGCCGTTTCCTGGAGAAGAAAGTGGAGGGGCTTAGCTTATGACGAAGAAGAAAAGAACATGGATATTTACTTTGCTGGCGCTTCTGATCGCAGCGCTCCATATTTCTCCATTTTACATTATGATCAACATGTCCTTAAAGACATTGTCGGATCGTTCCTCTCGATGGATGCCTGCACTGCATCCGCATTTTGAAAATTATGTGACAGCCATGGAGCATGGAAATCTGATGTCTGCCATGTGGAATACATTTCAGATTACAGCGCTTTCCGTGATCATTATCGTGGTAGCAGGAGCCATGGCAGCGTATCCGCTGGCAAGAAAAGCATCCAGAAAGAATCAGATCATTTTGACCTTTATTGTGGGTGTTATGATGGTGCCGCAGCTTAGTATTCTGGTACCTTTGTATAAGGAAATGGTTACTTTGAAGGGGATCAACAAGCTGTGGGGTATCGTGATCGTGTCCGCAACCTTCCATCTGCCGATGGCGATCTATATGTACAGCAACTTCATCCGCAGTATTCCGAAGGAACTGGATGAGGCGGCTATGATTGATGGCTGCAGCCGTATGCAGGCATTCTTCCAGGTGATCCTGCCATGCCTGAAATCTACCACGGTCAGCGTTATCATCTTAAATGGCGTTGGTATCTGGAATGACTATCAGTTTCAGCTTTATTTCCTGCAGAAACCGGCTATGCGGACCATTACATTGGCCATCAGCACCTTCTTTACGGATTCCAAGCAGGATCTGGGAGCGGCAGCAGCAGCGGCATTTATTGTGGTACTGCCTCCGGTACTGATCTACATCTTCTTACAGAAATATTTTGTGAAGGGAGCAATGGACAGTGCGGTAAAATAAAATTTTTGAAATTTACCAAACTGTTTAAAAATAGGTGAAAATTATGACAATGAATACATATCAGGAAACCATGAGAAAATTATATGATCCGGAGAATCATGAGGTATTGATTGCTTCCCACCGTGGTAAATTCTCCTCCAGTGTCATGGAGAATACGTCTCTTGCCTTTCTGACTGCCATCGGAGAAGGTGCGGATATGGTGGAAATGGATCTGGAAGAGACAAAGGACGGAAGGATTGTAGGTCATCATGATGACCATATGAAGAGATTGTTCCACAATGACGGAAGGATCAGCGATTATACGTTAGAAGAGCTGAAAGCCATGCCGGTTTATAATTATGTGGGTGAGATTTGTGTGGAAGGGATCGAGACCTTCGAGGAGATTTTGGACAGCTTAAAGGATAAGACGATTCTGGTGCTGGATAAGTGCTGGGATTGCTGGGATAAAGTCTATGCACTTCTGAAAGAGAAGGACATGGTAGACCAGACGATCTTCAAGTTCTACTTAAAGGATGAGGAGCCGATGGTTTGGGCCAAAGCCCATAAAGACTGTATCTTTATTCCAATGTGCGGAGACCCGGAGATGTTTCCGAAGCTGTTAGAGCTGCGGGAACACGCAGGATTACCTGCAGTAGAAATCCTGCCTCATGCAGAGGACGAACCGATCTTTTCCGATGAGACATTCCGGTGGCTGGAAGAACATCACATCAAGGTATGGTGCAATTCCTTAAGCCTTGCAAGACGTCTGGTATTCGGCGCAGGATACGATGATCTGAAGTCACTGCGTTATGGCGGGGACAAAGGCTGGGGCGTTCTGATTGACAAGGGCGTACAGATCCTGCAGACAGACTGGCCACATGAGGTGGCCTGCTATCTGAAAGAGAAAAAAATGAGATAGTTTTTGTCATAGTGTATTGAGAAACCGCTGAGGATCATCGGGGCGTCGATGATCAGATTCAGCTTTTTCATGGCAAATGCCAGGTGGTTTAAGTAGTCTTCCCAGATTTGTGAGATTTGGGAAGACTTTTTTGCGTCTGCATCTGAGTCAGTGGTATGTCCGCTGATTTCACGCAGGGAATGGAAAAAGTCCGGGATTGGCATGCTGGAAGCAACTTTGGATATTCCGTTTATACATCTTGTGTCAAAAAATGACATCTTGTGTTAGACATATTGAATTCTTTTTTATTTCTGATATAAAGAAATTAGATCTATCACAAAAGAACGATCATATACAAAAAGAGGAGGCAGAGTGTATGAGAAAAAGAAGAGGTTGGAAATGGAAACGGGTGGCGGCTTGTTTTTTGACGGCAGCGATGCTGCTTACAATGCCGGGAATGTCGGCTTTTGCTGACGAAGCAGATGCGCTTGTCACCAATACGGGGGGGTGTGAACATCACCTGGAACATACGGAGGACTGCGGTTACACTGAGGGAGAGGCCGGGACACCTTGTGAACATGAGCATACGGAAGCGTGCTACACCCTTGTGAAGAAATGCATCCATGAGCATGATGAAAGCTGCTATCCGGTCTCAGAGGAAAGTGGATTAGAAGAGATAGCAACTCCATCTGAGGCAGAAGAGATGGAGCCAACCCAGTGTACCCATGAGTGCACAGAGGGGAGTGGCTGCATCACAGAAGAATTAAACTGTGCCCATGAGCAGGGAGAGCATGACGATACCTGTGGGTATATTCCGGCGAAAGAGGGGACTCCTTGCGAGTATGTCTGTGAGGTGTGCCAGTCTCAGAATGGGGGAGTGAATCTGGAGCAGATTCGTCTATTGGCGAATACAGAGGAATCCATTAAAATTGGTGGAAATATTGTTTATGCCAACGGAATTCCCATTGTGATCAAGGAAAACGGTGATATTACCAGTGTTTATGGAGAAGATGGAACACTATTGTCTGGTGATATTGATGTTTCTAATAAGTGGATTTTCGGTGGATGGTCAGATGAGGAAAATCATTCAGGAAATACTTCTGTGACGATGGAAAGTGGAACTATTACAAAGAATATTTATGGTGGAAGTAATGGTGGAACATTGGAAGGAAGCACAGAGGTTATCATTAAAGGTGGTCAAGTTGGCTGGGTTTATGGTGGCGGTCAGGGTGACACAGTTAATGGAACTGCAAGAGTAAAGATTTATCCTGGAAGTAAAATCTGGGGAGGAGAAGTTGGAAATAGTACCGCAGAAGCTTTTAATAGGGGAACTGTTTTTGGTGGCGGTTATGGTGGCACAGTAAATAAAACAGAAGTGACTTTGCTAGGCGGTGATTTCGGCTGGGCTTATGGCGGTGGTAATGGAAGTACAGTAACTTCCTCAAATATACAATTATTGGCGAATCCGGAGAACTGGTGTAATGTGTTTGGCGGTGGAAATGGTGGAAACGTTGAAACAGCAAATCTGACGGTTCGTGGAGTTGATCCGGGGTATGCGGTATACCTGTTTGGCGGTGGCTGGTGTGATAAGGTAGAAACGGCCAATATTACCATCGGCGGTGATTGCCGGCTTTCAGGAAATATTGGTGTTTACGCTACTGGCAGCGGCGAGTCTGGATCCAGTAATACCAGCACTGTTGAAGAAGCCAATTTTGTTATTGATGATTTTGATCTGATCAGCGAAGGCAACACCACTGTTTGTGGCCCATTGGTAGGAACAAATGTTGCCAGAACGTCCACAGTTCTGGTGACAGGTTCGAAAACTCCGACTGCCAGTATGCAGCTTTTTCTGAAAGATATTGATGAGGTAACATTGGAGCAGAGTTCCGCAGTCCTTTTTGGGGCTGATCCGTCAGATCCTGGAAATCCATATCAGCCGCTGAAAATTGGACGTTTAGAAGTAAAAAGCAGCGGAGAGGCCATTTTTACAGCTGGTAATCGGTCTGTCACCATCCAAGAGCTGGCTGGCAACGGCAAACTGCTTTTCGAGGGACAGACAAAGCAGCTAACTCCAATCACTGGCGTTGAGAGCGTATTATCTACTGTGACAGCGCCTCTTCAGATCACAGGACGCGGTGTGGAGTTGACCATTGATGGAACTACTTTTATCAGCGGACCTGGTATCACATCCGCAGCAGGTTTCGTTTCCGGAATGAACGGTTATACTGCGGTAAATGTCGATGATGGGATCCAGCTGAAAAAATCTACGGAGGTGAAAACACCGGTTCAGATCACGCTTGCCACGTTTGACAAGGAAAATTATGCCTATGGAGAAACCATGAACCTTTCCATCGAGGTGAAAATAGCTGGTGGAGTGCCGCTTGCAGGGGAAACCGTGTATATCTGGGCTGGAAATGCAGGAACACAAGTTGGTTCTGTGGTTCTGGATGACCAGGGAAAAGCCACATTTCCATTGAAAGTTAACAGCTTCCTGCGGGATATTTTCTCAGATCCGGCAAAACAGACGCTGCTGGCATATTATCAGGGAAGCGACCAGTATGATCACTATGTTTCCATGATGACCCTTGCAGGAACCAACAAACAGAACTTTACATTTACCAATGCGGATATTGCGCTGACACAGGAAATTACGGCTCCGGCGCTGAACCAGAATCCAGTTCGGAAATTGGAAGTGGGAGATACCTTCTTCACAGCAGAGGTACTCTGGTCTCCAGATCATACAGCTTTCCAGGCGGATACTCCGTATTCAGCAAGCATTCTTCTGAAGCCAAAGCAGTCCTATGATTTTAAGAGTATCGGAACCATTACCTATCAGGGAACACCGGTTACTTCACAGGTGCAGTCCGATGGATCCCTGTTGCTGCCAAATGTAAAGATGTTTGCAGAGATTCCAGTAGGAAATCTCGTTTATGATACAGAACAGAAACCATTGGATACGGTACCGGCAGAGCTGCAGAAAAAGTTTTCCAGTATTGAAGAACTGAAAGAAGCCCTTTACCAGGGAGTCATTCAGCAGATGGCAGAGTTCTCAAAAGAGAACATGGCTTATTACGATGTGAAACTGTTGGTCAGCCTGGATGGCGGAGCTACCTGGGAAGCAGCAACTCCGGGAAATTTCCCAGACGGCGGAATCCAAGTAACGATTCCTTATCCAGCTGGAACCAATGGAAAAACTCACGATTTTGTGGTTGCCCATATGCTTACCAGAGCCATGAATGGTAAAAATCCAGGTGAGATTGAATTCCCAACGGTAGAAGAAACTGCTTTAGGAATCACTTTCCGGGTATACGGCCTTTCCCCAATTTCTGTAGGCTGGAAGCAGGTTGCGGAAGGTGCTGATGACGATAACACAGGCAAGGACAATTCTGGAAATACCAGCGGTGATTCCAGCGATTCTAATGGTTCTACCAGCGACTCCAACGGCTCTTCCGGAAATTCTAGCGGTTCCAATGGCTCCCGCAGGGATTCCAGTGAACGGAATGACAGCGCGGAAGATAACCGTTTTGGCAATGTGACCAAAGATCCGAAGAAAGGCTATATGAACAGCAAACTTGGTGTTATTACCGGCGCAGCAAACAGTACTGCACAGGATGGCTACAGCCACTGGATGCAGGATGCACACGGCTGGTGGCTCCGTTATGCAGATCACAGTTATCCAAAGAGTGTGAGATATAGTGATTCCCGCGTTGCATACACCTGGGAGCAGGTCAATGGTAACTGGTGGGCATTCGATGAGAATGGCTATCTCAAAACTGGCTGGCTATTTGACGACACCTATAGCGGTTGGTTCTATGTAGATGCTGACCGTGGTATGCAGACTGGCTGGATTCAGATCCAGGGCATCTGGTATTATCTCAATCCAGTATCCGACGGCACCAAAGGACTTATGTACACCGGACGGAAGACATCAGACGGATACTATGTAGGTGAGAATGGCGCATGGGATGGCAAGGAAAAGTAATTTGATTTAAAAAAGTAAAAATTAAAGATACTTATAAAAGAAACTCGGTTGGAAAAAATGAAACTTTCCGGTATAATTGTAATAGAAATTGATGTAACTATTCAGTAGGTCTGCGCACATGCTGCGCTGACCGTAAGAACACATAGGCTAGAAAGCAAAAATCCCATCAGCGAAGCTGATCTGGAATGGATTTTTGCTCGTAACTATGAAGGTACTGAATAGTTACAAATTGATTATAAAGGAAAGGTATGTATTAAAAATGAATCAAAGTTTAACCCGGCAGTTTTTCAGATTTACGATCCCAACGATCCTGTCTATGGTGGCATTTTCCCTGTACACCCTGGTAGATGGAATCTTCGTGGCGAAGGGTGTCGGTGAGACAGCATTGGCGGCGGTAAATTTATCGTCGCCTTATAATTCTGTGATGTTTGCGGCCGGACTTCTTCTGGCTGTGGGCATGTCTACTACTATTGCCATCCGCCTGGGAAATGGAAAGCATCACGAGGCGAGCAGTCTTTTTACCCGGAATCTGATCGTAGCAGTCGTTGTTTCTATCGTGATCTCAGTTCTGACACTGTTAAATCTCTGCGCCGTAGCGCAGTTTTTAGGTGCAGAAGGGGATACGCTGGGCTATGTGATGGAATACGTAGGCGGTGTATCTCCGTTTGCAGTATTTTTTATCTGCTCTTATAATATGGAGATTCTGGTAAAAACTGACGGAACCCCGCTTTTGTCAACCATTGGCGTCAGTCTGGCAGGTGTGACGAATCTGGTACTGGACTGGCTGTTTGTCATGATCTTTCACTGGGGGGTCAGAGGCGCGGCTGTTGCTACGGGACTGGCCCAGGTGGTGTCTACGGTGCTTTATCTCTATTATTTTGCCAAACGTTCCAAACAGCTTCATTTTGTAAAAGTGTCCTTAAAACCATCAGAATTCAAGATCTACCGCCGGACACTTCCGCTGGGAGTGGCGGACAGCATCACAGAGATGTCCAATGGAGTGGTATTATTTGCATTTAATCAGACGATCCTCCGGCTGATCGGGGAGAGTGGTGTGGTCAGTTATACAGTGATCGGCTATGTCAATACCCTGGTGCTGATGGTCATGTCAGGAATTGCCCAGGGAATCCAGCCTATCAGCAGCTTTTATTATGGAAAACAGGAGCGCAAGAGCTATGAGGCCATTTTGAAAATGGCTCTTGCCATGGCCATAATCCTGAGTGTGGGTAGTTTTCTGGGCTGCCAGATGTTCGGAGGCAGTATTGTTGGATTGTTTATCAAGCGGGACAGTCTGCTGTTTGACAGCAGTGTAGCTGCCCTGCGCAAATATTCCCTGGCGTTTGTACTGATGGGATTTAATGTGGTACTGGCGGCATTTTTTACTTCGATAGAAAAGGCGTCCAGATCGTTCCCGATTTCTGTGGGAAGAGGACTGATCTTCCCGGTACTGGCATTAGTGCTGGTTCCAAAGGTACTGGGAGCGGAAAATCTGTGGTATGCCGGAGCGGTCAGTGAGATGGCAGCATCGGTGATCGCAGGGATGTTTATGGCAATGTATTTAAAAAAACGGAGATAAAAATTCTTCTAAATCTTTTAATTTGTGGAAAAGCACTTGCAATCTGTCATTTTCCAGGTATAATTCTATTGAGAAAAGATTCACAATTATGATTTGGGAAAACCACAAAACGGGTCAAAAAGCAATAGGAGGAACGATTCATGAGAGGTGTAGAGACCAGAATTCAGGAAATCCGTCACAGAATTTTCCGAGAGGTCGCAAGAATGGCTTATCATACGGAGTGGCCGATTGATAAGCGAATTGAAGAATTACCATACAAGATTATCCCAGGAGAGGTTGGAAATTTCCGGAATGATGTATTTCTGGAGAGAGCCATTGTAGGAGAGCGTCTGCGTCTGGCAATGGGTCTTCCAAATAGAAGCGCCGCAGAGCATGCGCCTCTGTCTGATAACATCGAGGCAGCGGATAAACCAGAGACTTATTATACTCCGCCACTGATCAACGTGATCAAGTTTGCCTGCAACGGTTGTCCGGAAAAACGGGTTTATGTAACAGAGGGCTGTCAGGGCTGTCTGGCTCATCCATGTGAGGAGGTTTGCCCGAAGGATGCAGTGAAACTGGATCATACAACAGGACGTTCCCACATTGATCAGGATAAATGTATTAAGTGCGGACGCTGTGCGGATGTCTGCTCTTATAATGCGATCATCATCCAGGAGCGTCCATGTGCAGTTGCCTGTGGTATGGATGCAATTCATTCCGATGAGAATGGAAAAGCAGATATCGATTATGAGAAGTGCGTATCCTGTGGCCAGTGTCTGGTAAACTGCCCATTTGGTGCTATTGCAGATAAATCCCAGATTTTCCAGGTAATTCGTGCAATTCAGTCTGGCGAGAAGGTTTATGCGGCGGTAGCGCCTGCATTCGTTGGCCAGTTTGGTCCGAAGGTAACACCAGGAAAATTAAGAGCGGCTATGAAGGCTCTTGGATTTACAGATATTTTTGAGGTTGCTATCGGTGCAGATCTGTGTGCAACGCAGGAAGCAGAGGATTTCGTGAAAGAGGTTCCGGAGACGCTGCCATTTATGGGTACTTCCTGCTGTCCGGCGTGGTCTGTGATGGCGAAAAAGCTGTTCCCAGAGTATGCAAACTGCATTTCCATGGCATTGACACCTATGGTACTGACAGCTCGTCTGATCAAGCTGCATCATGAGAATGCGAAGGTTGTATTTATCGGACCGTGTGCAGCGAAGAAGCTGGAGGCAATGCGCCGGACTGTTCGAAGCGAGGTGGATTTCGTACTGACCTTTGAGGAGATGGCAGGTATCTTTGATGCGAAGCATGTAAACTTAGAGACCATCGAGGAAGATCCAGCAGGTGTTAACGATGCTTCTACAGACGGACGTAATTTTGCAGTTGCTGGCGGTGTTGCAAAAGCAGTGACCAACGTTCTGAAAGAGAAATATCCGGATCTGGAGGTAAAGGTTGCCAATGCAGAGGGACTGAAGGAATGTAAGAAGATGATGCAGCTGGCAAAAGCCGGTAAATATAATGGATATCTGCTGGAAGGTATGGCATGTCCGGGCGGCTGCGTAGCTGGAGCAGGAACCATGCAGGCCATCAAGAAATCCCAGACAGCGGTCAATATGTATGCGAATAAAGCAGGACACAAGACTTCTGATGGAACAGAACATGTGAAAGAGCTGGACAAGTTAGTTGATTAAAACCTGAGAGTGATATATAATGGAGACCAGGAATGGAACGGAAGCGGAATGCCTCTGATGCTGTTCCTGGTTTTTTGTTTCATAGAATTGCGTCTTGTGAATTGGATATTTGATATCAGGGAGTATCGTTATGGTAAAAAAATCAGCATATAATGGGCCGAGAAACAGCAGAATAAAGAGACAAAGGGCCCGAAGAAGAAAGAAAATGATGATCAGGGCCGGTGCAGCGGCTCTGTGTCTGGCAGCGGTGATCGGAGCAGTGTCTGGCATCCGGACGCTGGTTGGAGGACATAAGACCAAGAACCAGGAGCATATCACCAGTATGGAAGAGACACTTCCACAGAAATTAAAAGAGATCAACGGCATTTCTGTAAAGGGACTGGGGTATGAGGAGACCGTTGCAGCTTTAATAAAAGGGTACGACTGGAATTTATCAGTTTCTTATGAGGGCAAAACGGAGAAACTGAACAATCTGATCGAAGCCAGAACCAGACAGTATCTGGATGAGATCTGCACTCAAAATATGGAAGGTTCTTACACCTTTGACCTTCTGGATGTGTCTGAACTGGCGAAAGAGGAGGCCGGCCGGCTTGCCGGAATCTGGGATCAGAAACCGGAGAACAGTACCCTGGATCACTATGACGCGGCCAGTGGGAAGTTTGTATTTTGCGGTGGAAAAGACGGCGTGGTCATTGACCAGGAAAAACTGGCAGCGGATATCAGTCAGGCGGTGAAGGATCAGAAGCTGGATCAGAATTTAAGTGCCGAAGGCAATTTCCAGGCGGCTGATTCTGATGAGGCGGTTCAGGCAAAATATAAGACATTGGAGACATTTACTACCAATACCACCAGTAATCCCAAGAGAAACACCAATGTCCGTCTGGCTGCAGAGGCATTGAATGGAACCATTGTGCAGCCTGGAGAAGAATTTTCCTTTAACCAGGTCATTGGTCCGAGAACAGAGGAAAAGGGTTATCAGGCAGCTGCGGCTTACAATAGCGGCGAGGTGGTACAGGAGGTGGGCGGCGGTGTCTGCCAGATTTCCAGTACCTTATATCGGGTGGTCTTCGAAACGGGAATGGAAGTGACGTACCGCCGTTCCCATACCTTCGAGCCGAACTATGTGACACCAGGACAGGATGCCACGATCAGTTGGGATATGACGGATTTTCGGTTCGTGAATACTTCTGAGGGAGCTATTGGCATCCGGGCCAGCTATGCGGACCAGAAAGCTACGGTTTCGATTTATGGAATTCCGGTTCTGGATGACGGTGTGACCTGGAAGCTTTATTCTGAAAAGACAGAGGAAGGGGAAAAACCAGAGCCTCAATATGTGGAGGACCCGACCCTGGCGCCAGGCACAGAAAAGGTAAAGAGCAACGGAACGACGGGAAGCACCTGGGTGACTTACAAGGTCATTTATAAAGATGGTGTGGAGATCGACCGTGTGAAGGATCACGAGAAGATCTACAAGGGGCATACACCGGTGATCTTAAGGAACACAGGGACTACCCAGGTGACTGCAGAGGCTGGAGATGGAACAGCGAATGGCCAGACCACGGAGGCGGCTGTTACCGCTGCGATTCCGGTAGACGGCATGGACGATGAGACCCATAGCGGAGCTTCCAGGACAGATGGCGAGATGTCCCAGAGTGGAACCCAGAGCAGCACAGCGGTCAGTGAAACAACCGGGACAGAGAAGGTACAGACCACAGAGGCAGAGACAGTGATCGAACCGGAACCGGTTGTGGCACCGGCAGAAAACCTCAGTGAGACGGTTCAACAGATTCCTCCGCTCTAAACCAATCTTCATTTTCCCGTAATGAAACTGAAAGAGAAATATCGGTTTCTCCGTTTGAACTTTTGGTATAATAAGTGTACTGAAAAAGAACGATCACGATCTTGCTTTTAACGGTTATGGGAGGAGAGAGAAGTATGAGAAAACGACTGGTAAGTACTGCTTTGATCTGCGGAATATTATCGGTTTCTATGTTAAATGGCTGCGGAAAGAAAACAGCAGATGCAACTGCAGGCACAACTGCCATCCAGGAGAACAGCAGTGCGGAAGAGACAACCACGCAGGCGAAGGAAAGCAGTGCGGAAGAGACAAAAGCGGAAAAAGAGGGCCAGGTGAATCAGGAGAATCAGGATCCGGCTGCCATTGTTCCGGTGACGGTAGACTACAGCTATGACGGCGACTGGAAAGACCAGAAAACCCTGTTTTCCAGTAAAGTGGCCCAGATCAAGCTGATGGATGACAGCCATGAGAAGCTTCAGGACGCATTAAAGGCTTTGAACCAGAGTGCACTGGACGATCAGAAATCGGTGATAGATGAGAATAAGGAATATGCGGAGCAGGAATACGCTTCTAATCCAGATATGGTTGAATATACCTTTGATCGGGATATCCTGGTAGCCCGTTCCGATGAGACAGTATTGAGCATGGCGGTGATGGAAGGCTCTTACCTGGGCGGTGCCCATCCATTTGGCATGACTACTGGCAGGACGTATGATACCCAGACAGGCAAAGAACTTTCACTGAAAGACGTGGTATCCGATTATGATGGTATTTATGAGTATGTAAAGAAGCAGCTGGAAGAAAACTATGACCAGTCCATGTTTTTTGAGGATTACCAGGACACTCTTCAGAAAATGTTCTATGATGAAAGTGGCGATTATGGAACCGTGCAGTGGACCATTTCCCAGACAGGGCTAAGCATTTATTTCAATCAGTATGATCTGGCTCCGTACGTAGCAGGAAGCCAGCAGGTGAATATTTCCTTCAAGGAGCAGCCACAGCTGTTCCAGAGCAAATATGTGGTGGAAAAGGAGTCTTACAGCAAGGTAATAAGGGAAAATAGCAGTTGCTTTGCGGATGTAAATGGAGACGGAAAAGAAGAAGAAATCTCCTATTCCGTTGCCCGTGATGAATATGGGTTCGGCGGCGCTATCACAGTAACCTGCGATGGTCAGATCTTTGATACAGCAGAGGTTGATAAAGATGCTTCTGATGCATATGGTGCATACGGTGCATACTCTTCGGAAGGTTATGTGCTGCATACGTCGGACGGAAGAACCTATCTGTATCTGCAGCATCTGGATGATAATGATTACCGTTATGTGAACGTATTCCGTTTAGACCAGGGAAGACCCTCCTACGAGGGGTATGAGGGAATGGCCTGGTATAATACGCAGATCTTAGATCCGGATTCCTTTATGTTGTATACAAGACTGGATGTTCTGGGAACCTACTATGGCATGAAGAGGTATCATGTCGATGAAGCTGGACTTCCGGCATCCGATGACGAGGCATATGTGATCAATGAGAGTAGTATGCTACAATCTACGAGAGATTTAGAGGTAACGATTCTGGAGAAAAATGGTTCTGAGACCGAAGCCACCGTTCCGTCCGGAACCGGCTACACCATATTCCGGACAGACGGAGCTTCTTATGCGGACGCCCACTTAAACGATGGCCGCGACTGCCGCATCCAGATAAAAGAAGGAAGCAGAGGCTGGGGCTGGGATATCGATGGAGTCAGCGAGGAGGAGTGCTTTGAGTGGCTTCCTTATGCGGGATAGCCATTAAAACCGCCACGCTCCGTGGTGCCAGACGAATCGAAGAAAGGCTGCATACGGCCGGAGAATCCTGTTCTCCGGCTGTTTCTGTATAGACCGTCCATTTGTAAGGATCAGGAAGTGCCGGGAGAGGGCAGTCCTGCTCTTCCCAGAAGACATTGACAGCCAGACAGACGATGTCATCTTCTCCGTTTTGGGGTTTTATACCGGAGTAGGTGACTGAGCAGGCTCTGGCAGTGCAGTCACCGCCCAGGGTAATGATCTCCGGAAAACCAACGGAACAGAGACCGCAGGATTTGCGGATCACCGGATGTTCCATGCGGAATGCGATCATGCTTTTTACAAATTCAAAATGTTCTCTGTTTTTCTCAAGAAATGTCCAGTCCAACCAGGAGATCTCGTTGTCCTGGCAATAGGCGTTATTATTTCCATACTGTGTATTTAAAAATTCATCACCGGACAGGAACATCGGGGTGCCGCGGCTCATCAGCAGAACAGCCATGGCATTTTTTGCGAGTTTATGCCGCAGGGCGAGTACCTCCGGATCATCTGTCTCACCTTCGATGCCACAGTTCCAACTGCGGTTATCATCATTTCCGTCCTGACCGGCCCAGCCGTTTGCCTCATTGTGTTTCCAGTTATAGGAATACATATCCCACAGAGTAAAGCCGTCATGGCAATTCAAAAAGTTCACAGAGGCATTATTTCCACGGACCGCCGGATCATAGAGATCCCTGGAGCCGGTGATCCGGCGGATCGCAGTGTCAGCCATGCCGTAATCGCCTTTGAGAAAATTACGCAGGTCATCCCGGTAACGGCCATTCCATTCTGCCCACCGGCTCCAGGAGGGGAAGCTGCCCACCTGGTAGAGCCCGCCGGCATCCCACGCTTCTGCGATCAGCTTCACATCGCCGAGGATCGGATCGCAGGCCAGGCTTTGCAGAAGCGGAGGCTGTTCCATCGGCATTCCGTCCTCATTTCGACCGAGGATACTGGCCAGATCGAAACGGAATCCGTCCACATGGTAGGCAGTGGTCCAGTAACGCAGGCAGTCCAGGATCAGCTGGCGCACGATGGGGTGATTGCAGTTTAAGGTATTGCCGCAGCCACTGTAATTGTAGTAATAACCGTTCGGTGTCAGCATATAATAAATATTGTTGTCAAAGCCCTTGAAGGAAAAGCAGGGGCCCTGCTTATTTCCCTCTGCTGTATGATTGAATACCACATCCAGAAAGCACTCGATGCCATTCTGGTTCAGCGTCCGGATCAGCTCTTTCAACTCGGTACCTTCCCGGTTGTATTCGATTTCTGCAGCATAGCTGGTGTTTGGAGCAAAAAAACTGACTGGATTGTATCCCCAGTAATCGATCAGGGTCTTTCCGTCTACCTCCCGGCTGTCCTTCATCTCATCGAATTCAAAAATCGGCATCAGTTCCACGGCATTGACACCCAGCTCTTTTAAATAAGAAATTTTTTCCATGATGCCGGAAAAGGTTCCGGGGTGAGAAACACCGGAAGAGGCATGTCTGGTAAATCCGCGGACATGGAGCTCGTAAATGACCAGATCCTCCATCGGCAGCAGTGGATTACGGTCTTTTCCCCAGTCAAAGCGGTCCTGGACAACACGGGCTTTATAGAAGGAGCCCTCTGGGTTTTTGGTTCCCCAGACGCTCTGTCCGGTGACTGCCTTGGCATAAATGTCTAACAGAGGCTTCTTTTTATTAAATAGCAGTCCCTTTCCTTCGTCATAGGGCCCGTCGAGACAGTAGGCATATTCGAATTCTTCAATATCCAGACCAAAGATGATCATCGAATAGACGTGGCCGATGCGGTAGTGGCTGGGAAATGGGATCGTTGCGTAGGGCACTGTTTCTTTGCGGTGAAAGAGCAGCAGCTCGCAGGAGGTAGCTCCGTGTGAGTGGATGGTAAAGTTCACACCTCCGGGAACGACCATGGTTCCATTGATCTCATAAAGTCCGGGCCGGACAGAAAATCCGTTGATCTGATCCAAAGGTTCTAAAGTCAGTGGATGCATAAGCGGCTCCTTTCTGAATTAAAGTAATGAATTTTTATGATAATTATAACAATCTGTTTGTGCAAATAAAATATGTAAAATATAAAAAAAGCATGAAAAATAGGCAAAAAGACGAAAATAACTATTCAAAAAAGGACAAAAAGACGATATAATAAGAATTACTAGAAGCGGAAAACCATAAGAATCAGGAAGGAGGAGACGTATGGGAAAACAGTCAGATTCATATGACCTGGAACGTGCAAAGTGTTATATGGAAAATTATCTGTCAAAAAATGTTATGGCATCGGGTCTGGCAAAGTACTGTAAGATCTATTTATTTTACAATAGCGATTCTCCGGAACTTCAGGACATGGAAGTGAATACATTTGGAACAGGAGTTATGGAGGATTCGGTCCTGCGGGAGATCCTGTGTCAGGGAAATGATCTGCGCACGACAGAGATCATCCGTAAAATGAAGAACTGTTCAAGGGATCCGTGGGAGCTTGCGGAAGTACTTAACTGTAAATACGAGAAACTAAAAAATATTGTCGGACTATAAAGGAAATGTTATGGCAATGGCATTATTAACACAAAAAGTCATCAAAGAAGCCTTCTGGAAACTGCTGTCGGAGAAATCATTTTCCAAGATCACGGTAAAGGATATTGTGGAGATATGTGGAATCAATCGTAATTCTTTTTATTATCATTTTGCGGACATACCATCATTGGCCAGGGAATGTGTGATGGATTATATCGGAGCAGTGGTTGATCATAATGATAAAGCTTCCATCGAGGAGTGCCAGGAGGCGATCTTTACCAGCTTGTTGCTGAATAAAAAAGAGGTCCTGAATATGTTTCATTCCATGAGCCGGGAGGTGGTGGAGCATGGGATCATGACATGCTGCGAGGCTGTGGCAGAGCGGTATCTGGAGCCTTATCATCTGCAGAAGGACTCGGATAAGTATTATTTTCTTCTGACATTTATTAAGTGTGAGCTGTTTGGACAGTGCGTGGCCTGGTTAAACTGCGAGATGAAGACCAGCTATCAGGAACTGTCCGGCAAATTATGTCAGATGATGGAGCAGTTCCTGAAGGTCGTTTATCTCAGTTGAGAAGGGTCCCACGTTGGAGTCCTGTGGTACAGGATTATAAAAAATCATCATAGGCAGTGTCATATTGAAAACCAGTCGGAGAACTGGTTTTTTCTTTTGCGAGAATAGTCATTGACAAATCAGAAGTTCTCGTTATAATTAACAATGATAATTAACATAGATAATTAAAAAGGAGAAGATAATGACTATTGAACAGATTAAAAAAATAATGGATGCCTGTTATCTTGCAAAAAGAGTCCGCGAGATGTTGCCGAAGCTTCCTCAGGGAGTAGCGCCATCTTATATTCAATATCTGGATGTGATCCAGAAGCTGGAACGACAGAAGGGCGATGTGAAGGTATCAGATATCAGTGATGTTCTGGAACTGCCAAGACCAGGCGTGACCAGGACGGTGAAGGAGATGGAGGCAAAGGGATATCTAAGAAAAACCTCCTCCAGGGAAGACGGGCGGATCACCTATATCACCATCACGGAGGCTGGGGCAGATATGTCTGACAAATATGACCGGAAATACTATGGAGAACTGGCACCGTATTTTGAAGAAATTCCGGAGAAAGATGCGGAAATTACGATCCGGACCTTGAAAAAGGTGTACCAGATCATGAGCGAAAGGAGAATCAATCTTGAATAGTTGCAATGCAGATTTTACCCAGGGAAGTATCCCGAAAAAATTAATTTCATTTATGATCCCGATCTTAGGAGCGTTGATCTTACAGGCGGCTTATGGAGCTGTGGATCTTCTTGTAGTTGGACGATTTGGCTCCACTTCCGGACTTTCTGCAGTTTCTACCGGAAGCCAGATCCTGAATCTGGTAACCTTTGTGGTCACCCAGCTGGCTATGGGAATTACTGTGCTGATCGCCAGATACATTGGTGAAAAACGGCCACAGCTGATCGGTTCCCTGATTGGCGGCGCAACCCTGATTTTTACTGTGATTTCTGTGATATTGTTTGTGATCATGGTGGGATTTGCACATGGCTTGTCCGTTTTGATGCAGGCGCCGGCAGAAGCCGTGGAGCTGACCTCTGTTTATGTGCGGATCTGCGGTGCCGGCATTTTCTTTATTGTAGCTTATAATGTGCTGGCAGCGATTTTCCGTGGGTTAGGAGACAGTAAGTCTCCCCTGGTTTTCGTGGCAGTGGCCTGTGCCATCAATGTGGTGGGGGATCTGGTACTGGTAGCTGGATTTCATATGGACGCAGCAGGTGCCGCTATCGCAACGGTAGCGGCCCAGGCAGTCAGCGCGATATTTGCCATGGTTCTGTTAGTAAAGAAGAATCTTCCTTTCCAGATCAAAAAAGAGGATTTTCATTTTAGTTCCCAGTGCAGACGGCTTCTCCAGGTTGGATTTCCATTGGCCATGCAGGAGTTCCTGACCCAGATGTCTTTCCTGGCCCTGTGTGCATTTGTCAACCGCCTGGGACTGGAAGCGTCCTCCGGCTACGGTGTAGCCTGTAAGATTGTCAACTTCGCCATGTTGATTCCAAGCTCCCTGATGCAGTCTATGGCGTCCTTCGTTTCCCAGAATGTGGGAGCCGGAAATGAAAAACGTGCAAAAAAAGCGATGTTTACCGGTATTGGTATCGGTCTGATCATTGGATGCGTTGTATTTGTGCTGGTCCTGCTGAAAGGTGATGTGCTGACCGGACTGTTTACTACCGATGCGGCAGTTGTGCAAAAGGGATTTGAATATTTAAAGGGCTTTGCGCCGGAGACCATTGCGACAGCAGTTCTGTTCAGCATGGTCGGTTATTTTAACGGACATGATAAGACACTCTGGGTTATGACTCAGGGACTGATGCAGACCCTTCTGGTGAGACTTCCTATGGCTTACTATATGAGTATCCAGCCGGATGCCAGTCTGATGAAGATTGGATTGGCAGCACCGACGGCAACTGCTTTCGGAATCGTGTTAAACGTTGGATTTTTCCTGTGGTGCAGGAAAAGGGAAAAATAGAAGGATTTGTAGATTTCCTTGATTCTTTCAAAGTTTCGGAATATACTGGAAACATTGAGGTGAGGTAACTGTTCAGTAGGTCTGCGCACAGGCTGCGCTGACAGTAAGAACACATAGGCTAGAAAGCAAAAATTCCATCAGCAAAGCTGATTTGGAATGGATTTTTGCTCGTAACTATGAAGGTACTGAATAGTTACGAGGTGAGATAACTGTTCAGCAGGTCTGGACAGTTATGAAAGGAGAGTTAGAAAGATGAAGAAAAACAGAACAGCCATTTTGAAGCACTTATGTGCCTGCGCATTGACGATAACGATGGCATTTGTCGTTCCGTCTGCAGGATATGCAGCGGGAATGGATACTTTAGGATTTGGGGCCGGTGGTCCTGGGACGAATGTGGACGCTTATGGAAATCCGGTAAGCGGTGTGGTAGCGAAAGGAATTACGGTTTCCAAATATCAGTACCGGGCCAGTGCAGCCAACGGCGGGATTGACTGGGATACGGTGAAGAAATCTGGAGTTTCCTTTGCCATGATCCGTTTGGGTTATTATAATGACTTAGATCCGAATTATGCAGAAAATATGAAAGGCGCATTGGCGGCAGGCTTAAAGACCGGTATCTTTTTCTACACCCAGGCATTAGATGTGGATACTGCCAGAGCAGAGGCAGATTTTGTTCTGTCCCAGATAAAGGATTACCCGATTTCTTATCCGGTCGCCTATGATGTGGAGTCAGATACGATCTTACAGAATGGCCTGACAAAGCAGCAGATCACAGATCAGGTCAAGGCATTCTGCGAGCGTATTGCGGCGGCTGGATATCGTCCGATTGTATATGCCAATAACGAGTGGCTGAACAATCATCTGGATATGACCCAGCTTCCATATGATATCTGGTATGCCCGCTACGGAACAGTCAACGAGTATCCGAACCGTACAATCTGGCAGTGTACGGATCATGGTGAGGTTCCTGGAATTGGGGGGAATGTTACAGTGGAATATGCCTTTGTGGATTACGGCACACTGATTCCCTCTGATGGCTGGAAACAGGTGGGAAATGACTGGTATTACGTGAAAAATTATATCCACCAGACTGGATGGCTGACAGTCGGTGATAAGACTTACTATCTTGGCGCCGATGGAAAAATGCTTCATGATATAACCGTGAATCTTGATGGAAAAGATTATACGTTTGGGGCTGATGGAGCTCTGCAATAGAGCAGGATAAAAATGGGGAAAAAGGGGTTTACATCTGATGAAGCTGATCATGGAATTGATGGAACTGGCGTTGTATGATATCGTGCAGATTGCCACAGTGGCTTTGGAATTGTTTGGCATTGCAGTCCTGGTTTTTACGGCAGTGAAGTGTTTTATCCGCTGGCTGAGGAAGGATCATGAGAATATCCGCCTGGAACTGGCCCAGGGAATTGCCCTGGCGCTGGAGTTTAAGATGGGTGGAGAGGTGCTCCGTACAGTTGTGGTGCGGGAGTGGTCAGAGCTTGGGATTTTAGGTGCGATCATTGTTCTTCGCGCCATGCTTACATTCCTGATCCATTGGGAAATTGGGAATGAAAAAAAGGAAGCAAGAGAACTGCAGGAACAGCAGGGCGTATAAGATCAAAAAAGGGAAATGATTCCGAAAAAGAATCATTTCCCTTTTTTGATGTGTGCTTTGCGGAACACATTTCTAATGGATATTTCGAATGGGTGCAGGTCCCTGATCCGCCCTGGCAGTTAGAAATAGGCGTGTGAACTTTCGCTGGTGTCGGTATTCCCCGGAAGTGTTTTGGAATATTTCCCCGGGGAGATGCCAACTAATTTCGTGAAGGATTTCACAAAGTGGGCGTAATCATTAAACCCGCATTCAAAACAGACATCGGTGATGGACATCCCTTTCTGCAGCAGGGTGCAGGCATGCTGGATCCGGCGGGCAATGATGTAGTTCCACGGAGAGGTCCCGGTAAAGTCCTTGAACAGGTGGCAGAAGCGGGAACGGCTCAGGTTCAGGTGATCGGCAATGTCCTGGATGGATAGCGTATTGGACAGATTCTGATCAACATACTGGATGGCATCCTTGACTGCCTGAGGGGTGATATCTGCCAGACGTACAGGCTTTGTGACAGAGGCCTGGTTGGCAAGCAGAAGGATCAGGCTTAAATTTGCCTTGGCGTAAATGTCGTAACCGAATTCTTTGCGGTTTAAAGCTTCAATGGTCTGAGTTACCAGATATTCATACTCCCGCATCTGATCCTCTGACAGATGGAGGATGTGGTTATGCTCATGATTCTGGAAGCATGTCAGGATATTGGTGTTCGGTGTTGAGAAGGTCTGGATAAATGCCTCGTTAAAATGGATCGGAAACCGTTCGCATGGTTCATGATCCTTTACGGAAAGTCCATGGATATCATTGGGACAGACCAACAGCAGATCTCCCGGCGTTAAACGGTAGGTAATGTTATTGATAAAATAGTCCGCATTGCCGGCTTTAAACATCATGAGTTCATAAGCGTTATTATGGATATGAAGATGCGGTGGAAATGGTTCCGTGGTCAGCAAATGGGAAAGAAGCAGCTTGTCAATGGACTCGATTTCAAGTTTTTTCATATCATTCACCTCGATCTATAGAGATATTGAACAATTGTACTAAAAGGAAATGCATGAAAATGCCTTTTTTCGACTAAAAATGCACAAGGGATAGCACAATTCAACATAAATATAGCACAAAAGTTAAAAAAAGAATACTAAAAATGTGGTAAAATCTTAACATGATCAAAATGAACAAAACGGTAATGAAAAATAAGATCAATAGCAGACATAATGCATAAACGAAGGGAAGGGAAAGAGAAGAAACATGGAAATATCCTTAAATACAAGAGCTGAAACCGCAAAATTATTTCTGGATACCATAAGACCATTAAAATCATGCTACAGTCCCGGACATGCATTTTTACATGTTGGAGATTCCGGCGTCCACTATGGTGAAAAAGCCGCCAGGATGGAAGGTTTCGCCAGAGTCCTTTGGGGACTGGGACCTTTGTGGGCAGGTGGAACAAAAGATTTTACCGCGGAGATGATTCAGGAAGCAGAAGCGTGGCAGAAGTTATATTTAGATGGCATCTTGCATGGAACAGATCCAGATCATGAAGAGTACTGGGGCGATATCTTCGATTTTGATCAGAAGATGGTGGAAGTAGCCGCCATCGTTTATACCATAGTGTTAAATCAGGACAGATTCTGGAATGATCTGACGGAAAAGCAGCAGAAGCAGGTATATGGCTGGCTGAATCAGATCAACCTTTACGATATGCCAAAGTGCAACTGGCGGTTTTTCCGGATCATGGCGAACATGACCTTTGATATTTTAGGACTGCCTTATCCAAAAGAGCGGATGGATGAGGATTTCGACATTATCAACGAATCTTACATCGGTGACGGATGGTATTTTGATGGAACCCCATGGCAGTTAGATTATTATGTGGCCTATGCGATCCAGTTTTATGGAATGGTATATGGCAAATTGATGAAAGACCGCGATCCTGAGAGAAGTGAGATTTTCTTAGAGCGGGGCAGACAGTTTTATGGTGATTTCATTTACTGGTTTGCCAATGACGGATCTGAGATCCCATTTGGCAGAAGCTTAACATACCGGTATGCTCACGGAGCGCCTCTGGGAGCCATGGCATTTGCGGAATTAGACAATGTCAATTACGGAGTGTTAAAGAATCTGGTGTTAGGCAACCTGGAGACTTGGATGAAACGTCCGATCTTCGACCATGCAGGACTTCTTACTATTGGATATGGGTACCCGCAGATCGAGATGAGTGAGAGCTATAACAGCGCGGGTTCTCCGTACTGGTGCAATAAAACTTTAGTGATTCTGGCACTGGATGATGAGCATCCATTCTGGAAAGCAGAACGGGAGGCTTACCCGTATGAACCGGTAAAATTCCTGAAGCATCCGCATATGGTGATCACCCATGACAAACATGATCATGTCATGGCCTATGTAACAGGACAGCATTTGCCAAACGATCACGGACAGGGACCTGCAAAATATGAGAAATTCGTATATTCCAACCAGTTTGGATTCAGCATCTCAAAGGGAACAAACTTAGCCCAGGGTGCATTTGACAGTACACTGGCGGTTTCTGTAAAGGGAGAGGACCGTTACTGTATGAGATGCGGTATGGATGATTTCAAGGCAACAGAAGAATCTCTGTATACCAAGTATCGTCCGATCACCGGTGTGACGATTGAAAGTACTGTAGTGCCATGTTCTCCGTGGCATGTAAGAGTACATAGGATCACCAATGAAATTGCCATTGATCTGGCAGATGGCGGTTTCGCACTTCCACAGGAACGTTGCTTTACCGTTGTAAGCGGCAGGGGAACCGGCAAGTACCAGCCATCAGATGTAAAACATGATGGAAAGACATTGATCGCTGATTTCCCGTGGGGAGTAAGCATGATCTCCAGTGAGACTGGTGAAGAACCAGTGCTGATCACCCCATTTCCGAACACCAACTTATTTGCCAACTTGACGGTCATTCCGATGGTAAAGACCCAGTTAGAGCCTGGAACCCATCTGGTAGTTACCAGTGTGGCAGCAGATTTCCACGAGAGTGCAGAGACACTTCTGAAGGAAAAACCACAGGTTGAGATCCAGGATGGAAAAGTGATTGTGACCATCGGTGATAAGGAAGTAACTGTATAAAGGAGAAGCAAATATGACTATAACACAGCAGGAAGCCCAGTGGATTCAGGAGACGGTCGAAAAGTTAAAGACCAAATGGAAACCGGTCACTGAGCGAAACGTTGGAAAAATCCCATATTCTTCCAAAGATGGAGTGTTTGATGATTATTCCCCGAAAGATAAGGTCGCATGGTGGACCAATGGCTTCTGGGGCGGCATCATGTGGCAGATGTATACATTGACTGGTGATGATCTTTATAAGAAATCAGCCAAAGAACTGGAAGACAAGCTGGATCAGGTGCTGATGGACAGTCCTGGGCTGGATCACGATAATGGTTTTAAGTGGCTGCCGACAGCAGTTGCGGACTACCGGGTGACCAAGGATCAGGCATCCTATAACCGAGGCATTTTAGCAGCCAATAACCTGGCTGGAAGATTTAATTTAGCCGGAAGATTTATCCGTGCCTGGAATGACTGGGGCGAGGATGATCACAGAGGCTGGGCCATCATTGACTGTATGATGAACCTTCCGCTTCTGTATTGGGCAAGCGAGGTAACTGGTGATCCAAGATTTTCCCAGATCGCCCAGGCTCACGCAGACACAGCCATGAAGAATTTTGTCCGCGGTGATGGTTCTGTGAACCACATCGTGGAATTTGATCCAGATACAGGCGAGATGGTCCGTTCCTATGGCGGACAGGGTTATGAGGTTGGTTCCTCCTGGACCCGTGGACAGGCCTGGGGACTGTATGGATTCGCTTTAAGCTACATCCATACAGGTAAGAAAGAATATCTGGATACATCAAGAAAAATCGCCCATTATTTCATTTCTAATACACCGGAGAGTGGTCTGATCCCGATTGATTTCAGACAGCCTGCGGATTGCCAGCTGGAAGACTCCACTGCAGCAGCGATTGCAGCTTGTGGACTGATTGAACTGGCAAAACATACAGAAGGAAGGGACAGCGATCTCTATAAGAGAGAGGCACTGAGACTGTTACAGGCTCTGGATCAGAAACGGAGCATGTGGAGCCCGGATGTTGACCCGCTTCTGGAGAAATGTACAGTGGCATATCATGAGCCGTCTGGCCATGAGATTACCATTATTTATGGGGATTACTACTTTATCGAAGCCGTGATGAAATTATCCGGTCAGGAGTTGTTTATCTGGTAGTAATAAAATTTATATAATTTTTTTATTATAAGGAGGAGTTACAGAATGAAAAGTAAAAGATTTTGGGCAGCAATGTTAGCAGGTATGATGGCAGTAGGCTCACTGACCGGATGCGGAGGCAGTTCTTCAGGCGGCGGTTCCGCTGAGACAACAGCAGCAGCTTCTCAGGCAGCACCATCTGATGTTGCACAGGCAACCGGAGAGGATGTAACCATTAAGGTTGCATTATGGGACTATTCCAACACAGAATACTACAAAACCATGATCGATGCCTTCCAGGCAAAGTATCCAAATATCAAGGTTGAGGTAGTTGAGTTTACTGCTGATGAGTATGATAATGTTATCGTGACTCAGTTAAGTGGTAAGCAGGATTTCGATGTTGTATTTACGAAAGGTACACCGGCTCTGTCTGCATTGATCAAACAGGGACATATCTATTCACTGGACGAGTACATTAAGAGCGATGACAGCTTTGATGCAGCCAAGTATTCAGGACTGGTAGATCAGTTATCCATGGACGGAAAGACCTATGCATTACCATTCCGTTATGATAACAACCTGATCTACTATAACAAAGATCTGTTTGATGCAGCAGGCGTTGCATATCCGGAAGATGGCATGACCATGGCTGAGTATCATGAGCTGGCTGCGAAGATGACCAGCGGCGAGGGCAATGATAAGGTATATGGTGCTCATGTACATACCTGGCCATCTAACGTATACAATTATCCAAACAGAACTGCTAAATTTAACTTTACAGATCCGGATACCTATGCAAACTTAACTGATTACTATAACGAGATCCTGGCAATGCAGGATGAAGGAGTGGTTCAGGATTACGGCGTTCTGAAATCCTCTAACATCCATTACAGTGGTGTGTTCTATAATCAGCAGGCAGCGATGTTACAGATTGGTACCTGGTATATCAATATGCTGTGTGAGAATGTAAAAGACTTTAACTGGGGTGTATGTGCACTTCCGAACAATGATGGAATCAAGAACGAGAACTCTGTCGGCGGTGTAACACCTGTTTCCATCGGCGCATATGCAAAACATCCTGCAGAGGCATGGCAGTTCATCACCTTCGTATGTGGTGAGGATGGTGCTGAGACTTTGGCAAAATGTGGTATCGTTCCTGGTTACAATTCTGAGAAGATTGCTGAGATCTTTGATTCCCTGCATGATCAGTATCCAAACGCTCCAGAGGGACTTTCCAAGTACTTAGGATGCGAGAACAAATTAATTGAGCAGCCTATGGATGCTAAGGGCAAAGAAATCGATTCTGTATTCCAGGAAGAGCACAGCGCGATCATGACCAAGAGCATTACGGTTGAAGAAGGTGTGAAAGAATTGACTGACCGTGTGAAAGAGGTATTAGCTCAGTAAGAAAAAGAGATAGGCATGTAACGAGCAGTAGAAAAACTGGACCGCTATATGATTTTACGATGACCGTCCGGAGGAAGCTTCTTCCGGACGGTTGTTTTTCAGAAGGAGGAATCAGCTTATGGCTAAAGGGGAAGAAACAAAGAAACCCAAAAGTAAAGGAGCGTTAAGAAGACATAAAACTTTAGTAGCGTATTCCTTTATCCTTCCAAACCTGATTGGTTTCTTTGTATTAACATTTATACCGATTGTATTTTCTATTTTATTAAGCTTCTGTGAATGGGATTCCGGTAACCCAATCAAGTTTGTCGGACTCAAGAACTTCGTTTATATGTTCACGAAAGACCGCAGTTTCCGAATTGCTTTAGTTAATACACTTTACTTTACGATTGGCGTTGTGCCGATTACGATGGCTATTTCTTTAGGACTTGCGATCCTGATGAATAAACCGTTAAAGGGACGTACATTTTTCCGTTCTGTACTGTTTTTCCCATATGTAGCATCCCTGGTAGCGATCGCGGTTGTATGGATGGCTTTATTTAATCCAGACAGAGGACCTGTTAATAACATTTTGATTGCATTGGGTGTCTCCAAGCCACCAAGATGGGCTGCATCTCAGACCTGGGCGCTGCCGACCATCATTGGTCTGACCATCTGGAAGGGCATGGGCTATTATATGATCGTTTATCTGGCTGCCCTGCAAGGAGTTTCCAGAGATCTCTATGAAGCAGCTTCTCTGGATGGAGCAAACAAATGGCAGCAGTTTGTTAATATTACCTGGCCGTGTGTAACTCCAACCACGTTTTATATCTTAATGATGTTAATGGTAAGTACTTTCAAATCTTATGATACCATGTACATTACCACCCAGGGTGGTCCTGGTGAGGCAACGAAGGTACTGGCATACCATATCTATAAGATGGCATTTGAGAATTCCAGATTCGGTTATGCAAGTGCAGTTGCGATGGTGCTGTTAGCGATCATTCTCGTACTGACTACGATCCAGTTTAAGTGTGAGAAGAAGTTTACCGGTGATATGTAAGGAAAGGAGGAGCGTGCAATGAGTAAAGAAGCTAAAAATACATTAAAAACCATTCTGACCTATGCAGTGCTGATCCTTATGGCATTGGTCATGTTAGTACCTTTTGCATGGATGATTTCTGCTTCCCTGAAACTGGAGAAGGACGTATTCTCTTATCCGATCGTATGGATTCCAAAGGATCCGGTATGGAGCAACTATCAGGAGATCTGGAAGAAAGTGCCATTGCTGCAGGGCTTTTTTAACACGACAAAGCTGACCGTGTGTACCACGATATTACAGCTGTTGACATCTAGCTTTGCTGCATATGCATTTGCAAAATTGGAATTTAAAGGCAGAGATCTGATCTTTATGTTATACGTGATGACGATTGCGATTCCGTGGCAGGTATATATGGTTCCTCAGTATAAGATGATGACCATGTTCCATCTGGTTGACAGCCATTTAGGTCTGATCCTGATGCATGCGTTTACAGCAACCGGCGTATTCCTGATCCGTCAGTTCTTCATGGGTATTCCTACAGAACTTCTGGAGGCAGCAAGAATCGACGGACTGAGCGAGTATGGAATCTGGGCAAAGATCATGCTTCCACTGTCCAAACCGGCGATCGCAACCCTGTGTATCACATCCTTTACATTTGAGTGGAACGATTTTATGGGTCCATTGATCTATATTTCTACCACATCCAAGAAAACGATCCAGCTATTACTGCGTATGTTCAATACCCAGTACTCTTCAAACTATGCACAGATCATGGCAGCTGCAACAGTTGCCCTGATTCCGGTACTGATCCTGTTTGCATTCCTTCAGCGGTATTTCGTAGAAGGCATTGCATCATCTGGTATTAAAGGTTAAGGAGGCCATATAAAAAGTTATGCTGCGTACATTTGAGACCAATTATTTAAGAGAAGTGACAGAACTGAGCAGCAGCTTATGGGAATTCTCCCCGAATGAGGGAGAATTCCAGGGTAACGTTTATCCGGTATGGGTACCGTGCTGCTGGGAAAATCTTCCGGATTTTTCTGCATATCGTGGAACAGGAAGCTTCCGCAAGGAATTTGAGGCAGAGGGCAACGTCCGCCTGGTGTTTAAGGGTGTCAGTCATACTGCAACGGTCCTGGTGGACGGTAAAGAAGTAGGAAGCCACTATAATGCTTATACGCCATTTTCAGTGATGTTAAAGGACCTGGAGCCAGGTGTCCATAAACTGGAAGTGATCGCGGATAACCGTTTTAGCGAGAAGAGTGCGCTTCATGTGCCGAATGATTATATGAGCTATGGTGGTATTTCCAGAGGTGTTGCCATGGAGGAACTGGAGGGCGCGTATATTGAGTATATCCACGCAGTTCCGGAGAAGACCGAAAAAGGCTGGAATGTGAAACTGGCAGTGAAGGTTGTAAACCTGGAAGACGCAGAGAAAATCGTAGAATTACAGGTTGCAGTCGATGGTTTGTTTGAGATTACCAAAGAAGTAAATCTGAAAGCAGGAGAGGAAGTTCTGGTAGAGGAGACCGTAGATGCCGGAACCCCAGAGGTATGGGAGATGGATCATCCGGTTCTCTATACCATCTGTGCAGTCCTTTCCGATGCTGATGGTGCGTTCGATGATCTGGCCGACCGTATTGGCTTCCGCGAGATCAAGACTGCTGGAAAAGACATTTTATTAAATGGTAAAAAGTTAAGGATCAAAGGCTTCTGCCGTCATGAGGATCATCCGATGTATGGCTGCGCTCTTCCTGTTTCTGCAATTGAGCAGGATTTACAGATCGCAAAGGATCTGGGAGCAAACTCCATCCGTACATCCCATTATCCAAATGATGAGATTTTCTTAGATCTCTGTGATGAGCAGGGTATCCTGGTATGGGAAGAGAACCATGCAAGAGGACTGGTTCTGGAACAGATGCAGAATCCGAACTTTGAGCCTCAGGCAGAGGCTTGTATCCAGGAGATGATCACGGCACATATCAACCATCCATGTATCATCATCTGGGGTATCTTAAACGAGTGCGCCAGCGATACGGAATATGGTTATGAATGCTATAAAAAGCAGTATGACCTGATCAGGAAACTGGATACCTCCAGACCAAGATCTTCCGCAAGCTGCCGCTTTAAGACAGATATCTGTTTTGGTCTTCCGGAGATCGTATCCTACAACTTATATCCAGAATGGTATCATGATACTCCGGCAAATGAGTATGTACCGGATATTTATAACTGGGTACAGACAGGCAGCGAGGGCGCAGGCAAGCCATTCTTAGTAACAGAGATCGGTGCTGGTGCTATTTACGGTTATCGCAACCAGAGTATGTGCAAGTGGACAGAAGAATACCAGGCGAAAGCACTGGGTGATCAGATCACTGCAGTATTAGATCAGGAAGGCTGCAGCGGTATCTATATCTGGCAGTTCTGCGATGTGCGGATCAGCAACGAGTGGTTCAGCAACCGTCCAAGAACCATGAATAACAAGGGTATTGTAGACGAGTACCGCAGAAGAAAATTGTCCTACGATGTAGTCAAGAAACTGTATCATTCCTATTCCGATTTCCGTTAAGGAGATCATGGAACGGTATGAGAATAATCCGTGGCGAGTTTTTTTAACTCAGCCACGGATTTTTTTTGCCAGGATTATAATTTTTTATAAACTTTTTTGAAAAAGTATGGTATCATACTGATGATTCCGGGAAGGGGAGACCCACCTCCCACTGAGAATCATTTGTTATTACTCACCACTTGAAGAGGTGGGAGCCTTCTCGACTGAGATAAAACGAATAGAATGAGGAAATGTACATGAATATTACCATAGAAGAATTGGAAAAACTGGAGCCGGGAACCTTTGATGTGATCGATATGCGTGGAGAAACTGAGATTGCCCATGGAGCGATCCCGGGCTCTGTTGCGATTCCAGAGCAGGAGCTTTTGGAGAATCCACCAGAAAATACGGGAAAGAAACTGATCATCGTCTGCAGCCGCGGCCGGGTTAGTGTGGATGTATCGGAAGAACTGTGTGGTCGTGGCTATGAGGCATATAGTCTGGAAGGCGGTTATATCGGCTGGCTGATGAGCGAGATGAAAAAACAGGAGGCAGAGGAGATCTGCGAGTCCGTGGAGAAGAGCATCCGCAAGAAGTTTCACAAGAGTATCTGGAGCAATTTCACGAAGGCGGTCCGTCAGTATGAACTGGTAAAAGAAGGCGACCGGGTGGCGGTCTGCATTTCTGGTGGAAAAGATTCTATGCTGATGGCGAAGCTGTTCCAGGAGCTGCAGCGATATAGCAAGTACCCGTTTGGGGTGGAATATCTGGTGATGGATCCGGGATATAGCCCGGAAAACCGTCATGTGATTGAGGAAAATGCAAGAAAATTAAAGATCCCGGTACACATTTTCGAGTCAGATATCTTTGACTCTGTATACAATGTGGAGAAATCACCCTGTTATTTGTGCGCCCGTATGCGCCGTGGACATTTATATAATTTTGCTAAGGAACTGGGGTGTAATAAGATTGCCCTGGGTCATCACTATGATGATGTGATCGAGACCATTTTAATGGGGATGCTTTACGGCGCCCAGGTACAGACCATGATGCCGAAGCTTCACAGCACAAATTTTGAGGGAATGGAGCTGATCCGTCCGCTGTACCTGATCCGCGAGGATGATATCAAAGCCTGGAGAGACTATAACCATCTGCATTTCATCCAGTGTGCCTGCAAATTTACAGATACCTGTACCACCTGCAATAACGAGGAGACTCGTTCCAAGAGAGTGGAAGTGAAGCAGCTGATCGCAAAATTGAAGGAGACCAATCCATTTGTGGAAAGTAATATCTTTAAGAGCGTGGAGAATGTCAATCTGGATACGGTGATTGGCTACAAAGCCGGTGGTGTGCGCCATCATTTCCTGGATACTTATGATGAGAAGGGAAGATCAGCGGACGCTGGAAACCAGGAAAGGGCAGATGGAAAAACAGACAAAAAAGCAGACGAAAAGGCAGAGTAGGGATATGAGACTGGAAGAGCATATTGCCGATACGTTAAAAGAGTGGGAACTGAAGCTGGGAAAGATCGACGGCGGCATCCGCCTTTATTATCCCTGTGACTCCATACGGGAGTATCTGGGGCAGGCTTATACTGTGGCTCAGGGAGAAGATCTTGCGGAGTGTGTCCGTCAGTATCTGCAGGCAGAAGCTACCTATCTTGGTCCGGTCAAAACCGAGTATCATGAGGGTCGGATCGCTGTCCAGATCCCGGAAGAGGGCTGTCAGTATGTGGCAGAGCAGATGGAGTATCCAGAACTTCTGGTACGGCTGATTGCGTGTTTGAAAGAGGGAAGCTTAGAGAAAATACGAAATTTGTTTGAAACCTATGCCGGGGAACAGGGCGGACTGGTATGTGAGGATCGGGAAGAAGATTCGGGCTGTGTACTGTATTTTGACCGGGAAGAAGTGGATCCTTATGTGTACTGCTTTGATGCAGATGATTTTGGGGTTACCTATCATCGGTTTGCCAGAGTTGATTACGAAAAACTGACGCAGTGATGGAATGGTGCGTGAAGCTTATGCGGACTAGAAGAGAGGAGAAGAGATTATGGCAGCGATTTTAGGGGTACTTGCCAAAGCATTTGCATTTATGGGGATCATTGTCCTTGGATATACGTTAAAGAAGATCCATGTGTTTAAACCAGAGGATTTTTATGTGTTATCGAAGATCGTGATCCGGATCACCCTGCCGTGTGCGATCATCAGCAATTTCAGCAAGATCAGCATGGATATGTCTATGCTGATCCTGTGCGTCATCGGTATCGTTTGCAACTTAATTTATGTGGGAATTGGTTATGGTATAAACCAGAAAAGATCTGGTGACGCCAAAGCCTTTGATATGTTAAATCTGTCTGGTTATAATATCGGCAATTTTACTATGCCATTTATCCAGAATTTCCTGGGGCCTGTCGGATTTGCTGCTACCAGTCTGTTTGATGCAGGAAACTCTGTTATGTGTACAGGATTGACCTTCGCTCTGGCAAGTGCGGCGAAGGGAGAAGGAGGCAGAAGCTCAGCTGGTTCTATGGTGAAGACCTTACTGTCTTCCTTGCCATTTGACTGTTACATGATCATGACAGTAGTTGCCATGTTCCAGATCAAACTGCCGGAGGTGGTGCTGTCTTTTGCCTCTACGGCAGGCGGTGCGAATGCGTTCCTGGCGCTGTTTATGATCGGAATTGGATTTGAGATCCATGCAGATAAGGAAAAACTGACAGAAATCGTGAAGATCCTGTCAATCCGTTATTCCATTGCGCTGGCATTTTCTTTGATTTTTTATTTCCTTGCGCCATTTTCCTTAGAGGTGCGCCAGACTCTTGCCATTGTGGCATTTGGACCGGTTTCTTCGGTCAGCCCGGCATTTACCGGCAAATTAAATGGGGATGTGGAGCTTTCCAGTGCGATCAATTCTTTGCAGATTATGATCAGCGTGGTGCTGCTTACCCTTGCACTGATTGTGGTGCTGTAGGAAAAGAAATCCGGCGGCTGAAGTACAACGGAAATCTCATGTTGGTTATAACAAACAACCATATTATAACTATGAAGAATAGAAGATATGACACAATGATATACAGAAAATAAAAACAGACATTGCTTTTACAAAATAATAGGTCTATAATGATTTCTAATCAGATTTTTAGAAACTTTAGAAGTATATACAATGGAGGAATCGTCATGGAAAAGAAAAATATCGATTGGGGCAATATCGGGTTTGCTTATATGCCTACTGATATGCGTTATGTAGCAAATTTCAAAGATGGAAAATGGGACGAGGGCGGTCTGACCGCAGACTCCAATGTGGTCATTAACGAGTGTGCTGGTATTTTACAGTACTGCCAGGAGTGCTTTGAGGGTTTGAAAGCTTATACAACTGAGGATGGAAGCATTGTTACTTTCCGCCCGGATTTGAATGCAGAGCGTATGATGAACTCCGCTTCCAGACTGGAGATGCCGCCATTTCCAAAGGAAAGATTCTTAGAGGCTGTTGATCAGGTGGTAAGAGCCAACGCAGCATGGGTTCCACCATACGGCAGCGGCGCAACCTTTTATCTGCGTCCATATATGTTTGCATCCGGTCCTGTCATCGGTGTAAAACCATCTCAGGAGTATCAGTTCCGTCTGTTTGGTACACCGGTAGGTCCATACTTTAAGGGCGGCGCAAAGCCGATCACCATCTGTGTCAGCGACTTTGACCGTGCAGCGCCACATGGAACCGGACATGTAAAAGCTGGTTTAAACTACGCCATGAGCCTTCACGCACATGAGGTTGCACATAACAACGGATTTGATGAGAATATGTTCCTGGATCCGGCTACCAGAACTTATGTAGAGGAGACCGGTGGAGCAAACTTCTTATTCGTAACAAAAGACGGTGAGGTGGTCACTCCGAAGTCTGATTCCATTCTGCCATCCATCACCAGACGTTCCCTGGTATATGTAGCAGAGCATTACTTAGGATTGAAAGTAACCCAGAGACCAGTGAAATTATCTGAGCTGTCTGATTTCGCTGAGTGTGGTCTGTGTGGTACAGCAGCCGTTATTTCCCCTGTAGGCAAGGTAGTAGATCATGGCAAAGAGATCTGCTTCCCATCAGGTATGGAGAAGATGGGACCGGTTACCCAGAAGCTGTATGAGACTTTAACCGGTATCCAGATGGGCAGAATCGAAGCTCCAGAGGGATGGATCCGCAAGATCCTTTAATTAACCTCTTGACATATTTATCCGCCGTGTTATAATCAGACACAGAACACGTTGAAGAGTCCAGTAGTCTGATGGAAACGTTCAGAGAGGGATACACTTGGTGAAAGTATCCTACGACAGAGATCAGGTGAATACCAGCTTGGAGTGGTCCTTAATCGGACACGGTGATTCCGTTATCATCACAATGAAGAGGCTGCGAAAGCAGCAAGCAGGGTGGAACCGCGGTATTGGATATCGTCCCTTGTCAGACAGGTATATGTCTGACAGGGGATTTTTTATTGCCATGCAACTGGAAAAAGCTGCCAGTGACAGGCTTTCTGGTTGTTCGAAACCATCCTAAAAAAGGATTCAAAAAAGGAGTTAAGACCATGAAGATTACATTAAAAGATGGAAGCGTAAAAGAGTACGCACAGGCTATGTCCGTTCTGGACATCGCATCGGACATCAGCGCAGGTCTTGCAAGAGTGGCATGCGCAGGTGAGGTTGACGGCGAGAGAGTAGATTTAAGAACTGTTGTAGACAAAGACTGCACCTTAAATATTTTGACTGCTAAGGACGAAGGCGGTCTGGCAACCCTTCGCCATACAGCAAGCCATGTAATGGCACAGGCTATTAAACGTCTGTATCCAGAAGCAAAACTGGCAATCGGACCGTCTATCGCAGATGGTTTTTACTATGATATTGATTTCGCTTCCCCAATCGCTGCTGAGGACTTAGAGAAGATCGAAGCAGAGATGAAGAAGATCGTAAAAGAGGCACTTCCGATCGAGCGTTTCACCCTTCCAAGAAACGAGGCGATCGCTCTGATGAAAGAGAAAGAAGAGCCATATAAGGTAGAACTGATCGAGGATCTGCCAGAAGGTGAGGAGATCAGCTTTTACAGACAGGGTGATTTCACAGACCTTTGTGCCGGCCCTCATCTGATGAATACCAAGGAGGTTGGCAAGGCATACAAGCTGACCAGCATCGCAGGCGCTTACTGGAGAGGCGATGAGCACAACAAGATGCTGACCCGTATCTATGCAACAGCTTTCGACAAGAAAGAGGAGTTAGAGGCTTACCTGACTATGCTGGAAGAGGCAAAGAAACGTGATCACAGAAAATTAGGCAAGGAACTGGGATTATTCATGATGCATGATGCTGGCCCAGGTTTTCCATTCTTCCTTCCAAAGGGCATGGTATTAAAGAACACTCTGTTAGATTACTGGAGACAGCTTCATAAAAAGGCTGGTTATGTAGAGATTTCTACTCCGATCATCTTAAACAGAAGCCTGTGGGAGACCTCCGGTCACTGGGATCACTATAAGAACAACATGTACACCACCGTGATCGATGGACAGGACTATGCGATCAAACCAATGAACTGTCCGGGCGGCGTGTTAACTTATGCTTCCGAGCCACGTTCCTACCGCGACCTGCCACTGCGTATGGGTGAACTGGGTATCGTTCATCGTCATGAGAAATCCGGTCAGTTACACGGTCTGATGCGTGTGCGCTGCTTTACCCAGGATGATGCACATATCTTCATGACTCCTGAGCAGATCAAAGACGAGATCATGGGCGTTGCAAAACTGATCAATGAGGTTTACACTCTGTTTGGTTTCAAATATCATGTAGAGCTTTCCACAAGACCAGAGGACAGCATGGGAAGCGATGAGGACTGGGAGATGGCAACAGAAGGCTTAAGAAGCGCTCTGGATGCTCTTGGTCTTGACTATGTGGTTAATGAAGGCGATGGCGCATTCTATGGACCAAAGATCGACTTCCATCTGGTAGATGCCATTGGCAGAACCTGGCAGTGCGGTACCATTCAGCTTGACTTCCAGCT